>Ga0193753_10000973_pt1 | contig 25633 bp, 25 predicted proteins | sample H1c2metaG_FD_144925 | JGI IMG/M metagenome (GOLD analysis project Ga0193753, IMG submission 144925) | Soil microbial communities from a riparian zone of the East river system, Colorado, United States - H1c2 | ecosystem: Environmental > Terrestrial > Soil > Riparian zone | place: USA: East... | reverse complement strand
ATCGCGATCGATCTCGGTGGCCGCCACACCAAGGCGGTCCACGTGCAGAACAAAGGCGATCGTTTCAGCCTCGTGAGTTACACCATCCAGGATGCGCCGAGCGAGCAAAGCACCGTATCGGTGGACGTGCTCGCGGAACATCTCAAGAGCGTCTTGCGCGCCCTGGGCGACGGCACGAAGTCCGTCGTCATTTCACTGAGCGTCGCGGACACGGTAGTGCGCCGCGCGGAGATGCCGATCATGGCCCCGAATGAGATGCGGCAGATGCTCAAGTTCAACACCAAGAATTATCTCCAGCAGGATCTTCCCGATCACGTCTTCGATTGCTCCGTCATCGTGCCGCGCGCGGGCACGCCTGAGCCTGAAGCCCCGAAGACGCCCGGTTTGCAAAAACAGAAACTCCTCGTGGGCGCCGGCAAACGCCAGCTCGTAGAGGACGTCGCCAGCGCCATTCGCGCCGCCGGACTGACGGCCACGCAAGTCGTACCTGGTCTGGTCGGGCCATTGAATGCTTTTGAAGTCAGCGAGCCGGAAGTGTTCGCCAACGAAGCGGTGGCGCTCGTCGATCTCGGCTTTCGCAACACGACCATCAGCATGTTGCAGCAAGGCGATCTGGTGATGCATCGCGTGGTGAACATGGGCGGAGATCGCATCACGCAGGGTTTGGCTGACTCTATGGGCATTAGCTACGCCGAGGCCGAAGGCATCAAAGTGGGCATGGCCACGGAAGTGCAGGGCGCGCTCGATCCGTTGGTGGCCACGCTTGGCCGCGAGCTGCGCGCTTTCATTGATTTCTTCGAGCACCAGCAGGATGTCGCGGTATCGCAGGTTTTTATTTCGGGCGGTTCTGCGCGTGGTGAATTGCTGATGCAGGCGCTGCAACTCGAATTGCTCGTGCCGTGCAAAGCGTGGAACCCGGCGCGCGGTTTCGACATGACTCTCCCGCCCGATCAGGCGGCGGAATTCGCAAACGTTTCCCCTCAACTCGCCGCGGCTGTCGGCGCGGCCATTAGCGCAATTTGATTTATGCCTATTCGCATCAACTTATTGGCGGAAGCCCAGGCGGCGGAGGAAATGCGCCGCAAAGATCCAGTCAAGCGCGCGATCTGGATCGGAGGGTTTCTGGTATTTCTCATCGTGCTTTGCGCTGTGACCTTGCAGTTCAAGATCATGGCCGCGCGTTCCGATGTGAACACCTTGCAGGCAAGTTGGAAATCCATCGAGAAGAACGTCCAGGAGGTCAACGGCAAGCGCAACGACACGCGCGAGCTGGAGAGCCGGCTCTCGGCGCTCGATCAGTTCACCACTAACCGCCTGCTCTGGGCGGCGGCGCTCAATGCGTTTCAGTTCACGCCGGTGGAAGGCGTGCAGTTGGTGCGGCTGAAGGCGAACCAGGCCTTTACCTTAAACGAAGGCGTGAAGGGAAAGAGCGAGCCGACTGCGACGGAAAAAATCGTGATGATTCTCGAAGGCCGCGACTACAGCGCGCGCGCCGGCGAGCACGTGCCGAAGTGGAAAGAGTCCCTGGCCAGCTATCCCTATTTCGAAGCGGTCTTGCAAAAGACGAACAAGATTCAATTGACGAGCCAGACGGCGCCGCAGACGGACGGAAGCCGCGCGTATGTCGGCTTCGAGTTACAAATGTATTTCCAGGAAAAGGAGCGCCGCTTGTATGAGTAAACTTCCCAAAGATAAACGCGACAAAATCATTCTGGTGGCCATGAGCACCGTCGTGGTGTGTGCCACCCTCTGGCTGCTGGTCATCAATTCCCAACGAACGGCGCTGCGCACGGTCCGCGAGCAAGTTGAAAAATCGAGGGACCAATTGGCGCGCGGCGGGGCCGCGGTCAAAACCCAGGCCATCACCGTTCAGCAGTTCGATGAAGCCTCTCGCGCGCTCAAACAACGCGAGGCGGCAATGGCGGCGCCCAACGATATGTACTCGTGGCTCATCCAAACGCTCAGTGGTTTCCGGGCCGGCTACAAGGTGGAGATTCCGCAGTTCGGCCGCGAAGTGTCCACGGAGGTCGGCGCGTTCCCGAAGTTTCCTTATCGCGCCGCGCTCTTCAACGTGAACGGCACGGCCAATTATCACGATTTCGGCAAGTTCCTCGCCGATTTTGAAAACGCGTTCCCCTACATCCGCGTGCAGAACATTGAACTGGAGCCTTCGATGGGCGACGCCCTGAGCGGCGATTCCCGCGAGAAGCTCGGGTTCCGGATGGAACTAATCACGCTGGTTCGCCCCATTGCGCCATGAAAACATTTGCTTCCCATCACTTTCTGAAATGCGCCGCGCTGTTGGTCGCCCTTGGCTGGTGCGCGGACTCCCGCGCCGACGAGACAACGAACGCAATGCGACGCATTGCTCCGCCCGCGCTCGTCAAATCCGTCTTTGTCTCGGACCCGCGTTTGGGCAAGGACCCGTTCTTCCCGCTTTCCACGCGGCGTCAGCAAATTGTCGAGCAGGCTGCTCCCGTCAACACCAACGCGGCGCCGCCGAGCGAGCTTTTCAACCTCTTGGTGCTCAAAGGACTTTCCGGCACGCGCGGGCAAATGCTCGCGCTCATCAACTCCTCCACGGTGGGCGTCGGCGAACTCGCCGAAATTCGCTGCGGCGGGCGGTTCCTCAAGATCCGTTGCCGGGAAATCCGCGACCGGTCAGTTATCATCGAGCTCGAAGGCCTGGGCGAGATCAAGGAACTCAAACTCAGAGAAGGCATTTAACTAAATCCCGTTCAGAACCGAATAACCTAAAACAATTATGAAAACACACGTCCTGCTCTTGGCTGGCTGTATCGCGCTCGCGACCGTGGCCCGGAGTCAAAATGATCCGGCCCCGGCTTCTCCTGCGGCGCCGACCAACGCAGCTCCGGCTGCACCAGCCAACACTCCCGCCGCTGACCCTGTGCCGGCCCTTGCGCCGGCCGCGCCGGCGGAAGTCGCGCCCGTCAGCGTCAGCACCACCGGCGTCACCAATGAACTGGTGCCGCTCATCGTGATCGACGACGTGCCGTTGATCGACGCGGTGAAGAACCTGGCGCGCCAGGCGGGCTTGAACTATTTGCCCGACCCCAAGCTCTCGACGATCACGAACCAGCCGAACGTGACGTTGCGCCTGGAGAACGTGAGCGCGAACGACGCGCTCACCGCCGTCCTCGACACTTACAACCTGCAAATCATTCACGATCCGCGCATCAGGGTGTCGCGCATCACTGTGAAAGATCCGGCGGCAGCCGAGCCGCTGGTCACGAGAATCATCCAGCTCAAGAACATCCAACCGACGAACGTCGTGGAGATTTTGAAGAAGACGTTTATCGATCCACGCAGCCAGGTGATGGGTGATCTGCGGACCAGCCAACTGATCGTGGTGACGACAGAGAAGGAATTTCCGGGCATCGAAGCCACCATTGCCAAGCTCGACACGCCCACGCGCCAGGTGCTCATCGAAGCCCAGATTTGGGAAACGGCGAAGAATCCGAAGAGCGTCAAAGGCATCGACTGGGGCGGCACCTTCGAGAACCAGCAAGTCACCTACGGCAACGGACGCATCGTCGATGGTTTCACCACCACTGTCCGCCCGGGCATCCCGAGGACCGACACTGGTGGCGGCGGCGGCGCAGTTCCCTCCAGGCCAAACTCGACCACCACGGAGTCCACGACGTATAGCCCCGTCAATGGCGGCATCACGCTCGACAGTGTGAAAGGCTTTCATCCGGCCACGGCCTTTCTAAGCGCCGATGGCCTGAGCGCGGTCATCTCATTCTTCAACTCGGATACAGACACCGAAGTGGTGGCCACTCCGCGTGCTGTCACACTGGACAACCAGCAGGCCATCTTGTCCGTGACCCGTGCATTCCCTATCTTCAAAATCACTCCTGGCTCGGCGAACAGTCCGGCGGGATCGGAAATCACTTACACCAACCTTGGCACCATCCTCCAGGTCACGCCGCACATCGCGGCCAACAGCAACATTTCACTGAAGGTCATTCCTGAAGTGTCAGACATCTCCGCGGTGGATCGCCAGATCGTCAACGGCTTCGAGAACACGGCGAACATTTACGCGATTCGCCGCATGGAAACGCACGTGGTCATCCCGAGCAGCTACACGCTCGTCCTCGGCGGTTTGATCAGCGACCGCACGTCCCACGCCGTGAACAAGGTGCCGATCCTCGGAGACACTCCGTTCCTGGGCGCGCTCTTCCGCAAGAGCGACAAGCAGCGCGACAAGGCGAACCTGGTCGTCTTCATCACCCCGACCATCGTGGGCGACTACGATTTCAATGCCTCCAGCTCGGACTTCCTGCAAACGAAGATGGCCGATCGTCCCGAACCGAAGATGTCCTTCATGGACAGCGCGCATCCGTACGACTGGACCAAGCCGAAGAAGACGGCGGACACGGATGAGGGCAAGCCCTTGTCCGCGCCGACCCGTCCGGATGCGACGACGGACCCGGCCAAGTAATCACGCGTAAACCTCAACGGAAAACGCCTTATGAACAACTTCTTTCGCAAATGGCGCGGACCCGCCGCGGTGCTGGCCGCAATGCTCGGCTCGCTCGTGGCCGACGCTGCTCCGCTGGTGGAAACGCTGGGTGGCGGTCCCAACCTGACCAGCCCGAAACCCGCAGGTTCCACCGATGGCGGGACGTTCAGCTTCGCCAAGTTCAACAATCCTTTCGGTGTTGCTCTCGACACGAACGGCAACCTGCTGATCGCCGATCGCAGCAATGGAAAGATCCGCAAGATCACCCACGTCGGCGAAGCGGACAGCCAGACTACGACCCTCATCTCGAAGCTCCGCCTGCCCGTGGCCGTGGCCGTGAATTCCTCGAACCTTGTTTACGTGCTCACGGAAGGCGACGGCAGCCTGCGTAAGTTTACCGGCAACGGTTCATTGGTTCAGACCGTGAGCGGATTACGCCTCCCCACGGCGCTGGTGTTGACGAGCACCGGCACCGTCTTCGTGACGGAACTCGGCGGCACCGTGCGACAAATCACGCCCGATGGAACGATCACTCTGGTAGCTTCCGGCTTTCGCAAGCCGCGCGGCATCGCGTTGCTCCCGAGCGGACTGCTCGCGATCACCGAGTCCAGCGGACACGCGGTCTATACCGTGGACCCATTCACGGGAACGTCCGTGCTTCTGGCGGGCGGTAATGGCGCCGGCTACAGCGACGGTTCGGGCCTCGCGGCGAAGTTCAACCAGCCCTACGGCATCGCGGCCGCGCCCAATGGCACGCTCGTGGTGGCGGATTACAAAAACAATCGTGTGCGTGTGGTCGGCACGAACAACATCGTGACCACACTCTACGGCATGTCCTCCAAGGAATGGCTCAAACCGTTTCCCGGTTGGAGAGACGGCACAGGCGGAGAAGAGGGCACCGCCGCCGCTCGCCTGCCGGTGGGTGTGACCTTCACTCCCCAGGGCACGCTGTTTGTCACTGAAACTTATTATGACTTGATCCGCCGCGCGACCGGGACCGGCCTGGAAGGCAGCCCGGTGTTCGGAACGAACTCCACTGGCGTTTCCACGAACGATGTGATCATCGGCACGAATGTTGTCTCAGTTATCGGCACGAACGTCGTGAGCTTTGGTTTCGAATCAGGCGAAGCTTCGAGCGATTTCGTGGGTGCGGCAGGGCAGAGCTTTTATGCCCCTGTAACTTTGAGCGTGGCCAACGGACAAAAGGCTTACACCTTCCAGATGAGTTTGAGTGCCACAGGAGAAACAGGAGTTCTGTTGAATCCTTTCGATTCAGGATTTGTGTCGATGCTGATGAAACCAATTCCCGGAACCACTTACTACGAGCCAATTCCGCCCAGCGATACGTTTTTGAATAGCAGTATCAATCTGCTGGGTATTGGATGGTTCGAGCGGTACACCAAAACGAATCTTTATGACACACTTGCACAGACATTGATCAGCTTCTCGCTCGCAAAGAATAACATGTTCAGCGGCGAAAAAGTGATCCTGGGTGCATATCGCTTGTCCATTCCGAGTGGTGCTCCCAATGGAGCAGCGTTCCGGATCGCTCTTCAGAACCCCTCGGGAACCACGGATGGGGTTTCGACCCCGCTTAATTTGCGCGTCCCAACGGACGGCTCGCTCGGTGCTGGCGCACTCAACACGATCAAACGCGTGACCTTGGGGTCACGTCTCTACCTCGTGGGTGATAACGTTCCCTTCCGCTGGTTCAACGCGGGAGATTTCGGTGACGCCAATATCGCCAACAGTGACGTCATTGATCTGTTCCAGACCGTCGCCTATGGGCTAAACACGGCCATACCGGACAGCGATCTATTCAATGCCATGGACTCTTCTGATGGTTCCGTCGGGACGGATTTCGGAGATGATGTTTCGATCAACGGCATTATGATGGGCGACAACGATCTCAACGTCGATGACGTGTGGGTGACTTTCCGCCGCTCGCTCGACCCAACGCTCAAGTGGTTTGCCCGCTACTGGTCCAACGGCGTGCGCCAGGTCGTCGAAGTGCCGAATACGCTGACCAGCGGCTTTGGCCAACCCGCGACATTGACCGCTGCTTCCAAGCGCGCCGCGACTCTCGCGCCGGCAATACGTCCCACAGCCGAGTTGACCGTGGAAGACACGTTGACTGGTCCGAACACGATCCTCGAACTTCCGGTGCGTCTCAAAGTCGAAACCGGCTACCACGCCCGCGTGATGATGTTGAATGTGACGATCGAGGCTTTGGATGGGTCGCCGGCCATGACGGCCTCGATTCAATTCCAGACTTCCCCGGTGTTTCACAATCCAGAGTTCAGCGACTCACACGGTCTCAACAATTACGCCGCGGCGTGGCTTGATACGGGTATCTCCGGCCTGTCGGGAGATTCCATCCTTGCGTTTCTCACCGTGCAGGTGCCGGCGAATGCGGGAACGCGGGCCGCGTATCGCGTTCACTTCGAGCACTTCTCGGCTTCGCCGAATGGCGTGGCCTTGTTCGACACGCACGTGAGCACCGGCCTGATTCTGCTCTCAGATCGTTCCGCCTCCACGTGGAGTGATGGCATCGCGGACGCGTGGCGGTTGCGCTACTTCGGCTCCATTTACGCCTCGGATTCCGCTCCCGGCGGCGACGCGGATGCGGATGGCGTGATCAACTCGGTCGAGTACCAGAACGAAACCGACCCGACGAACCCGACCTCGAACTAAGTTTCAGACGGAACCCTAGCGAACAGGGCCTGGCGAGTGCCAGGCCCTGCATGCTTTTACGGAGGCTTTGCCCTACTTGATTTCGAGCTGTTGCGTGATCCCAAACTTCTCCACTCGCTTGCGCAGCGTAGCGCGGGTGATGCCGAGGAGCTTGGCCGCTTGCACCTGGTTGCCCTTCGTTTCCTTCAACGCGTGAATGACCATCTCGCGTTCAAGGAAGGGGATCACCTTGAGCTTTGGATCGCGCCGCGCGAGTTGAAACAACGTCTGGGCGATGGCGCCGACGTCGCTCGGTTCCGCCGCGACCGCAATGGGCGCCGCCGCTCCGGTGCTGGTGGTCCCGGCCTCCGCGCGCGTGTGCCGCGAGACATCCGCCGGCAAATCGCCGGACAAAATTGCATCGCCTTTCGAGACAACGAGCGCGCGATGCACCACGTTTTCAAGCTCTCGCACGTTCCCCGGCCAGTCGTACGCTTCCAGCGCGTGCGAGGCCTCGTCAGTCAGCCCTTTGATTGCGTGACTGTTCTTCTCGGCAAATTTTTTCAGGAAATAATTCACGAGCAACGGAATGTCCGCGCGCCGTTCACGCAACGGCGGCACATGAATGCGCACCACGTTGAGCCGGTAAAATAAGTCCTCACGGAACTGCTTGTCCGCCACGGCCTGCTCCAGTGGCTTGTTCGTGGCGGCGATGATGCGCACGTCCGTCTTGATCGGCTGATTCCCGCCGACGCGTTCGAAAGTGCCGCTCTGCAACACGCGCAAAATCTTCGTCTGGGTCGCCGGCGTCATGTCGCCAATTTCATCAAGGAAGAGCGTGCCGCCGTTGCACTGTTCGAACTTGCCGATGCGCTGGTTCGTCGCGCCGGTGAACGCGCCGCGCTCGTGCCCGAACAGTTCGCTCTCCAGGAGATTCTCCGGAATTGCCGCGCAGTTGATGGCCAGAAACGGTTTCTCGCTGCGCTTACTGTGACTGTAAATCGCGCGCGCAATCAGTTCCTTGCCCGTGCCGCTCTCGCCCGTGATCAGCGCCGTGGCATCGCTCATCGCGAGCTGGCCGATGAGCTTGAAAACGTTCTGCATCGCCTCGGTGCGGCCCACCACGCCAATGTCGTAATCTTCCGATTCGAGCAATGGCTGATAGCTTACGACACGCTTCATGGCGCGCGCCGCTTCGAGCGCGTTAAAGACGAGCGCCTTGAGCTTGGGCACGTCGAAGGGTTTCAACACGTAATCGTAAGCGCCGAGTTTCATAGCCTCGATCGCGGTCTGCGTCGTGCCGTAGGCGGTCATGATAATGACGGGCAGCTTCGCATCGGCCTGCCGCAGCCGGCGCAATGTTTCCAGACCGCTCAGGCCGGTCATGCGCACGTCCATCATCACCAGGTCAGGCTTGAACTTGGGGATTAACTTCAGTCCTTCTTCGCCGCTCGACGCGGTGGCAATTTCCACTTCCGGCGAATCAAAAATCCGCCGGAACGAATACTGCACGTCCGCTTCGTCATCGATGAGTAATAGCTTGTCCATCGTTTGGGGGCGGGGTGGGTTTGACCCTGCCGGGCGCGGAGAATAGCGGGCCTCCGACCAAGAAACAGCGAAAAGAATTCATGCGCCGCTTGCCGGGGCGCTTCTCACTTTTTGGTAACGTCCTTGGCCATGCGCAAGTCCGGACTTCTGAAACTGGCGAGATTTATTTGTTGACCGATCCCATGTTTCGTTTGCGTTGGCGGCAGCCGCGTTGAATCGTCACTTTCACCGCCGCGCTACGGAGCGAGAGTCGATCGCATCTCCTCCGCATAGGAACATCTCACCCAGCGTTGCGGCTCGATCTCCCTCAACTCCGGCATGACATCGGCGCACTCGGGATGGCGCGACGCACTGGGGCAGCGCGGATAGAATCGGCAACCCTTGGGCCACGCGCCGAGGTTCGGCACGTTGCCGCCAATCGCCCGCAGCCGCTGCTTTTCATTCCCGAGCTTGGGCACGGAATCCATGAGCGCGCGCGTGTAGGGATGAAACGGCCGGCGCAGCAAATCCGCGGCCGGCGCGAGTTCCACCACCTGCCCGGCATACATGACGGCGAGACAATCCGCGATGTCGCTCACGATCCCAAGATTGTGCGTGATGAGAAGCATGGCCATGCCGAAGCGCTGCTTCAGATCGAGCAGCAGCTCCAGAATTTGCGCCTGAATGGTCACGTCGAGCGCCGTCGTCGGCTCATCGGCGATCAGGAGCTTCGGCTCGGAGGCAAGCGCCATCGCGATCATCACCCGCTGCTGCATGCCGCCGGAAAGTTGGTGCGGATAATCCTTCCGCCGGGACTCCGCGGCCGGGATGCCCACGAGTTTCAGCAGACGAACGACCTCTGCGTCCGTGGCCTTCTCGGGACGATGCAGCTTGAGCGATTCCTTGATTTGATTGCCGACACGGAAGACCGGGTTCAACGACGAACTCGGTTCCTGGAAAATATAACTGACCACTCCGCCGCGAATTTTCCGCAACTCATGTTTGTCCATCCGCAACACGTCGCGACCATTCAGCAGAATCTCTCCGCCGACGTAACGAGCCGGCGGCGTGGGCACGAGCCGCGCAATGGATAGCGCCGTGACGCTCTTGCCGCAACCGCTCTCTCCCACGAGGCAGAGCGTTTCACCCGCATCGATGTTGAGTGAAACGCCATCGACCGCGCGCAGCGGCTTTTCCGCGGAGCCAAATTCGATCTGGAGGTTTTTGATTTCGAGCAGCGGCATTCAGGCGAAAGCAGGTTGAGAGTTGAAGGTTGAGGGTTGAGAGCAGGAACTTTCTTTCCGCTCAACGCTCCACTGTAAACGCTCAACATTCATGCACTGGGGCGTCTCTTAATCCATCGCAAAGTCGAAAGCGAGAACAGTCCCACGAGCGCCCCACTGTTCGCGCGTCCTTTCCCGGCAAGAATGTGGTTCACAGTTGCACAACCCATTTCTCCGCCCATATTTCGCGCGGGATGAATGTATTTGTTACGGGAGGGGCGGGTTACATCGGTTCGATTTGTGTGGAGGAACTGATCAATGCGGGGCATCAGGTCACGGTCTTCGATAACCTTTCCGAGGGACATCGATCCGCAGTGGATAAACGAGCGAGGTACGTTCAGGGGGATCTTAGCCAGCAGGAAGCTATCACTCACGCCATCCGTGATGTCAGGGCCGATGCCGTGATGCACTTCGCCGCCAATGCGCTCGTCGGCGAGTCGATGACCAACCCGGGAAAGTATTTTGGCAACAACGTTGGCAATGGCGTGAAGCTTCTGGATGCCACGGTCGAAGCCGGCGTGAAGAAATTTGTCTTCAGTTCCACCTGCGCCACTTATGGCCCGCCCGATCGCGTGCCGATGACGGAAGACTTGCCACAACGCCCCATCAACCCCTACGGCGAATCGAAACTGATGTTCGAGAAAATTCTCCAATGGTATCAGCAGATTCACGGACTGGAGTTTGTCTCGCTGCGTTACTTCAATGCTGCGGGCGCCACGGAACAATTCGGCGAGCACCATCGCATCGAGACGCATCTGATTCCCAACGTCCTCAAGGTCGCGCTCTGCCAGGCGCTGCACTGCGAGATTTACGGCACCGATTACGAGACGCCGGACGGCACGTGCATTCGCGACTACATCCACATCGTCGATCTGGCGCAGGCGCATATCCTCGCGCTCGCGGGCGGAAAACAAGGTTTCTACAACCTTGGCAATGGCGATGGCTATTCCGTGCGCCAGGTGATTGAGATGTGCGAAAAGGTGAGCGGCAAAAAAATTCCGGCGATCGAAAAACCGCGCCGCCCGGGCGACCCGCCGAAACTCGTCGCGGCGGCGGACAAGGCGCGACGCGAGTTGGGCTGGAATCCAAAGCTGGCGAAACTGGAAGACATCATCGCCTCGGCTTGGCGATGGCATGTGAAGTTTCCGAGCGGTTATCCGGACTGAGCGTGCCGCCGTCATCATGTCGGCAATTGCCAGCAGCGCGTTACCAATCGTAGATCGTCCGCGCGTCGAGGTCCTTCCACTTGTTGCCGTCGCGCATTTTCGGCGTCGTGCGTCCGATGTATTCGAGCACGCGATGTTCGCCGTTCTTTTCCACGATGAAGAAGAGAGGATCGACGAGTTGAGCGATGATCAGGTTCGACGCTTCCATCCGCAGCCGCACCGCCGGCTGGCCGCGCCACACGAGTTCCGATTCCTTGACGAGCTTGAAGCCCACCGTCTCCAGCCGTGACTGCGCAACGAACCGAAAGTTCACTTCAGCGCCGCGCGCCAACTCGTTCCAGTGCGAGGCGATGAAGTAAGGAATCATGTCGCCGACGAGCGTGTTCTGTTGGAGCGTTTCGTGATCGGTTTTCTTTTTCCCATCGTTCGCCATCCAATCGAACGAAAGCCTCTGTTTGGCTGAACTCTTTGGATCGGCGGCGACCCTGGCTGAGCCGCGTTCTCCCGTTTGCCGTTCGTCCAGTTGGAAGGAAACGAGTTGACCGCGCTCGAACACCGCTTCTTCGCGCGCAGCGATGGAACCGTCGGGATTAAAGAAGTCGCGCAACACGTAAACCGTGGAGTTCGACCGCGTTGCCGAGCGCTTGAACGTATAGAGCACCTTGTTCGTGCCGGAAATCGTCTCGTAAATCGTTCCCGTGAGCAGCTTTGGCTGTTCGTAATCCGGCGCGGCGATCCCGGCAGCGAGAAGCGGGAGCGAGTCGAGAGCGAGGGCGATGAATCCGAACGCGAGCGACCCGGTGCGGAAGATAGTCATGTAAGGTGTGTCGGCAAATTGCCGCATTTGTTCAAGGACTACTTCATTTGTCACGCTGCTCAACTCGGCTCGACAAGTTCCAACATCCAGTGTGAGATTGTGGGCATGAAACCGATTCTCCTTTCCGTCCTCACCGTATTGTTCGCCGCGTCGGCCACGCTGGTCTTCGCCCAAGCGGAACAAGTGAAAGGCAAAGCCAAGGACCTGAAGAAAAAGATCGAAGCGCAGCAGACGAATAAAGTTGATAAGGCCAATCCGCCGAAGCCATGAGCGAAAAGAAAATCTGGTTCCCCGCCAAGAAGTATGGCCGGGGCTGGGGGCCGCCCCATTGCTGGCAAGGCTGGCTGGTGCTGGCCGCGTGGTTTCTCCTGTTGCAGGCGGGAATTCCTTTGGCGTTGCGCAGCGCCCTGTTTTTTGTGGCTTACACGGTGTTCCTTTCAACAATCCTCATTATCGTTTGCTGGCTCAAAGGAGAGAAGCCCCGCTGGCGCTGGGGCAAGGAATGACGCTTCATTCGGATGAGCGCGAAATCCAAACCAGTGTGGTTGATGGTTGCAGCCCTATTGGTGGTTTCGCAAATCCTCTTTCTTCCTCGACTCGCCCGTTGGATTGATTCGCGCGCCGAACCGAAGTTCGCCGAAGCGGCTGCGCTCGAAGCCCAGTATCGCGAGATGACCAACGCTTTCGTCATTGCGGCCGAGATGCCGCCCGATCATCCCGCGGTGCGAGTATGGCGCGAACGAAGGCAGGCGTTGCTCGCCGTGGGTTTTCTGGAGACACAGATCATCGAGATGAAGCAGAAGCTCACTGCTCGAAATTGGTCCCGCGATTTCTTTTTCCGCTTCCACGCCCTTTGGCCGGGCGTGGAACGAACTTTGAAAACCGGAGAAGGCATGCCTCCCGTGGTTGAAGTCACGGCCCGGTGGGACGACTTCGCGGCCATCACACGTTTCATCCAGAATTATCAGCCCGAGAAATAGCAACGGCTTTCGCTCTTCTCCTTCTCACGTTTTTTCTGACAAAAACCCGAAGCCGTTTCGCAAAACACCGCATTGACACCTCACTTCAGCAACGAGCATTCTGCCAGCGTGAAAGTCGGCCTGATTTGTTTGCTGCTTTGCGTCGTTTCTATTGCCTCGGCGTTGGCGCAACTGAACACCGAGGGCGCCTACGCGGGAGATGTTGAGAATGCCGGTTCCCGCGAACTAGCCACCGTCATCGTGCGCGCGGGCAACAAAGGCCGGCTGACCGGCCGGTTGATTTGGACCACGACCGATCCGGTAACGGGCTTTTACGTGGGCCATTCTGCGGAAGGCAAAGGCCACGCCAAAAAAAAGCGCGTCTCGGTGCGCTTCGGCAAGATGGGCCGCTTTGTTGGAAGGCTGAACGAACAAGGTGCAATTGAAGGGCGTTTGAGGTTGCGGCGATCCAAATTCGATCCGGAAATGTTGTTGGAATTTGCACCTCCGCCTCCGCCGCACATTGGCGGAGTAATCGTGTTTCAAAGGGATTCCAACCCCGGGCTGGTTCCAAATGCCATCACAGTTGTTTTGCCTCCGTGAGATTCTCCAAACCCGCCCGCACCGTTTTCATAGCTTGTGGATTTAAGGCAAGCTCGTTGGAATCCGGTTCCACAGATTGCTGGCCTTGGTTCGCGTCGCACCGTGTTGACACGCCGCTGACCCTCCAGTTGAAAAGCCGCAATTAGGAAATTCATTTCCGAAAGCGCCATCCAGCCTGCCCGCCTACTGAAGCTTGTGCGCCACACGCTCGGCTTCGCGCAACGTGTGCACGATATTTTCGCCCAAAACCTTTTTAATGTCCTTGTCCGAGTAGCCTCGGTTCAGCAACTCCTGCGTGATGACCGGGTAGGTTGATACGTCCGTCCGCCAATTCCACGGGCACCTGGCTCACGCCGTCGTAGTCGCTGCCGAGTCCCACGTGATCAATGCCCGCCACCTTCACGATGTGGTCAATGTGATCCATAAGGTCGCGCACCGTGCCGGAAGCCATCGGATTCTCGCGGCGCCACTGCCTCATCGCGCGCCGATAGTCTTCGTCCTTCGGGAACTTCGTCCGCATTTCGCGCGACACGCTAAACATGTTGGTCATGGCGCGGGCCGATTCAGGCACGACGAAGCCAGAGAAGAAATTGACCATCACCACACCACCGTTGGTCGTGATGCGGCGCAATACATCGTCCGGCACGTTGCGCGGATGCGGCGCGATGGCGTAGGCGGATGAATGCGATGCGATAATGGGCGCTTTCGAAACATCCAGCGCGGCGTGCATCGTCTCCGCCGAGACGTGAGAAATGTCCACGAGCATGCCGAGGCGGTTCATTTCGGTGACCACTTGCCGGCCGAAGTCAGTCAAGCCGCGGCATTGAGGTTCGTCCGTGGCGGCGTCGGCCCAGCCCACGTTGTCCGCATGAGTCAACGTGAGATAACGCACGCCGAGCGCGTGATACATTCGCAGCGTCGCGATCGAGTTCTCAATACAATGCCCGCCTTCGATGCCAATCAGGCAGGCGATTTTGCCGCGCTTGCGGGCGCGCGTGATGTCATCAGCCGTGAGCGCGAGGGCGAATGTTTCGGGATAACACTGGACCATGCGGTGAATGAGATCGATCTGCTCCAGCGTTTGCCGCGCTGCGCCGCCCGTTTTCATCGTGTGCGGCGGAACGTAGGCGACGAAAAACTGCGCGCCGACACCGCCCTCGCGCAGCCGTGGAATGTCCGTGTGAAAATTTGTCGTGAGCTTCGCGATGTCGAATTTCTCGAACGACGACGCGCCTTTCTCCCGCAACTCCCACGGGAAATCGTTGTGGCCATCGAAGACAAGTGCGCTGCGATGCAGCTTGAGCGCGCGCGGAGTGACAGTCATCGTCGCGGCGTGCGTGTCTAAAGCGACGGTGAATGAGAGCGTGAAAGCCAGAAGCAAACAGAACGACTGCGGCGTGCGAACAAAGTGAAACGACTTCACCTGCGTTTGATATTCACGCACGCGGGAAAAAGCCACGGATTTCCGAGCGGACGGAGCGTTCCGCCCGAGGAGAAAGCGCTATCCTGAGAGGGTAGCCGGAAGGTTCGATCGACATAAGCGCAATGCGGGGACGTTTTCACAGGTAAGCTCATTAAACCGTATTGGAGGTTTCCGCTGAACGAATCTCTCTAAATCCCAGAACGAAATGAGTCCGGCTCAACCATGTTTCAAAAACTCTCAGCGAATGCATTCTCGCAATCGCTAAAATTCGTTCTCTGTTAGTCTTAGTAATTCGATGGCCTAAATAGATGGCCTTGATCGCTTCCGCAGAAAAAGGGCACAGAAATATCTTCACGCCATTTTTTTCTTCTGATTCGCATCGGTGCAGGAAGCGAACAATTCTGTACTCTGATTCGTATGCCCAATCAGCGCCTTTGACCTGATATGCATACGAGGTGCTTTTCGATTTACCGGGGTCGTAAATAGGACGAGTCGGCGAGTAACTGATTCGGACGAGTTTTCCAAGCTCTTGAAAGGATGGCTGTTCGATGCTGAATTCTATTAGAAATCCTTCGTGACTGGCAGCGTAATGAGCCCACATCAGCAAGCTGTTGCTGACAGTTGATAGACATAGCACACCAAATTGGTCTCCCAACTGGGTCAGTTGATCCTGTAGAAAGGCAGTAAAAGGTTCAGCATCTGCAATCATCTGTTTTAAGACGTCGGTTTGGACCTTTCGTACTGCCTTTTTGCGTGCCCTTTCTTCCGTCGGCAAATCAAGAAATTGGGGCGCGCAGTGTTTTGCGAAGGATTTGGCCATAGGCCAGAGAACCGCAGGTTCAGTGACAGGCGCTATAGCAGGGTTTTGATCAAACGGATCGTTAAAGCGGCTTGGAGGAGTGAACGCAATTTTCAGACGTTCCAAGACATCAATACGCGCAGGCGGGACGTATTTGAACAAGCTTGGAAGTTTTGAACTCCAGGAAGATTGAGGCGAAGCATCCATTGCTACGCTGACCCCGTCAGCTCCTTCAAATCCGCGCGCACCGTTTCGTAGCTCGTATTGTAGGCCAGCACTTTGGGATCGGGCGCCACGCCCCAGCTTTGGCAGGCTTCGAGATACACGTCCGGCCACCAGTTGCGATGTTGGGTCAAGCCCTCGTCGCGCCATTGACACCAGCCCATCAGAACTTTGCTCCAGCATTCGTCGCCGTAGCGCACGGCTTCCTTCGGGTCGGTGAATTCCTTGAGATACCAGTCGCGGCCCACGCGCGCGTGCAGGACTTCGTCGGCCCAATCGTAGTCCTGGAAGAGCGCCGAGAGTGGGTCACCGGATTTTTGCGCGACCTCCCACTCGAAACGTTTTCCATTCTTGGGCATGAGTCCCTGCTCGATGAAGTAAAGCACGGCGTGCCGCTCGATGGGTTTGAGCTGCGTATTCAGCGCAAGTGACCAGGTAAAGTTCACCATGACTTTGCGCCAATCGACGCCGGCTTTCACGAAACCGACTTCGCCCATCATGGCGTGGCGCGCCTCGTCCCAGAGCTGGCGCGACATGTCGCGGTAGTAAGCCCACGGTTTGCCGGGTGTCTGCGTGATGATGCTGGCCATCATTTCCGGCACGTCGATTTCGCGCAGGCGCTTGTAGAACATCATCAGCGTCTTCGGCTTCGCGGGGAATTTTTCGTCGTAGAGAAAAACCTCGGCGTTCACGCCCATGTTGTAGGGATCAGAGAAGCGCCCGTCGCGTTTGGGCACGGGATCGTAGCTGTAAGGCTTCGCAGAATACTGGCGCGGCAAATCTTTTTTGGCGGGAGGGTTCGCGCCATGCAGCGAACCGGCTGTGGCCAGACAGTCATCAAGTAACGAGAGCCACGGTTCTGCTCTCACCCGCGCCTCTTTATCAACCAATTTCGCGATCGCAGCCTCGCCGTACTTCAGCATGTCGTCGATTTCCAAAAGCGCGAACCGGCCCAGCCGCACACTCGGATGATCGACGAGCTTGTTCGTGTCGGCGAGATGTCGCTCCAGCCCCAGCTTCAGCGCGGGCAAAGCTTTCTCGTACAGACCGAGCAACAACTCCCCCGTCGTCGTCGCCAGGATTTCATCGAAGAAAATTCCAAGCGCGGGATGCGGAATGGCGTCCAGCCCCAGCGGCGGTTCACGCATCTCGCCCACGCGCGTGCGCAAGGCCGTCGCATGTTCCGCGCACAGATGCGCGTGCAGGCTGAACGCCATCTTCAGCTCGTAAATCGGCTCCGCCGTGATGCGTGCGGTGAAGATTTGGTGCAGCCGCTTGAAGGCGTAATGGCAGCGTTTGAGCCGCCCCACGCAGTGCTCGACCGACAGGCCGGGGCGCGACACTTCATCGAAAGAGCCGACGCCAGCGAACATCGGCAGGCCGCGATAAGATTCGTATAGTTTCATGGCGAATGGTTGTGCGAGAAATGAAATCACAACGGCGGGTAAAGTCCACGGCGGAGAAAGCCCAAGGTGGCGGCAGGTATCCTTGTCTGCCATTGAGGGCCGGCTTCCGGCCGCCCGGAATTGGATGATCAATCGCCGAATCGGAGCCACGATCAATGCGGGCATCCTCGAATCCGTTGGCCGAAGTTCACCGGCCAGCAAAACTGCTTGCCGCCACGACGCGGGCATCGGGGCCGCCCCGATCCAACTGATCGAAAAAACCCGCTTTATTTCTACGCTCTACCTGCTATCTTCGCGACCCTATGAGCCGTGTCGCCTTGATGTTTCTCGCCGTTGCCATCGCTGGCTTGATGCCGTTGTCCGCACAAGTGTTGCCACCTGTCCCCGCCGCACCCGCACCCGCGTCGGCGGCAGCAGCGCCAGCCACGCCCGATCCCGATCCCGATCCCAATGCTTTGAAGTGGAGCGCTGAGACGCTCGAGTTCACGCCGAAGGAGGGCGAAACCACCGCGCCGTTCATTTTTTACGTCACCAACGTTTCGTCCTCCGTGGTTTCCATCACGAGCCTGCGCACCTCGTGTGGTTGCACGGTGGCGCAATTGCCGCCGCTGCCCACCGAGCCGTTCAAGCTTGGGGCCGGTTCAAACGTAGCCATCGGGGTTTCCATGAACTTGGCCGGCAAGTCCGGCACGGTCATGAAATCGGTCAACGTGGATACGACGGCGGGAAACAAATCTCTCCTCGTGCGCGTGAACATTCCTGCCGCCCCGGCGGTGGCGGCCACATCGGGCCAGGCGGCGATGGGAGATCGCGCGAAGAACATTCAAAGCGCGCTGGCGGATCGGCAGGCGGTGTTCAAGGGGGATTGCGCCAGTTGCCACGTCGCCAAAGGCCACGGCAAAATGGGCCAGGAACTTTATGCGGCTTCGTGCGGCATTTGCCACGATGCCGAACATCGCGCGGCGATGGTACCAGATCTGAAAGTGCCGCGCAGCTCGCGCGACATCGCGTTCTGGCAAAAGTGGATCATGGAAGGCAAACCGGGCACGATGATGCCGGCGTTTGCTCAGGCGCACGGCGGCCCGCTCACGGCGGAGCAAATCGATTCGCTCACGCTTTACCTTTATCAGAATTATCCCAAAGGCCCTCAAGCCTCGGTCGTCGCGCCGCCGCCCGCGATTGTCCCGCCAGTGCCCGCGCCGCAGAAAAAGCTGAATTGATGCGTGGGTGTTCGGCACCTTCGACGGGAGTTTGGCTCGGGCAGAGCCGTTCGTTGAATCTGTATCCCGCCGTTGACAACAACAGTTGTTCCGCTAGCTTTGCCGCCCTTGTTTTAGGAATTATGCCGAATACGAAATCTGCCGAACGCCGGATGCGCAACAGCGCCCGCAAACAACTGCGCAATCGCAGCGTGAAAAGCCGTCTGAAAACGATGGAGAAGCGCTACACCGCCGCGCTCACCACGGGCAAGAAAGAGGACGCGACGACGGCACTACGCAGCGCCATCTCCACCTTCGACAAAGCGGTGAAAGCCGGCGTTATTCCGCGCGCCACGGCGAATCGAAAGAAATCCCGACTGACGGTCCGCCTCGCGGCTTTGAAGTAGTTTCCCGCCCCGCCCGATCTGCCGCGGGCGAAAAATACCGGCGCTCTCCCATCAGTGATGGCAAAGCACCGGCTTCGCTTGCGCGAAAGGATCGATTCGCAACGCGCTTATTTCGGGGCGGTGTTTGCGCCACTTTCAGAAGGTTGCAGGCCAGTATTGCTGCTGGAATTAGTCAATGGCGCACTGTTGGCCCCCGCTGCATTAGTGCTCCGGCTGCTCGGATAAGTGGTGTCCCGGCTGGGACTGGTCCCGATCCCGGTGCTGGTTTCGCTGCCGGTGCCGCCGCGGTTTTGATCGCATCCGACCAAGGCGATTGCCGAGCAGAGAACTACGAGTGTTTTTTTCATAACGCTTCCTTGATTATCTTCGTGTTGATCAGCGCGAAAAGAGTTACCTCCCCGGCGCCCGCGCAATGCTTAGCCGCTTCGATGCCACGAACGATTCTCTCTGTGTTGGAATGAATGGCGGAGGCCTTACGTTGCAAATACGCAGCCATCGTTTGCAACTCGCAACGCGATTCACTTCACGTAAACGGTTTTCACGTTCACGAATTCGCGGATGCCGAAGATTCCCAACTCGCGTCCGTAGCCGGATTCCTTGATCCCGCCAAAAGGAAGTCGCGGATCGGAGCGCACGAAGTCGTTTACGAAACAGCTTCCAGCTTCGAGCTGCGCCGCGACTCGCTCGCCGCGTGGAGCGTCCGCGGTGAACACGGCTGCTCCCAAGCCGAAGCAACTGCGGTTCGCCAGCGTAATCGCTTCGCTTTCGTCGGCCGCGTCGATGATCGCCGCGGCTGGCCCAAAGGTTTCTTCGTCAAACGCGGGCGTGCCGGAGCGAACATCCGTCAGCACGGTCGGCGGATAAAATGCGCCCGGGCCTTCAGGAATTTGTCCGCCGAGCAACAGCCTGGCGCCAACGCTCACGGATCGCTCGACTTGATCGTGCAACGCGTCCCGCAAATCGTGGCGAGCGAGCGGACCAATTTGCGTGCCGACTTCGAGCGGAGAACCCATTTTGCGCCCGCACATTTTTTCCACGAAGAGTTGCTCGAACTTTTCTTTCACTGATCGCATAACGATGAAGCGCTTGGCCGCGATGCAGCTTTGCCCTGAATTGATCAGCCGTGAGGCGACGCAAGTTTCCGCCGCGCGTTCGAGATCGGCGTCTTCGAGCACGACGTAGGGATCGCTTCCACCCAGTTCGAGCACGGTCTTCTTCAAGTGACGGCCCGCTGTGGCCGCCACACTCTTGCCCGCGTCGGTGCTACCGGTGAGCGTCACGGCGGCGATGGCTGGATGCGCGATGAGTCGTTCCACTCGCCGCGAGGAAACCAGGACTGTCGAAAACAATCCTTTCGGCAATTCCGCTTCGCGAAAGACGGCTTCGATCGCCAGGGCGCAACCGCAAACATTCGATGCGTGCTTCAACACAAGAGCATTCCCCGCCATCAACGCGGGCGCCGCGGCGCGGAACACCTGCCAGAAAGGAAAATTCCACGGCATTACTGCGAGCAGCACGCCGATGGGTTGGAACAAAACATAGCTGCGCGTCGCCTCCGTCTTGATGTGTTCGGGCCCCAGAAAAGCTTCGGCATGTTCCGCGAAGAAATCGCAAGCTGCGGCGCACTTCTCGATCTCCGCGCGACCCTGCTCCAAAGGCTTGCCCATCTCGCGCGCCATGAGCAGCGCGTGCTGCTCCTTGTCCCGGTGGAGAATGGCGGACGCCCGTCTCACCACCGCAGAGCGCTCGGCAAATTTCCGTCCGCGCCATTTTCGCTGCGCCGCAACGGCGTGCTCCAACGTCTCTTGCACGGCTGCATCCGAATGCTCGGCGTAAGACCCGACGACTTCCCCCGTCTCTGGATTGATGGACTTCAAGTTTCCCTCCCCGGTTCTATTTCTCCACGATCTCAATGTCTTTGAACCACACGTCACCATCCTGGCCGCCGTGCAATTGCAGCGCGATCTTGCCGGACAAACGGCCCTGATCATTCTTCAACTCCGCCGTCTTCACGCCATTGACCGTGACCGTAATGTCGCGCCCGCGCGCCGACACAATCATCTCGTTCCATTCTCCTGGCTTGAACCAACTCTTCACTTGCTCCGGCGTCGGTTGCGAAACCCACGACCGGCCGTTGGTTTCATACAGACCGCCAGCGTCGCGATCCGGATCGATCTCGGCTTGGAAGCCGCTCACGCCGCTGAAACCTTTCTCCTCAATACGAAAGTAAAGTCCGCTATTGCCCTTCACGGTTTTGTATTTCAAACGCACGGTGAAGTTCGTGAAGGTCGGTTCGGTGACAAGATGACCGAATTGATTTTCTGTTTTGACGTGCGTTCCGTGAATCGCGCCGTCTTCGATCTTCCAATCCCCTTTCCCGATGACGTGCCAACCGCCCAACGTCTTGCCGTCCCAGAGCGGCTGCCAATCTCTCGCGTGAGCGTGGAAGCCGAAAGCGCAAAGCGTGACCAGCAGCAGGAATCTTTTCATGGCTTCAATATGTTCCAGCCTGGCGCGGCGTGAAGGAATTTTTCCGCGAGAATTGGCTTTTCAAAAGTGCCTTGGGTTGTAGCCGCCGATTAAGGCGGATTTTCCCACTGCTCAAGCCGTCCCGCGCGTCCTTACGTCGGGGGCGACTTCTTAAACAGGCTCGTGCAGAGAGCCAGCAAGAAGGCGCGATTGGCGCGAACTGCACGGTTGCGGCTGCCCTGGCAATCCACATCAGTCTGGATCGCGGTCTGGCAATGCGGCTGCTTGTCACTCCTTGGAGGGCATTATGGATTGCAACGAAAAGAACGAAGGAAAAAATCAGAAGAGGGAACGGCAGGATGTTCGCGATTGGGAACGCTCGGAATGGTTTCGCCGATGGATGGAGTTGATCCGTCCAAAGCGGCCTCAGGCTTGATGGCTTAAGGCTCAACACTGCCTGGCGTCAGCACGCCAGTCAGCACTCGGGCTTCGGAACGTCGCATCCATCCGCTTCGCTTTTCCGCATCGCTCACTTGCAACCAATCACTCTTCATCGCAGAAACGATCACCTCGGCGCCGTCGCGCAATTGAAACGCTGGCTGCGATTCATCGAGCGGACCGAATCGCACTGTGACCTCGCGCGCCGTCACCACCGCTTCGTGACTCGTGAATTGATCGCGAACGGCGGCGGTGAGCGCTACTCCGCTCGACACGGTGAAGAGCAGGAGCAAGAGAACGGTTTTCGGATATTTTCGCCGAGTCACTTCCCCGCACGCCAGCACGGCGAAGAATCCCCAAAGTAGAATTGCCGTCAGGGCCGTCCACTCATTGAACGTTGCGAGCCGAATGGCCGATTTCCAAAGCGGGACGCGGCTTCGGTCATCTCCGTAAACTTTCCCGCGCACGAATTGCAGATTGGCGCGCAACGCGGAATCGCGCGGCGCCAGGCGTTCGGCCACGCGATACGCCGCAATGGCCCGGCCCAGTTCGCCCGCCTTGTAAGCGGCATTCCCGAGATTGAACCAGACATTCGCCCTCGCCGGTTCCGAGCGAGCGAGGGCTTCGTAAACCGCCGCTGCTTCGGGGAATTTCCCTTGCTCGTAAAACTTGTTCGCCTGATCGAATTCCGCCGTGGATTCAGCAGCCGCCCGCGCGCGAGCCAGGCCGAAGACAAACAGCAAGGTGAGAAGGCAGAGAAAGCGCACGTTCACTTTCTGGAAGGCTCCCATTGTTGTAACGCGCGCAACGCCTGCTCCAACTCCGGCACGAGCGCGGACAATTCCTCGCTCGACTTGCTCGGGGCGTAGCGCGCGACGTTCGCCGTCTGAAATAATTTGTGCAGCGCCGCGCGCAACTCTTCCGACGCGCCCGTTGGCCGCAAACCTTCCTCCACAACGGCCTCGGTGATGGCGTTGGGCGGGACATTCAGACGTTCGCCGATTTGTTCCTGCAAGAGCCGCGAAACCGTGGCGAAAAAGGCCTCCGAGTTTCGCGCGGCGACGTGCTCGCGCAATTCGTTCAGACCGCGCTGAATCGTCTGCGCGACTTCGTTGCGTCGCTGGAGCCACGGATCGTTCTCCAGTCGTTCCCGGTGTTTGCGCCACGCGAACAACGCCGCCCACGCCGCGAAGGGCAATGCTTGAAGACCGAGAAACCACGGGCGCGTGATGAGCAGCGGCCCCGTGGCAGCCGGACCGAGATAGGGCTTGATGTGCGCCAGATCAAACGCGGGCTGGGCGGGCGCGGCATTCGATGCGCCCGGCAAACTCGGCATGGCGGAAGCGCCGCCGCTGGCCGCGCCCACGTTCAGCGGAATGGCCGCGCTCGTCAGGGTACGAAATGTTTTCTGCTCGGGATCGAAAAACGAAAACGCGAAAGCTGGCAGAGCCTTGATACCACCGCGCTCTGGCACGACGACTTGCTCAAAACTTTTTGTCCCCGAAATGTTGTCCGCATCCGCCCCTTCGATCTGGCTCGTGGGAGGATACGTTTTGAATTCCTCCCACTCCGGCTGCGGCGGAAGTCGAATCGCATCGAGCGCGCCGCGTCCACTGATCTTGACGCGAACAGTAATCGGATCGCCCGCGGCGAGATTCGTGGGCGCGGCGGAGAAGGCGAGCGAGAAATTGCCCACGGCGCCCGCGAAAGTCGCCGGCACATTCTGCTCGGGCAGCGGCAGGACTTGAATCATCACTTTTTCCGCGGTCAGCCGCACTTCGCGTTCGGGACGGTTGCCGAAGAAGTCGGGGCGCCGCGTCCGATCCGGCACGGCGAGCGGAACGACCGCAGGTCCCAGGCTGAGCGCGCCGGCTTTGACGGGCGTGATCGGCTGTTTGAAAGTCACGACGTTGTAGAGCTGATTGCTGATATTCACGCGCGATTCAGCGGGCTTGAGCCATTTGCCCACCGTGAAGCCCGGGTCCGTGGGCAACTGCGGATATTGCGTGGGCCGTCCGTCTTGCCAATAAAGCTGCACCTCGATCTCCGAAACCTCGCCGACGTAAAGCTCAGGCTTGGGCGTTACGAGTTTCACGAACGCCGTCGGCGCAGTAGTCCCCGGCGGCACCACCGCATCGCCGGGCTTCACGACTTTGATTTGAATCGGCTGCGTCCGAAGTTGTTGGCCGCCGGAATCCAATTGGAAACCAGGAATCAGGAAGTCGCCGATCTGCGTCGGCGCCAATTGGTACGTGAACGTCTGCTGCGAGATGCCGCGCGTAATATCCATGTTCAACGACGAACCGCGGCCGGCCACTTGAAAGTTGGGAATCACCGGCAGGTTCGGCTGATTGATGTTCACCCCATCGAACATGAGCGAGAGCGTCACCGTCTCGCCGAGGGCAATGGTGGGACGATCCACCGAGGCGGTGACACTGGCTGCGCGCGCTGTGGCGAGCAGGCAGCAAACGGCGCCCGCCCATCCGGCAGAGCGGATGAGCCATCGCCAAAACCCGAATGTTCGTAAACCGGGAGCCATTTCGCGCTGTGTTTTTGCATTCTGTTTGTCCCGCGCGCAAGGGCGCACTTGCTTACCGCCAGCAAACCGTTTGACAGCGGGCGGAATGTTCACGAAATATCTCAACCACTGGTGGCCAGAGTAGCTCAGGGGTAGAGCAGAGGACTCATAAGCCTTTGGTCGGGGGTTCAATTCCCTCCTCTGGCACCACTTCGAAACGCGCTCTGTCTGTTTACTCACAAGTTGTCCAAGCACGTTACGCCTTGAATTAGTCGAAACAGCCTTGAAAAGGCGCTATCGCAAGTAAAGACAGGCACTTCGTAAACATCGCCGGCCGTTCGGACACATTGTCAGTAAACGTCCATAACGGAGATTTTGAAAACATGTCCGAACACCCTTCAAAGAGAGATTTGCGAAAACCCCAACAAAAACGGCTTTTCACTGGCACACCTCGGACAACTTGTCAGTAAAGAAAAGGTGGGAGGTGGGAGCCTTGAAACGCCGTTGCAACCCCGTTTCCATCCGTCCGCAACACACCTGGCTACGAACCTTCAGCCGGTTTTGACTTCGCGATCATCGCGTTGAAATCGGGATCGTTCTCCGATGTTGGAACCCAGATGTCCAACTTCAACGGCAGGAACCTCACGGACTTAGCTTCCGCACTCACGACGATAACCAGCGGCCCGCTCAAGGTGCCATCGTGAAACGCAAACCCGCGTCTCTGAAGAACGTATTGCGCGAGCGCCGCCTTCACTTCGGTGTCGGTCAGATTGGCGTGGATCGTTTGCATCGTTCAGCGTCCAACACTGCCGACCGCTTTACGCAACGGCGTGTCTCTCCCCACGTCACGAATCACTTCGACTTTGGCGCGCTGAACGGAACTGCTGACGATGCGCGCTTCGGATTCAGGACTGTGCCGCACTTCAATGACGATGTGCCCGTCCGGGTTGCTCGCGCCCGCGCTGGCGCTACCGCCGAAGCTGGATGTTCCGCCACTCACGTAGCCACTCGCCGCCCGATTCAATCGCGCCTCGAATTGTTCCGCGGGCATGATCATCAGCCGCCGCCCCTGTGCCATCCCTTCCACGCCACGCATCCCGTCGTGTTCCCATGCTCGCGGCCGTGCCAGGACGGTGAAGAGTTCGCGCCCCGCTTCGCCCGCGATGGTGTTGAACTTTTTGAAGAGCGTGGGTGAAGAAACTTCCCCGACGCCAGCCACGCCATCGGCTGCCATGCGG
>Ga0193753_10000972_pt1 | contig 25634 bp, 25 predicted proteins | sample H1c2metaG_FD_144925 | JGI IMG/M metagenome (GOLD analysis project Ga0193753, IMG submission 144925) | Soil microbial communities from a riparian zone of the East river system, Colorado, United States - H1c2 | ecosystem: Environmental > Terrestrial > Soil > Riparian zone | place: USA: East... | reverse complement strand
TCTCCGGTGATCGCTGCGCGATTGACCGCGCCGTCGCGAGGCGAGAAGTTTCCCGCACTCGCGCCGCCCGCTTCGCACTCACGCTGCAATTGGACCAAACACATGGCAGTCACCGTCGGACAACGGGCTGAGCGCAGCCTGTCGCTCACCGCCTCGCACGTCAAAACTTTCGCCGAGCTCACGGGCGACTACAACCCGCTGCATTTCGACGAGGCCTTCGCGGCCAAGACCAAGTTCGGTCGTCTCGTGGTGCAAGGTGGCTTGACCACCGGCCTGCTCCACGCGCTCGTCGCGATGGACATGCCTGGCCCGGGCACGGTGTTCCTCAGTCAGAATTGGAAGTTCACCGCGCCCGTCTACATTGGCGACACGATCACGGCCGCGGCGGAAGTCATGAGCGTTCACGCGAGCAAGCCGGTGACGCAGCTCGCCATTCGTGTGACGTGCGAGGGCGGGGAAGTCGTGCTCGAGGGCGAAGCATGGTGCTACACGTTTTGAGTCTCCTCGGCGACTTGGGTCGAGGGCCGCACTATCCTCCGCGCGACCAGGCAATGTTGCCGATACGGCCGGCAACATTGCCTCGGCTCGCACTCCGGATAGTGCGGCCCTCTCCGTGGATTGTCCGCTCGCACTCGAGCGCGCAATGCCGACCGGCGCGCCCAGCCCGATCCGGTCGCACGCGGGTTGGTATAGCCGCCGTGTGCGCGACACTCACGCGCGAATCCCCAGACGCAGAGGCCCCGCGTCACCGCGGATAGAGGGTGGAGTGCCGTGGTGTCCAGAGCGCGAGCCGAGGCAATATTGCCGGCAGTATCGGCAATATTGCCTGGTCGCGCGGCGGACATCATGGCACGCAACCCGTGAGCACGCTGGTACTCGAATACCGGCCGTCTGGAGATCCTCGCCCACGAACGAGACGCGCGCCTACGGTCGAATCCAAGGCATCTGTCGGAAGATTTCCGCTTCGGTCTTGTACGGACCCTGTCGCGACTCGTCCGCGGTGCGCGCACGAGTCGGACGCGCCGCGGTCGCAGGAACTTGCGTCTGCTCCTGCTGACGGGGCTGTTCTTGCGTCGCCGCCGCCGGTAGCGCCTGAACGGGCAGCGATGCCGCCGTCACCTGCGTGGCAGGCGGAGCGGGCCGCTTGGCCGCGCGACTCACGGGCTGTGGCGCACGCTTGGGTGCGGCCGGCGCAGCGCGTTCGCCGAGTTCGAGCGGAGAGATCGGTAGACTCGATGCCTGCGGCGCACGTGCGGCCGCGAGGTCCTGCTTGAGCCCATCGTCCATCGGCTCAGCGCGATTGCTGCACGCCACACCACCAATCACGAGCGCGATCGTCGCGACCAATCCGACCTGTTGACGTGTGATCATGGCAGTCCTCGACAGCAAACTTGCATCAGAAAAACACCCATGATGTGAGACCCCGCGTGATGTCGAATGATCCGCGCTTGCGCTCGGTATGACCGAGGCAATGAGTCAGCCGAGAGTGAGCAGGACTCGCGTCGCCGATCGCTCATCGCGTTCCGTTCTGGCTCGGTCCGTCGCACGATCGTACTTTGATCGAATGACACTGACATCGCGCCGCGACTTTCTCACCTCGGCCGCATTCTCTGCCGCCGCGCTTTCGCTACCGCGATCGAGCAGCGCACTCCTCGACGCTTACGCGCCCGCGCTGCGCGGATTCGCCGAGCTCCGTCGCCCACCGGACGCCGTCTTCGCGCAAACGGCCGGCGCGTACACCGCTCTCAGTCGGTCCGGCGCCGATCGTTGGACGCATGAGAGTATTGTCATCAATACCGTCGCGCACGCTGACTCGCTGCGCGTCACGCTTGCCGCGCCTCAGACGCCCATTCGCCGCATCCACCTTCGCTGGCGCGCCGACCTCACGCCCGTTCGCCTCATGCTCGGCGACGCCTGGGAGCGAGCCTACGGTGATCTCCAGTGGCACACGTGGCTTCCCGACGGCGTGATGCCGTGGTATTTCGCGACGTATGATGGTTTTCTAACACACTCGTATGGCGTGCGCACAGGCGCCAAGGCGTTCTGCTATTGGCAAGTCGATCCGCGCGGCGTCAGTCTCTGGGCCGACGTCCGCAGCGGCGGCGCGCCCCTCCAACTCGGCGACCGCGCCCTCGAGGTCTGCGACGTCATTGCTCGCGTCGGACACGCCGGTGAGTCGTCATTCGCCGCGATCCATGCCTTGTGTCGACAGATGTGCCCGAACCCACGCCTGCCTGCGCAACCGGTATATGGAAGCAATGACTGGTACTGGGCCTACGGAAAGAATACCGCCGAGTCGGTGCTTGCCGACGCGCAGCACATTGTGGAGCTGTCGCCAACTGGTACGAATCGACCCTTCGCCGTGATTGACGACGGATGGCAGCCCGGCCGTACGTCCGACCGCGCTGCTGCGACGGCCGCCGTTGGCGCATGGGATCACGGAAATGAAAAGTTCGGCGACATGCAGCGCGTTGCTGCCGACGTCAAACATGCCGGCGCGCGACCCGGCATTTGGATTCGTCCGTTGCAAGCGCCGGGCAACGCGCCCGACTCGTGGCGTCTCGCCCGCGACCGCGCGTTCCTTGATCCCACCGTCCCCGAAGCAAAACAAAAGATAGCCGACGATATCGCACGCCTCGCGCAGTGGGGCTTCGATCTGATCAAGCACGACTACACGACGTTCGACATCTTCGGTCGTTGGGGATTTCAAATGAGCGCGGCGATGACGCGCGACAATTGGACGTTCGCCAGCGGCCCCACGCACACGACGGCCGAGGTGATCGACGATCTCTATCGGACGATTCGCACGGCCGCGGGCGAGAGTCTGGTGATCGGATGCAATACGGTGAGTCACCTCTCGCCAGGGCATTTCGAGATCTGTCGAATCGGTGACGACACGAGCGGCACCGAGTGGTCGCGTACGCGCAAGATGGGCGTGAACACACTCGCGTTCCGCGGACCACAGCACGGTGCGTTTTACGTCGCTGACGCGGACTGTGTCGGCGTCACGAACGCGCAACCATGGGCGCTGAATCGGCAGTGGCTCGACCTCCTGTCGCGCAGCGGCACCATGCTCTTCGTCTCGCTCGCGCCGGACGCGCTTGGGGCCGAGCAACGGCGTGATCTCAAGGCGGCGCTCGCGTTGGCGGCAGTTCCGCAACCGCTCGGTGAGCCGCTCGATTGGCAACGTTCCGTGTATCCGTCTCAGTGGCGAGTGTTGGGTCGCGAGGTGTCGTACGATTGGGTTGGTGCGGATGGAGCCGGGCCGCCGTGAGTTCTGTTTCCGTGCGGCAGGAGGTCGAGGGCGACACTATCCTTCGCGCGACCAGGCCAATGCTGCCGATACCGCCAGCAGCATTGCCTCGGCTCGCACTACGGATAGTGCCGCCCTCTCTCGGTCCTGTTCGAATTGAAACGATGGCTGGTGTGCTCGCGACACGCACTATCGTGGCGCATGACATCTCCCCGCGATCCAATTCCTGAGCTCAAACTGCAAGCGGGCGCCGAGCTCGCCCGCTTCGTCGAAGGCTGGAACGCCGACGACATCGCGTACTGGTTGCGGACCGATCGCTCGCGGATCGCTGACATTCGCCGCGGCAACCTGGTGCGCTTCTCCCTCGAGACACTGATCCGTTTCCTCGAGCGCGCGGGCCTGCGGGTGGAGCTCCGACTCACGCGCATACCGAAGGGCCTCCGCCACCACTCACAACTTCGCGCGCGCCACCAGGGATGAGGCGACATTGGGTCGTCTCATGCCCCCTCGTACCTCGCGACTACCACGGCACCACACGTCCGTCGCGAAAGAAACCGCCACTCGGCCCGTCGTCGGGCAGCGTGGCGGCCCACACGACGCTCGCGGCGCCTTTGGACACCGGTCGGCCGCCCGGACCGCCCATCTCCGTCGCGACCCAGCCCGGACACACCGAGTTCACGAGAATGTGCTCCGACCGCAACTCGGCGGCGAGCATGCGGGTGACGACGTTGAGCGCGGCTTTAGAGATCGAGTATGCCGGTGTTCGGCCGCCCATCGACGCCAGCGATCCGCCTTCGCTCGACACGTTGACCACGCGCGCGTGACGACTGCGCTGCAACAGCGGAAGAAACGCGCGTGTCATGTTCCACGCGCCGAACGTGTTCGTCTCGAGTGCCTCGCGAACCTGATCGAGATCGGCGTCGAGCGCGCGTTGCCAGGTGTCGTAGAGAATCGCGGCGTTGTTCACGAGGACATCGAGGCGGCCGGCTTCGTCCATCACGCGGACGCGTGCCCGATCGATCGAGTCCACATCGGCGACGTCGAGCTGGCAGGGGACAACCGCGAGTCCGTCGCGAGCGAGTTCCTCGGCCGCGTACTGTCCCTTACCCTCGTCGCGAGCGCCGAGGAAGACCGTGAATCCGCGGGTAGCGAGTTGGCGGCAAACTTCGAGGCCGATGCCGCGATTGGCGCCCGTGACGAGGGCGACACCAGGTGTCGACTTCTCAGCGCCGCTTTTTGGCACGTTTGCGCCCGGGATGGAGGAAACGAACGCCGACCTCCGGCCGCCGCCCCTGATTGTACGCCAATTCGGCAACGAGCAAAGTGAATGGCTCGAGGTAGCGCGCGGACGAGAGTCGTCCACAGTCCACCGGTTCGAAGGCGATGTCTCGAATCAATCGCGCGACGACGCGCTTGGATTGCAGATCATCGCCGCAGTAGCAGACGGCGGGTTGCTCGTTGAGCACATGCGGTCCGGCCTGAAACAGTTCCGCCGGTACTGTGTTGAACGCCTTGACCACGCGAGCTCCACGCGCGCGTCGAGCCGTGGTCTCGGCGCCTGATGTGCGAAGGCCAACGACCAGTGCGGTGTCGGCTTTGTTCATCGGCATGGTACAGTCGATGAGTATTTTACTACGAAGATTGCCGGCGGCTCGCAAGACGGTCGGTATGTTCGACCAGTGCACGGCGAGGAGAACAACCGTGGCGTCGCGTACGGCGTCCGCCGGCGCTGCGGCCCGCGCCTTGGGACCGCTCTCCGTTGCCAATCGTTCGAGCTTGTCTGGGTGTCGCGCATAGCTGAAGGTGACGGCGTGCCCGGCGTCGGCGAACAAACGCCCGAGCGCGCCACCCATGTTGCCCGATCCAAGAATTGCGATGCGCATAGTCTGACTATGTCTCCTTGGTGTCCTTCGTTGCCGGCGCTTCCCTGATGACGATGTATGTAACAGTGTCCCACGAATTGTGGATGCCAATGAAGAGCAGCAAGAGCGCCGCACCCGCGATTTCGAAGAGCCCGCCGAGGGGGTGCGAGCGAAGTACGAATGCTGCGATCATGAGCGCGCTGTACGCGATGAACGGCAGGACGCTGTGCCAGAGCCAGTCTTCCCAAACGGGCTTATAGCCGATCTGTCGTTGCGCTCGCCAGACGTTGATGCCGGCGTAGATCACGCCGGCCAACCCAAACAGTTTGAGGACGGTTGCTGCCATCCAGACGGCCGGCCATGGCGCGCACATGGTGGCCGAGACGAAGAGCGCGCCGGCGAAATGGACGATGGTCGGGGTGCCAAAGGCTTTGATCGATTCGTGCGAGCTGCGCATCTCGACCTGCGCGATCAGGGCGATTACGACGAATTGCAATCCGATGAGCGCGGCGCCGGACGATCCGACGATCACGTAGAAGTCGCCCCACGCCGCGAACGGTGATCCCGCGTTTTCCACGTCGGTCTCCTTTTTGGTTCGGGCAACTCGCGGGCAAGATCGGAGCCACCGGAGTTGTGAGTGTGAGTTGTGAGTGTGAGTTGTGAGTGTGAGTTGTGAGTGTGAGTTGTGAGTGACCCGCGTTGGGCGCGGGTCGAGGGTCGCACCATCCTTCGCGCGACCAGGCCAATACTGCCGATACTGCCGGCAGTATTGCCTCGGCTCGCGCTACGGATGGTGCGACCCTCTCCCTTCCGTTCGCGTGAACACGCGCGCGGACTGGTGGCTGGCCGGGTTCGCTCGTGTGGTCCGAATCCGTCTGCAGACGACTGTGCGCGGGCGCTGGACGTCGCTGGACGTCGCTGGACGTCGCTGGGCGATCAGGGATCTTTGATCGATCGCGCGAGCTACGATGTCCTCCCAGAGCGGCCTCGCGCGTTTCAGTGCGCGCACAAAGCAGGAACGTTGGGTCCTTCTGGCTCAGCGCGCCGTGCCAGTATCAGTCGGCCGGGCCCCGCGTGGCTGGAAAGGGTGAGGCGAGCCGATGTCCAAAGCGCGAGCCGAGGCAATGCTGCCGGCAGTATCGGCAGCATTGCCTGGTCGTGCGGCGGACATCGGTTCGCCTCAACCCCCACTCACGACTTCCTCGGCCAACTCACTACTGACTCGACAACTGACGCCTCAGGAACGCGACCGTCCGCGGCCACGCGTCTTTGGTCGCCGTCAGATTCGCCGCCTCCTCGGCGAGATCGCGCGTCGGTTTGGGGTCGTCCTGCGACCGCATGAACCCGTGCACGGCGCCATCGTAGTTCGTGCTCGTGTACGTCTTGCCCAGTGATTTCATAGCCGAGTCGACGGCGGGCATCGCGGCGGTGATGCGCGCGTCCTTGGCGCCGCTGAACAACATCACGGGCACTGTGATCTTCGCGAGCGAATCGCCGACTGGCGCCGCGCCGTTCATGTACGGCAGCCCGTAGAAGGCGACGCCGCCGGCGAATCCGCTCACGCCGCCGTTCACCGCGTGCATGAACACCGTTCCACCGCCCCAGCAGTAGCCGACCACACCGTACCGCCGCTCGGCCGAGGGCAGGGCCATCGCGTAGCTCGCGATCGTGCCGATGATGCGACTGCGTTCGGCGGCGTTGACCAGCGCCATGAGCTTGCCCGCTGAATCGCGCGAGAGCTCTGCCGTGTTCGGCGCGCCGCGCGGGCGTGACGTAAAGTCGGGCGAGACGGCGATGAATCCTTCAGCGGCCGCTTGGTCGGCGACGGCGCGTGCCCACGTCGACAGGCCCGTGATGTCGTGTACGATCACGACGACAGGCGCTTTGCCGCGCGCCGCCGCGGGGTAGACGATCCACGCGAGGATCGTGTCCTTCGACCCCGCCTCGAATGGGACCCTGATCCACTCGCCCCGGCGCGGACTCGCCGCGAGGCGCGCCGCGGCGGCGCCGTTACTCGCGGGCAACCCCACGGCGCCTTGCCCCGTCACCGTCCCCGACGCCGTCCCGGCCATATGAGATGTGTGATCCTCGGCGGACGCCTGCGGATGGTGGCACGCGGTCGACGCGACGGTGAGCGCGCACGTCACAGCGATGAGGCGAGACATTGTCGGCTCCGAGCGGGTTGGGCTTCGAATGTAATCGCGCCGAGGCGATCGCCGATAGCTGGCGAGTGCCGAGCCGGGAGTGCGAGCGGTCCTGCCGGACATGTGCTTGCGGGGTCGAGCGCCCCAGTATCCTCCGGGCGACCAGGCAATGCTGCCGAAACCGCCGGCACGACTGCGTCGGCTCTTCGATCCGAGCGTGGCACGCGTATCGCGGGTGGAGTCCGACGCAACCTGGTCAGCCGCGCTGTGCCAGCAGTGACTTCCTATCTCACTCACGAATCGACTATGACGCCTCTCAGCACTCTGGCTACCGCGGCCACGGCCTCAGTCCGCGCACCTGATGCGCCAACGCTCGGGGCAACGCTTCGAGTGGTCAGTGATTCGTTCACCGACGGCGGCGCGATGCCCGCCGATTATGTTTTTACGGCGGCCGGCGGCAAGAACAAGTCACCACAGCTTTCGTGGAGCGGAGCGCCGCGAGGCACGAAGAGCTTTGCCGTCACGTGTTTCGACCCTGATGCGCCAACAGGCTCGGGCTATTGGCACTGGGTCGCGTTCAACATCCCGGCGAACGTCGATCGCGTGGACGTTGGGGAGGGCAAAGGCGAATCGCCGCGCGACGCGATGAGCGGCTATACCGACTTCGGCATGTCCGGATATGCCGGCCCATGGCCGCCGGCGGGCGACGGCCAGCATCACTACACTTTCACTGTGTACGCGCTGGACGTCCCCGACGTTGACGGCGGATCGGACAAGACGACCGGTGCCACGCTGATTTTTCTTACACGTGGTCATGTGCTCGCCACCGGATCGATCACGGGGCTATTCGGCCTTTGATTCGCCAGAGGGCGTGCTTCACGATGATGGATCTCTGATCGGGGCAAACGACCTCGGCGTGTCAAACCGGCGCGCGCCGACACGGGTGGACGTCCGCGTTCGAGTACGGCTCCATCGGCGACACGACCCCCGGCGTTCGCGGCTGTTGATCGCAACGGCTGCCAGGTCAGGTGAGGCTAGCCAGCCGGCGCTACCGGCGCAGATCCCATCTGTCGCCAATCGCCGCTTGTCTCGAGCCGCGCCACCGACTCGCGTCGCGTGTCGCCTTTGCCATTGATTCCACGATAGTGAAACTGTCCACTTCAGTCTTGCTTCGTCTTTAACGCCCACTATCGGGCTCCCTTTCTTCGAGATCAGCGTATGGCCAGTGACGTCTTCACCACCACCTTCGGCGGCGAAATCCTTCGCCCGTCCGCCCCCGACTACGACGTCGCGCGAAAAGTCTGGAACGGAATGATCGATCGCCGCCCCGCGTACATCGCGCGGTGCAAGAGCGTCGCCGATGTGCAGAGCGCGATCCGCTTTGCGCTCGATGAGAACCTCGCCATCTCCGTTCGCGGCGGAGGACACAACGCCGCCGGTCTCGCCGTGTGCGACGACGGGGTCGTCATCGACTTGAGCGGCATGCGCGACGTCGTTATCGATCCCGTCGGGCGCACGGCGCGCGTCAGTGGTGGTGCGACGTGGGGTGAGTTCGATCGCGCGGCGGGCCAACATGGGCTCGCGACCACCGGCGGCGCCGTCTCGACCACGGGTGTCGCCGGGCTCACCCTCGGCGGCGGACTCGGGTGGCTCATGCGCAGCTACGGCATGACGTGCGACAATCTCATCGGGGCCGAGGTCGTTACGGCCGACGGACGGGTCGTGCACGCGAGCGCGACGGAGAACCCGGACCTTCTCTGGGCGCTGCAGGGTGGTGGTGGAAACTTCGGCATCGTCACGACCTTCGAATTCCAACTTCACCCCGTCACGACAATACTCGGCGGCATGTTGCTGTATCCGTTGTCGAAGGCGCGCGATCTGCTGCGCGCGTATCGCGACGTTGCGCGGACCGCGCCGGATGCGCTGACGGTGTTCGCGGCGATGCTGCACGCGCCCGACGGCACGCCGGTCGTCGGATTCGTGATCTGTTATAACGGACCCGCCGACGAGGGCGAGCGCGCGATCAAGGCAATGCGCGATTTCGACAAGCCGATCGCCGGTGAAGTGGGTCCGATGCCGTACACGGCGCTTCAGGGCATGCTCGACGACGGATTCCCCTCGGGGTTGCAGGTGCACTGGCGTTCGGAGTTTCTCGCGTCGATTCCTGACGATCTGATCGAAGCGGCGGTGTCGGCGTTCGAGCGCGTGCCGTCGCCGTTGAGCGCCTTGATGTTCGAACAGTTCGGCGGTGCGGTGCAGCGCGTCGCAGCCGATGCGACGGCATTCGACAATCGTGACGCCGAATTCAACCTCGTCATCGTGTCGCGGTGGGCCGATCCGGCGGACGCCGAGAAGAATGTGGCGTGGGCGCGAGCGACGTCGGAGGCGGCGAGGCCGTTCACGAATGGCCGCGTGTACGTGAATTACATTGGCGCAGGTGAAGCGCCGGACCGCGTGCGCGCCGCGTTCAGCAAAGAGAAATTCGCGCGCCTCGTGGACGTGAAGCGGAAATACGATCCAAAGAATGTGTTTCGGATGAATCAGAACATTCCGCCGAACGCCTGAGCGGTCGGCGGGGCGGGCTACCGGAGCTCGAACGTCCGGTCGCTCGCCTACTTCAAGCCGTACAGCTTTCTCGCGTTATCCCGCAGCACCATCGTCGCCAACTCCACGGCGCGCGTACGGTCGATCTCGCCGTCGCGCATCATGCCGGTCAACGCCCGGGCCAGCGCCTCGCGCCCGGTGTTGGCAGCGATCATCCCCGCCTCTTCCCAGCCGAGCTCCGCCGACTCGGGATAGGCGTCGGTCGCGAACAACACTTTCTCCGGGTTGTACGCCAGCCACGCCCGCAACACTTCAGCGACGTCGTGCGGCGCGTTGAACGCCGTCTGCTCGGAGAAATCGACATACGCATTGGGCTTGGTGAGCAGCGGCGTGATCTCGCGCGTAAACGGCCAGCCGCCGTGGATCATGACGAAGTTCGTTTTGCGCAGCGACGGATCGTTGAGCAGCGGCTCGAGGAGCAGGGGATTGGACCACGAGACGTTGAAGTAGCCGCCGCCGCCGTGGGCAACATGGATGTGGACCGCCATGCCCAGTCGTCCGCACTCGGTGGCGATGAAGCGAAAGATGTAGTCCTGGAGTGCTTTGTAGTCGCCATGCCCCGCGTATGCCTTGTCTGCGTCCGCGCGCGACGGATTCTCGATGTCGAGCGTTCTCAAATATGCCATCTCATATTTTTCGGCCAACGCGCCCGCTTGCTTGTGACGTTCGAGCGTGGGACGTACGACCTTGTCGAGATAGTCGGCAAGGGTCGCCGGTTTGCCCGTGACGCCACTCTCGGCGTAATAGCGTTTGAGTAATTTCTCCTCGAGCGGATAAAACGCTTTCTGGTCGGGTGTATGGATGAGCGGCGTGTTGTCGAGCGGATACATGAGCGCGTCGGCGAACGGCACCCAGAGAAAGCGCGCCGGCGGAAGCCCGGGTCCCATCGCCACGCGATTGGAGACCATGATGTCGATGCCCATCTTGTCGAGCATGAACGTCGCGTAATCGGCGGCGTGCGCCTTGACGACAGCGTCCTTATCCGTGCCGTAAAGTTCCTTGTGTGCGGCCGCGACGATGGGTGCTTTGGGACGTTGGCGGAGCGGATCGGACTGCGGCTCGAGGTGGTCGACGGGCAGCGCGTCGAACTCGTCGTCGGGTTTCTCGCCGGCCGGCGTGGGACGCACAGGATGCGCATGGTTGTCGATCGCCTTGATAGCGGCGATCGTTCGGGCGAGGTCCGCGTCGATGCCGGCGCCGTCGCCGCCGACCGTGCTGTCGTTGTTGCACGCCGGTAGCGCGACGAGCGTGGCGAGCGCCACTGCTGCGAAAAGCCGTTGCATGATCGGATTCTTGTGTGGTGGTAGTCGTCCCGAGCGACGCGACGCTCTACTTGCCTGCGCGACGCCGACCGCAGAACGTACGGCGAGCGACTGCCGCTCGCTACTACGACGCGAAGCGCGGACTGCGGCGGCACGATGTCAAGGACGCATAACGGCGGGGGTCGTCTGCATGTTCTGTGATGGGCGACCGCCGTGTACGGTCGCCCATCACGCTCCATTTACGCGCCGGCGATCGCTACCTCTTCGGGGCTCATGTCGGCTTGAATGTCGCCGAACAATGGTGTGCTCAAATAGCGCTCGCCTGTGTCGGGCAGCATGCACAGCACAGTCGATCCCTTCGGCACATCCGCGCACAGGCGAAGCGTTCCGGCGAACGTTCCACCGGACGATGTGCCGACGAAGATGCCTTCCTTCTGCGCGAGCTGCCGGCTCATCTGCATCGCCTCGTCCGTCGGAACTGTGATGATTTTGTCAACGTATCCGGCGGCGAGCGCGTCGGCCGCAAGCTTGGGAATGAAGTCGGGACTCCACCCTTGCAAGGGATGCGGCTTCCACGCGGGATGACTCGCCGTCGGTGTTCCGTCGTCGCGACGCGGTTGCTCGCCGCCACTCGTGACCATCGGTGCGTCAGCCGGTTCGCAGACGATGACTTTCGTTTCCGGACGTTCCTTCTCCAGCACGCGCGCCACACCCTTGAGCGTACCGCCGGTGCCGAATCCGGTGACCCAATAGTCGAGCTTTGCACCGGCGAAGTCCGCGAGAATCTCTGTCGCCGTCGTGCGCGAATGCATATCAGCGTTCGCTTCGTTCTCGAACTGTCGCGTGAGGAACCATCCATTTTTCGCCGCGAGCTCGTTCGCCTTCCGCACCATGCCGGTGCCGCGGTCCGCCGCCGGTGTGATGATGACTTTCGCTCCCAAAAAGCGCATCAGCTTTCGCCGCTCGACACTGAACGACTCGGCCATGGTCACCACGAGAGGATAGCCCTTCTGCGCACACACCATCGCGAGCCCAATGCCAGTATTGCCACTCGTCGCTTCAATGACGGTCTGCCCAGGTTTGAGCGCGCCTGTTCGTTCGGCGTCTTCGATGATCCCCAGCGCAAGGCGGTCTTTGACCGAGCCGAGTGGATTGAACGCTTCGATTTTGACGAACAGGTCGATGCCCGGAGGGGCGAGCTTGTTGATGCGAACGACGGGTGTGCGTCCTACGGTTTCGAGGATGTTTTCGTACTTGGCCATTTCCGGTCTCCGGCGCGGGTTGAATGCGGCTCTTCAATCCTAACCGGGGTTCCAACGAGGGGTACAGCGAGGGGTCAGGATGAGTGGTCTCTGGTCTGAGCACCGCCTCCATCATGCTCAGACCTTTACTCGTCACTGTCAGAGGACGGCTTGCGACGAGGCAGCCGGACACGAGTGAGGTTTCAACTACCGTCGTCAGACCAATCATCCTGAGACCTGACTTCAAGCCAGTCATCCTGAGACCTGTCTAAAGCTCGATCTTATAGATCTCGCGTTTCCCGTGATCGACGAGCTCGTGGTAGTCCTTCATGATCTTTTCAAATTCCTTCATGTCCTCCGGCGATCCCGCCGGCGCCGACATCATCTTCTCGAACTCGGCAATGCTCTCGACGTCCATCTCCGACACGATGGTCCAATAGCGTTCGGCACAGAAGTCCGTCATGATACGCATCTTGGGCATGCCCACCTTCTCGCTGAGCTTCGACATCGCGGTGAACTTCTCGACCAGCGCGCGGACTTTGCCCGGCTTGCAGTACATGATTTCGCGAATGCGGTACATGAGTGTCTCCTTGGGCGGTGCTTGGTGACATTTGTTTGTGAGACCGGCGAGAGGGGATCTGTCGGCAATTGATGCGCCGCGAGGACGTTTCGGCCTGGCTCGCTTGAAACCGTTGAGCGTGGCCGGGGTACAGGGGCGGCGTGGAGAGCCGTCAACCACGCATCGAGCTGCGGGACTCGAGATTCCAGCGGCGAGGCGCAACGCCGGAGTTTGTTGAAATGTTCAGACTGGCAAAACCGTGGAAGTGTGTGCGTGCGATCGTTGGGATCGCCGTCGGTCTGATTGCGTGCAAGGGCGATGCTCTCGTGTTGCCGATGGCCGCCGTCACTTTCGTGCTCGTCCCCCAAGCTTGCAGTTCGATCGTCCCCGTGCGGTTCTCGATCGATGGCCTTCAGGTAGGGATCGATACGTTCAGGGTGGCCGTGGGAGGCGTCGAACATACAACGTCGGCGCTCTTCTCGACGTCGACCGGCCAACACGTCTTGAGCGCCCGTTTCGGATCCGGAAATCTCTGGCCAGACAAGCAGGTGACCCTTGCGGCTTTTGAGATCTTCGCGGACTCGCTGCCGTTGTATTGCTCGTAGGCTTCGTTCGCTCATTCGCCCTCACCGGACCGTCTTGCGAGCGCCGCGGTCGCGGTCGCGGAAATGAACCGCTGCATCTCACCGTCACGACCACGATGATGATTGTCGCATTGTCGGTCGTGCTCGGAGGCGTGGAAACGCGTCGGTGCCATGAGAGCGAGCCTTTCTGGAGAATCTTGGCGTTGCTCGTGCTGCACGCGTCGCGTTTCTCGTTCTGCCGTCGGGGTCGCTGCGCTCTGTGCCGGGAGAGCTGCGCGTTCGATTCGGCAGTACCTCGGCCGCGCGCGCTGATCACGAATTCGTCCGTCAAGGTTCGTATCTTTCCGTAAGGAGCAACTCGACTCAAGTCAACATCGTTCACGAGAGAAAGGCGTCCATGCCATCGACGGAAACACTCGAACGCTTCATCGCGCGCGTCGAAGCGAACGCCCACGCCGAAGCGATTGAGGAATTCTATACGGCTGACGCATCCATGCAGGAAAACCAAGAGACGCCGCGGGTCGGCCGTGACGCTCACGTGGCGAACGAACATCGTGTGTTCGCGCGCGCGAAGACGGTGACGTCCCACTGCGTTCGCCCTTTCTTCGTCAACGGTGACGACGTCGTCATTCGCTGGCGATTCGAATTCGAGTGGCTCGACGGAACGGTCACGCGCATGGAGGAGGTCTCCTGCCAACGCTGGGTCGGCGAGCGCATGGCGGAAGAACGGTTCTTCTATGATCCCGAGCAGCGCATCCCCAAGCCGCTCGAGTGAACGATCGGGCTCGTTATCGCTTCATCAAGCGAACCCGGCCCGACCCCGCATCGATCTTGATCCGCCCGCGTCCGTCGCCAATCCGGCCCCGAAGCGCATTCCGCTCGATGTGCGACGTCTGCACTGCGAAATCGCTCTCGATGCCCCCGCTGCCCGTCTCGATATTCACGTCGCCACCTTGCGACGCGGGCAGTCGGAGCGTCACGCCGCCCGAGCCCGCATCCACGCTCAGATCGTCGACCGGTGCGACCAGGTCGATGTCGACGCCGCCACTGCCGGCGTCGAGGTTCACGCGCGACGCCTTGACGCGCCCCAAGGTCATGCCGCCAGAGCCGACGTCCGCCTTGAGCGTTCTCACATCGACGTCCGTCGCGCGCAACGAACCGGAGCCCGTGTCGATCTCCAGGGTCTCACCATGCATGCCATTGACCGTCACGCCGCCGGAACCCGTGTCGAGACTCACATCGCCCTGCGCATCGCTGACGGTCACACCGCCGGACCCTGTATCGAGACGCAGTTGGCCGCGCGTGTGTTCCGTAGACACCGTTGCCGCCGCGACGCTCACGCGGATGTCGCCGTCCACATTGCTCAACGTGGCGTCACCCACGCCCCAGTGGATCGTAATCCGCTGACCCTTCGGCATACTGACCACGAGATCGGCATGCGCGTCCAGTCCGGCGCCCGAGTCGCGAATCTCGACGCGATCACGCCCAAAGAAGTTGCTGCCGCCGTCCTTGTCGTCGAACGTCCCGTCGCTGTTCACACGCAACTGCGTTCGCGACCGCGAGCCCATTTCATGGTATACAATGCGGTCCGATGGATACACAACGCGCAGCGATTGCGCGCCGCGGATCTCGCCGGTCGCGACCTTGAGCCGGCTCGCATCGCGTCCGCCTCGCGTGACTTCGACGGACACTTGAGATCCGGTGCCCGCCTGCACACGTAGCCTGCCGGCCAGGTTGTAGATCGAGACGCGGTCTCCGCTGAGGGTGCGGCGATCAGTCTGCGCGTGCGTGACATGGAACGCCACCATGAGCAGCGCGAGGAGCGCTCCGGTATCAAACAGTGTTCGGCGGGTGCGAAGTGTCATGTCGGAAATCATCTGTCGGATTGGTGGGTGGTGATCTATGCCTCAGTGCGACAGCCGGTCTCGTCCGATGGTTTGAGGTGGATCAAGCGGGCGCTGCTTACTCGCACCCGAAACAATCCCAGAAGTCCCTCCGTAAAGTGCTCTCTTTGTCTATTGACGAACGTTCAACATGGAGTCTCGATGCGCGTGTGGTTGAAGCGAATTGGATACGTTTTCGGGGCGGTGGTCGCCCTTGTTGTTATCGCAGTTTCCGCCGTGTACGGCATGAGTGAGATGCGCTTTCGCCGCACCTACTCCGTGCCGATGGCGACCGTCGCAGTCTCTGACGACAGCGCAACGCTGGCCCGCGGGCAGCACATCACGACGGCCATCTCCGGGTGCACCGAATGTCATGGGCAAGGACTCGGCGGCGGCGTCATGGTGGACGCCGCACCATTGGGCCGTCTCGTTGCACCGAACCTCACTCCGGGCGACGGCGGACTTGGAGCCATCCTGACACCTGAAATCATCGAGCGTGCGCTGCGTCACGGAGTCGGTCCGGACGGGCGCGCGCTTCGTGTCATGCCGGCGCAAGATTTTCAGTACATGTCCGACGAAGATACACGGGCCGTCGTCTCGTACGTCCGTCACTTGGCCCCGGTGAACAACGTGCTTGCGCCCACCAACTTGATGTTGTTGCCGCGCGCCTTGATGCTGGCCAACAAGATGCCCCTCCTTCCGGCCGAGGAGATCGGTGAGTCCCAAAAGAGTATGTCGGTGCCTTTCGGCCCTACGGTGGAATACGGCGATTACTTATCTCTCATTTCCGGATGCCGGGGTTGCCATGGGCCACAGCTATCGGGCGGAAAGATCGCCGCGGGCGATCCGAGCTGGGGACCGGCGGTCAACCTCACTCGTGCCGGAAATCTCGGCAAATGGACCGAAGCCGAATTCGTGAAGACGATACGCACCGGTGTTCGGCCCGACGGCATTGCACTCAAATCGCCAATGCCGTGGAAGCGGCTCCGCAACATGACCGACGACGAGCTCCACGCGATCTGGTTGTACCTACAGTCGGTACCACCGCGCGCGTTCGGGAATCATTGAGCCACGCCGCTCTCCAGATTCTGTTCGTTCTCGGCGTCTGACTCCGCCGTCGGTTCGGTCTCCTCGACGAGCCGCGGCCGGAGCGACTCGAGATAGAATTGCACGTGCTCCAAATCGCGGTGCAATCGATCACCGAGCGACTGCGTCACCAAGGCGCGGACAGCATCCCTGAAGCTCGTCGTCGTCGGCCGGTACGCGACGTCGATCGTCACTTGTGTGCGCGTTGGCGACAGCACGGCGAAACGAACGATCCCGCGACTCTCGACGACGCTGCGCGCGACGCTCTCCCAGCCGATCACGCTGTTCGGCACATACTTCGTCACCGTCGCATCCCATTCGACGATGCGACCGGTCGGCGAATATGCCGTCCAATGCGACCGTCCGTCCTGATAGTCGGTCACCGCGTGCAGCGCCCCGATCACCTTGGGGAAATTTTCGAAATCTTTAAAGAAGACGAAGACGTCCGCGATCGAGCGTTCAATCTCGATAGTCTCGTGGAGCACGACGCGCCGCCGGCGAATCCCGGCTCGGCGAACACGCCGCTCGACGATCGGCGCGGCCGCGACGCCGAGGAATACGAGACCCAGAATTCGGACGAGAGATCCGACGGGATGACGCCGTGGTGCTGCAACCAACAGCAGCCCGCCAATCGCAGCGAACGCAACTGGCGCAATGGGCTTCGCTCTCAATGCCGGGACCTTCGCACGCCCCACGGGTGGGCCGCTCACACGGTTGGGTCTCACTCCATCGGTCGCTAGCAAGGTCAGTGCCGGTCAGCGCCGACTACGATCGACTACGCGCGAACGCCTCGAGACGCTCGACGCCGTCCACCATGTCGCGGCGCCCGAACCCGAGGCGAAAGTTGTTTCCGGGATAGCCAAACTGCGACGCTGGGAGAAGCAGCACGCCGTCTCGCTCGACGAGCCGCGCGCAGAAATCATCGACGTTGCCGTCGAGCAGGGAAGGAAAGCCGACGCTTCCGGCGCGCGGCCGAACCCACGAGAACTGATCCGCGTTCCGCGAGAAGAATTCATCGAGGATCGCGAGGTTGCCCCGGATAATACCAAGCGTTCGCGCCACGACAGCCTCGCGCGCGCGAAGACCCACGAGCGCCAGTATCTCGCTCGGCGCTGAGTTACAGATGGTCGTGTAATCCTTGAGCCCCGCGAGTCGCGACAAGAGCGCGGCATCCCTGGTTGCGATCCATCCAATGCGCACACCGGCGAGTCCATACGCCTTGGACATCACGCCCAGACTAATACCATGCGCCGACGACTCGGCGGCCGTGGGAAGCCGGGCCGAGCCATGCTCTAAGAAGCGATAGACCTCGTCCGAAAACACATGGATGCCGTACAACTCCGCGAGATCGATCAATCGTGAAAACTGTTCCGCACTCAACTGTGCGCCGGTTGGGCTGTGCGGAAAGTTGATGACGATGACTTTCGTATTCGGCCGAACGGCGGCGGCAACGGCGTCGATGTCGAGCGACCAGTCGCGCGCATTCAACGGAACCAACGTCACATTCGCACCAATGGCGCGCGCAACCTCGTGGAGCGATTGGTACGCCGGCCACACGACGACGGCGTGATCGTCGGCGTTCAACAGCGCGTGCATCGAGAGAAACACAGCTTCTTCCGCGCCGGCGAACACGAGAACGTCCTTCGCCTCCAGACCCGGATAGAGTTGCGCGATCTCTTCTCTCAGCGCAGGGAGTCCGAGCGATTCCGTGTAGCCCAGCCGCAAGTTGTCCCATCGCTTGCGCGAGTCGTCATCCGACAGCGCGAGAATCTCCGCGAGCGAGAAAGGCTCAGCGTCCGACGCGCACAGAACATGGCGAACGGCGAACTCCCATTTCGCGAAGTATCGCTCGAGCGTGAAGTCTGCGATGCGCACGTGATCAGCGCGCGAGGATGACGCCGCACGCCATGCGAGATCCAGAATTGCCCGCCGGATCAGTCATGAAGTCGTCACGCCCCGAATGCACGACCAGTGACGCACCGTCGGCATCCAATAACGCGTTCTTTCCCTTGAGCGACACATCGGCGAGAACGAATTCGAATTTCAGCGGCCCCGACGCCGGCGTCTCGATGTTTGGCAGATCACCGAGGTGCGGACCGTCGGCGCTCAAATAGCCGTGGTGCTTGCTCTCGGGATTGAAGTGCCCGCCGGCGGTTGTAAATGGCGCTTCGCACTTTCCGACCGCATGCACGTGAATGCCGTGAGCACCGAGTCCGAGTCCGGTCACGGTTCCGGAAATCAGCACGCCCGCGCGCGTGTCTCTGAACGTCGCCGTTCCAATCGACATGCCCGCGGCGTCGCGAAGGGTCGCTGTCGCGTTCACGTTCGGCATCGGCATCGTCGCGGGTGGCCGCGCCGCGGCCGGCGGAGCCGACGGCGTCCGCGGTGTCGGCGAGGGCGTGGTTTCCACGCTTGGCTGCGAGCACGCAGCCACACAGAGAGCGATCGACAATAGCTGAAAACATCGTGGCATGTTCGTACCTGGGTTGAGCATTTGGCGCACGTTGACTCGAAGTCGAATGCTAACGATCCGCGCCGATTGCAGCGGCGGCGGCGAGAACCTGATTGAGCGCGCTCTCGCTCGTATTTCCAGTCGCCGACAGATGGCCCATCTTCCGACCGGCGCGAGCTCCGCGCTTGCCGTAGAGATGCAGCCGAATTCCCGGCAATGCGAGAGCGGCGTCGAATGGAGGCGGACCGTCCTGCCAGAGCTCGCCAAACAAATTGAAGATCGCACTCGGCCGCAACACGCGTGGATCGCCGAGTGGAAGATCGCACGCCGCGCGCACCAACTGCTCGAATTGGCTCGTCGCGCAGGCGACTTCCGTCTGATGAAACGAATTGTGCGGGCGCGGTGCGAGCTCGTTGACCAGCAACGTTTCGTCCGCGAGCACGAACATCTCGACGGCGAGAATTCCTTCGAGTGCAAACGCCTCGGCAATACCACGAGCGATTTCTTCGGCGCGCAATCTCATATCCTCGGCGATCGGCGCGGGAATCACCGACCAGGCGAGGATCTGTCGTTCGTGAAAATTGAGCGACGGTGGATAGACGCGTATCTCGCCGCTCGGACGGCGCGCAACCATGACGGAAATTTCCGACGCGAGGTCGAGCGCTTGTTCGGCCACGGACGGCCGTCCGCCGAGCGATGCCCATATCTCGTCGGCATCGTCGGTGCTCGCCATTCGCGCTTGACTGCGGCCGTCATATCCGCCGTGATTGGCTTTGACGAACAGTCCTCCGCCGCCGAACGCTCGAGCGGCGTCGGCGAGCTTGGTCGCTGTGGTGACGTCGCGATACGCGCCGATGGGGAAGCCGTTTTTTGCCAACCACTGCTTCTGCTTCGCGCGATCCTGAATCACCGCGAGCACCGCGGGTCCTGGTCGCACTGGCGCGTGCCGCATCGCGGCTGCGAGCGCGTCCACGCCAATCTGCTCGATTTCCAGCGTGACCACGTCGCAATTCCTCGCGAGGTCGGCGGCCGCATCAGCGTCGTCGAAGGCTCCGGCCACGACACGATCGGCCACCGGACTCGCCGCGCATTCCGCGTCGGGATCCAGAACGTGAACGCGATAGCCCATCGTGCGCGCGGCCATCGCCGTCATTCGTCCGAGCTGACCGCCGCCGAGTATTCCGATCGTCGAGCCTGGCGCGATGATCGACATCAGCTCCGTGGCGCGATGTGTCGATTCGCCATCACTTCGTCCGTGCGTCGTTGACGCCACTCGCGAAGCCGCTCGCGAAGATCCGGTCGTTGATTCGACACGATCGCCGTTGCGAGCAACGCCGCGTTGAGCGCGCCTGCCTCACCGATTGCCAACGTGCCGACGGGAACTCCTTTGGGCATCTGCACAATCGAGAGCAACGAATCGAGCCCGTTGAGCAGCGTGGCCGGAACCGGCACACCCAATACCGGAACCATGGTTTTCGCCGCGACCATTCCTGGGAGATGCGCCGCGCCACCCGCGGCTGCGATGATCACCTCGAGTCCGCGTTCTTCCGCGGTGGAGGCGTATTCGAACATCCAGTCGGGCGTTCGGTGCGCCGAGACGACTTTCGCTTCGTGCGGCACGCCGAGCGCAGCGAGTAGATCGATCGCCGGCTGAAGGTAGTTGAGATCTGATTCGCTTCCCATGATCACTCCAACCCACGGACGTGAGTTGGGTGGTAGTGCGGTCTCGTGTTCCATTGCCTGCCTGGATAGCCGTACGCGCGTAAAGGAGTGGCGGGGGAGCGGCGGAAATATAGACTGCGCCCGGCGCGCAGACGACTGCTGAAAAAGACTATCGCTTGTCTACGACGACTGCGCCGCCCTTCATGACCCACTTGACGTGGTCGAGCACCACGTTGATGTCCGTCAACGGATTTCCCTCCACAGCAACGATGTCGGCGAAATACCCTGGCGCAATTCGACCGAGACTCTTTTCCATCCCGAGCATGTCGGCCGCGTTGGTCGTGGCGGTCGCCAAGGCCTGGGCCGGTGTCATCCCGAGCTTTACAAACCATCCGAGCTCGCGCGTGTTCTGGCCGAACATGATGTGGACAGCGTCTGAACCCATTCCGAGTTTGACGCCGGCTTTGAACGCGCGCTTTGCCGTCTCGAAGTTGCGCAGCCGGAAGGAATCGAGCGCGGCGACTTGCTCCGGCGTGTATCGATACTCCGTGTGATACTGCGCGTAGTATCGATTGTGATCGATTGTCGGCACGTACGACACGTTCCGCTTGACCATCTCGGCCAAGGTCGCGTCGTCGAGATCGATCGCGTGCTCGAGCGACGTTGCGCCGGCGCGCACGACATCCCGGCCGCCTTCGGGACCGTACGAGTGGATGGCAATGCGCTTGCCGTTCTGCTTCGCCGCATCGACGGCTGCTTTCATTTCGTCGGCGCTGAAGGTCTCGTTGCCGGTGACGTCCGCGCCGCTGCCCGTCGAGCCATACATTTTGATGTAGTCCACGCCGGCGTCGACTTGCTGCGTCACGGCCTCGGCGATTTGTGAGATGTTGTATACACGTCCTCGCAACGTCTTCGTCGTGTCCGTGTTCGGGCGATACGGGGGACGCGCTCGTTGAAGTCCGTAGCCGGCCACGAACATGCGCGGTCCAATCCAGCCGCCTTTGTTGATCGAGTCGCGCATGGCGATGTCGGTGTAGTTCGATGAACCGAGATCACGCACCGACGTCACGCCCGTCGCGAGCGTCTTCGTCAAATTGACGCGCGCGAGTTGCACGGTTTGCTCCGGCGTGCGCTGCGGTTGCCGCCATGGATCGGTACCCGACGTCGAGTCCCAGTAGTACGTCATGTGCGTGTGCAGATCGATCATTCCCGGAATCGCTGTGTAGCGCGAGAGATCGATGACCTGCACGTTCGCTGGAAGTGCATCGCGTGGCCCGGCAATGCGTGTGATCTTGTCGCCGTCCACGATGATGACGCCGTTTTGAACGACGCGGCCTGTGCCATCGACGACCGAGGCAAATCGAAGGGCTTTGGTCTGCGCGCCGGCGATCGTCGCGAATAGAGTCGTGGCGAGACACGCTCGAGCGGCTTGAAGCACGCGAGCGCGGTTGAGACTATGAATACGCATGTGGGCTAACATCGCGCCGCACGGACGGGTCGTCCAGCGCGCGCGTGGGCTACAGGTAACCCAGGGCTATCGGTCGAACGTGACGCCGCCGACCATTGAGGCCCATGGATGCCACTTTGGCCCGACGGAATATGCGCGCGTTTCGCTCACCGCTCGATAGGCGAGACTGATCCACCGATAGCGAAGCTCCACGCCGAGCTCACCGGTGCCGACGAACGGCTCGTGTCCGGAATTGAATGTTCCGTCGCCGCCGCTGACCCTTCCGTCGAGAAACAGGTCTCGCGCGACGGCGCGGCCCGTCACACCGGCGACGATCGCCACTTCGGCGCCCCCGGCGAGCGGCAGCCAGGGATGCGCCAGGTTCCAGCCCATTCGCGTTTGCAACCCGAGCTCCGCGGCCGTGCTGACGTTGCCGACCGACGCGCCGGCGTGCGGAACGATGTCGACCCCGAACGCTCGGACTCCGGAGAGCACGAGACGCTCGCGTCGCTCATAGCGCACGATGACGCCGGGCTGGAACTGGATCTGATGGCTCCAATCAGTCGGTCGATTGAATTCCGGCGCGAGATGGTGTGCGAGCGTTTGCGTCGTTCGCGCCAGCGACGGCGGTCCAGTGACGCCGAGCGTCACTGTCACTTCGTCGGAGTGACTGTCGCGCAGACGACGTGCGCTTTGCGCGAGATACAACCAACCGGCGTTGGGACGCGAGCCGTCGACGGCGAGCAGGTTGTCGGGGCTGACCAGCGGCGTGTAGATGTCTTGGCCCAATTCCAACCGTCCCATCCGGCATTCGTGCGACGCCGTAGTGCATGACGCATTGCCGCGGAACACCGACCGCGACCACCAGGGCGCGTCGCCGCCGTCATACGTGATGTGCACGCCGCTCGTGTATTCGCGGTCCGGGCGATCGTACGGCTGCATCCAAAAGTCGAACGCGTCGTTGTCGATGCGAAGCGTGAGGGTATGCGGGCGCGACGTAGACGCAGGCGATTCAACGGGCGATTGCGCAACGGCCGCCCCGATCGGAGCGGCCGTCAACAACGCACACACGATTGCGCGAGCGTGCTTCACTGGTATTGGATGTACATCGGGCGCGGACGCAGCTGCAGTACTTCACCCGGCGTGAGCAGCGCGTCTCCCTTTCGAGTGTCGTGATGAAAGAAGATTTTGAATCCTGTGAACTGGACTGGCTCCACGACCTCGAAGTAGCGATATGAGTCGAACTTGAGCCAAGGCTGACCCCAGCCGTCCATGTCCATCACGATCTGCACGCGCGGATCGAGCTTAATCGACGGCGCGTTGGAGATCATCTTCTTCGTCCACCGGTGTACGACGAGAATTTTCGGCGGCAAATGATTTTCTTCGACGATCTGCCCGAGTGTGCGGACCGCGTAGTTCACGTCGACGGCGTCGAACTGCCCAACTTTCTTGCTCGGAACTACTCCCTCGCGATCATAGTGCATCGAAAACTCGGCGTCGACGCCGAGGTGCACGTTTGGTCGCTTCAGAAATGGAGCGAGCCGCGGAATTTCTTGCTGCAGCGTGCTGTGTCCAACCTGAATGTCGAGGAAGAGCAGGGCGTTCTTTCGTTGCGCCCACCCATAGACTTTTTCGATGAGCGCCGTGTCCATGCGCGAGCGATACATGCCATCGCGACCCGGCGCGCCCTGTGCGACCACGGCGATCAAATGAAGCGCCGGCTGAACCGGCGTCGACGGATCGGCTTTCTGCCAGAGCGCCACCGTCTGGTCGAGTTTGGCCAGCATCTCGTCCACTGGATATTCGCCCAGCACGCCCATTTTTTTCACGAGCGGATTGCCATAGAAGGCGATGATACGCTTCGCCGGCAACAGTGCACCGGCGACTGGCGCAGGACCGCTCGGCCAATTGGTCATTGCTTTGTTACCGGCGCGGATGGCCACGGCGTACGACTCGCTGTCGTGCGCGGTGCGGCCCGCGATGAGGCGCGGGCGAGTCGTGTCACCTACGGCGCGGATGCTCGCGGGGGTGCCGGCCTGGCGTACGGCACGGGCTTGGACTGGCGCCACGTCGCCGTTTGCTGCCCGGACGGAATCTGGAGTAGCTGCTTTTGCGGTGGGTTTGGTGCCGCACGCGGCGGCAAGTGCGGTGAACAGCAGCGCGGACCTTCGGTACAGCAACGTCATCATCCTCTCGTGAATGGTGTCACCTCTAAGCTAGTGGGCGTTTAATACGCCCGCCGCCGACACCTTTCGACGCGCAACGCCGTACATCAGTTTCAAACACGTCGCTCCCTTTACCGACGCCCGAGGAATATCGCCCGTGGTCTCACCCGAGATTGTCATCATTCCCGCCGTCTTCGGAATCCCCGCCGTGGTCATACTGGCGCGGATGGCATTCAAGCACACAGAAAAGATGGCGTCGCTCGCGCAACCACCCGCCCCCGCACAGATGGCCTCGATAGACGACCGCTTGGCGCGGGTCGAGCAGGCCGTCGAGGCGATTGCCATCGAGATGGAGCGCGTCGGCGAAGGTCAGCGCTTTCTGACCAAGGTGCTCGCCGAGCGGATGCCGGCATTGACTGACGGCTCGGCATCACGCCCGCCGACGATCACTCCACACTGACAGCTGAGGCTGTCGTTCACGCCGTTCACAGTATCCTCAGACCAGAGACCCGAGACCAAGAGCGCCAGATATGAAAAAGCCGCAATTCAGCAGCGACGCACCCAGCGTCACCAACGAATCGCGGCCCTTCCAAGGCTCCCCGAGTAGGACTCGAACCTACGACCACTCGATTAACAGTCGAGCGCTCTACCAACTGAGCTATCGGGGATCGGGAACAGACTCAGGAAAATAGCGACCAATGGGTCGAAGTCAACGGCGATCGAAAACAACCCAACCGCAGCAGCAGCATCGACTTAAACCGCTTGCGGCACTAGTTCGTGCGCCTGGGTTTCCCGCGGCCGATGCGCATCGTATTCAGCGAACCCGGGCAGAACTCCGCGCAACCACTGTCCGGTATACGACTGAACCACACGCGCCACTTCCTCAGGCCGTCCAGTCGCGATGACTTCGCCGCCGCGGTCGCCAGCTTCCGGCCCGAGATCGATCACCCAGTCGGCGAGCTTGATGACATCCATGTTGTGCTCGATCAAGATCAGCGTGTGTCCCGCGTCCACGAGCCGATCAAAGACGTGCGCGAGTTTTCGAATGTCGTCCAGGTGCAGCCCGGTCGTGGGCTCGTCCATGACGTACAGCTTCTTTCCAGTTTTCTTGGTCGCCAACGCAAGCTCGCGCGCGACCTTGAGTCGCTGCGCTTCGCCGCCCGACAACGTCGTGGCCGGTTGCCCGAGTCGGAGATAGCCGAGGCCGACCTGCTGAAGCTGCCACAGTGCCTGCCCGAGCTTTTCTTCGCGCGGGAAAAAGCGAATGGCCTCGTCCACCGTCAGTTGTAGCACATCATAGACGTTCTTACCGTTCACGCGCACGTCGAGCACGGCGGGCTTGAATCGTTTGCCACCGCAATCGTCGCACGGCACGAACACGTCGGCCATGAACACCATCTCGACCTCGAGATAGCCCGCGCCTTCGCACG
>Ga0193753_10000971_pt1 | contig 25661 bp, 28 predicted proteins | sample H1c2metaG_FD_144925 | JGI IMG/M metagenome (GOLD analysis project Ga0193753, IMG submission 144925) | Soil microbial communities from a riparian zone of the East river system, Colorado, United States - H1c2 | ecosystem: Environmental > Terrestrial > Soil > Riparian zone | place: USA: East... | reverse complement strand
CTTGCTCGCCCGTTTTCCCAAACGTCGCAAGTGCATCTTCGAAATTTCGCTCCGCCGCTTCGGCGTCTTGAATATAGGTTGCAATCATCGCTTGATTCGTCATTTCGATCCCCCCATTGAAAATTCGCGTGGCGGCATTCGACTATCGGAAGTCCCTAATGCGAGCCTTCTACCACGAGATTGTTGTTTACCTTGAAAACGTTTGGAACGCCGCTTGCCCGAATATTGATCAGGTTTTTGTCGCCTTCATTGGCGACTGCCCCTTCAAGGGTCACGTTGCCATTCTTCACGATAATGTGAATGGACGGCAAAGCGCGGTTTCCATAGCGGGCCCCGACCTGCGGATCTCCGTAGACGGCGCGGAACGTTGCCAGCTGGATCCGATCGTCTATCGGAGATAGAGGCAACACTTCAATCTGATTATTTACCTGCGTTACACCCTCGATGCGCTTGACCACGTTCTCGGCGTCGGACTTTAGAGTAGGTCTAGTTACGGCGCCCAACAAAGTAACGGTATCTCCGTTCATCTGGAATGCCAGATCGTCAAAAAGTGAGTAATAAGGCAACATGACAAGATGATGCCGAATTTCTTGGGCAATCTTGGGCTCATTGGCTGGTCCACTCACGTATGGATCGTTGTGCTGTGTCTGCGCCATGAGGCTGGCGGCTGCAAACGCCACAATAGGTATTTTGTACATAAATATTTTTCTCCTAAGGAGATCGACCCGGCTCGCAGAAGTTACCGCTGATTAGTATTCTAACTTCTATCACGGAAGATACACTAGCTCGCAAAGTTCCTATCGTTGGTTATTTGCCGGACTGCATCTCACAGTGGAGGTAAGCAATGGCGAAACAGTTTGCCCTCGTGACGGGCGCTTCCAGTGGAATCGGCTTCGAATTAGCCAGACAATTTGCAAACAACGGCTTTGATCTTCTGATCGTTTCCGGAGGGGAACGCATCAACAGCGCCGCCAGCGAACTCCAGGCGCTCGGCGCGAATGTGCAAGTTGCGCAGGCCGACCTCGCGACGCACGAAGGAGTACACAAACTCCTTTCGTCAATCCAGTCCGCAGGCCGTCCGGTCGATGCGGCGGCTATTAATGCAGGTGTCGGCGTCAGTGGCCGTTTTGTCGAAACAGACCTCGGAGAAGAGTTGGCCATGGTCGCTCTCAATGTGACGTCCACGCTGCATTTAGCCAAATATATTGTCAAAGAAATGGTGGGCCGCGGGCGTGGGCGTATTCTGTTTACCGCCTCCATCGCCGCAACCATGCCCACGCCATATGAAACCGTCTATGGCGCTACCAAGGCGTTTGTACGATCGTTTTCCCAAAGCTTGCGCGAGGAATTGAAAGAGACGGGCGTGTCGGTCACCGCTTTGATGCCGGGGGCGACGGAGACCGATTTTTTCCATAGAGCGGGGGCGGACGATACCAAGCTCGGAACGAGCGAAAAGGATGATCCCGCCGAAGTAGCTAAGGAGGGTTTCGAAGCGCTCATGGCAGGCAAGGATCACGTCGTTGCGGGTTCCTTCAAAAACAAATTGCAGGCGGCGGCCGGATATGCCTTACCCGATCCGCTGGTTGCCAGAGCGCATGCGGCCATGTCTGAGCCCGGTTCAGCTCGAAAGGACTAGCGCCACAGAGAAACATCATGATGAAAGCGTTGGTTTGGCACGGTAAGCACGACGTTCGCGTCGACTCGGTTCCAGAACCTCAGATAGAGTCGCCAGGAGACATAATTGTCAAGATCACCTCAACGGCTATCTGTGGGTCGGATCTTCATCTCTATGACGGCATGATGCCCACGATGGAGGGCGGCGACATTCTTGGGCATGAGCCCATGGGCGAAGTGGTTGAGACCGGAAAAGACGTAAAGAAGATCAAACGTGGTGATCGAGTGGTAATTCCATTTACCATTGCCTGCGGGGCATGCCGGTTTTGTCAAATGGGCTTGACCTCGCTCTGTGACATCTCCAATCCAAACGCGGAAATGGCGCGTAAGGTCATGGGCCAGTCACCGTCCGCGCTGTTCGGCTATTCGCATATGCTCGGCGGTATTCCCGGCGGTCAGGCCCAATATCTTCGCGTCCCCTATGGAGACGTAGGCCCGATCAAGATCTCCAACGGCCTAACTGACGAGCAGGTATTGTTTCTTTCTGACATATTCCCAACTGGCTACATGGCCGCGGAAAACGCCCAGATCAAGCCGGGCGATACGGTCGCCGTGTGGGGATGCGGCCCGGTCGGTCAATTTGCAATCAAAAGCGCCTGGATGTTGGGCGCTGGCCGCGTGATCGCTATCGACGGCGTCCCAGAACGTCTTGCCATGGCTCGCAACGATGGCAAAGCCGAGACCATAGACAACTCGAAAGAGCACGTGCAGGAACGTTTGATGGAGATGACTGACGGCCAGGGCCCCGATAGCTGTATCGATTCTGTCGGGACAGAGGCTCACACGTCGGGTACAGTGGACGCCGTACTTGATCGTGCTAAAGAAGTTGTTAAACTCGGCACCGATCGTCCGCACGTGCTACGTGAAATCATCATGTGCTGCCGAAAGGGTGGAACGCTGTCGATCCCGGGCGTTTACATCGGATTTCTGGACAAAATACCTTTTGGCGCGCTCATGAATAAAGGTTTGACTGTCAAGACGGGTCAGACGCATGTCCACCGCTATCTTCAGCCCTTGCTGGACAAGATCCAGTCTGGCGAAATAGATCCCTCGTTCGTCATTACCCACACCGTTGCGATTGATGACGCGCCAAAGATGTACAAGATTTTTCGGGACAAGCAAGACGGCTGCGTCAAAGTTGTACTCAAGCCTCACGCCGTTTAGCCGCATCATTCGTAGCATTCCTAGCGTGGCGCAACCAGGCTTGACCGTCTCTATTCTGCGAGGAGTGTTATGTATCACCATCTCAAAAAGCTGATGTATACGGTAAACGTCGGCACGCCGGACCCGCGGTTCGGCAACATGTTACTGGAGCAATTTGGCGGGGCTAATGGCGAATTGGCCGCCGCCATGCAATATTCCATCCAAGGCTGGAACTGCGACGATCCCGAGCGTAAGGACTTGCTTATGGATATCGGAACGGAGGAACTGAGCCATCTCGAAGTTGTCGGCACACTAGCTCGCATGCATTTAAAACCGCTAAAGTCCGACCGGGACGCGGCGCATGCGGATCCGCTGATTGCGATTGCCGGTGGTGGCGGAATCTCGCTGTTTAATTCCATGGGCGACCCGTGGACCGCCGACTATCTCAAAATAACCGGCGAATTAGATGTCGACCTTCGAAGCAATATTGCCGCGGAAGCCAGAGCCAAAATCGTCTACGAACGGCTCATTGATTTTTGCGACGACCCAGGTACGATTGACGCTCTGCAATTTCTGATGACGCGAGAAATCACTCACATGAAGGCATTTACCGCCGCGCTGGAAAGCATGGGCAAGCCGGCATTTTCCATTGGACGAATTCCGCCGACACCGGAACTTGTCAACCAGTATTTCAACGATTCTACTGGCGTTGGCGACCGGGGCGAGCCCGATGCGCGCGGCCCATGGAATCAGGGAGGCGAATGGGAACTAGTGGATGCTCCCGCCTTCAAGGAGTTCGAATCGGAAATGGCGGGCACGCGCGCCGCAAACGGACATCCGTCTAACGGCGAGCAAAAGAGTAAGAGCGCCGCCGCGAAATCGAAAAGATAAAGAAAGGAAGAAATCTCATGTCACAACTGAAGGAATTGCTCGTTGAGGAACTCCAGGATCTGCTGCACGCGGAAACGCAATTGACGAAAGCGCTGCCGGAAATGGCGGCGGCGGCGCATCACCCAAAACTGAGAGAAGCTATTGAAAAACATCTGGAGCAGACCCAAGGACACGTCACGAGGCTGAACGAGGCATTCGAGCTTCTGGGTGTCAAAGCTCAGCCAAAACCATGCAAAGCGATGTTAGGCCTGATAGAAGAAGGCAAGGAACAAATTCAGGCGGGCAAGGAGAAAGAAGAACTCGCGGCGGATTTGGCGTTGGTCACTGCCGCGCAAAAGGTGGAGCACTACGAGATCTCTGGCTATGGCACCGCTCGTGCATTAGCGCGGCAGATTAACGAGAGAGAGGTCGCTACTTTGCTTAGCCACACCCTTGGCGAGGAAGAGGGCGCGGATTTCCTATTGACGACTATCTCCAAGCCGCTGGTGCAGCAAGCGAGCTTGGAAGATTACGCTGCGGCGCAAGGGCAACCGAAAGCCAGAAAAGCTCACGCTGCCCACTAACTCCAAGGACATTTACTTATGACCTAGTTCTAATAGAAACAATAACTTGGTCGGTGACATCCACTCTGCGGGAGGAGGTGGATGTCATTCAGCAAGAGCAGGATACTCGGCTGTGTTTTTGTCTTTTGCGCGCCTGCTCTAGCGCAAATTCAAAACCAGGCTGAGGACGGCCAATGGCCAATGGCCGCGAAGAATTTTGCAAGCACTCGCTTCAGCGCACTCGATCAGATCAATGCGGCTAACGTTGGAACCCTGAAGGTTGCCTGGACCTTTTCAACCGGGTTAACGCGCGGGCAGGAGGCTGCCCCTCTGGTCGTCAACAATACAATGTATGTCGTCACGCCTTGGCCGAACTTACTCTACGCGCTAGATCTGACCCAGCCTGGGGCGCCCGTGAAGTGGACCTATTCGCCGCATCCTTCTGCTAGCGCGCAAGGGGTAGCCTGCTGCGATGTGGTGAACCGCGGCGCCGCTTACTTCAACGGCCGGATCTATTACAACACGCTCGACATGCATACTGTCGCCGTCGACGCCGTTACCGGTAAAGAAGTCTGGAAAACGACGCTCGGCGATATCAATTCGGGTGAATCGATGACGATGGCTCCGCTGGTCGCCAAAGGCAGAGTGATCGTCGGAAATAGCGGAGGCGAGTTGGGTGTGCGCGGCTGGCTCGCGGGGCTCGATGCCGCCACGGGCGCCATTGCGTGGCGGGCGTACGCGGCAGGACCCGACAAAGACGTGCTGATCGGTCCCAATTTCAAGCCATTTTACCAAGCCGATCGAGCTGAGGATCTGGGTACGAAAACCTGGCCTGGCGAATCCTGGAAGATTGGCGGCGGCGGTGGCTGGGGTTGGATCTCCTACGATCCCGATCTGGACTTAATCTACTACGGCACGGCAAACCCCGGGCCGTGGAATTCCGAGCAGCGGCCCGGCGATAACAAATGGACTTGCACGCTTTTTGCGCGGCGTCCCGAAAATGGCGAAGCGATATGGGCCTATCAGCTGAACCCGCATGACGAGCAAGACTACGATGGCGTGAACGAAAACATTCTCGTCGACCTGACCATCGGCGGCCGGTTACGTAAGGTCCTGCTTCATCCGGACCGCAACGCCAGAATGTATGTGATCGATCGTGCGACGGGCGAAGTTCTCTCGGCCGAGCCATTTGCTCACCAGAACACAACCGAATCGGTCGATCTGAAGACCGGCAGGATCAAGACCGTGCCCGCAAAGGGCACCGGCTTTAAAACGGTTCGCGATATTTGCCCGGCGGCGCCTGGAGGCAAGGATTGGCAGCCCTCTTCGTTTTCTCCGCAAACCGGGCTGATGTACATTCCGCATAACAATTTATGCATGGAATTCGAAGGAGTGCAGGCGAATTACATTGCGGGAACTCCCTACGTCGGGGCAAACGTCCGAATGTATCCCGGACCCGGCGGCCATCGAGGAGAAGTGAGCGCGTGGGATCCGGTGAATGCCAAAACCATCTGGACCGCGAAGGAAATGTTTCCGGCTTGGAGCGGAACAGTAGTAACGGCGGGCGGTCTGCTTTTCTACGGAACGATGGATGGCTGGTTCAAGGCGGTCGATGCGCGGAACGGCCGTCTGCTGTGGCAGTTCAAGACCGGCTCGGGCATTATCGGACAACCCGTCACTTACAAGGGGCCGGATGGAAAGCAGTATATGGCCGTGCTTTCAGGAGTCGGAGGATGGGCGGGCGCAGTTGTGTCGGGTGGCCTGAACGCCAAAGACGGAACGGCCGCGTTGGGATTTGCGAACGCCATGGCCGACCTTCCCAAGTACACGACCAAAGGCGGGACGCTCTATGTTTTCTCGCTGCCCTAGCGCCGAGGGAGGATTTCCATGCGCATCGCCGCAATTGGATTTTGTCTCTTCGCGCTGATTGGCTGCGAGCGCGATAGGCGCGAACTGCGCCCGGCGCCGACGCGGTTGGCAATATTTAAAGACGCTGCTCGCGAGAGCGATCTACAACCGGGTGGGGTGCACTCCGAACCCCAAGTGCAAAATCCCTACAGTGGAAACGCCTATGCGATTTCCGAAGGGCAGCGGCTCTTTAGCTGGTATAACTGCGCTGGATGCCACGCCAATGGTGGCGGTGGAATGGGTCCGCCGCTGATCAAGGATCAGTGGACTTATGGCGGACAACCCGCGAACCTGTTCGACACGATCGTAAAAGGACGCCCGAATGGCATGCCTTCCTGGGGTGGACGAATTCCGGAGTACCAAGTCTGGCAATTGGTTGCTTACATCCGCTCTCTCAACCATGAGGAGCCGGTTACGGCGACTCCTCCACGCAGTGACCACATCCAACAGGATTCGGGAACCTTGATGAACAAGCCGGGCGGAGGAACCAGGTGATCCACCAATCGGCGATCGACGCTGCCGGCCGGCAGGCCGCCCAAATCCAAGGGCTCTTCTGGTTCTTCATCGTCCTGCTGGGCGGCATATTTTTGATTGTCGTGGCGCTAATGCTCGGACCCCTGTTCTGTCGTCACCGCGGCTTAGACCGGGAGCCGCTCGAGCAGACACACACGCCATCGATCGAAACCGAACGGAAGCTGACGCACCGCGTCGGCTGGGCGACTGGTCTCACGGTTCTGATTTTGCTCGGGCTGGTTGTCCTTAGCGTGTCAACTGGAAGGTCCATATCCGGCGGCAACCCGCCAGCGAACGCATTGACTGTCGAGATCGTAGGCAATCAATGGTGGTGGTACATCCGTTACCTGAATGAGGATGCTAGCCGGGTGCTCGTCACAGCCAATGAAATGCATATTCCGATTGGCCGGCCGATTGTAATCCGCGGCTCCTCTCACGACGTGATTCATAGCTTTTGGATACCCAACTTGCATGGCAAGCGCGATTTGATTCCATCGCACACGACCACCGAATGGTTTCAGGCGGACCATGAAGGCCGCTATCGAGGACAGTGCGCCGAATTTTGCGGGTTGCAGCATGCGCACATGGCCCTGTGGGTAGTGGCGGAAACGCCGGCCCAATTCGATAGCTGGATGGACCTGCAACTGCGCCCGGCTCCCGCGCCTTCCGATGCGGTGAAGCAAAAAGGGCAACGCATATTCCTCGATCATGCGTGTGTCTTGTGCCACGCGATTCGCGGAACCACGGCAGCGGCGGAACAAGCGCCCGACCTGACGCACCTGGCGAGCCGATCCACTATCGGGGCCGGAACGTTGCCGAATACTCGCGGAAACCTTGCGGATTGGATTGCCGATCCGCAAAACAGCAAGCCTGGAAATCATATGGCGACGGTTGCGTTAAGCCGGGAAGACATGCCGCCACTGCTGACTTATTTGGAGAGTTTGAAGTGATAGCGCGGACCATGGAGGAAACGCGTGACGTGCTCTCGCGCACGTGGAGCAGCCGCGGTGGACTCGCCGGATGGTTTTCGATTACTACTCACCAGGAGATCGGCAAGCGCTACATCACTACCGCGTTTATTTTTCTACTGATCGGCGGAATCGAGGCGCTGCTGATGCGCTTGCAGCTTGCAAGGCCGGACAATACGCTGTTGAGCGCGCAGCGCTACAACCAGATCTTCACCCTCCATGGAACCACCATGATGTTCTTGTTCGCCGTGCCGGTGATGGAAGGAATGGGGGTCTACCTCGTACCGTTGATGCTCGGAACACGGAACGTCGCCTTTCCCCGCCTGAATGCGTTTGGCTATTGGATGTACCTGATGGGCGGACTGTTTCTGTATGCCGGCACGTTCAGCAACAGCATTCCCGATGCGGGTTGGTTTTCTTATCCTCCGCTTTCCGGTCCGCAGTTCTCGCCCGGAAAGGGCCTGGATGTGTGGGGTCAGATGATCACTTACACGGAAATCTCGGCGATGTGCGTCGCCGTGGAGCTGATCGTCACGATCTTCAAAATGCGGGCGCCCGGCATGTCACTCCATCGCATTCCGATGTTCTGTTGGGCCATGCTTGTGCAGTCGTTCATGGTGCTCTTCGCCATGCCGGCCGTGATGCTAGCGAGCACCGTAATGCTCGTCAACGATCGCACCATTGGCACTCATTTCATGAACCCGGCCGAAGGAGGCGATCCTCTCCTCTACCAACACGTCTTCTGGTTTTTTGGGCATCCGGAGGTCTATATCATCTTTATTCCCGCGCTGGGAATGGTGTCCTCGATCCTCGAAGCGAATACGCAGCGTGGAATATTCGGATACTCCGCAATGGTGTTGTCGCTAGTCGCCAACGGATTTATTGCGTTCGGGCTTTGGGTACATCACATGTTCGCGACCGGCCTGCCGCAGATCGGCGAAGCGTACTTCACGACGGCCAGCATGATGATCGGCATCACCAGCGGCGTCCAGATATTCTGCTGGCTCGCGACTTTGTGGACCGGCCGGCTGCGGCTTACCGCGGCGATGCACTTTGTTTTCGGCTTCATTTTCATCTTTGTGCTCGGCGGCCTCACAGGCATCATGCTGGCCTCGATTCCTTTCGATTTGCAGGCGCACGATACGTTCTTTGTGGTTGCGCATTTCCATTACGTGCTGATTGGCGGCGCGCTGTTCCCGCTGTTTGGAGGATTTCACTATTGGTTTCCGAAGTTCAACGGGCGACTGCTTGATGAGAAATTGGGCAAGCTCACGTTTTGGACCCTGTTTCTGGGCTTCAATCTGACCTTTTTTCCAATGCACGTACTGGGTCTCAACGGCATGACACGCCGCATTTACACGTATCCAGCGGAGATGGGTTGGGGCCCGGCCAATCTGCTCGCAACAATCGGCGCACTCGTAATCGCGCTGGGCGGGATTTTCTTCATTGTTAACGTGCTGCGCAGCCGCCAATCCGGCGCGGTATCGGACAACAACCCTTGGAAGGCGGGCACTTTGGAGTGGGAGCCAGCGTCTCCACCCGAAAAGTATAACTTCGAGCTGCAGCCCGTCGTTACCGGGCGTTATCCACTGTGGGAGGCGCCCGAAAAGCGTGCTGCCGTCACAGGTATGCGCGAGGATCGCCGGGAAGTGATCGTGACTAGCGTGATGGACGGCGTGCCGCAGTTCCGAATGGTGCTTCCCGGCTCCAGCATTTGGCCTTTTCTGACGGCGCTGGGATTCGGCATCGGCTTGGCCGGTTCGGTTGTCTGGTTCTCCTGGTATTTTGTCGCCTCCGCGCTTGGAATGTTCGGCTTGATCGGGTGGTTCTGGCCATATGAGCCGGGGGAGATCGAGCCATGATGAGCGCGCGGAGCCTCGACCTGGCGGATCTGCCCGTCTATAGCATCTCGAACCGCGCGCCGCTCTGGTGGGGTCAAGTGATGATGTGCGCCATCGAGGGCAGCATGCTGTGCATGCTCATCGCCATCTATGTTTATCTGCGCTTAGGCGTAGATATCTGGCCGTCTCCTGGCACTCAATTACCGCTGTTGACACTTCCGGCGCTTGCATGGGTGCCTCTTGTAATTAGTACCCTCGGTTCTTACTTGGCCAGCGAAGCAGCCAAAAAAGACGACAAACGCGGCATGATCCTCGCCCTAGCTCTGAACTTTGGCATGGGCTCCCTGTTTCTGGTGTTCCGCTTTGCTGAATGGAGAACGTTTAACTTCACGTGGTCGACCGACGCGCATGGAACCATTGTCTGGACGATTCTTTTCCTGCACACTTTCGACGTGATCGCGGATCTCTTGATGACGCTGATGTTGCTGATCATCGTCGCCAGCGGAAAATACGGACCCAGGCAGCGGCTGGGAGTGCATGTCGACAGTGTGATCTGGTATTTTCTGGTTGCGATCTGGCTGCCCCTTTACGCAGTTATCTATTGGGGGCCGCGCATCATAGGGTCGCCGTGAGAAATCGCGATCTCATCTTGTGGATTGCGTTGCTGGCGAGTCCAGCCGCTTGGTTTATCAACCTCGAGACAAACTATGCACTCGCTTCCTGGAGCTGTCTCTCCCAGTGGAGAGTTGTGATCTTCCTGGTATCGGTGGGGACCTTTGCGATAGCCGCCAGTTCCGGACTCGTCGCGTGGCGCAGATGGCGGCAACTTACTGGCGGTGGTCCCGCCGATTCGCGAGCCAGGGCTATGGCCGTGGGCGGCGCGGTGCTGGGTTCGATGTTTGCCGTCGTTATCGTCGCCCAGGCGATCCCGAGTCTTCTGTTGGCGGGATGCCAATGATGGCCTGGGACTTCGAACCGGGCATTGTGATTCCCGTGCTGCTGACGGCGTTGCTGTATGCCAGCGGAGCACGGCGAAGGCGCGGGGTCACGACAATGCAGGCGTTCTGTTTTTGGACCGGTTGGGTGTTCCTCGGTCTGGCGCTTCTTTCGCCTTTGCATACGTTAGGCGAAGTGCTCTTCTCGGCTCACATGGCGCAGCACGAAATTTTGATGCTCATCGCTGCACCCTTACTCGTCCTGGCAAGACCGCTTGCTCCATTCTTGTGGGGTGTGCCATTGAAATGGCGGCGAGCCGCTGGCCGTTGGGCCAAGCTGGCTTCGGTGCACCAGGTTTGGCGCGGGTTGACCAATCCATTCGTGGCATGGGCCATACATGCTGCGGCGCTGTGGGTATGGCACATGCCGAAGTTGTTCCAGGCAACTCTCGATAGCGAATGGGTGCATGCGGCACAGCACGCCAGTTTCTTTCTCTCGGCGCTGCTGTTCTGGTGGTCGCTGCTGTATGCTCGCGGCCGCGCTGGCTACGGACTGGGCGTGCTCTACATTTTTACAACCGCCGTACACACGAGCATTCTCGGGGCGCTGCTGACGTTTGCGCCATTTGTCTGGTATCCCGCGTATGCACCCAGGACGCGCGCTTGGGGACTGAGTCCTCTGGAAGATCAGCAGATCGGCGGACTGATTATGTGGGTTCCAGCGGGAGTCGTTTACCTCGCGGCAGGTCTTGCGTTGTTTGCCGCCTGGCTCCGCGAGAGCGCGGCTATGCACAAAGGTCTGCATGCGGACGCCTGACCCTTCTGATAAACGTGCCACGTCTACCTCCTCGCCACGGCTATGCCTCTCGGAGTCGGCTTACGTTTCTCAACCAATCAGCGGTTATGCTTTTGGAATCAGCGCTTTCCTCATTGGTGGTTATCCTTGAGTATCTCCTGATTGTCCGGCCGAGCCACGCCCACGATCGTTAGCCTCGGTCGCTCCGGTCTTTGACCTTTCTTCTTTTTACCGGTCTTAATCTTCACAATAGGTCGGCTCCTTAACCTCCTCCGGCTCACGCTGTGAGGTCGCTGCTGGGAAATAATGAGATCGCTTACGCTCCAAGAGTGACATATGGAGTTTGTTCCCGACAAAAGCTTCGTGGTAGTAAAACGCGCATGAGCTTCCCTTCCAAGAACTTTGATCTAACCTGCGGAATTAAAGATCAAAATGCCAACTAAAGCGAACGAGGACACAAAGCGAAATCCCACAGAACAACATGCCGCACCAAAGTTCGAGAAACAGGGGCAGCCATCTCCAGGATTAGCAAAGGAGATGCGCCCAAAGCCCGATCACGGTGAGCAAAGCTACCAGGGTCACGATCGTCTAACAGGCCCGAAAGCACTGATCACGGGCGGTGATTCCGGAATCGGACGGGCCGCGGCGACCGCGTTCGCACGCGAGGGCGCCAATATCGCATTTAACTATCTAGCAAGCGAAGAACCGGGCGCACGGGAAGTTCGCTAATCAAAGATGCTGGCCGCAAAGCGTTTCCTCTTGCCGGCGACATTAGCCCGGAATTCTTTTGCGGAAAGCTGGTGGAAGAATCGCGTCGTACGCTCGGTGGGCTGGACATTGTAGTCAATGTTGCCGGTCATCAGGTGGCCACCGACAGTATTGAGAAGATTTCCGCGGATCAGTTTGACGAAACATCCAAAACCAACGTCTATGCGATGTTTTGGATCTGCAAGGCCATGGTACCGCATCTTAAGCCTGGTGCGACCATCATCAACACAGCCTCTATCCAGGCCTCTCAGCCATCAGCCGGCCTTCTAGACTATGCTTCCACAGAGGCCGCCGCCATCGTCGCCTTCACTAACTCACTCGCCAAGCAGCTTGCTTCTAAGTGCATTCGTGTCAACGCAGTAGCCGCCGGACCGGTCTGGACGCCTACAGCCACGCGGCGGTCAAAAGCCCGAGAAAATCCACGATTTCGGTGGCAAAGTTCCACTCGGGCGGCCCGGTCAGCCCGCGGAAGTGGCTCCGATCTATGTCCTTCTCGGAATCTCGTTATGTTACAGGCGAAGTGTATGGCGTAACTGGTGGTAATTCCTTGCGATAAGTCCTCAGCCCGGGCTTGGCCTTCTAAGTATGGAGTCGGTGGAGAGCTTCTACAATAAAAGCACACACCACGATCCCCTGTGACCGTAACACAAAAGCGACATTCGGAGTTACCACTGATGCCGCCGCCAATCGCGGCCGTCATCGTTATTGCCGCTCTTTACTTCGGCGAGGCGATTTTCATTCCGTTCGCACTGGCGCTCCTGTTGGGCTTTCTTCTTACACCACCGGTCACTTGGCTCGAAAAGTTGAAAATCGGCCGCGCTTTGTCCGTTGTACTCGTCCTTATCGTGGCGTTTTCTGCTATCGGCAGCTTCATGTGGATAGCAACGGAGCAACTCTCGGCGATTGCCATCCGGTTGCCGGAGTATCAGACAAATATCCGCAGAAGACTGGAGTCTTTTCATCACCCTGGGGGATCAGGTCTGGAGAAGGTGACCGCGAGCATCGACCAAATCAAAGCGCAGTTAACCGCGAACGGCGAGAAACAAGAGAAGCCGTCTTCGACGGCAGGCGATGCTAGCAGTTCCACACGGCAGCCGTCGGCCACGCAGCCCGTTCCTGTGGAGATTGTCAAGCAACAGCCGCAGGGATTCCTAGCCTCGTCCGACTTGCTTAGCACTTCGTTCGCTCACTTTCTCGGAGAAGCCGGTGCCGTCGTTATTCTTACTTTTTTCATATTGATCAAGCGGGAGCATCTGCGCGACCGGCTGTTTCGGCTTTTTGGCCAAGGACAACTTGTGACGATGACGACCGCATTGGACGACGCCGCGCGCCGCGTTAGCCGTTATCTCCTGACTCAATCGCTGATCAATTCAATTTATGCTTTGCTGTTTGGACTAGGGCTTTATTGCATAGGACTGCCTATGCTCCGTTTTGGGGCGTGCTCGCAGCCGTTCTCCGCTTTATTCCCTATGCAGGTACCGCCATCGCGGGACTCTGTCCTTTTGTACTATCGCTCGCCGTATTTTCCGGTTGGAGCCGGCCGCTTCTGACGCTCGGGCTCTTTGCCGCGATAGAAGCAATAACAATGGGCGATCGAGCCATGGCTTTACGCTATTCGCACCGGCATCTCATCTCTCGCCATCCTTCTCTCAGCCGCGTTTTGGACTCTGTTGTGGGGACCGATTGGCCTGGTTGTCTCCACTCCCTTGACGGTCTGTCTCGCCGTTCTCGGCCGGCATATTCCTCAGTTTGGATTCCTCTATATCCTGCTCGGCGATGAGCCAGTGCTCTCACCTGAAGTGAGATTTTATCAGCGTCTCCTGGCTTTGGACGAAGATGAGGCGGCCGAACTTGCAGGCGCCTCCTTAAAGGAAAAAAAGAGACTCGCTGAAGTCTATGACTCGCTTCTTATTCCAGCTCTCGGACTAGCGAAGCGGGATCGTCATGAGGGCAGGCTCGAGCCGGATAGAGACAGGTTCATCCTGCAAACCACGCGGGAACTGATTGAGGAATTGAGCGAACACTCAGCGCCGTATTCGCCCGCCCCGGAACCCACCGCGCCCTCGCTGGGCGGACTGTCCGTAGCTTGTCTTCCAGCTAAAGACGAAGCAGACGAACTCGTCCGTCTGATGTTGGCCCATCTTCTGCGAAAGGAGGGTTACCATGTGGCTGCCATTCCTCTAGGAATCGCCGAAGGGGCGTTGGCTCAGTCTCCGAAAGACTGTATGGAGGTTATGATTATTTCGGCATTGGCTCCATTCGCAATTCTTCACGCGCGAACAGTCTGCCGAAGGATGCGCGAGCAATGCCCCGGTATCAAAATTGTTCTTGGACCATGGAACTCCGCGATCCCTGGCGAAACGATTAAGGAGCGCTTGGGCTCAGTCCATTTCGACTTCATCGTCACCACGCTCGAGCAGGCTCAATCTCAATTAGCCGCCGTCGCTACACCCGTCCCCACGTCAAACGATTGACGATGGCGCGCCCGAAAGAGCCGCACGCGCACTCTCAGGCTGGATGAAACGGCGCGCCATTTCATCCATACTTTTTCTCGTCGATATTCGGGGGGTTTGAGTGCTCACGCCGAACACGTCGGCATCCACCTCCCATATTTCCTGAAGGTGATCCCGGAAACTATATGCCTGGGATTGCAAGTGCATTTGGCTGCAACCGACTCCCCATCCTAGGTGGCGGTCTTAGCGGCACTTCGGTCAGCTGCCCGAAGATGTATTGGAGTACTTCGGGCAAAAAGGCGAAATTGGAGGAAAGCTAGGCAGAGCCAAAACGTGCGAGGACTTGACCCCGTGGATCGTCCGCAGGAGCGAAATATGCAGTCGCAACCGTTAACCAAACGGAAAGATCGAGCCCTGAAAATATGTAGAAAATACGCCTCTGTGGAATAGGGCGCGATGGGCTGCCGCGGGTTTGGCCACGCTCGCGGGCGGCCGAGTCTCGAGTGCATGCGCGTCACCGATGCGCCACGGTTTTGCTCTTTGCCCTCGTGTTTTCGAGGTCATCCTCTTCTTCACTCGTCGACGAGTCCATTAGCGAAGGCGAAATATTCGTTAACAGCTTGTCTGCTTTCTCCTCTTCTGCCAACGTCTGTCCGAGCAACTTCGCCACAGGCTCGTTCCCCAAATGCTCCGCCAAGGCGCGCAAGGTACCGTAGCCAGAAATTTCGTAGTGTTCCACCTTTTGCGCGGCGGCGATCAAGGCCAAGTCGGCAATCGAATCCGGTTTCTCCTTCCCATCCTCGATCGTTGCCGATCCCTCCTCGACCAAGCCTGCCATTCCTTTGCACGGCTTGGATTTGGGTTTAGTTTCCAGTAATTCGAACGCCTCCTTTAGCCGCTCAACGTGCCCCTTTGTCTGCTCCAAGTGCTCCTGAAAGGCTTGCTTCAGATCGGGACTTTTGGCGGCCTTAGCCATCTTTGGCAGTGCTTTCACTAACTGGCCTTCTGCATGAAGCAAGTCCTGCATCTCTTCAACTAGTAACTCTTGTAAGCCTGGCATGAATATCCTCTTACCCCATAGATGCAAATAGTGATGTTTGGTATCTGGACCAAAAGTCCGGCCATCGCTGGGAATATACCCAGTTACGTGGTGCAAGCGGGCAGTTTAGAATTGGGCTCGGCCTTGAGTTTAAGACACGACGGAGGGTAAGTCGATGTATGAGAGTGGGATTGCGCGACTTGGACGTTCAGCCAAATCCCGTCAACAATCGTCGCGAATTTCCTTGACTGGCGTCGCGATACTCATCTCGTGCTGGCTATCTTCCGTCGGTGCACAGCAAAACACCCCGTCGGTAGTGACTGATGCCATCAGTACCGCACAGCAGCCTTCCGCTGTGCAAGCCACTCGCCCCGAGCAGCAGAAAACCACCCATGATCTGTCCGATATTTTCAAGGCAACCAGTGCTAAACCGTCTTCTTCGACGACAAACGACCAACCCAAACAGGGGAAGATAACCGGGTTCGATTTTTACCGTGATCCTCTAAATGCAGATAGGCCGAATCAACCGCCCGATGAGATCGTCCAAAAAGAAACGGCAAACAAGGCCGCCGTGATGGCTGCACAGCGCACTCTCTTAGAACATCGTTATTACCTAAACCCCCAGTCGGATTCCCAAGCGAAGATGTCGCGCGGCAAACCGATACCAGTCGGACCGACTGCCCGTCTCGCAGAGGGAGTCACTTGGCAGCAGCTTGCGGAATTATCTCCGGATAGCATCAAAACTCGGGGAATCTTCCCTTATCCCTCGTTGCCACATCCCCTGCAGTCGAATGGCGGCATGGTTTTCCCGAAGATGCAGATTGAAATGTTCCGACGGCTCGAAAGATTCGATGTCGATGTTGACATACCAGACGCGTTCATTCCGGAGTTTCCGCCAGCTATCTTTCTGACAAGTAGGCCGGAATTGGGCGATGTATCGCGCGGCGAAGTTGTTTCCATCAATAATTACTATCAACTTTTCAAGGACATTCTTACGCCGGTGCAGCTTGATGGACTCAGGCTTCTAGTTACCCCCTTCCCACAGGAAGAATTCAACCCCACCGACGACCGCAAGAGTCGGGAGCCCAGTCTCGGTGTCACGTGCTTCGACTGCCACGTAAACGGACACACCACCGGACAATTTCATCTCAACCCCCGATATTCGTCCGCAAGAGAGACGCCTTCGGCTTGATACCGTCAGTCTTCGCGGAGTATTCAATCAACAGATCCATTCCTCCAAACGAAGTCTTCGCTCAGTAGAGGATTTCACTGAATTCGAGCAACGTACCGCGTACTTCAATGGTGACGAAATTCACGCCATAAAAAAAGGCATGAACATTTGGATCGTATCCAGGTTAGCCACATGGCTCAAATGCAAAACATGCTCGATTTTTCGCCGGCGCCAAAACTTGATCCTGTCACCGGGCGGCTCGATAAGTCCAAAGCCAACCAGAGTGAGTTGCGAGGCGAACAGATCTTTTTAGGGAAAGGACAATGCGCTGGCTGCCATCCCGCGCCGTTTTATCTCGATAATCAGATGCATGACCTTCATCTAGAACGTTTTCAGAAAGACGAGCCGGGAGACGGCCCAATTAAAACGTTCACCCTGCGAGGAATCAAGGATAGCCCGCCTTACATGCATGATGGGCGGTGCCTGACACTGGAGGACGCCGTTGAATTCTTCAATGTCGTCTTACAAACAAGACTGACTTTGCAAGAGAAAAGGGACTTGGTCGCATTTATGCGGCAACTCTGAGCACCAGAGTAAGGGACACGTTAGACCCAAGACTCCAGTGGGAAATTACGTCTCTGGATGGGTCTCAAGATATGTTCAGGCCTTTGCTCCAAGGATTGCGCAGCACCGGGCTGGTCGGCGGAATCGTCTGCAGCGTATTCCTCGCTCGCACCTCGTACAGGGCACAAATCCCGTTCGCGTCGCGTTCGGCATCATTCTGATGCTCATTGCTGCGCCCTTACTTGTCCTGGCAAGACCGCTTGCTCCATTCTTGTGGGGTGTGCCATTGGAATGGCGGCGAGCCGCTGGCCGTTGGGCCAAGCTGGCTTCGGTGCACCAGGTTTGGCGCGGGTTGACCAATCCATTCGCGGTATGGGCCATACACGGGGCGGCGCTGTGGGTCTGGCACATGCCGAAGTTGTTTCAGGCAACTCTCGATAGCGAATGGGTGCATGCGGCACAGCACGCCAGTTTCTTTCTCTCGGCGCTGCTGTTCTGGTGGTCGCTGCTTTATGCTCGCGGCCGTGCTGGCTACGGACTGGGCGTGCTCTACATTTTTACAACCGCCGTGCACACGAGCATTCTCGGGGCGCTGCTGACATTTGCGCCGTCTGTCCGGTATCCCGCGTATGCACCCAGGACGCGCGCTTGGGGACTGAGTCCTCTGGAAGATCAGCAGATCGGCGGACTGATTATGTGGGTTCCAGCGGGAGTTGTTTACCTCGCGGCAGGTCTGACCCTTTCTGGCGGCGAATTGATGCTTTTGGCGTATAAATTGCTCGCGAACAAACGTTGAAGGAGTCACAATGAAGGCCGAGAACCGCCAACGTAAGATTCAGAGACAGGTGTCGAAGGCAGATCAGGTCCATCCCAAGCGCGAAGCTCGTGAAGCGATGCAGGCTGGAGCGCGTGACTACCCAGCGCCACCCTTTCCAAAGCAACACCAAAGCAAGCCAGGGCTGGAACGAAGTTTGAATCCGGCACCCTTTTACGAGGCGCCCTTTTACCGGGGATCCGGCAAGCTCACGGACAAGGTTGCTCTGATCACGGGCGGAGATTCGGGAATCGGCCGCGCGGTGGCAATCTTGTTCGCGCGCGAGGGCGCTGATATCGGTATCGTTTACCTGAACGAACACACGGATGCCCAGATCACCAAGCAAAAAGTGGAAGCGGAAGGCAAGAAGTGCCTGCTGATCCCCGGCGATGTGTCCAAGCAGAAATTCTGCGATAAAGCCGTCGGCCAAACTTTCCAAAGGTTGGGCCGCATCGACGTTCTCGTTAATAATGCAGCCTTTCAGATTCATACTTCCCGGTTCGAGGACCTGACGGCCGAGCACTTCGACGAGACTCTGAAGACGAACCTATACGGTTACTTTTATATGGCGCAAGCAGCGGTGAGCCGGATGGAACTGGGATCGGCGATTATAAACACGGGATCTGTAACAGGGATTTTGGGAAGCGCTCCCTTGCTCGACTATTCAATGACCAAGGGCGGAATTCACGCCTTCACTCGTCCCTCGCGACGCACCTGGTTCCACGTGGCATACGAGTCAATGCTGTAGCGCCCGGCCCAGTATGGACCCCATTGAATCCCTCCGACAAAGAGGCGAAAGATGTGAGCGATTTTGGCTCTGATACACCGATGAAACGTCCTGCCCAGCCCGAAGAGATTGCGCCGGCCTACGTTTTTCTGGCGTCTCCTCAGTGTTCAAGCTACATCACTGGCGAAATTCTACCTATTATTGGCGGTTACAGCGGAGGCTAGGTTGGTACTTGTCAAGAATCGCAATCCGCGAATCGTTGCTGCAAAGCCGCAGCGACGAATCCGTCCCTCGCCGCACACTATTGCCGAGTTGACGGAACGTTATCCCGAGGTCCAGCTTGCGACGCTCGTCGATGCGGTTCCTGAGGGCACGAATTGGATTCACGAGATAGTCCTGGCGCGATTGAAGAAGACGAAGGTATTCCCTGCGCCTGCGCGCCATACAATTCCTGTGGGTTGAGACGTATGCCATCCGCTCAAGCTCCTCACCACTCGCCGGCCGTGCTGATACTCATTGATGTAATCAATCACTTTGAGTTTCCGGATGGCGAAAAAGTGTTCCGTCAGGCACTGCCGATTGCATCCAAGCTCGCTCGCCTGAAGAAACGTGCACAAACAGCCGGAATGTCGACGATCTACGTAAACGACAATTTCGGTCAGTGGCGGTCGGATGTCTCTAAGCTCCTGGATTACTGCATTAGACCGGAGGCGATCGGGAAACCGTTCGTCGAGCAGATCCAACCCGACGAGAATGACTACTTCGTTTTGAAACCGATGCATTCCGGCTTTTATCAAACGCCTTTGGAGGTCCTGCTACGTCATTTGGATGCCTCGACGTTGGTTCTGGGCGGTCTTGCGACCAATAGTTGTATTGTCTGCACTGCACACGATGCCAAAATGCGGGGTTTCGGACTCTTTGTGCCATCCGATTGCTCAGCCGCGCGCACATCGAAGGAGCATCGGCAGGCCATTGAGCATATCCGGATGATGACCGATGCCAAAGTAGCGTCGTCCGGATCGCTTCGGCTGAATGAAGTCGTTCGAAGCTCGCGCGAATGACGATCGCCATGGCATCGGAAGGGTCCAATTTAAGCAACGCAGAGATCGCCGATCGCCTTGCCGGTTTGGCCCAGCTACTCTCATCTCAGAAGGAGAATCCTTATAAGATCAAGGCGTATCGGCGAGCCGCGATGAAAATCCGGACGCTTTCGGAAAGCGTTGAGGAGCTCGTCCGCCAGGATTCAGACTTAACCGTCTACGCCGGGATCGGGGAGGCCATCAGCCACGCCGTGCAGGAAATCGTCCGCACAGGAACCCTCGGCAAGCTCGAAACGTTGCGGTCCCAGATCTCGCCGGAACTTGCCGGCCTGAGCGTCTATCCGCGGGTCGATCCGAAGCGGGTCTTCCGCGCATACAAAAAGCTAGGGATCTCCTCCGTGGATGAATTGCGGGTGACGCTCGAAAGCGGCGAACTCGAGCGAGCGATGGGCTCGCGACTCGCCCAGCACGTTCTTCAGGGTATCGCCGAAATTCACGCGATGCTCCTTTATAGAGCTCATGAGTTGCGCCAGGCGGTCGAGGATTTCCTACTCGATGTTTGTAAAGTGCGAGCGGCGGAAGCCGTTGGCGATTATCGGCGGCGCGTCGAAACGATAGAAGAACTCTCGTTTATTGTCGACACGGACAATTTTTCGTCCCTCCTTGCACGACTCGAACGTTACGGGGGACGTACTCCGCTGCTCGCATCGACCGGAATGAGCGCGACGTTTTCGCTTTCTTCCGGCGTTCTATTGCGGATCGATCAAGCCACTAAAGAAAATTGGGGGCTCTCACTGATCAAGTGTACCGGCAGCAAGACACATCTCCGCAGACTAATGGCTGTCGTCGGGCAATGGGACATCGTCCAAGACGCCGGGCCCTTCGCTTCCGAGACGGACTTTTACAAGAAGTTCAACCTATCCTTCATTGAACCCGAGCTAAGGGAAGGCTACGACGAAGTAGAGCGTGCCCAACGCGGAACTCTGCCAGCGTTGATTACAATGAAGGACATTCGCGGCGAGCTTCACACCCACTCGACGTCTAGCGACGGATCACACTCTATCGAACAGATGGCGATTGCGGCACGGGATTTCGGATATAAGTACATTGGCATCACGGATCATTCCCAGAGCCTGAAGATCGCTCGCGGCGTTCCCGTTGAAGATCTGAGGAAGCAAATCCGCTTTATTGACAAGCTGAACTCTCGATTGACCGGTATCCGTGTCTTGAAGTCGGCCGAAGTGGATATCCTGGCAGATGGGCAACTGGATTACCCCGACGAGCTTCTGAAGGAACTTGACTACACCGTTTGCTCGGTGCATTCACGCTTCGGCTTCGGTAAACAGGAGCAGACGGAGCGTATTCTGCGGGCCATGGACAATCGCTACTTCAACATCCTGGGACATGCTACGGGCCGACTCCTTTTGAAACGCCCCGGCTATGAACTTGACATAGACCGAATCATTCATCATGCGAGGCTAATGGGTTGTTTCTTCGAGATCAATTCGAGTCCGGATCGGCTGGACCTGTCGGCTGAGAATGCTCGTCTGGCTAACGAAGCCGGCGTGAAGATTGCCATTTCCACCGATGCCCACAGCACGCGTGAATTCGGTACCGTACGATACGGGATCGATCAGGCTCGTCGCGCGGGACTCGAACCGGCTTCCGTTCTGAATTCCTTGCGGTGGTCTTCCCTTGAACCGCTGTTCCGGCGCTGAGGCAAAAACCGATGACCACGCGGGGAAAGTTCGCTGGATTCGTTTCTGTAAAAGGAGCCCGCCAGCACAATCTCAAGAACATCGATGTAGAGATCCCGCGTGACGCGTTGGTCGTTTTCACTGGTGTCTCTGGATCGGGGAAGTCCTCACTCGCCTTCGGGACCCTTTATGCCGAAGCTCAGCGTCGCTATCTGGAATCCGTCGCACCTTACGCCAGGCGCTTATTCGACCAGATTGGTATTCCCGAGGTTGACAGCATCAACGGTTTACCGCCCGCGATCGCTCTCCAGCAGCAACGTGGATCGCCCACCACCCGCTCCTCTGTAGGAAGCGTGACGACGTTGTCCAATCTCCTTCGGATGTTGTATTCAAGAGCAGGTTCCTATCCACCGGGCCAACCGGAACTCCACGGTGAGGCATTCTCGACGAACAGCCCCGAAGGCGCGTGTCCGCGCTGTCATGGAATTGGCCGCATTTATGATGCGACTGAGCAGACAATGGTACCCGATGATTCTTTGACGATTCGAGAACGCGCGATAGCGGCTTGGCCGCAGGCATGGGGCGGTCAGAACCAACGCGACATCCTCGTAACGCTCGGCTACGACATCGACCGCGCCTGGCGTGAGCTTCCCAGGAAGGCCAGGGACTGGATACTGTTCACTGAAGAACAGCCAAACGTTCCGGTGTATGCCGGATTCACTCCAGAAGAAACACGTCAAGCCCTCAAACGAAAGGAGGAGCCGAGCTATCAGGGAACTTTCACAGGGGTTCGCCGCTATCTGCTTCATACGCTCGCGCACACGGAAAGCGCATTGACTCGCAAACGGGTCCTGCGATTCCTGGTCAGTAAAGAATGTTCAAACTGCCATGGAAAGCGGCTGCGGCCTGAATCGCTGTCCGTCAAATTCGCAGGGCTGGATATTGCGGAGATCTCGGCTCTTCCTTTGACCCGTCTAAATGATCTGCTCCACTCTGCAACTTCAGTAGCCTCGAGTAAGAAAAACACAGACCATCCCGAGCGTGCAATGGTCGCGCAACGGATCACTGACGATCTTGTCGAACGGATCGCCGTGATGCTCGATCTCGGACTGGGCTATCTATCGCTTGAACGAAGCACGCCCACCCTATCACCAGGCGAGTTGCAGCGGTTACGTTTGGCCACGCAGATCCGTTCGAATTTGTTCGGCGTCGTCTATGTGCTGGATGAACCGTCGGCGGGATTGCATCCGGCGGATACCGAAGCGTTGCTCGTGGCCTTGGATCGACTCAAAGCCTCCGGCAACTCGCTGTTCGTGGTCGAACATGAACTGGACGTGATCCGTCATGCAGATTGGATTGTCGATGTCGGACCTGCGGCCGGAGAGTCCGGCGGGCAAATACTCTACAGCGGCCCACCGAAAGGGTTGGAATCAATTCGAGAATCCCGAACACGGCTCTATTTGTTCGGACAGGAAAAGCCACGTCATCGCTCTCTCCGAACCGCGCGCGGATGGCTCCGGCTGGAAGGAGTGACGCGCAACAATCTCAAGAATCTATCGGTGGCATTTCCCTTGGGAACGCTGACTGCCGTTACCGGTGTTTCAGGTTCCGGAAAGTCTAGCTTGGTGAGCCAGACTCTAGTGGAACTGGTCGGCGAACATCTCGGGCATTCTGGTCGGTCCGATGACGATGGAGACCCTCTCGGCGAAGACGTGCCCGCGGCTTCCGAAGGCCGAATCATCGACGGCCTAGGTACTATCAAACGGCTGGTGCAGGTCGACCAGAAACCCATTGGACGTACACCGCGATCGAACCTTGCCACGTACACCGGTCTTTTCGACTACGTCCGCAGGATTTTTGCCGAGACGAAAGCCGCCCGGGCCCGGCATTACACCGCCGGTCGGTTTTCCTTCAATGTCGCTCAGGGTAGGTGTGAAACCTGCGAAGGAGAAGGCTTTGTTTGCGTAGAGCTATTGTTCATGCCGAGCGTATACGCGCCCTGCTCGACATGTCATGGAGCACGCTACAACGCGAAGACCCTGGAAATTCAGTATCGGGATAAAAACATAGCGGAGGTCCTGGCGATGACGGTGGATTGCGCGAGCCAGTTCTTTGCGGAACAGCCGCAAGTGAGGCACGCCCTCGTGGTTCTGCAGGAGGTCGGCTTGGGATACCTGCGGCTGGGGCAACCGGCGACTGAATTATCAGGCGGCGAGGCACAGCGCATCAAGCTCGCCACGGAATTGCAACGCAACCAGCGCGGAAACACATTGTATGTTCTCGACGAACCCACGACCGGACTGCATCCGTCTGACGTTCAAAGACTGGTGTCTCAGCTCGATGGGCTGGTCGAACTGGGCAATACGGTGATTGTCGTGGAGCACGACCTGGATGTAGTTGCAGCCAGCGACTATGTCATCGATATGGGCCCCGGAGCGGGTGCAGCAGGCGGCGCGGTTGTTGCCTGTGGAACGCCTGCGGAGGTCTCGACTTCCGATCAGAGCCGAACTGCCCTTTATCTCAAACGCCGCCTCGGAGTCAGCCATGATCTGGAACGCGATGTATCGAGAATCTGCGGATGATGGATCCCTACCGCGGGACGCTGTATTGCTATCTGTGCCGGAACAATCAGCGGCATCAATGTTGGGGCAATGCATAGACTTGAGTTGACGATGAGAACAGTTCGCGAAATCTATTTCGGCAAGGCCGTATGGTCCGAAAACTGGATCGGCCTATTCGCAGTGAGTTATCGATGAGAGGACCGTTGCGATAATGAGCGAACCCGATGCCGAGATTCCTCGATCCTTTCCAATTCGTAGTGATAGCTATCGCGGGATGGATGAACCAACGCCAGCTGCAGACAATTGATTAGTTTCGCGAAGAAAACCGGGTGTTGCGGGAACAACTGGGAGGGCGACGAGTACGATTTAATGACGACCAGCGTCGTCGATTAGCGGCGAGGGCGAAATGCTTGGGGCGGAAAGTTTGGATGGCTATTGTCCGAAAACTCAAATGAGACCGGACCAGCTCTGATCTAACATTGATAGAGTCCGCTTAACGTTGCAAGGTAACAGCTAGCTAAGTTGTTGAGGGCGTTGACGGCTGAATTTCCGGACATTACGGGATGCGTCAATGTATGCATCCTCGCCTTCTCCGCAGTGTCGATTTATTGAGGGACACATCGCGAGAGCCGGGATTTTCACCACGGCCAAGGCGCGGTGTAGGCTGGAGAGCGATGGATTATCACCAGGCCGTAGCAAAGGCCACGGCTGACATGCAATCAGCGGAGAGAAATCTTTCGGCCTCTGGTGCGTTTGGCAAAATACCGAAATCACTCTGGCTTCTCGAGGAAAGTTGGACACAGATCAGGGCTTACATTCAGGCTGCGATTCTTCGTTTTCAATTGACCTACGCCAGAGCGATGACCGAAGCGATCGACCGTCAATCCTCAGCGCCTGATTGAGCCCTGCTAAATGGTTCTGGCCTTCGTTAACGGACTTAGCGCAAGCCAGTTCCAGGCATCGGAATGCCAGCCATCGATCATATTTACTTATCGCTAGTCCCCCATTCGGCTGTCCGCTGCCATTCGGCTGTCCGCTGCGTGGCGGGACAGATCGACGTGCGGCGTGGGACATCGATTCACACACGTGACCTGTCGATCATATCCTTAAACACACGGCCCAGATCCAAAAATGCAGCAAGGTTTGAAGGCTTGCGAATATAGAGCGATGCACCCAATTTTGCGGCTTCCTTTCTGTCTCTCTGATGATCTGACGAGCTCAGGACGATCACCGGAACGCGGGCCGATTTCTGGCTTGATCGTATCTGCTCTAGAACGTCGCTTCCCGACTTTCTTGGCAGATTTAGATCGAGGATAACGAGATCAGGACCAGCAACCTCCTGGACATCTAGGCTCTGGATGAACTCTATGGCGCGCTCGCCGTCCGTTATGCAGATTAGTTCGCATTCAACGGCATGTTCTTCCAGTGCTTCCTGGACTAGCAGTGCGTCGGCCGGGTTATCTTCGATCAACAGAATACAAACCTTGGATTTGGAGGCAGATTCTGGGTCAGTTGTCGTGTCTGACCGGCACTGTAAATAAAAACGTCGAACCTCGTCCGGGCTCAGATTCCACCCAGATCCTACCTCCTGCCCGTTCAACAATTCGTTGGCAAAT
>Ga0193753_10000970_pt1 | contig 25679 bp, 26 predicted proteins | sample H1c2metaG_FD_144925 | JGI IMG/M metagenome (GOLD analysis project Ga0193753, IMG submission 144925) | Soil microbial communities from a riparian zone of the East river system, Colorado, United States - H1c2 | ecosystem: Environmental > Terrestrial > Soil > Riparian zone | place: USA: East... | reverse complement strand
TCCCTTGATTATTTTAGATGATTCCAACCTACATGCATAGGGCAGGTTTGACCGCAAATTTAGAGAAAGTTAGAGAAAGAATCATCGTCCTCTGAAACGCATTATCAGTTTGATAAGCATCCGATTCGATGTATAGGGTACTAATCTTTAATCGTGACAATTCGAGTTTTGGCTAATCCTGGGCTCAGTTGGCGGGGAGACGGGTGCTTTCTCCCATTACGGCAAGCTGGCTTCATCCCCAAAACAAACAATCTCAAAAAATATTTGCGTAGTCGAATAGCTACACATATATTTGTAGTCAAATAGCTACACAATGAATCTAAGACGAGATGTATTTCAAGCCATCGCAGACCCGACAAGAAGGGCGATACTCCTGTTGGTTGCTTCTCAATCCATGACTGCCGGAGCCATCGCTGCAAACTTTGACACTGCCAGGCCTACTGTTTCCAAACACCTTCAAATACTCACCGAGTGCGAATTGCTTAAACAAGAGCAAAACGGAAGGGAGATTAACTATCACATTAATGCAAAAAAAATGAAAGAGGTATCTGACTTCATCGAACCATTCCGTAAAATGTGGGAAGACAGGTTCAACAAAATAGAAACCATAATGAAAAAGTATAAAAGCAAATAACATGTCACGAAAAACAAAAATTAATGCCGAAGATGGTAAACAGGAATTAGTGATTACAAGGGAATTTGAGTTGCCATTGGAATTACTGTTCAAAGCATACGTAGAGCCCGAAATTGTTGAACAATGGATGGGAACAAAGGTGCTGAAACTCGAAAATAAAAATCATGGCGGTTGGCAATTTGAAACGACAGATGCCCAGGGAAATATCGTATTCAGGGCCAATGGTGTGATCCACGAGTTTGTTCCGAACCAGAAGATCACACGGACATTTGAAATGGAGAACTCGCCCTTTGCGGCCCAGCTTGAGTTCTTTGAGTTTGAAAGACTCACTGACGACACCAGCAAACTCACTATGCATATAGTGTATAAATCAGGCGCGCTCAGAGACCAAATGATGCAAATGGGCTTCGCTCCAGGCATAAATATGGCGCATAACCGATTGCAGGACGTCGCAAACAAATTAAAATAACACGTTATGGCAAGGAGAAATAAAATTATCTATTGGGTTGCAACAGGTCTATTGTCTGTTGGCATGCTGGGAAGCGGCCTGGCTCAACTATTTCATGAACAAGCGATGGTTGACATAATCGTCCCTTTAGGCTATCCCTTATATTTTTTGTACATCATCGGTGTCTGGAAAATACTGGGCGTAGCGGCTATTTTACTTCCACGACTTAAACTCGTAAAAGAATGGGCCTATGCAGGTCTCTTCTTTGCTATGACCGGGGCACTGGTCTCGCATTTGGCTAGCGGCGATGATACAGTCAAGGGGATTATCGGGCCATTTATGCAGACTGTTTTCATTATTTTGTCCTGGTATTTTCGCCCAGCTGATAGAAAAATCATTTCAGTTAATCAATAAATTGAATAGAATGAAAAAGGATTTATCGCCAGAACAAAGCAAAGAGCTACTCAAAATTTTGAAAACCCGTTTTGAGAAAAACATGGCCCGTCATAAAGGTCTCGAATGGGCCAAGGTACAGGCGAAGCTAGAGGGCAAAACTGAAAAACTCTGGTCGCTCGATGAAATGGAAATAACCGGTGGAGAACCGGATGTTGTTGGCCATGATAAAAAGACCGGTGAATACATTTTTTATGATTGCTCGGCAGAAAGCCCCAAGGGTCGCAGAAGCATTTGTTATGACCGTAGAGCGCTGGAGTCAAGGAAAGAACACAAGCCAGAGAATAACGCCATTGATATGGCAGCTGCCATGGGCATTGATCTTTTAACGGAAGAGCAATACCGGGAGCTGCAGAAACTTGGAACTTTCGATGCCAAGACATCGAGCTGGTTAATAACCCCTCCTGATATCAGGAAACTCGGTGGTGCCATCTTTGCCGATTACCGCTACGGCAATATCTTCGTGTATCACAACGGTGCAGAATCCTACTATGCTGCCAGGGGGTTCCGCGGCTCACTAAGAGTCTGAATTTTGGGCAAAACAAAATATTATGACAAAGAGCGAAATGAACCCTAAGGTTGATTTCTATTTCAGTAAGGCCAAAAAGTGGCAGGAAGAGTTGGAGAAACTGAGAACGATCGTTCTCGACTGTGGGCTGTCCGAAGAATTGAAATGGGGTGTGCCTTGCTACACGTTTCAGAAAAGCAACATCATCTTAATACATGTGTTTAAAGAATACTGTGCAGTTCTATTTTTTAAGGGCGCCCTGTTAAATGATGCCAATGGAATTCTGATCCAACAAACGAAGAATGTGCAATCGGCGCGCCAGATACGATTTACCAATGTTCGGGAAATAGTCAAGATGAGAACCATTCTGAAAGCCTATATCTATGAAGCCGTTGAGATAGAAAGAGCCGGTTTGAAAGTGAAATTTAAGAAGACTGCTGAATTCGTCATTCCTGAAGAATTTAAAAATAAATTAGATAGGATTCCTGCATTGAAAACTGCCTTTGATGGATTGACACCGGGGCGGCAAAGAGCCTATATTTTTTATTTTTCACAGCCCAAACAATCCAAGACACGGGCGTCGAGGGTTGAAAAATATATGCGGCAAATTCTCAGTGGGAAAGGGTTGGGTGATTTGTAGGCGATATGTTCATGAGTTGGTAAGTTTCTAAGTTAATAAGTTGATTGGTTGATAAGCTTCCCGGCTATAATCATTTTAATTAACGTGCGGACAACTTATCAACCAATCAACTTATTAACTTATAAACTTTTCAACCAATCACCTTGCCAACCGCCGCAAATCAATGCACCCTGATCACCTGCCCGGTTCCCGCACCGAGCACACTTTTCTGGTAGCCATACACAACCTGCTTCATTGTTACAGGAACGTGGCCGGGGAAATAGGAAAAATATTCCGGTGCATCTTCCACAACTGTAGGGCTCGCCACATTAATGCGGACACCGTTCTCCAATTCAATGGCCGCTGCACGTACAAAAGCCTCGATAGCTCCATTGACGGCCGAAGGGTTAGCGCCACTCAAGACCGGGTCATGCGTCAACACGCCCGAGGTTAAAGTAAATGAGCCCCTTGGATTGATATACTTCTGTCCAATCAGCACCAAATTGATCTGGCCCATTAGCTTGCTATCTATCCCTTTCCTGAATTCCATATCCGTCATGGTCTTCCAGGGGCCGAAGTATGCGTCGCCGGCCGTACATACAAGTGCATCAAATGACCCGGCCTGCTCAAATAAATTCACTATAGATTCAGGAGAGGTGATATCCGCTTGGATATCGCCACTCTTGGACCCGACTCTGACTATTTCGTGATTTCCTTCCAAAGAACCTGCAACCTGTCTTCCGATGGTTCCCGTTGCGCCTACAATGATAATTTTCATTTTGCCCGATGATTTTTATTGTTTGTAAAATAACTTTCTACGTCAGTTCGAACTCCTATATATCGATGTTAAAATTCCTCGGCTATTATTCGCTTGCTTGCCGAAATGCCGGCGGTAGTGCCCATGGCTACCGCATTCGCGACTGTACGATTACGCGTTGCATTATCGCCGCAGGCAAAAACGCCGTCGACTGAAGTTTCCTGAAAGTGATCGACTTTGATATAGCCTTCATCGGTAAACTCACATCCCAGGGATTTCGGGATCTGGCAATGTTGTTCAAAAGGATTGCGTGTGTACATTGCCTTCACGGAAGAGTTTGTGCCGTCCCGGAAAATGATATTTTCAAGATATCCATTGATGTGGTCCAGTTTTTCAATTGTCTTCTCCACTATCCTTATATGATGCCTCCCGAGCCTCTCTTTTTGCCCGGCCATCAATGTGGAAGTCCCGTTGGTAAACAGCGTCAAATCATTTGTCCAATTGGAAATAAGTACGGCTAATTCGTAGCCATATTCTCCATTTCCCAGGATGCCAGTCTTCTCATTTCGCACTTCGTATCCATGACAATAAGGACAATGAAGGACCGAAATACCCCAACACGCAGCAAGTCCATCAATAACAGGGATAATATCCCTGATGCCCGTCGCAAAAATTACTTTCCTCGCACTAAATGCATCGCCCGATGCCACCTGAATTTCAAAACCGGTTTGAGTTCTGATTCCGCTTACTGCCTCGCCTCTGAAAAACTCCACCGTATCATAGCTTTCCACTTGTTTCTTTGCCAGAGCTGCGATCTCCGCCGGCATTTTACCATCCTGGGTGAGGAAATTATGCGAATGAGGCGTCTGCCTGTTACAAGGTTCCCCGCTATCGATAATTAAAACCCGCTTTAGCGCCCTGCCCAAAGCCATACCAGCTGCAAGACCTGAATAACTTCCCCCGATGATTATGACATCAAATTGTCTACTATTTATCATTCTATTTTTTTTACTTGTTGGTCAAACAGAACCTAAATCCCACCCTATTCTGTCAGATCTAAAACCAAAGGTTGTTTCCTCTTATTATTTTATTCATTTCTTTTTTCGCGAAACCAAGCCAATGATAAAATCTATAAAAGGGAGGCCAATAAAAACTATCCAGGGAACCAATGCAACAGTCAACAATAAGGTTCTCTGATACAAGGGCAATACAGATAACGGCTTGCCGAACAGATAAAGAAAGAGAGTGATGGATGGATAGATAACAGCCCATATCTTTAAAGATGGGATTAACCTGGCTTTTGTATTCATGCATTATAAATTACTTTTTGAGTGATGCTTTGTGAGATGCAAAAGTAATTCGAGATGCAGGCTTAGGAATAGGACAAAAGTGTAGTTGTATAGGATTTACCTGGTGTTATTCCTAAAAGCCTCGGGAGAATACCCTGTATGCTTCTTAAAGAACCTGATAAAGTAGGAGACATCTTCGTACCCCAAATGATCCGCTATTTGATTTACCTGGTTGGATGTCGCCTGGAGGTATCTCTTGGCTTCCAAAATGATTTGTTCATTAATAAGCTGGGAACAGCTTTTGCCCAACGTTTCCCTGGTGATCGCATTCAGCTGATAGGTAGAAAGATTCATCATAGCCGCGTATTCAGATGCCAGTTTACGGTTAAATATATGCGCTTCTAAAAGTGTCAGTAATTCGTCAAGTCGCTCCTGTATATAAAGGTGAGTGTTCTCCAAAGGGCTTCCACTCTGCTGACGGGAGAGTTCGATAAAGAAGATACCCATATTTGCTTTGATAATCTCGCGGTACCCGTCCTGCCTCGCAGCATACTCCTGGAAAATATTGCCCAGGGTGGTTATCAATTTTTGAAATCCCTTGGCAGTAAGCCGATAATGGTTGACCTTACTTGCCTTTCGTAGTAGCTGGCTTGATGTTTTGTCGTGCGGAAAATAGAATTCATCTCTAAATTGCATCAAGTATCCCGCACTCCCTGCTTTTAGCAAGAGCCGGTGTACCTGCCCCGGACGCATGAAGAAAATAGAATTGTCGCAAATGGTGTGTGATGTGAAGTCTATATCATGATCCCCAGCTCCCTTTTTTATGACCAGGACATAAAAAAAGTCATGCCTATGAATTTCCTGGACCATGTCTTTCCCAGCCAGTAACGTCTTTAGATCCCGTATTCCGAAGCTTTCGAATAATTCTGGCTCTTTCTGCGCCGTATTGATATGTCTTACCGGGATCCCGTTCATTTTAACTTAATTGCCAGAATGCTGTTTAGTCAAATGTAATTACATTTTGATTAGTTGACGAGTTCATGGGGTTGTAAGTTGATAAGACTCTCCTTGACAACTCCTACCCCGGCCGCGATAGGACAACTTATCAACCTGTCACTCTATCAACTTATCTCCAATTCCGACTCCTTCCATTCAGTTAAACTAACCAAACCTCGGAATCTCGGGATACGATGCTTTTACCGTCTCCTCAATATCCTGCCAGGGAAACATTGTCACCGAGTTTATATGTTCTTCCGCTGCCCTCTCGTCATATCTCCTCTTTTGCATGGCTCTCTCCCAATCATTAGCGTGCAGGGTCTGCGGTTCTCCCAAATCGACACAATTCACGTAACCCGGCTGAACATATTCGTGGAGGGGCGCGTTGAACAAATCATTAATTGCATTGTGCCCCGCCCATCTGCCCTCGAACTGTGCATATTGACAGTCCATCAGGGATGAATGTTCATTATCACCAAAGCTATGGGCCACATTGCCTGCCGCTATAACATTATTGTATCCCGGCAATTTCAGGAACCGGTCCACGGTCAACCGGTTCAAGCCATCTCTTGCTCCGGTAAAAAACCTGGTCAGAAAGTTTGCAACCATACCTTCAGTCCAGATCACTGTCCTCGTAGCGATACGCTCGCCATTACTTAGCAAAACAGATGCAGGCCCGATAACCGCCAATTCGCTATTCGACATGACTTCGATATTTTTTGATCCTATCACATCCTGTATATACTGCCAACAGCCTTTTGAGATTTGTGATGCCACCTGATTTCTGCCTTCCAGGAGAACAATTCTGAAGTCGGCCTTTGCCCCCGAATAGTATGCCTGTATGGTCCGGGCCTTTTGTTCAATACCGGTAGCGGCTTCCAGACCCTTAAATTCAGACCCTACAACAACGAAAGTAGCGGCACCCTCTTCGCGGAAGCCCTTGCTCCCAAGCTCTATGATATGATTCTCGAGTCTTTGCACATTATCGAACGAATCGACATTAAAGGTGTGCGCAATGCCCGGCAGGTTCGACACTTGCAATGAAGAGCCGGCCGCGAGGATAAGGTAGTCGTACTTTAGATTCCTGATCCCCTGCGCTGTCGACACGGCAATCTCGCTCTTCTGCGGATCTATTATTTCGGCCCTTCCGATGATCTGGTGAACACCCAGCGGCTTCAGGTATTTATCCAGTTCGAAGCGAAGGCCTTCTGAGGAGAGTTCATTCAACCTAGCACGGATGGTAACATAATTATCGGGGTTGATCAGCGTGATCTCAACTTCTCCCCTCTTCTGAATTTCCCTGCTCTCACGAATCGCGCTGATCGCACTCCAGAACCCCGCGAACCCACCCCCGATAATTACTAATTGCTTTTTCAACTTTATCATTCTTTGGTGATTAAAAATCCTTTTCCTTAAAGTATATGGCCATCGACGATACCTATCATTTAGCCGATCCCATGGCAGCCGCTTCAATTACATCTGCCACTTCTTTCGGATGCGATATGAACACGACATGACTTCCCTTGATCTCTGTAACCTTGGAACCAGCGCGCTTCGCAAAAAAACGTTCCGCGTCAGGTGCAATAGTTTGGTCTTCCGTTGCAACCACAAACCAACTCGGTTTGGCTTTCCATGCTGCCTGGCTGATAATGCCCCCGAAAGCCGTAACTGTAATTGGTACCTGGGCGTCATACATGAATGCCGCCTTTTCCGCGCTCAAATCAGCACAGAAACCTGAATGAAACTTTGTCTTGTCATACCAGAAATACCCGTTATCCGGTGCTCCCACCCCGGACCCGGGAGTAGGGGGCAATGTTGGAAGTAAGGAAATGATGGATTCTCCGGCATCAGGCGCGAAAGCTGAAATGTAAACAAGACCGGCAACATTAGACTCATTTCCCGCCTCTGTTATAATGGATCCGCCGTAGGAGTGACCAACCAGGATAACCGGGCCCTTTTGTCGGGCAAGAACCAATTTGGTTGCTTCAACGTCACTAGCCAGCGATGTATTTGGATGCCCGACCACGCTGACATTATAGCCTCTTTTCGTGAGGATCTTATACACTCCCTCCCACCCTGAGCCGTCTGCGAAAGCACCATGCACCAGCACGATATTCTTTACCGAACTCCTTGTTGGCGTTACATTGGCAAATGCCAGCACAACGGAGGATACAATAGCAGCAAGGGCTAGGATCCATCCTCTTTTTAGTAGATTTTTCGTTTTCATTTCTATCTTTTTATTGTTAATAAATATTTCTTCCTGGTTCAATACGCAAGCACCTGGCCTATTTCAATACTGTTTTTATAAAATGGTTTACGGGGAATATCTCTCATTCGCTCATCGATGCGCTCAGCAAGCCATTGAAAATATTCACCCAGGAAAGGATCGGCCAGTTTTTCCCGCATGTCCAAATACATCGCTCTGTATTTTTCCCAGGAATTTGCAACAAAAACTCCCAATGTCTTATCCAGTATTTCGATATCTATCAATTTTTCGGCCACCAAAATTCCGATCGACTCCATTTCCTGGGCGAATTGTATAAAACAAGTCTGTTCTTCGGCGGACCGGGTTTTGAAGCCTTTGTAGTCAGGCGGAAAATCATGTGAAAGAATGTACTGGATGAGCTGCGCAAATTCCCGGGTTTGAAAAGTACGCAATGTCTCAAGGGTAAAGCGCTCATGTCGATCACGGGCGGCTACCCGAACTTGTGCAATGCCGAATATCAGCGCTGCAATAAATGATAAAGTGAGTGCAAGATTGGCCAAAAGGCTAATTAAATGAGTTGTCATGATTTATATGTTTTAGTATCTCCATTAAGGCTGTCGTCTGAATTCCAATTTTCCGCAATCGAAATATTCGGCTAGCGGGGTATCAAGCATCTCTTCGATATTCTATTTTTGTCAATTAAGAAATATCTTCGGTTGTGCCCTCCACTTTAAGAAATGCCTAAACAACAGCCTCCTTTTTTTTCTGAATCACTTCTATTTCTTTAGCAGTCAACTCTGTTTCCCGGCCCTCAGACCGAAAGATCATTCTCAGTACCTGATCGCGAGTCGAATAAGCAACCAGCCAATTATATAAGGTCTTAATCTTATTGTTGTAATTAACAAGAGATATCAGATGTATAAAGAGCCAGGTCAAAAGGCCCAGGAGGCCATTTAAGTGCAGCCGGTGTTTAAAAAGATCGGCAACAGCCCATCTCCGGCCAATAACCGCCATATCCCCTCTATCAAAGTATTTGAACGGCTTCATATCCTTCTTCCTGGCCTGCAATAATAAATTTTTGGCTAACCTCTTGCCTTGCTGAATTGCGGGCTGTGCGAGTTGCGGATGTCCATTGGGATAATTTTTGTCTTCGTATTGGATACTGATGTCACCAATAGCATAGACATTATTGTACCCCTTAAGCCTGTTGTATTGATCGGTGATCATTCTGCCCCCTTTTGCAATGTCGCTTTTCGCAATTCCTTCAAAAGTATTGGCAGTCACACCTACGGCCCATATAAGTGTTTTTGCTTCGATACTATCTCCATTGGACAGCTGCACCCGGTCATCAGAATAGTGGGTCACCTGTGTGTTCAATTTTACTATTATACCTAGTCGTTCCAGTTCTCTATATGCCCCCTTATGAGATCTATCACTCATGGGCGCAAGCAGGTTCGGTGAGCCTTCAATTAAATAAATCTGTAGTGTATCATTTATCAGCTCAGGATAATCCTTGCCCAGTAAACAGAGTTTGAACTCGGCAAGCATGCCCGCCAATTCAACTCCAGTAGGTCCGCCGCCGGCAATAACAATTGTCAACAATTTCTTCCTCTCCAGAAGATTCTGTTCAACGGAAGCCCTTTCCATGGTCCCGATCAAACCATTCACCATGGACAGTGCATCATCTATCGTTTTAATATAAAATGAATTCTGCCGGATGAGCTCGTTACCAAAGAAGTTTGTTTTGGAACCAGCGGCAAATACCAGTATGTCATAATTCAATTCACTGCCATCGCTCAGGTACAATAAATTCTCAGCAGCATCGACTCCCACTACCGCTGCCATTCTGAAAGTGATTCTCTTTTTCTTAAAAAGGCGTCTAAATGGATAACTAATAGCGGAGGGTTCCAGAAAGCCGGTAGCAACCTGGTAAAGCAAAGGAGTAAAGTAGTTGTAATTATTTTTGTCAACTACGGTCAAATCGTAGTGCTTATTATTAAATAAATGCCTGGCGAAATTGAGTCCCGCAAAGCCTCCTCCAATAAGAACAATGCGCCTTCTATTTTCGTTATTGATTTTCATTTTACAATTTTTATGAATCAATCACCATTTTGCAACCCATGTGCCACATCCTAATGGTATATCATTCAGATAATTAAAAAATATTTACCAAAAAAAATCCACGCTATTTCGTCATTGAACGACATTAAACACGAAATACAGTGGAAGTTTTGAGGATGCGATTCTGACCTACCTAAATGTTATTGGGGAATGAATCGTCCAGGATTACCCGGACTATCACAAACTGAATGGCGCATTTTTGCAAACAACCGGGTATATGTGGATGTTACCTGGGCAATAACTGATGTGTTATTTAGCCATGAAAAATAATTCAGGGGGCTAAAGAGGATCAACCGGCAATTACGACTTTTGCGAGAAATAATCGCCCTTTGAAATACCCAATTTCTTCAACTTGGAGTGCAAGGTAGTAGGAGGTATCTCCAGTAACTCCGATGCGCTGCCTTTACCTGCTATCTTTCCGCTGCATCTTTTTAGTGTCTCAATAATATAGGCCCGTTCAAGTTGCTGAAGCGTCTTACTGGAAATGTTCAACCGGTCATTTTCTTCTTCATTCCGGCTCTCGGGAAGCTGTATATCCTTCAATATATTCCCTTGCGTTAGTAGAATACTCCTTTCGATCAAATGTTCAAGTTCCCTGACATTTCCAGGCCACAAATGACTCTTCAGTTCCTGGATCACTTTTGTCGATATAGAAGTTACTTTTCTTCCCGTATTCTTGCTGTACCGGGCCAGAAAGAAATTGGCTAGAGGCGCAATATCCTCCATCCTGTTCCTTAACGGCGGGAGAACAATCGGAAATACGTTGAGCCGGTAATAAAGATCGGACCTGAAACGTCCCGCATGTACTTCCTCTTCCAGGTTCCGGTTTGTTGCAGCAATGATCCGAACGTCCACTTTTATCGGTGCTTTCCCGCCGACCCTTTCCAATTCCCGTTCCTGGATAACACGCAATAGCTTAACCTGCATTTCAACAGGCATTTCCCCGATCTCATCCAAAAAAAGAGTGCCATTATTGGCCAGTTCAAATTTGCCTATCCTGCGCTCAAAGGCACCTGTGAAAGAGCCTCTTTCATGGCCGAACAGTTCGCTTTCAATTAAATTTGCTGGCAGGGCCGCGCAATTGACCTTCACCATCAGTTTGTCCTTTCTTGAAGATGAATTATGAATGGCGCGGGCGATCAGTTCCTTTCCTGTGCCAGTCTCCCCCAGCAACAGGACGGTTGAATTTGATCCTGCAACAAGAGACATCATGTGATACACCTTTTGCATTTCCACTCCACTGCCAATGATATCCGAAAAGTTATAGATTGTTTTGATCTGCTCCTTGAGATGATCGTTCTCAACTTCCAATGCCTGTTTATAGGCAAGTACCTGTTCATTGGCCAGTATATTGGAAACAGCTACCGCCAATTGAGCGCAAACAGCTTTTAACAGGTTGTTTTTTATAGAAACGATTTTCTCAGCAGGTATATTAAAGAAAATAGTGCCCACCGGCTCTCCGCCTACTCTCAGCGCCAACGCCAAAAGCTTTCGAAAACCCATCGCCCTCCAAAATGCTACATATTCGGGCGCCCCAGGATTGCTCGCAAGAACTTCCACATCAAGAATAATCGGGTCATCCGAATTGATGACAGCAGTGATGGCTTCATCGGCAATGCTATACTTCATGCTGGTCACCTCGGCGAAATCATCGCGGCTGCTCGCGGATTCGCCCATATCAATCATAAATGCGCTGTGCGTTTCGCGGTCTTCATTTATTTTTGCAATCCCCATTTGTTCTATGGAGAATAATTTTTTTATCCTCTCATTCACCACCCTGAACAAGTCATTCCTGCTTCTTAAGGCTGCAATCTCATCGCTTAAAGAAAGAAGGATTGATTTCTCTTCTTCCCTTCTTGCAATTTCTTCATTTGCCTTTACATTGGAAATTGCGATGGATATCTGGGCGCATATGCCTTCAAGAATGGTCATATTTATCTTGTCGGTCACTACCCAAAGGATTCCGAGGTCAATATCCCCTACACGGAGTGGCGTACCTACTATCTTCTGAAGCGCTGCTTTATGAGATCCTAAATGCTTCCAGAATTCGATATAGTGATCCGTGTTTCCCTGGCTGATCTCGTCTGCAAAATCAATAAGAACCGGGACATTTCCGCTCAGTACTCTTGCAGCTACACCAATGTTTATTGGAATTTTTGTCGCCAATAGCTCATCAAATGTGGCGTCCTCCTTATAAATAAAATCTTTGTCATTCATAAAGGGGCTCATCGTGACTCCATCGTCATTTATGGTCCTGATAAAATATGCCTTTACCAGGCCTAGTTTTTTCAGCGAATAATAAATTGAAATGGAAAGGTCTTCCTTTGTTCTCACAGCCGCTATCTCATGACTAAAATTGAGCAAGAATGTCTTATCCTGTTCCTTCTTTAGTATCTCCTCATTCGCCGAGATATTGCTTGCAGCAGTGGCGAACTGACTGGAAATACGTTCAATGATATTAATACATTTCTCATCAAAACTATTTTCCCTGTCCGAAAATAGGATTATGCTGTGGTTAGGCTTTTCCCCTCCTGGAAGCACCTTGATCATCATTTCTTTTGCCCCTACCTCGTAATTTAATTTAAACCAAAGTGGAGCGCTATCCAGATCAAATGATCTCATATCAAAAACTACTGGCTTATATGACTGGGACGCCACATCATAGATCCCGTCCTGGACAGGATTTGGCATGGCAATCATTTCGGCGTATCCCGGAAATTTCTTCGTCCGGGAATCGGGATCCATCAGAAATGCCTGGTAGGTCTCACCGGTTTCATTTAGCACCGTCATCACACTATGCGTGAAATAGATAAGCTTCTTCAGGCCAAAGTTGATCACATTCAATAAGTCCTTTCTGTCGCGTACAGTAACCATATCGTTACTTAGAGACAGCAGGATCTCGTTAACGAATTCTTTATACCTGATCTCTTCATTGATGAGAATATTGGAAACAGCATTTGACAATTGAGGAGCTATTCCGTGCAAAATGTCTTTAAAGCTATCTGGAAAACTATCTGTCCTGTCCGAATAGATAAATATGAATCCGAAGGTCTCCATCTTACGCTTTAATGGAGTTATCAGGGTCTTCCTCATTCCGTATCCATGGTTTGCCTTAAAGAATGATGGAATGCCGGGCTTATCCATTATCTCCTCCAGGAAATAGGATGCAGGCATCTCCGAATCCAAAAGTCGTTTGAAGGAGGGGTCGGTAAATGAATACCGCATGGCAAGCGCAGACTCAAATGCAATGCGATCCCGGGCGGGATGGGTCTGAGCATCCATCAGGAACGGAAAGTAGATCTCTCTTTGCCGGTCGATCAGTGAAATGACCGCATGCGTAAAATAGAAAAACCCCTTAAGCCTCGACGAGAATATTCTAATCAGGTCGTTCTTCTCCCTGACCTTTGTAATATCATCGCTCAATGCGAGAAGGATGTTCCTTTCCTCTTTGTAGGTATCGAGCTGCGACTGAAGTGTATCTATATAACCCTGGTCAGGCTGATTTTTTGCCTTATCACCCTTTTCATTCGTGGATTTTCCAGGTTTTACCATTGCATACGTTTTGACGACCATTGTGAGAGTACGATGCGGACGGTCTTAGAAGATTGTCATCCGAGGGCTGGGGACTTTGTGCAGAGGCAAATTTAGGAAAAGTTTGATGAATCATCCTGCCCGGTTGCGGTCACTGGGTACAACAAGAACGTCCGGGAGAAGTGAATGAGGCGATGATCAATTTCCTTGACGAGGAAGCAAAACAACGTGAATCGTGAGTCGTCAATCGTGAATACAACACCCTGTTGTGCGGATATTCGAATCGATCAGAGTGCTTCTATTCACGATTGACGACCGCGCCCGCCGGAGCCTCAGCGTAGGTGGGTTCACGATTGACGTTGAGAGTTTGTGGACTTTTTTACCCCTTCGCCTACTTGTGTAGTATTCTGGCTACATTCAGATTTTTCTTTCTCCGGATATTCCCGGGTTTCCCCTGATATCGCACCAATGCCTGACCTAAGGTGGATGGCATCCTTATTGAGGAAATCAGACATGTTTTATAGATACGCCCAAGGGGAATAAGCTTTCCATCAACCCTACCCAAGTCGCCACCATGAAGAAAATCCTAATTGTCGATGATGAAAAAGATGTGCTAACCATCCTAAAATCGTTTCTTGTTAAACAGGGATATAGCATCACCACCACGATTACCTGTACCGAGGGACTCGAAATTTTGCGGGAGTTTCAACCGGATCTTGTCCTGCTAGACATAACTGTAGGCACCGAAGATGGCCGTGTGATGTGCCAGTCAATCAAGGCAAGCGCCGAGCACGAGCATATCCCCGTCATCCTCATGTCCGCCAACCACGACAAACTACAGTCTTATTCCCAATACGGTGCGTCTGATATTCTGCTTAAGCCTTACGAATTTTCTGATCTTCTTAGGTTAGTTCAATTGCACACGTTGGGGCCGACTTCGACGGGTTGATGAGGCTGAGAAGGAATTGGGAATTAGGAATAAGGAATTAGGCCTTATTCGACGATCCCTTTTTGGGGAAACATCCATTCAAACAAAAGAAGTAGAAATTATCGAGTCATTAACCTATCCGCGACCATTATTATATTTCGAAGTAGAAGCCTAATTCCTTATTCCTAATTCCCAATTCCTCTTATCAACTAACCATCAGCCACCAGCAACCTTCGACGGCGAGAACCCATACATCTTCTTAAATGCAAACGAGAAATGAGACAGGTTCTCGAAACCGAGGTCAAGGTAAACATCGGAGGGGCTTCTATTCTTCTTCTTTATCAAAAAATGGGCTTCCTGGAGCCGCTTTTCAAGCAGCCAGCGACTCGGAGTAGTACTGAAGACCTGTACAAAATCTCTCTTAAATGCAGACAGGCTGCGCCCCGTCAAATAGGCAAATCGTTCTACGTTGACATTGAACCGGTAGTTCCGGTTCATAAATTCTTCGATGTTAATTTTTCCCGGCTTGCCGAAATCAAAAAAGAAATTTGCAACCGCGGGTTCTTGTTTAAGCAATAAGAGGAGCAATTCACTTCGCTTCACATCGAAAAGATCCTTGTCGATTTCTCCCCTTTCATTATAGTAGGGCTTCAGTGATTGAATACAATTCTCAATCAGGGCGTTCTTCGCCAGTTCAATAACGGCACGGGTGTCTTTCGACTTTGCGGCCGGATAAGAATATTGCTTGTTGAATGATCTTAGAAATTCCTCGTCGAAGAAAATGACGATCTTTTCAAATTTCCCATTGTCGGGCTGCTTGTTATACTTCGCAAGGTGATTCTTCCTGGCGATCCCATAGTCTCCTGCTTTGATCTTATATTCCCTGCTGCCATCATAGGCCGTCATCGTTCCCGCAACCAGGTACAGGAAGAAATGCTCCGGGATGAATTGCTCGGTGGAAATCCCGGGGCTCACATAGCAGGATGTTATCTTCGATAGTTTCATGATCTGCTATTTGCAGTAGCGCTGGCAGAAGCACCATCATCCATGTCATATTTTGCCAGAGCCTTTATGTCCTTTACCTCCAATATATGATTTGGGTAACCCTTCAACACCGCATTGATCATTGCGAGACCTACTTCACGTACGGTAGATCCCTGATTGGGAAACAATAGTTTTAGAAGTGGGTAGATGCCGCTGATGAACCTGTAGAGGCCTTTGACATTCTTTTGCCCGGGCATGGGCTTCATGAACCCCGGGCGGAAATTGTACTGGCTCCTGAAGGGGAGTGACTGAAGACTATTCTCAGTTTTACCCTTCACACGGGCCCACATGATCCGGCCTTTTTCGGAGCTATCGGTATGGCTACCCGAGACAAAAGTAAATACCATCCCGGGGTTGAGAGTCGCGAGTCTCTTTGCGAAGTGAATCGTAATATCATATGTTATATGGCTATACGACTTCTCATCCATTCCCACGGAACTTACACCCGCACAATAAAAACAGGCGTTGTGCCCGGTTAACTGTTCCGCAACGGCATCGAGGTTCATAAAATCGGGCACCAGGCATTCCGTGAGCTTCGGATGCGTGAGGTCGTAGTGTTTGCGATTCACGATCAGGACTGCCTCGACCTGAGGATGTGCGAGGCATTCCAGCAGCACGCCTTCACCTACAAATCCTGTGGCTCCGGTAATGATTATCTTAATTCCCATTGGTTGTGGCTTTCATTTTTCTTTAATTAATCCAAATCGTATCAAACTCTGGGCGGATGCTATGATGGCCTCTTCATTCGACCGCGGCCTCCAACCCAATATCGATTTCGCTTTCTCATTGCTCGAATTTTTGATCCTTCCCAGTTGCGAAACGATATTCTTCGCCATGGGGTTGAATAATGCACCAATGCGCACTATCCAATCGGGCATCTTCCTGGTGGTAACATTCCGTGCGCTATCGCCCAATTTCTCTCTCAGCAGTAAAGCTATATCATGCAGGGATAAAATTCCGCCCGCCAATGCTAAAAACCGCTGACCCTTCGCCCTGGGATCCTCCATTGCCCGTAGATGCAGGTCGGCCACATCCCGCACATCTACTACGCCAAAGTTAATATTTGGTATGGCCTTCATTGTCCCATCCAGCAATTTTTTCAGGATCTCAAGGCCGCTCGACATATCCGGGCCAAGCAAGGGCCCGAAAATACCCACGGGGTTTATTACGGCAAGTTCCATGTCGCCGCCTTCCCTTGCCATAAAGTCCCAGGCCGCCCGCTCAGCCAGTGTCTTCGATTTTAAATAGGCCGACAGGTTCTTGTCGCCGGCATTCGTCCACGACTCCTCCGTTATCAGTTTACTGGCGTCTTTGTGACTATACCCCACTGCTGCGAAGGAAGAGGTCAGCACTACCCTCTTCACACCGGCGTCTCTTGAAGCCTTCAATACACGAAGCGTTCCATCCACTGCAGGTGTTATCATTTCGCTTTCGTGCCTGGGTATCTTCAGGAAAATCGGCGAGGCAACGTGCAATACGAATTCACATTCTTTGACCGCTTCATTCCAATTGGCGTCCTTTGTCAGATCCGCTTCGATAAATGAAAGATCCTGAAATGACTCTATGCCTCCATTTCCAAGCATGTCCATTACTTCATCCCTTCTATTCATTGAACGGAGGGTGGTCTTCACCCTGTACCCTTTTTGAAGAAGCTGCAGTATGCAATGCGCTCCCACAAAGCCGCTGCCGCCTGTTACAAGGACTAACTTACCCGATTTCGTGTCCATAGATCTTTCGCGTTTTTATGGCACAAAGTTCCCGGTAAATATCTTACCCTATTTTGTTGAGAGGTCCGTTTTTGTTTGTTGAGAAGTTCAGTTCTAGGCAAGAAGGGAAAATCAAAAGAAAGTCAAAATTCAAAAGTCAAAATTAAAAAGGGCGTGATAGGCGAAGCGCTCCATTGTAACAGGAGAGTATAGGGCTTGGTGAATTAGATTTAAAAATGAGAACCGGAGTGTACAAAAGATAAAGGATTTCCTGGCAGCACGGCTTTTTGAATTTTGAATTTTGAATTTTTACTTTTGAATTCATCGACGGCTTCGCCTATCACGCCCTTTTTAATTTTTACTTTTTAATTTTGAATTATTTCCCCCCGATTTGAATAATTCATACCGCAGCAGCACCTGCAGTGACTGATTCCTTTCTCTTTGTGTAAGACCGCCAGGCAGTCTGAAGATGATGAAGGGTTGTAATCCGAAGGCATACCTGGCGGCAAATGAAAACCGTCGATAACGGTACTGGGTCTCGAATGCCGCGTGAAAATAGGACTTCGCAAAAGTCAATGTCGTATTGTTCCGTACAGAAACAATACGCCGTTGCTTCAATGAGTCGCTGCCCGTAATAAGATTGATGTCCCGCACGTCCTGTTCGGAGATAGCGCTCGTAAATTTATTCCAAATCACTCCCGCGCCGACCGACCATTCAGGGGCGACAAAAAAGTTAAACGTTATAGGCAATTGATGATAGAAGGTTTTCTGAAGTTTAAGAGAAGTATTTTGTATCAATGTATTCGAGATCAGCGTATCCACACTTTCCTCATACACCTTATTATTTTCTCCCGGGTACTGTGGCGCACCGTATTTGAATTCTACCTGGACGAACCATTTATCCTTTTTATTCAGACGCCCGTAAACGGAGGGAATGTAGTCCAACAGGCTTCCCTTCCGGCCCGAGGCGCTATAAGGTGTGAGTTTTTGACCTCCAATTGGTATCAGTTGCTGGAGTCCCAGGCCGGCGCTGAAATAAAGTGTATCTCTCTTTTTTGTCTTTGTCGTCTCCGCGATTGCGTTCTTCTTCAGTACTGTGTCCTTTTGTGGCAGATTATTTTTCTTCGAGACACTGTCCTTTTTAGTCAAATTGTTTTTACTGGTATCCGCGGGCTGCGGTTTGCTATTGTCGTTGTCGCTAGCCGGGGGGACGAGGGCTTGCGCAGGCTCGTTTGTTTTGGCTGGTTTTGGATTAGATACTTCGCCTTTCCGTCCTCCGGCTGCAACAGGCTTTTTAGAGACCGGCTTTGGGATACCGGTTGTTCTTCCTGCGATCTGCGGAACATTCTCCTTTGCGGATCTGCTACCCTTCTTCGTTCTCGTGTCCGTTGGCCCAGAAGCATCCCTGATCGAAGGAAGATTGTTTTGCTTTTTTATCTTATCCTGCGAAGGAACCGGGCTATTTTCAAGACCTACCTCCCGATCATCCGAAGTTGGGCGCGCACTGTCGGAATGTGAGAATTCATCGTCCGTTGTGCCGGTACTTTCATCGTTGCGAGGTACATCTTGTGTTTCCTTACCCGGTCTATTGACCAAACTTGTATCACTCGTTGCTGGCTGCCTTACCATTGCCTGGCCGTGCTTGTCCGTGGTCCGTTGATACCGGAAGATGCCCCAGCCTACGGCAAGCAGGGCTACAAGGATGAGAGCCCATACCGCACAACCCGGACGCCACCAAATGAAGAACGGTTTATCGTCTTCTTCTTCAAGACGACGCTTCATATCCAGCCATGCCATGTTCTCATCAGGCAAGGGCAGACCGGTCCAGTCCTGCTTCAGTCGATCCTCATATGGTAATCTCTCACTCATTTAGCATTATCGCCTTTTAGTAATTTTTGAAGTATCCGCCTCGACTCGCTCAAGTGCCATTTGCTCGTTCCTTCACTGGTCCCGAGCATCGTTGCGATCTCCCTGTGCGTATATCCATCCATGACATATAAATTGAAGACAGCCTGGGTTGCGGGTGGCAACTGGCGGACCAATCGCAATATCTCCGCGGACGATATCTTACTAAATACATCAGGCGGCAGGTCAACACCCACCGCCTGATCCAGTTCTTTCCATTCCATTCTTGTGGTCCGGCTCTTTATGAAGTCGAGACAACTGTTTATGATGATGGTACGGATCCAGGTATAGACTGTGGCCCTGGTCTTATCATATTTATCTAAATTCTTGAACACTTTGTAGAAGCCGGTGTTCAACACTTCCAATGCATCTGCATCGTTGCCGGTATAGCGGAGACAAAGACTCATCATCACCCTGTAAAAGTTCCTGTAAAGCAACTCCTGGGCTCGCCGGTCATCATTCCTGCAACCTTCGATGATCTTCTCTATGTCGTCGTGTTCGTTTGTCAATCCAACAATCCCGATAATGATTTATAGTTTTCTGAAAATACTTCTCTTTTTGACCGTTCCAAATTGAATATCCAGGAAATATTGCCCGGGCCGGAGACTACTTACCGGTATGGTAAGGGTATTCCCTCCAGGTACACCCGTCCGTACGCCATTGTACACCAAATTTCCGGAGAGATCATATATGTTTACCTGTCCCCGTTGTTCTGTGGCAAGCGATATTCTCACACTCACTATACCTCCAGTAACGGGATTGGGAAACGAAGGGATCATTCGCTGCTGTGTACCGGCACGGCCAGCATCGATCGTGATCGTATCGCAGTAATTGCCGACACAACCGCCTTGTGTGGCGGCGGTCAGGCATACATAGTACACGCCCGATGCAGGGAAAAGATACGTAGGGTCAGATGAATTTATTGTGACCGCCTGAGTGGAACCGCTGCCCGCTATCGACCAGTATTGGCCACTGTCGAGCGGATTGATGCTTGCCATGAAGTGTACCAGTGCGGGCTCTGCACTACTTGCAGAATAAGTGAACGACACCTTACAGGCCTCTTCCGGAGACTGCACCACGTATGCGCCTCCCCAGGCAGTGTCGGAGCACCCATGCATAGAATCGAGGACGATCAGGCTGACAAAATAACTGCCGGCGGCAGCATAGGTATGCGTTACGACCGGCAATTCTTCCGAAGGTCCATCACCGAAATTCCAGGTGTACAAATAAGTTCCCGTGGCCGGGGTGGCGCTGAACATCATCGAGTGAGATGGAGTTGCAACGGGTGTAACATTAAACGATGCATTGAAACGGCATGCGGTATCCAAACTATCGGTCAGCGTCTGGCATTGACTGGAGGAGCAACCCGCGGAAGTTTTTATGTCGAGGCAGACCGTGTGTATTCCCGGAGAAAGTTGGTAGGTGGTCGCGGACCCGAAGGCAATTGTTTTTTCATCTACACTCCAGGCGCTGGAAAGTATGGATCCTCCGCCGGCGGTGGATATAGAGGTGAACTGGTATCTCCTCAAAAGGGAATCGTAATGGACATTGAAACTGGCTGAGCAGGTGGAATCGAATTGGATAGTGACCGATTGCAGCGCCGAATCCTTGCAATGATTCACGGAATCTGTCACGTAGTGCTTCACCGTATACACACCGGGCAGGGCATAATTGTGTGAAACAGTATTTCCATAACCGTAATATCCGTCGCCGAATGACCACCCGTGGTTTAAGCCCGGAGTCGTACTGGTGGCAGTGAATTGCCCGGTAGACTGGTTGATAGCGGAGCCAAATGCCGGGTTACATTGTGTGTGCCCGGCTGTGGCAGTCAGCAAAAGGATCAGGAGTAATGGTAACGGTGTCTTCACGATAGATTATTTCATCAATATACTTCTACCGCGATCAAAGGGTTGGGTAGGAAACGATGTTTTTTGCATTGAACCGTAGTTTCCCACCATTTTACCGATTCCAGTCATTTTCCGACCAATAGTTATCGCCTAATGAGGCCTAATTCCCAATTCCTAATCCCTAATTCCGCCATTCATACTTCCTCAAGGATTTTGCACCAGCAGCGCCAACCTGCACACCATTTCAAGATATCCTGCCACATCCAATAGCTTTATCTTCTTACCGGTCAACAGTCCATCTATTTCCTTTCGCCGGTTATTGTTGATATAGGTCAGCATGGCCTCGAGGTATTGTTTGTCCTTGTCCACGCGGTAGAGTTCCTCGTACCCGCGCAACAGTACCGCATTGAACCAGTAGATGCCGCGGAAATTACCATTGACGAAAAATCGCTCCAGGCTCGCGCGGGACAGGCGTCGCGCCTCGTCAATATATTTCGGGTCCTTTGTCAATTCGTAGAAGAGTACATTAGCTTGAATCATCGTGCCGCTGTTGTAAGAATAGAAGGCGGAATCGATCTTTTTTCCGGGGATGCGGATGTTGTCGTAATACAATCCTTCGGGAGACAGGAGCCGTTCATTCGTCCACTTGTACAACAGTTGAGCCGTATCGAGATATCCCTGGCGCCGCGTGGCCTGGTACAGGCGAAGCGCGAGGACGATACCCGGTCCGTTCGAACAGGCATTCTTTGAATTCTTTTGGTCTTCCTTCCAATAGAGGCCGCCGCCACTGAGCGTATCAAAGCCCGTCATCATAAAGCGGTAGATCACCTGTGATAGCTCCAGGTAGCGTTTGTTCTTATTGCGCAGATAGGCATCTATGCACGCGAGACCTACCCATTGGTTGTCGTCATAGAAGCGCGAGTCCCTTTTCTTTCCGGTCACTGCGGGGTAGGCATCATAACCCGGAGAGGGAGGCACGGGATCATAGTACTTCCCGATGCTCTCTATCACCTTCGACATATAGTCCTTGCCTGGATGCAATCGCTCCATCTCATTCCCTGCCTGGACGAGTGCGCAAAGTGGCCAGAGATAAGAGAATGGCTTTTCATCCGTCGCGCGCTGGTTGGTCTCGGTGTAAAGACCGGCGCTGCTATCGTAATAATTCTTATCGATGAGGTGTTGCAGGGAGTCTGCCAGGCTGGAATAAATTGCCTGTTGCGCGCCCACATCTACATCGAAGGATAAGATGAATACTCCGAGGGCGAGAATAGTATGTGATAGAGTTTTCATATACGTAGGTTTCTATCGTGAAGTGCACAGTCACATAATCAGCTTCAGGACGAAGAATTCTATTCATGATTGACGCTTTACGATTCACGCCATCCACATTAGAGTTGAAGATACAAATTTGCTCAATAATAAAATACTAACTAATTTAGCATTTTATTATTGAGCAAATGAACACACTTTTTAATGATACTGATCTCTTCAGCTCCGGTACCTTGCGCATACATTCCTATGAAATACCCGATGCTGAGCTTAGGCTGTTTGAACATTTCTTTCCCCGCGAGGAAGCAGATGCCTTCTACAATACCTTGCTGGAAGAAACGCCCTGGAAACAGGAGACCATCGTCATTCACAATAAGGCACTTCTTACGCCCCGCCTGACGGCCTGGTATGGGCAAAGAAGATCGGGTCGGGAGCCGTTGCCATTGACCGGTGCTCTCCTGTCGATCAAGAAAAAAGTGGAAGAAGCGGTGAAGACGGAATTTAGCAGCGTACTGCTGAACTTCTACAGGGATGGACAGGATAGCGTCGCCTGGCATCGTGACATTGACCGGGAGTTTGGACCGAAGCCGGTGATTGCATCAGTAAGTTTCGGGGAGACAAGGCCCTTCGCCATAAATTCCGGACGGACCTCGAAAGGATCGAGGTACCGTTGAACCATGGCAGCTTGTTACTCATGGGCGGACCGATGCAACATTTCTGGGAACACCGGATCCCGAAGACGACAAAGCCTATTAAGCCGAGGATCAATTTAACGTTCCGGGTTGTTGCCTGAAATACTGTGGGGAAATGATGAATGGCGAAAGCGCGGGAGGTGAACCGCGGTTCGCATTTTTCATTTTGCATCCCCTTCTTTCTTCACTCTATGCCTTGGTGCGTGGGGACACGTGGATCGTGAATCGTGAAACGTCAATCGTGAATACACTCCGCTATAAGCATATTCGAATCGACCAGGGCACGACCCTGCTCGATTCGAATATGCTCATTATAGAGTGTTGTATTCACGATTGACGTTTCACGATTCACGTTCATGGCTTCACTGCCTTGTAGATGGTGTTTAATAGAGAACTATCTCCCGTCGCATCCTGGAATAACTGCCAGACCATCACTCCGCCGGTTCGTTTCCTCGCAAGCGATACTTTGGCCTGGATGGTTGGCAACCCGTTGTAGTAGATGGCGCCGCCGCCGGATGGGTTGAGTGAGTCTTTCAGGTTGTAGCCCGGGAACCGGATGCTGATATCGCCGAAGGACATGCTCTCTCCGTAGACCGTGCCGAAGCAATATCCATAGAAGGGTAAGCCGAGATTGACATGACTGGAAGGGATGGACCGGGTGACCGTCCAGTAGTCGAGGTCTTCCACGGCCTTCGCATAGGTGGAATGCGGTCCGGGCTTCTCCGGTCGCCAGGGGCCTGTCTGATCATACGACATGATATTGATGAAATCGAATTTTGCAAGCGCCGCATCCGTGATAGTGTTTCCGTTCCAGGTGGCAACGGCGGCCGTCATCAACTTTCCCTGTTTCTTCAACGCAGCGGAAAGTTCAGAGACGAACGGTTCATAATTCTTATCAATGGCATCGCCTTCGAGGTCTACATCAATACCATCGAGATGATGAGAGCTGACAAACTTAACAAGATTCATAATGAAGCCCGCACGGTAAGGAGCTGAAAGCAGCCGCATATATTCAGGGTGAGGCGAACCTCCCCCAATCGAGGCCAAGACCTTGACCGGGTAACGATGGGAGGCTGCGACCAATGTATCGAAGCCGGAGGGCGCGACCAGTTTGCCGGAGCTATCGGGATTGACGAAGGCGATATTCAAATGCGTTATCTTATCGAAGGAGATCTTCGTAAGATCCGGCGTATCGCCCCAGGCATGTACGTAGCCGATGATGCGGAATTGGGCGGAACAAACAGAAATTTCAATAAGAAATACTACCAGGAAGCTAAAAAGTTTAACATTCTTCATCGACGTTAAATTTTGTGCGAGATATTTGCCCTGTTTTTCGTTCGCTTCGGAATTTCTAACAACTTACGCCTTGGTGTCGCCTCACGCACCAACATCTTTGAAACTCTTCCCCAAAATAAGATAAAAAACTAAGTTCCTAATCCATCTTACCCAAACGGAAAATATAAATTTCCCTTTTTCTTCTGGAACAATATGACGAGAGTGTTGGCGCGTGAGGCGACACCGGGGCGTAAAATCGTGAGTCGTCAATCGTGAATAGCGGCAGCTTGACAGAGGCTTATTGATACAATGACGTTGACTGGAGGCTGGTAAGTGGGGCTTCAATTCACGATTCATGACTCACGATTCACGATTGATGTTATCGATTGACGCTGGTAAGTACGCAACATCACTTTCCCAACGAGAGATAATGCTCCCGCATCTTCTTATCCAAATGTTCTATCGCATATCGAAGGAAGACCCTCGGCATCGTCGCCGCATGTTTATCGAGAAATTGCAGGAGCCTGGGTCGATCGTGCTTGCCAGCCTCACGTAACCAGCCGCCCGCGGCCTTGTGAATGAGATCATGTTTATCTTTCACCAATAGCTCCGCAATCCTGAAGGTATCAGAGTACTCGCCCTGCCGGATGAAATAGGCCGTACTTACTATAGCCGTTCGCCGCTCCCAGACGTTCTTCGAACGCGCCAGCTTATAGAGGAGTTGACGCGGCTTATCGAACAGGTATCCGCCGACAACATGCGGTGCACTCACGTCCACCAGGTCCCAATTGTTGATGCCGTCAATGCATTTGAAATAAAGATCGAACAATTCCTTGCGCCGTTCCGGCGTGGTCTTCTTACTCCTCGCCTGCTTATCCATTATACTCAGTCCGCCGATGCGTATCTCATGAATGGGGTTCTTCAACAGCCTGGCTATCTCGGCGGGCTTCATATCGATGAATTCCTTTGCCAGGGCAAAGACCTGCCCCATGCGCACTCCCATGAAAATATCATCTTCGGCATACTCGCCTGCACCCATTTTAAAATATCCCTGCAGCTTCTTCGCTTCCGCTGCAGAGCGATGTTTTTCGAGACGCTGCACGAATGCCGCGGCAGTCTTTGTTTCGCCTGTCCTGGAAGGAATCGGTTTCGGCATAAGCAATTATTTTTTTGCGTGGGCTTTTTGTTCATTTTCCCTCATCCTGGCCTTCACGATGGTCTTGATGAGAGACACGGGCAAGGCTGCTCCAACGGAAAAATGCAGCGTAGCCCCCGATACTCTCACTCCCTTTAATTCCGTCTTCATCTTCTTTACGAGCGAGGGACTCATCGTGTACAGGCTGCAATGGTCCTTTGTGATGCCGAGACCTACAAGCATGTAATGATATTTAAAACAAGGTACCTGGTAGCTGATGGATTCGACGGCATCCGGGGCCAATGAAAGGATGATG
>Ga0193753_10000969_pt1 | contig 25703 bp, 23 predicted proteins | sample H1c2metaG_FD_144925 | JGI IMG/M metagenome (GOLD analysis project Ga0193753, IMG submission 144925) | Soil microbial communities from a riparian zone of the East river system, Colorado, United States - H1c2 | ecosystem: Environmental > Terrestrial > Soil > Riparian zone | place: USA: East... | reverse complement strand
CACACGTCTCGGACAAGATAGTACCGGCAACCTTCGATGACGCGACGAAGCATCAGCTCGAGGACCTTGCAAAAAAGGTACACAATGTACTGGATCTTCGTCATTACTCACGCACTGATTTCATAGTTAGTCCGAGGAGGGGTATATACACCTTGGAGGTCAATACATTGCCCGGCATGACTGAGGAGTCACTCATGCCCATTGCACTCGTGGCGGTTGGGAGCAGTTTACCCGAATTTATCGATCATTTGATCCAGTTAGCGAGGAGGGGGTGATCTTCGGTAAATAAGACTATGAAATTTTCACACCGTAGAAAGACCTTAGGCTTTACACTTATCGAGCTTCTGGTGGTCATATCTATCATCGGCATGCTTTCTAGTGTGGTTATGGCAAGTCTCGGTGCGGCGCGGGCAAAAGCAAGAAACTCGTATACTATTCAAACTATTCGACAGTATATAAATGCGATAGAATTTTTGAGAGATAATAATGGAATGTTACCCTTGCCAAATGGCGTTTTTACTACTCACTGCCTAGGAACCCCTGTTGACGGTAAGTGTGGACAGGCTTCTGTTGTAAATTTGACGAATGGAGGCAATGATTTCAACAATCTCCTCTCAACTATCTATCCATCTCATCCTACTCCAAATCCACGCAAAACAGAGTCGCAATTTAGTCCCGGAGCAACTCTATTTGCAAATGCGGGCGTTCAAGGAGCAACATATCTTTTATTTTGGACTATGGAAAAGCGCTCGGATAGTTGTGTGATCGCTGGGGCAGTACACGATTTATTTATATTTGATCCTGGAGCTACGGATGAATACTACTGTTCAGTACTCATCAAAAGTCCTGGTACCCCTTAGTAGTTTCTATAACCCGGTTGAATATTATCGTCGATTCGGGTAGTATGTTCATCACGTCACGACTGATGTAATGGGCCTGTAGCTCAGCTGGTAGAGCGCCGCTTTTGCAAAGCGGAGGCAAGCGGTTCGAGTCCGCTCAGGTCCACAAAAACAAGAAGTCCGCGAAGCGGACGACTATGTTTTTGTAGGAGCTCCGGGTAGTGACCCGGAGCCCACAAACCACGAAGGTTGAGTGAGTGACTATATTTTGTGAGAGTTCGGGACAGTGGTCCCGAACCCACAGATTACAAATAGAAAGTGGACGACTATGTTTTTGTAGGAGCTCTGGGTAGTGGCTCCGAGCCCACAAACCACGATTGTTGTCACCTTCTTTCATCCGTACTATACTGAACTGTAACCAGGTCGAATTTAGTAAGATTAACTCTATACTATTACTATGACTGACCAAACAACCTGTGCGACATGTGGACATGAGCACAAAAAAGAAGACGGAACATGTGACTGTGGATGTAGTGTGAAGTAATTTCCTCATTACTCACAAACAAAAATCACTCCGAGCAAAAGTGAGGAGTGATTTTTGTTTAGATAAACAAGTCGTTACATTGCTGCTGGAGTTGTTTCGCAATTCTTGCAATCCTTCTTGTGAGTGAAGACGAGATAAACTGCTGAGAGCCCTACAAGGATGTAGATGATCTTTGTGACCATCATTGGGAGGATAGTTGCAACGCCCCAATCGAAGAGTCCGATAAGGAGCCAGTTGAGGCCGCCGATGACGAGGAGAGTAAACGCGACGTAGTGTAAAGCTTTCATGCTTTTGTGTGGTTACCTTTTTGATAAACTATAAGAACAGTATGATCTAAGTATAGCAAAATGAAAAGGGAAGTTGTGCACATATAAAAAATCTTGAACACCGAAGTATTCAAGATGGAAGAGTTTACAAGAATCAGGCTCTCGTAAAAGAAATGATATCCGTGGAGCCAATTTCACTTTCACCTCTCGTGTTGAAGAGCGTAAGGACAACAGGAAGGTTGATGGCTTTTTGTGCAACCACGACCTTGAAGGCGTCGAGAATATCAGGGGTGTCGGTCAGTGTCTCTGCACAATGAAGAACAGTTTCCAGTTCTTTGAAAAGACCGTGTACTCGAGGCTGCGCGTTATCGGGGGCAAACCAGGCACACACACGCCCTCTTTTCCGGCCAATTTCACGGCTCAAGACTATGGCAAGTTTTTGACAATTTGGAGTAAGACCTGCCACTCTATCGATTACGTGAAGATTGAGTGTTGTCTGTGTATCCAGGTGTTCGATGAGAACTGATGCAGCCTCTCGGAGGAGTGCGTCTCCCTCTTCAAGAATTTGCATGGATTTGGGAGATGTCTTCAAGCGTTTGTAACGCTCAGCCCATTCATTCACTGTAGGGGTCATCGGGTTCCTTGTTGATGTTCATTCACGCACGCAGGTGCGTAGAGTATCCAGAGGTATCTGGTCTGTGATGAGATTAGCGTAAGAAGGTGCGGAAATCAAATAGCCACGATGGCCGATGCATTTATCTCCTTAGCATTGAAAATAAATCTATGTTAAATTAGCAGTCGCGAGGGCCATTAGCTCATCTGGTAGAGCGCACCCATGGCATGGGTGAGGTGAGCGGTTCGAGTCCGCTATGGTCCACCATTTTGAATTTGTTGCGGAAACGTCCGATGAGTCGCGAGTGGCAGTATATAGAGAACCGATTAGAGTATATGTGCTCGCTACTTCACCGCAGGCAACGAGAAGGTAAATGTACTGCCTTGATTTGGACCAGGTGAGGTGACAGAGAGTTTGCCTGACTGACGAGTGATAACTTCTTTTGAAAGAAAGAGTCCGATGCCCATACCTTCAGTGTCAGCAAGTTTGGCTTGTTTGCCGCGATAGAACTTGGTAAATAGAAGGGGAACTTCTTCCTTGGGAATGCCGATACCCCGGTCGGTCACGGAGATACTCGCCTCATTTTCTGTCGAAAATACAGCAATAGTAACCGTGCTTTTTTCTGGTGCATAATGAAGCGCATTTTCTAAAAGAACCTGAACAACGAATCGGATACGTGAAGGATCGCAGAGAGCTTTGGTGGTTGCGGTATAGTTTTTTTCGATGATGATATGACGCGACTGGGTTTGAGACGCCAGTGAAGTGATGACGTCGTCGGTAAGTGTGCTCAGATCTTGCGGCTCGATCTTGTACTGGTAGGTGCTATTTTCGGTTTCAGAAACATTCATGAGAAGATTCGTGAGTTCCACCAGTTTGCTATTTGAGTCGCGAATAAAGTTCAGTTGCTCTTGATCTTCAGGAGAAAGAGGACTCTTGGTGAGATTTTCAGCTGCCCACTTGATGTGGGTGAGGGGTGTGCGGAACTTGTGGGTCACAACGGTTATAAATTCGTATTTCAAAAGCTCACCTTGGCGAAGCGACCTCCAGACAAAGAAAGCAACACTGACTGCTCCAATAGAGGTGATAAGTGGAATGATCCAGATAGGGAAAAGCGGATACGCCTGCCGTATCCATTCATTTGAGAAATTGAAAGCCACAAGGAAGCCACATACCACGGCAAGTGCGAGACCATACAGAAATGCTTTTCGAGCGATTATTTTTACATCAACAAGATCGTATGTGACGATGGCATATACGAGGGGGATGGAATAAATAGGTACAAACCATATACCCCAGACTGGATCGAGAGGGATGTTGTATATAAGGAAGAGGGGTATGAGTCCCAAGCCATACCCAAGAACTGCGGTTGCGGCAAAATATTTTGCACGATTGCGTAGAACAGGATTGGGATTTTTGATAGCGGCGATGACGAGTTCCACGAATAAATATGTTGTAAAAAGAATTTGGAATATGATACGCATCAGCCAATGAAGCTGGCCGGGAACGTAATAGTTAGGGAAGTACATTTTTGGTACCGAATCCAAGATGAATGTTTCTGGAAAAATAATATAAAATATGGTCATGCCAATACCGATCGTGTATATAAAAAAGATCGTCTTTGTGCGGGAGCGGTCCATTTCTAAGAAAGCAAAAGCTGTATGAACAGTGAAGACAATGGTGAATATAACCGAGAGATTGAACATAAGAACCAGGCGAGAAAGATGAGGGTCGGGGACATTGGTGCCGATAAGGTGGGAGAAGGAAAAAATAGCCACCGCAACGTTCGTGAGAGCCAGAGTCCGATTGACTAACTTGGTGCGATTGTTGACTATACAAAAAATCGCTAACGCCACAGCAGTCAAACCAGACACTAAAGCTCCGACATTGTGGACGATAAGATGTACGCTATCCGACATAGGAAAAATTATACCACGGCTAACTTGCGTAGAATAGGTTCGTGGGCTAGGATGAAAACATGAAAGAAGAAAAAAGTGGTGGCAGTGGATTATTTGGAGCTTTTCTCGAGATATGGAAGGATATCTTTGGGACTATCTGGAAAACTATTCCTACGGTTTTTTCTTTTACTCTGTGGGTATGTGCAGCGTTTGTGGTTTTGCCTGCGGTTTTCATAGCGGGGGTTTGGTACCCATCGTGGCAAAAGTGGGGAGAGAAATTTTAAGTAAGTTCTAAAGTTCATAAAGTTGGAAAGTAATGAACTAACGTGTACACTAGTCTCATGCAACCTATCGTCATGACCTCTACCGATGCGCCCGCCCTTCATCCGACTATTTTTGTCATATTTGGTATCACAGGCGATCTGGCAAGTCGTAAACTTCTGCCAGCGCTTCTTACTTTGTATTCAAAGAAGCTGCTTCCCCCACGTTTTTCAGTAGTGGGCTTTTCACGACGTTCATTTACTCGCGAAGAGTTTCGTGAATTTATCCGAGGTAAGATGAAGATACTCCCGGGAGAGTTCAAAGAAGAGGATGTCAAACACTTTCTTGATCACCTCAGCTATGAGCAAGGCATGTTCGATGATCCACGTGCCTATTCACGCCTGGCTGACAGACTCAAAAGCACCGACGATCGATGGGCTCAATGTTCCAATAAACTTTTCCATCTCTCAGTACCGCCCGACCTCTACGAGGGCATCTTAAATCACATCGCAAGTTCCGGCTTATCTCTTCCGTGTGCAGATGAAACAGGTTGGACACGTGTACTTATAGAAAAACCTTTCGGGAGTGACATAACAACAGCAAAAGCGCTCGATAAACTTCTGGGTAATCTCTTCAAAGAAGAGCAGATCTTTCGCATCGATCATTATCTTGCAAAGGAGGCGCTGCAAAACATTCTTGCATTTCGTTTTGCCAATAGTATTTTTGAACCATTATGGAATAAAGAACATATCGATCGTATCCACATAAAACTATTTGAAAAAGGAGCCATGGAAGGTCGAGGTGCTTTCTATGATCCTATAGGTGCACTCAAAGATGTTGGTCAAAATCACATGCTCCAAATGTTAGCCCTTGTAACTATGGACAAGCCTCGTTCCTTTGAGTCCGGGCCAGTACGAAAAGAGCGTGCCAAGGTTCTCTCCAAACTCAAGATCATCACTCGGCGCACTCTTTCTTCTGTGGCAGTGAAAGGTCAGTACAATGGATACATTTCTGAAGCCGGCGTTTCTCCTGTGTCAGAAACAGAGACATATTTTCGTATCAAGGTTGCTATCGATACGGCTCGGTGGAAGGGAGTGCCTCTCTACCTTGAAAGTGGTAAAGCATTTACAGAGTCCAAGGCCGAGATCGATGTCTACTTCAAAACTTCATCAAAGGAAGATTCTGCCAATATTTTGACTTTCCGCATTCAACCGGATGAAGGTATCAAGATCCGTTTCTATGTCAAGACTCCTGGATACGGCTTCAATATCGAACCAAAAACTCTCAAGTTCAAATACGCCGACGTTTCATCGTTCGCACCCATTCCTGATGATTACGAACGTCTTATCCACGATGCTATCGTCGGAGATCAGACTCTGTTTGCCTCTACAGAAGAGATCATGTCTTCGTGGAAGTTCATCACTTCTCTTTTGGAGGGATGGAAGGAGCTACCACTTATAAGATATGAGAGGGGGGTGAGGGAGATAGAGTAAGGCGATCAGCGGACGACTAGCGAGTCGGATCGACGTAGAGCCGGGCCGACGGAGGCCAGCAAAGAAGCAAAAAGGAAAAGTCTTCCACGTTGAAATAAGGATTCGATCCCGGCTTCTTTATGTGTATAATATATTTTCTATGAATTTTTTTCTCAAAACACTTCTCAAACAAAAGCTCAAAGGTATTCCTGATGACCAGATCGATATGTTTATCATGCTCGTAGAGAAAAATCCTACATTTTTCAAACAGATAGCCGATGAGATCCAGGTCAAGGTTTCTGCCGGCATGGGTCAGCAAGATGCTGCTATGGCGGTTATGCAAAATCACAAGAGCGAACTCGGAGCCATGATGAAGGAGGAAAAATAAAATTTACAGATGGTTGCGGTTGATATGTAAAAAACCACCCACGGCTCCTCCGATGCCGGCACAGAAAGCTGCCCCTAAAGCAGCTACAGAACTGTACTGATACAGAGGATCAATAAAATGAAGTGAGAGTGCATAGAGGAGAAGACCTCCGACCGTACCCGCAACAAGACCACGCAGAGTATAACTTTTTATAAACTTTGTATCGATGACGAGCGCTGTCATGATTTGAGACAAAACGAGAATCCAACTTGGAAGGTAGGGGAAACTGCCGATAGCACGGCTTCCGTAGACTACTCCAGAGTCAGCGATAGTGCTTTGTAAAATGACCGAAAACACGGCCACTAAAAATGCAGGTGCAATGTGAGGTAATAAACGTTGTGCGTAGAAAAATATCCACGACATAATAAACGTGGTTACGGCTGCTCCGTAGATACCGGCTATAGCAAAAGGACTAAAAGGGAAAAGTGGGCCAGCTAGAATGAATATGAGGTTGAGAAGTGCGGCGAGTAAGAGAGCACCAAATAGTTGCTTTGCAGCCATATTTTCTCTTCGATGGAGCATGCGAGTCACAAACAACATAGCTGCAATGGCTGCTACAAAGAGGAGGACGTGGGGCGGGCTCCAGATGATCCAGATAGAATCTACAGTCTCTTTCCCTCGAAAATAATGCCAGATTTCATCGAAAGGTAATGAAAGCGGAATGAGAAGTGTTGTAAGAAATATTTTCCTCCATGCCGCATGGGCCTGCTTTCTCCATGTCCAGAAGCTTGTGGCGAGCATGATAAGTACTCCTGCATGAACAAAAAGGTGAGGTAATACAAAAAAACTATCTCGTCCCACCGATACATGCCACCACGCGTCGAAACTTGCACCAAAAGATATAAGGACGGCTCCGATGATGGTGAGATGTAAAAGATCTTTTTCTGGTTTCCTACTCATAAGTTATGATACGTGTAAGTATTATCGCACATCTTTTCACTACATGAAAATAAAAATACCCCGAGCCATAGTGCTCGAGGGTAGAAGTTCATGAGAACGTTTCAGGATTCCTTGGAATACTCGTCATCCAACACACTGAGCATCACGAGTAGACTCAAACCCCCAAAAATGGCGAACATCGTCGCTGCCGCCGTCATTCGCAGGTCCCACTGTCGTATGCGACACAATATCGGGATCAGAGCCTTGCGTGTCATTGCGGGTTTACCGCACTCGGATAACATGATGATCAAGGCGATCAGGCCGAATCCTTCATGGAGTATAAATATCCCCAGAAGGCCCCAGATGACTGCCGTGATGATGTAAAGGATCAAGAATATGACGACGAGCGTGCCTAAACCGATTATTTTCATAACTTTCCTTCCGTTGATTTTATTGAAATGTACTGAACTCTATGGCGTTCACGATCTTTTGGAGATCATGAACCCAATTGAGCCCCGCAGCGAACTCGAGGTTCGCTGCGGGGACATGTGTTAGTTGCGTTCGACGCGTCGGCGAGTAACCAGGAATCGCGGAATTTTCACGGCCACTTCCGTAGGTGTGACCGTGATTGAGGTTACGCGATATCGCCCGAAGAGTTTCGAACGATTTGAACTAATGTTGACTACTTGTTTTGGTGTGCTCATATACTATATATTATAGCACTAAATACCTATATTTGTCAATGTGTAGCACGGAACAACCCCTCTACGGCCTACATTCGCCCCCCAAAACCTCGATATGCCATGCTCATTTGACCATGGCAGTCCGTACAAAAGATCAAAAAACCAAGAAGAACGATGTAGTTATCTACCAAGCAAAATCTGGAGCCATTGAGCTTCGGGGTGATTTTGGTAAGGAAACTATTTGGGCGACCCAGGCTCAGATAGCTGACCTTTTTGCTGTGGATCGCACGGTAGTTACAAAACATATAAATAATATTCTCGGAGATAAGGAAATCGATGAGAAAAGCAATGTGCAAAAAATGCACATTCCTGATTCAGATCGACCTGTTAAATTCTACTCTTTAGACTTGATTCTGGCTGTGGGATACCGTACTAACTCTGGCAAAGCCATTAAGTTTAGACAATGGGCCACGCAGACTCTCCGCGAGTATCTCTTAAAAGGTCTTGTAATCAATGCTGACCGAATAAAAAAACTTCCAGACAGAATCCTACAGGATCTTGATCAAAAAATATCTTTTATTCAGCGGACGATCAAAAAAAGAGAATTGGATCAGAGCGAAACAGACAGTCTCCTCTCAGTCATACATGACTACGCAAATTCTTGGAGATTTCTCAAAGAATTTGATGAGGCCGGCCTTGTTCTGCAAAGAAGCAGCAATAAAGAGAAAAGGCGTCTGGAATATGATTTTGTCCGGACTTCAATCAATGCGTTGAAAAATGATCTTCTTACTAAAGGTGAAGCATCAGATCTTTTGGTGCCGAAAGAGACGGATCATTTGGGGGTATTCTTAAAACGGTTTATCAGACATTCGATGGAAAAGAGCTTTATTCCAGCCTTGAAGAAAAGGCTGCTCATTTGCTGTACTTCGTTATCAAAGATCATCCTTTTTCAGGCGGGAATAAACGAATCGGCTCATTTGACTATGGCATTATCCATCGGCATGGTTGGAACACAACCCGACATGCCTTTGATGAGAATACTAGGCTCATTCCATTCTCGTTTATGATAAAGATGCCAGTCAAAAAATGATTGACTTTCCGACTGGAACTGCTATTATCTAAGTATTACGACGAAAGAGGTTCCGAACGGCTAACTGCCTAAGGAGCCTTTTTCATTACTGCTATCTTGGCTTGCACATCGGGAGCATCTAAGGAGGCAAAATAACCTGCGCCTATCTTTTTATACAAAGATGACGCTCTACCTCTGTCAGGGAATAAAATCTTGGCAAATCGTTTTTCTTCTATCAAAAAATCAACCATAAGTTTGTAGTCGCCATCTCCTGATACGAGAACAATCTTTTCAAAATCCTCTCTCTTGTACATTTTCTTCATAACATGGAAGATAATATCCGAATCTACGTTACCTTTCTTCTTTCCCAACATCGCAGGGTTATGTTCTCGGAAAATGAGCACGAACCCAGCTTTTTGGATTTCTTCATATAAATCTTGATTGGCATCCTGCACAAATCCGAGAAAGTAGTAAGCTTTCGTCACATGATATTTCTGCTCCAGATACACTCGAAATCGGGCAAGGTCTACATTCCAGGGATTGAGCTCTCTTTTTGAAGTGGCCATGTAGAGGTTCTGGCCGTCTATAAAAGCGATATTTTTGTCTTTAGGATTATCCATGTGCTCAATCATACTCAACACTCACAGCGATGTCCATTTTCATGTAAAGAGAAACCCGCCAATCGAACGACGGGTTTCCGTGTTCGGGCGGGTGATTGTCAGCCATAGCCTTCACTTTCCAGTTATCGCGTGTGAAATGTAGTCTCCACAGGCTGAGAATATTTTGGCCACCCACCTACAGATAAAATCTGAGATGTCGTGACTGTGGTAACCAAGAAAAACACAGACTGCCAAAACTGCAAGCGCCAATAACAACAGCAGATTACAGGCGCTACGTTGGTAACTGCTGTTGTGGGGGTGACCAGCACTGCTCCAGGCATAAAACACAAAGAAGCAGGCAACAGCAGCAACGACCAGACACACCAAGAAGATTATAATGGCAAGCAGAATACTCACGAGCGTTAGTTTTGATTTTTCAGGTTCATCACGGCTTCCTTTCCAGAGCCAACCCGTTACTTATTTAAGGAACTCTATGGACTCGCAACTTCAGTTGCGAACCCAATTGAGTGCCTCACATTGCTGTGAGGCCGAGATTACATTCAATCTCGAAAGTGAATTAGCTGACGTCCTCGGCAGCATCCCTGCGTCCCCATCCGAAATGATGTTTATCAATCGGACGAGGAGGAGGGAGATGATGCTTCTCTCGAAGATACACCTCGATTGGAACCAACTCCCGTCGATACTGTACCCAGGTACGCTGCCTGACGCTGAAAGCGGCGAGCAGATGCTCAAATGTACGAGAGCTTCCGAGAATGTCGGCTGTATACTCGACATCGAGGTCGGTGAGAATTGCACGCCCCATTCGGATGGCGGCGGTAGTCAAAGACTCGTTACGTTGTAACCAGAAGTCGCCCCCGAGAAAATTGTTTTCTCCCAGGAACTCCTTCGAGAACAACTCACAAAATCCCCACTGGAAGTCGTTATTGTCGCCGAAACCAATTTGGGCAGAAGCACTGGGCCGTTGACCTTTGTGGGTATGAACCACACTCTGAATGGTCAAACTCCGAATGGGAAGGTTTGAACGGCGTTTTGATTGGATAACGCGTCCAGTTCCGAAGAAGTCCCACTCAACAATGATTTGATCGATTTTTTTCATTATGTCCCCATGCTGCCATAGAACCTACACGTCATGTGCAGGCGATTGGATTATGCCAATACTTTGTAAGCAGCAACTTACATCCTAAGTAGATGCAAATTGCTGCTTACAAGTATATAAAGAACTGAACTCTATGGATCTACAATCAAATGATTGTAAACCCAATTGAGTCCCTGCAGTTATATTTCGCACTGCAGGGGACACACTAACTTTTGGTAGCCAATCTACCCCGACGCTCGACCTTGTGCATAAGAATGACGAGGGCGAGTGAACCTACGAGGGTCAACCCGGAAAAGAGAACTGCTAACCAATCTCTACTTATTGCAGCGGGGATTATGCCAGCACCAGATGCGAGCACAATGCACCACCATGCAAAGAGGGATTCGGTATTTCGTTCAGCTTTCCAGAGTCTCTCGCCCATCACCCAGTAGGCGATCAGTCTCAAGGCTTGAGTCAGAATGTTTGGAACAATTCCAGTTCTCTCGAATCCCCACACAAGCACGATCCAGAGGAGCGTGATCATGAGGGCACTGAGGAGACACTTTACATGGAATGGTTTGAAACCAAGACCCTTCTTTTCTCTTACCGTGACAATGATCGTTGTCACCAGGATGGCGTTAATCGTGAGAATACTCGTAAGATTGTACGCGTTGCTCACAATGCTGTGCGTGGGTGCTGTCCAGTACGTAGCAAACGAGAGCATCGTAGCTACGCTGTTCACTATCCAAGCTGCTAGGATTGGCTTCACCTTCTTGCCCGTGAGAGCAAGGTAGATGTACCAGATTGTGCCAACGACTACCAGAGTCGCTGACAGGATTGCGGTTTTTTCTCGCAATGTCATACGAACTCCTTTGTTAGTTGTTTTGAATGTACTAAACTCTATGGCGCTCACGATCTCTGAATGTTGCAGATCATGAACCCAGTGGAGTGGAGCAGGGGAATAGAACCTCTGCTCCTCAGGATTAACCTGATACTGTTGCCGCCAAGTGCACTCGGAGTTCGATCATCTCCATGCGCACATTGAATTCTTGAGCCTCGCCATAAATGTCCCTCAAAGTAGCGAGGTACGCCCCTTCGGGGAGAGGGCGATACAGTCTACCTCTCCTGACGAACATCCCATACTTTCCAATCGTAACAAAGGCAGAGATGATGTCTTGGTTGTCGGCAATCAGGAGATCGGCCTCATCTTTTGACGAGACAACGCTACAGCCTCGGCGCGGAGCTACCAATCTTTCGCACACAGCAGCGATTTCTTTTTTGTCACACGTTATGCACACTTTCATAGGTCCTTAGTTTCTGGTGTTGTGGTACACCTACTTAAAACCGATGTTAAGAACATTATATTATTATAGCACCAAATACCCCCTATTGTCAATATCGGTCCTGTACTCAAATCACAGCCCAAATTAGCCCCCAAATCCTCCATATGTTATGCTCTTCCTACTATGGCTTTAAGTATCGGCATCGTCGGCCTCCCCAACGTCGGCAAATCAGCTCTCTTCAACGCTCTGACTAAAAAGAGTGTTCTTGTTGCAAACTATCCCTTCGCAACCATCGACCCTTCTGTGGGAGTCGTGGCTGTGCCCGATGATCGCATCCAAAAGCTTTCTACATTTTCCAAGTCTGCAAAGACGGTGCCAGCCGCTATCGAGTTTGTGGACATCGCCGGCCTCGTAAAAGGTGCATCCGATGGTGAAGGTTTGGGCAACCAATTTCTCTCTAACATTCGCGAGACCGACGCTATCGCCGAAGTAGTCCGCATATTCGAGGACGACAACATCATCCACGTCGACGGCAAGATCAATCCGCTCAAGGATATCGAAGTCATCAATCTCGAACTCATCTTGGCTGACATGCAGACCGTGACCAAGCGTCTGGCCAATCTCAATAAAGAAGTGAAGGCCGGCAAAAAAGAAGCTATCATTGAAAATGGTGTCTTGGAGAGGGTAAAGGTTGCACTTGATGCGGGAAAGTTGGCTTCTACGGTTGCCCCGAATGAATTTGAAGCGCCATTTCTCAAGTCCATGCATCTTCTGACATCGAAGCCATTTATGTACGTACTCAACAAAAAGTCAGGAGGGAACAATCTGGATGAAAAAAATGGCGAGCGCTACCAGGCACTGATGAACTTCTTCAAAGAAAATGGTGCCAAGTGGGTGATAGTCGATGCCGGTGTCGAGCATGAACTCAAAGATCTCGAAGGTGCAGAGAAAATAGAATTTCGCGAAGGGTTGGGTTCCAAAGATGACGGTATCAATGACCTCATCGTGAAGGGATACGAGCTTTTGAATCTGATCACCTATTTTACGACTGGTGAAGACGAAACACGTGCCTGGACTATTGGTCGCGGCTGGACGGCGCCTATGGCTGGTACTGCTATCCATGGAGATTTCAAAGATAAATTTATCCGTGCAGAAGTGATAGAGTCGAGTAAACTTTTAGAAGCGGGTTCATACGGAGCTGCTCGTGAGAAAGGGTGGGTGAGGATTGAAGGGAAGGAGTATATTGTCAAGGATGGGGATGTTATTGAATTCAGGATTTAGTGTGCTACTATTAAGTCTTAGAACCAACTCCAAAGGACGTGTGCAACAAAAACTAAATACTGAAACATTCTTTGTAATTCTTCGCGAACTAGATCTTGGTGGTACGTGGAGAGTGTCCATTGAGGACAAATGTATTCATCTGCGGCGGCATGGAAGCAAGACTATCTTCTCGCCCCTTACGGCAGTTTACTGCGAACTGACCAACAAGGAGATCCATCGGGGATCATTCTGGGTAGAAGAGTTGACTCAGGAATTCGGCTTTCCATGGTATGAGGTCATGGAGATTTCCTATGCGTGGTCGGCCTGCTCATGCGGTCGTGCGTATGACAAAGTTCTTCGCGATCGAATACTCAAAGCGCTTGATATGCAAGTAGAAATAAAAGTATCTGCACAACCGTCAGAGTGACGGTTTTTTTGTTTTAAAAGCAAAGGAAGTTTAGGATATAAAAAATCGCTAACCGGAGGTGGGTCAGCGAATCAAATGTAAGTTCTCTCACCCTGAACTTCCGTCGTAAAATATAGTACTTTCGTACAATTTCAGTCGGAGTTCGTAGTATTTGGCCACATCTTCGTTGACCGGAATGTTCTTGATTAGGGTCCGGTACTTGCCTCCCTCTGAATCGAGGGCGATCTGACGATTGAGGAAATATCGAAAGGCCCGTAAAGTTGATCTTTCCATTCTGCCAGAGGTGAACTGAGGACTCGTCTGAAAATCTCAGTGATCTCCTGTTCGCGCGAAATGATCGACATGACTCGAATGTGAGGGCTGAGCATGCGTACATGTCTGTGATACTCATCACACGCTTCAGTGATGCGTGGATCGCATCGCTCTAGCAGGTTCTCTCTCTGGAGAAAATGGCATAGATACGCGGCGTGATCATTGGTCTGGGTGTAGGATTTGAAACAGATATTGTTGGTCATCAGTTTGCTTTGTGCCATGGCAATGAGGCCGCGATGTCCCGGGTGGATGGCGAGTGCAAGCCGCAATGACTCTGCAAATTCGCTCGAGGTATAGGCGGTGAGGATCATCAATTGAAAGAGATGACCTCGCTCCAAATCCTCCCAGGGTAGATCAAGAATCCGATCAACAGTATGTTTGTAGCTCATAAGTAAACTCCGATTTTCAATGTTTGTTTAGTTTGATCTAGTGTGAAATATAGCACGTTATCAACATGCTCACGTTTCTGCAAATTTCACTGAAAAATTACGTCACACTTTGAAAGTTCAAGGAGGATAAGTGGCATCTTGCGTACTGTTGGGTTAGGTATAGGATATACCCCGGTTCGAGTTCTTCACAGTCACATTTCGTGGCTCAACCCAAAGGAGTCCCCAGTGAAACCCTATGCCGTCCTCATGTACAGTTTGTCAATTGTTGTGGTCCAGTCCCAAGTCGCCGATCTCGGGGTGATCAATCAGACAAACGACCTGGTTCATCCCATCGAAGCGCCAGAAGATCCTTCCAAGGCCTCCTTCTGGAAAATGGTCGGTGATGTCATCGAATACAGGTCACTCGATGCCTTCAATTATCTTCTCTCGCCATCAAAGAAGCTTCAGAGTGAAGTGAGGTTCAATGGAGATGTAGAGAAAGCCTCTGATAGTATCCAAGGTCGCGGTCAGGCAACTTTGGCTCGCGTAGCTTCCCGAAGCCTTCAGCAGATTGTGACCAGTACTCCGATCTGGCATCGTCTGCAGGAAAATCAGGAAGCCGTCGCCCGCTTCCTGGAAAATTCTTTGGCTGACCCCGATGAGGCTGAAGTCAATCCGTTCGACGTGGGTCCACGCATCGCCGAGGAGTCGTGGTTTGAAAGAGCCAAGCAGTCTCGGCGGATTGAGTACGGTGTTCGATTGTTTTCTGCTCATCCACGAGTATTCTTTGGCTCTCGTTTTACGCACCATGGAAACCTTCTGTTCCTTGGTCACGTCAGTGTCTTTGCCGATAAGGCCGAGGCCACCATCGTGATACCTTTGAGCCACGGATTCAACTTCACTACAGGTTTTGCCTACAAATGGGGTGAGCTGGGCAGTGACAAAGTCTTGGTGCGCCTAAGTAAGAATGTGGGGGAAGGGCGGTTCTTTGCCAGTGCATTCCTCCGTGATCATTCGACATTCTTTGCGGGATATAACCGTATGTGGTGAGCTCAGTTTCGAAAAGTTCAAGCGCGATCCAAGATGGGTCGCGTTTTTTGTTATTTAATATCGCCGATGTTTTCTAAATATTAAAATAGATATCCCGGGGACGACGAATTGCGTCCCCGGGATTACTCGTTATTTTCTTCGCAAACCTATTGGTCTACGCGGTGCGTATTAAGGGCCTCGATTGCCCTGCACCCGGCTCTTTTTACGGTGATGTCGCCACTACCACCAATTCCTCGCAGGTACTCTTAGCCGTCAACACGGGCCCCCGAGTAATATGTGCATGCACTTCATACGCATTGTTCCATGTGTTAACTCATCAATCAAATGAGAAAGGGGATAGTTGCAGGCCCGAGATGTCTTGCTATACTTCCTCCCATGCCCTACATCATCGCCGGACTCGGCAACCCAGGAGAAGAATACGAGAATACACGTCACAATACGGGGCGTATGATTTTGGAGCATATCGCCAAGGAATACGGGGGAGATGAATTTAAATTCAATAAGAAACTCAATGCACGCGTTATCGAGGGGAAAATCGGAAAAGAGAAAGTTGTGTTTGTAGAGCCGGAGACATTCATGAACAAGTCAGGCTCGACTATTGCCGGATTGGTCAAAAGTGTTAAGGCGGCAGATAAATTGATAGTTATCTACGATGACTTCAATCTCCCCCTTGGTCGCATCAAGATTTCATATAACAGAAGTTCAGGCGGACACAATGGACTGGAGTCGGTGATCAAAGCAGTGAAGACGGAAGCCTTCACCAGGATCAGGATCGGCGTAGCACCTGCCAATGCAAAAGGGGAAGCCAAGACCCCGCATGGCGATGACAAGGTCAATAAATTTATTTTGGGAAAGTACAAAGATGATGAAATGAAGATAATTAAAAAGATGGCCAAAGTGGCTGCGGAAGGAGTGGTAATGATGATCAAAGAAAGTAGGGAAAAAGCCATGAGCGTGGTCAATGCGTACTAATTTTATCTTTTTATTATATGAAGGCTGTATTTCTGGCTGCTGGAAAGGGAACACGGATGGGTGAACTTACCAAAGGCACTCCGAAGGCGCTCTTGAAAAAGGGTGGCATAACATTGCTGGAGCATGGCTTTGAGGTGGTGCCGCCAGGAACATCTGAAATAATTGTTGTCATAGAATATTTGGGCGAGTCGATCCGTCGGGCTTTTGGAAATGAGTGGCGGGGAATCCCTATCCGGTACGTAGAGCAGGGTGAAAAGAAAGGGACGGCCGGGGCTCTGTGGCAAGCGCGGGAATTTCTCATAAGTGAAGAATTTTTAATTCTTCCATGCGATGATATTTATTCTGCTTCTGATATGAGTGAGCTAGCGAAACAAGCACCCTGCATGCTTGTGTCCAAAGTGACCGATCGGGTATGTGCTGGTGGCAACATACAGGTTGATGAAAAGATGAATCTGCTTTCTATCAATGAAGGTGTGCACCATCCACCATGTCTCATCGCTACTGGAGCTTATTTTTTGAATGATAAGATATTCGACTTTCCGTTGGTTCAGATTTCTGGAAGGGATGAATACGGTTTGCCTCAGACTCTTATAGCGTATTCGAAGGAGCATTCGGTAGGGATAGTCGAGGCTACGTCGTGGGTTCAGGTGGTCACAGCGGATGATCTGAAATAGCTCTACAGAACGGAGTATCCCTCAATGGTTGGGCGCACCTTGAATTCAAAGCATTTTATGCTAAGGTGGCCATAGAGAGCATTTCGTTCTCACAACAAGGAGGAAGTTCGTAATGAATATTAACGAAAGAATCGTAGTAGTTTCTGGTGGAAGTGGTGGAGGAAAACTGGTTCAGATGCTTAAGCATCACCGTCAAAACATCTCCTTACTACAAACCGCATTTGATTGCGGGGGAGACTCGAGGTTTTTAATGGATACATTTGGGATCCCGCCTGTAGGGGACTTTCGTAATGGCCTTACCTCGATAGCTGATGTTGCTAAAAATGCCGAGCTTATCAATGCGTTCAAGGTTCGTTTGAAGCTTCCTCCGGGTAAAGAAAAGAGTGACTTAGAGGGAAGATCGATCGGAAACTTGGTGATACTTGCTTTGATCCAACATTATGGAAATGTTCCGGATGCGTTTGCAGCAGCGTGTCGTATGTTTAAGCTCTCGGGTCCGAAAATCTATCCGATCAGCATCCAGCGTGCACATCTCAAGGCGACTTTTGATAATGGAGATGTGATATACGGTGAAGATTTGATTGACACTCGAGATATCACTGATCCGCGCACCATAGTTGCGCTCGATTTGGATCCGCAGGTGGATATCTTTCCTCCTGCGGAGAAAGCGATTATCCATGCACGAAAAATCATCTACTCATGGGGGGATTTCTACACTTCTCTTATTCCCAATGTTCGCGTAAGGGGGCATAAGGAAGCCGTGAAGAGGGCCAAGCACGCCAAAATCTTCTTGACAGTCAACATCATGACCAAGAAATCAGAGACTCATGGGTATACGACAGGAGTATTCGCGAAACACTTGAGCGACTATCTGGATCGAAAAATCGATGTGGTGCTCTGTAATACCGCCAAGATACCCCCGGAGATCAGAAAACATTACGAGGCCCAAGGTGCGTATCCAGTGGAACATGAACCTATACCAGGTGTTGCTGAGACGTGGGCAACGGGCAACTTCGCAGACTGGAGTAGTGGTTCAATAGTCCACAACGAAGAAACGCTCTTAAGGATTCTCCGCTCATGAAAACACCTTGCATTGTGTACGACTTCGACGAGACCCTCTACGCTTCGCATGGCAGTAGAAGGCTCTACCGGGAAGTGTGGGAAGTCCTTACGAAGTTGCGTCATCGGGGATATCATCACATCCTTCTCACTGCAGAGCAGGATCTGGGTTTCCAATTGGCAAAGATTGAAAGGTCTCGGGTCGATAAGTTATTCGATCCCCGATCTATCTTCATTGTTCCGAATCCGACAGATAAACACGAGGAACTGGTTCGGATCCGGCGAGAGTTAAGACGTGTTGCTCGAGACAGTGTTGATCTTAGAAAGAGTGTTGTTGTGGGTGATAGGTTGGATTGCGAGATTCGTTACGGCAATTCACTCGGGTTTACTACTGTCAGGATTTGTAGACGAGGTGGGAAGTATTCACTGAGAAGAGCAGTTTCAGAGTCAGAAGTGCCCACGTGCACTATCTCGACCTTGAAAGGGCTTCTGACTATCTGTCCCTGATCATATTCGCGAAGCATGTGCTTTGCGGATTTTTTAATTACCAGGAAACTCCGCCCGGAATCTCCAAGAACCTACGGAAAACTATTTGGAAGGGCGGGGATGAATGGGTCTCCGACGAAGGTAATTTAGTTGGAGTCTCAAGAATTTAACGCAATAAGTTTTTGAATAAAGAAAATGGGACGCGTCAGAACTCAGCCGACGCGTCCCCGGGAAATCAGTCCCCGTATTCTCGAAGTCCTACTCCTTTTGATCCTGCCGTAGATTGAACTACATGCGCAGAATTACTACAGCGAACCCCGATACAAGCATTAGTTTACCAAGTATAGATATCTGGTCAACTTGTAAGGATGTGTTGACTATGGCCTCGTTACACAAAAAACTCACCAATTATGGTGAGTTTTTTGTGTAACGAGGAATATATCCCCAGGTTATCCCCGACTTACCTATTTTGCTCCTCCGTAGGTAAGAGCCATCTTCTGATCTTTTGGATCAAAGAGAGCAATTTTGAATGTATAGGTTTTGCCAAGTTCGAGAGCCTTCTTGAGTTTCTCTTCAGAGCCAAATTCTGAGACATGAACGAGTCCAGCTACACCTTCTTCAACAGACGCGAGTGCGCCGTGTTTGTTGAATTTGATAACAACACCAGTAACTGACATATCCTTAGTGTACTTCTTGGAAGCTTCGAGCCATGGGTTTGGACGAAGTTGCTTCATAGAAAGGGAAATCTTACCTTCCTTGATCTCGATGATCTTGGCGGCGATCTTCTGGCCAACTTTTACGAAGTTACGTGGATCATCCACAAGTCCCCAGTCGATCTCAGAGATATGGACCAACCCCTCGAGACCTTCCTCCAGTTTGACGAAGATGCCAAAGTCGACAACACCTGTAACGGTGCCGGCTACTTCGCTACCAACTTCGTACTTGCTGACGATTTTTTCTTTTTCTTTTTGCTCAGAACCTTTTTCTGAGAAAATCAGTTTTCCTTCTTTAGGATCGGCAGTGATGATCGAAACCTGAAGACGAGTACCAACGAGCTTCTTCAACTCTTCGAGGATCTTGTCCTTGTCGCCATCGGCCACATGAGGATAATGATCTGCCTTGAGCTGGGAGGCTGGAAGGAATCCAACAATACCTTGCCATTCGATAAGTAGTCCACCTTTGTTTGCTTCTTTGACAGGGAGATCAAGTGACTTTTTGTCGCGGATTGCGATCTCGGCTTCACTCCAAATGATGGCCTGACGAGCTTCTTTGAGGGAGAGTTCGAAATAACCTTCCTTATGAGCCATATCGACGATCTTGGCAGCGATAACGTCGCCCATGTTGATCTTCTTGATGATATCGCGAGCAATGATAAATTCACGGCCGTAAATGATACCTGTACCAAAAGGAGCAAGATCTACATATATAGATGATTTCTCGATACCGATGACAGGACCTTCCACGAGATCACCGATCTGTGGAGGATTTTTCATAGTTGCGACCAACGTGCCCATGAGGCTCGACTTTTGTTCGTCGGTCATGACCATAACCTCACTCTTCACAGAGGGAGTTCCCTTAGCTTTCTTATCTTTGTCTGCGCTTGTAGATGTTGTGTCCTCGACTACTGTTACTGAGGCTGTACCCGCTAACTTCTCTTTAATTTTTTTGAACATGTATATACGCGTTCCGCTTTTTAATTAATAAATAAAGGTGCGGGATTACGCGGGGCTATTAATTTTTTACTCTGCAACGACTTCAAGATAGCTGTAGCTGCCTCAACGATCCTACCTGAAGAATGAGTTTTTGTCTACGAAGATGGATTTGGCGCTGGTTATTTGGTAGCATAGAAACATTCCAACTATATGATAATCACTTACCTTGGCGGAGAATTTATAAAAGTTCAATTTGGTGATACAACCCTTGCATTCAATCCTATATCCAAGGACTCTTCTTTGAAGACCTCTAAGTTTGGGGCCGATATTGTATTGACCAGTATTCATCATGAGGATATGAATGGGGTGGACCAGATTGCTTTTGGTGATAAGAAACCTTTTGTTATATCTGGATCAGGAGAGTATGAGGTCAAGGGGATCTTCGTGCGGGGCATGCCGTCACAGTCTGAATATGGCGGGGAAAAGCGCATCAATACTATATATACATTATCCATGGAGGGCATGGATATCTGTTTTCTTGGTGCGGTCAATACACCCATCCTTCCCAAAGACACCGAGGAAGCTATCGGTGAAGTCGATATCCTCTTTGTACCTATAGGAGGTGACGGGGTACTTGATGCGACTACTGCGTACAAACTTGCCATTTCTATTGAACCAAAACTCATCATTCCCATCCATTATGGAGATATCGGTAACAAAGACGCACTCAAAACATTTCTCAAAGAAGCTGGAGAAAATCCGACACCGGTGCCAAAGCTTACTCTGAAGAAGAAAGATCTCGAAGGTAAGGAGGCAGAAGTTGTTGTTTTGGAGAGAGAATAAGGGTAAAAGTTTGTATTGAGTTACTATCAAAAGATCGGAGGTGTGGATTAAAAAAATTAAGATGGATGCTACAATTACAGCACCTTCATGGATCACAAACAAAAACTTCCCGTACTGATCGGTACTTTTGCTGTTGGACTTGTTGTCGTTACGTTGTTTTTTCAGCTGACAACTCGATCTATTTTATCGACTAACTCAGATGTAAATAATCAAGCGGCTGTCGCTGATTTCAATTCTTCGCTTGTTGCTCATTATACGTTTGATGAAGGAACGGGCGCCTCGGCAGGTGATGCCTCGGGCAACAATAAAACTGCAAGCATAAGCGGTGCGACATGGACTGCCGGGAAGATCGGCGGAGGGCTTTCGTTTAACAGTACCGCCTCGGTAAATACGCCTATCAACATCACCGCCTATCCGGAATCAGTTTGCGCTTGGGTCTATCCAACAAGCGTCCCCAAGACCGCTTATATCGTTCACTCGGGGGCGTTTCAGCTCTTTATCCTTGCGTATAATACCAATGCCTTCCAATTTTATAATGGCGTAAGCTCGGTAAATGCATCGAATAATTCTATTACCTTGAATACCTGGCAGCATGTCTGTGCCACGGTGGCCGCAGGCAACAGTACAACTCTCTATGTAAACGGCGGCTCAGTCAAAAGTGGTGTCCTGAGTAATTTCGGATTTACCTCCGCAAAGATCATAGGAAAAGATTTTACGGGGATCATCGATGATGTCCGTATATACAATAAAGCCTTGAGTGCTGATGAAGTGGGGGAACTTTTCGTCGCTGGAGCGAGTGGCGGAGCAGACACATATCCGCCTATTATTTCTTCACCTTCTCCGACCGGCACTCTTCCGGATACCGCTACTCAAGCCACTTTTGGCGTTACAACTAGTGAGGCTGCCACGTGCAAATACGGTACTTCGAATGTTGCATATGCTTCGTTGCCTAATACATTTACAACTACAGGAGCGCAGACTCATTCTACGACAGTGACAGGACTTCTAAGTGGTGTGCGTACGTATTATGTACGTTGTCAGGATCAGGCCAATAATGCAAGTACACTCAGTACCACAATCTCATTTTCTATTGCCACTCCCGGACAAGATTTTACTTCTCCTACTGCACCTGCAGGTGTTGTTGCCACGCCATTCTCGGCAACGCAGATGAATCTTACGTGGGCCGCCTCGACAGACGCAGTCGGAGTAACAGGGTATCGTATTTATCGAGGAACTATCCAGGTCGGAACATCGCAAATTACTTCTTATTCCGATACCGGTCTTACAGCGTCTACTGCATACCTGTATAGTGTCGAAGCTGTCGATGCGGCCGGAAATGCTTCATCCAAATCAACACAGATCTCTGCTACCACCAACAATCTTGCAGATTCTGAACTGCTCAGTCCTCCTCGGTATGTTTCGGCAAAAGGCATGGCACCGGATCATGTAAGTATTTTCTGGTTCCGGCCGGAAACCGTGACGGGTTCTGTCAGTACGTATACGTTATATCGGGATGGAAGCGCTATTGCCACATTGAATGCGCCCGAGTACCTGACTCCATACCCGGATACGGGTCAGATGGCCTATCAGGATCACGGACTCTTGCCCAATTCGACACATACGTATTACATAGTGGCGAACGACAATGGCAACCGCCATTCGAACAATTCGGTCACAGTGAGCGCTACCACCAAGTCAGGTTCACCTGCACTCATTCCTGCCGAGCGTCTCGCAGACTGGACCCCGGGAGTGACGGTCGGAGTTCCTGGCGGAATTCCCATAACCCCAGCCGCAGGAGGTCGGACGATCAATGTAACTCAAGCTCCATATAATGCCGATAACACAGGCGCGACGGATGCTACGGCAGCTATTAACGCCGCACTCGGCGCTTCTCGCGCAGGGGACGTCATATATCTGCCCGCTGGAAGATATAAGGCCACTCTTTCTCTTGGAAGATCCAGTAATGTCACCATCATGGGTGATGGTATCGATAGTACGGTGATTGTCGGTCCTATCGTCGTGGGGAACGATAACTTTTTTGCGGGTAAAAATACTACTGTCACATCTGGTCTCACGCGAGGAAGTGCGAATATAACCTTGGCGGATGCTACGGGTTTTGATGTAGGAAGCATTGCTATTGGGACATGGTCAGATCCTGCCATTCCTGTTTTTGCTCCGGGCGGGGCAGCTGATGGTCTGAGAAGACAAATGAGTTATATTAAGGCAAAAAACGGCAACACTCTGACTATATCTCCTCCATTATATGACGACTATTCGGGCGGTCCAGCGACTGCGGCCGCTCCGTATACTTTTTTTCAACCTACACAGAGCAATATGATGGGTTTCAAAGACTTTACACTTGATGCAAATGGTGCTCAAGTCGGTATAGGCGTGTCCCAATCATATGGGTTCTGGATGGATAATATAAAAGTCATCAACCCCGGAAATTACGCTATCTCACTTTACCACGTTCTCAATTGCGAAATACGAAACAGTGCATTTGTAGGAGGCGGCGGCGCGGGCACCAACCACGCCGGACTCCTCACCAATAATGTGACAGGATGCCTTGTCGAGAACAATATACTTCACAATAACTTTCCGAGCGTAGAAATGAATTCCGGTTCGACTGGCAATGTCTTGGCATATAACTACATGAAGAATGATAATGGATTGGCCAATCTTGATACTAACCATGGTCCTCACAATTCATTCAATCTCTTTGAGGGTAACTACAATGAAAACTATGCGATGTCCGACGGATATTTCGGCAGTGATTCTCAGGAGACCTTTTTTAGAAATTATATAGGCGGTTTTCTGACACTGAAGCGTCTCAGTCGCGATTTTAATATCGTCGGAAACATTGTACGTTCATTGGGTTTTGGCCAGCCAAATATTGGAAACGGAAGTTCCTCAGGTTTTGCCCAGCCAAGCCAAGGGATATATTGGGCAGATTGGAATCCTACTGATGGCCCGTCCATCAAGGGTTCCATAACAGAACGGCACGACATTCTTGCGTATAACGGTATAAATTGTCCTAATTGCGGAGGCATTCTTACTCTCACGGGTGGCCGCGTCACTGTCGGTCAATACCTAAACGGGGTAACATCTGTTCCCGTAGAAGTGACGGCAGTCTCGGGAAATAATGTGACTATCGGCACACGCGCACATTCAACACCGCCCAATGATTTGAAACCGATTCCTCTAGTCGGAACATCTATCGTCGTTTGGCCTGGACCTGGAGGTCTTCAAGAACTCGATCTTGACGTTAGTCTCACGACGTTCAGAAAAATAAACCTCATAGGCGGCAGCATCCCTCAGGGTGAAGAACTCCGCAGTGGTGAAGTGTTTTCTCCGAGCCTCTACCTCACCCAAAAACCAGACTGGTTCGGCAACCTCGCCTGGCCTCCCATCGATCCCCTCAATCCTAATTCAGTCACCGCAAACTCCATTCCCGCAGGATACCGCTACAACCACAACGGTGCCGAACCTCCTGGCGTCACCACCGCAACCACCTACGCCTTCTCAGTCTCCAAACAGGGAACAGGTTCAGGTACTGTTACCGGCACCGGCATTAACTGTGGCCCTGATTGTAATGAGTCGGGAGTGGCTGTAGGCACCACCGTCACCCTCACTGCCACACCCACCCTTCTTCACACCTTCGCTGGCTGGTCAGGTGGAGGATGTTCAGGCACCGGCACCTGCATAGTCACCACAGGCTCAGTCGTAACCGCCACCTTCAACAACCCTCTCGTCGTCATCCTCGACCTCCTTGCACCCTCCATCCTGTCAGTCACCGCCTCAAACCTGACCACCACAGGTGCAACCATCTCCTGGTCTACAGACGAAGCAGCAGGTTCCTACATCGAGTACGGTCTTACCACCTCATATGGTTCTCGTACAGCAACTGCAACCTCTACCCAACATCTCTACACTCTCTCAAACCTCACCCCCAACACTCTCTACTACTACAGGGTCCTTGCAGAAGATGCAGCAGGTAATCAGTCGAACACCATCTCAGGTCAATTCTCCACCGCAGCAGTGGTCTCTTCCACCGACAACGACGGCGACAACGTTCCCAACAATATCGACAAGTGTCCGAACACCCCCGCAGGCCGCGTAGTCAACACCCAAGGTTGTCCACTTCCAAAGGCTGACAAATATATCCTGACACCACTTACTTCAGTTGACCTCAATATCGTCCCTCTCTTTGAGATCTCCACCACTTCAGGTAAGGTCTCTTACCCATCATTCAACGCCAAACTCATATCTTCAGGAGATGACCGTCTCGACATCGACGCTAACCTCACCATCGCAAACAAATCTATCTCTCTTAACTCCACCAACCTTCCAGAACTCAATCGCCCAGCTACTCTTACTTTCTACAACCTCACCTTCACCAACCCTCGTGTATTGAAAGACGGTCTCATCTGTACCACCTGCGGCACACCTGTCTACAGCAATGGCACCTTGACCTTCACCGTCCAAGGATTTAGTACCTATACTGTGGAAGAGACCGTCGACACCACCCCAAGTACCCATACACTGACTATCATCCCTCAGGGCACAGGCTCAGGAACTGTTGCAGCCTCTGGCATCGATTGTGGCTCTGACTGTACTGAAACCATGAGCGGAGGAACTTCAGTAACCTTAACTGCCACCCCTTCAAGTAACTCC
>Ga0193753_10000968_pt1 | contig 25706 bp, 25 predicted proteins | sample H1c2metaG_FD_144925 | JGI IMG/M metagenome (GOLD analysis project Ga0193753, IMG submission 144925) | Soil microbial communities from a riparian zone of the East river system, Colorado, United States - H1c2 | ecosystem: Environmental > Terrestrial > Soil > Riparian zone | place: USA: East... | reverse complement strand
CGGCAGATCCTGTTTCTCGAAGCGAAGTGCGCCGATCTCGATGCTGTCGATGGCGACGGTGGGCACTTCGGCGGCGCCGGTGACGCCGTTGAGCATGACGTTGCGGCCGACGGAAGGCTTCAGCGCGAGCGCGCGCGCCAGGTGCGGCGCGAGCGTCGAGCGGCTGGCGCCGGTGTCGATCACGAAACGGAAAGGGCCCTTGCCGTTCACCATGACGTGCGTCATCACGCGGCCGATGCGATCGAGGCGCGTGGGTGCGGCAAACAAAGGTTCGGGATCGGCCAGCGCACCCGACAGATCTTCGGGCGTGCCGGGAAGTCGGATGCCGATATTCGGCTCGGCGAAGACATCTCGCAGCGTCAGGCTGCCGCCCAGAGCCAGCAGCGCCTGCAGTGCCGTTCGTCGGCTTGTCGGCGAGTCCCTCATGGGCAAACAACGTACGCCCGAATTACCCTAAAGGAAACTCCGCTGCGCCAAAACGTGCGGGCCGCACGGTGTGATGTCCCACTTTCGCCACTTTTTCTAAGGTATTGAGGGATCTGGCAGTGCGTGGAACGCATTACGTAAGGACTCGCCCCAACCGTCGCGAATCACTTTGAAATACGCATCTTCCACACCGATGCTTCGATGCAACGAGATCGCCAGCGCATCGCGGCGCACGATGGCCAGATCGAGCGGCATGCCCACCGAAAGATTCGAGCGGATCGTGGAGTCCATGGAAATGAGCGCGCACTTGGCGACGGCGGCGAGCGGCGTGTCGGCCTGCACCACGCGATCGATGATCGGCTTGCCGTACTTGGACTCGCCGATCTGGAAATAGCGCGTGTCCGCCGTGGTCTCGATGAAGTTGCCGGCGGAGTACACGTGAAACAGGCGCGGCGCTTCGCCGCCGATCTGGCCGCCGATGATGAAAGTGGGGTTGAACTCGATGCCGTGCTCTTTCAGCGGCCCGGCGTCGCGGTGATACACATCGCGCACGGCGTCGCCCACGAGCCGCGCCGCGTCGGCCATGGTGCGCGTCATGAGCAGGCTGTTCTTCGCCTGGGTCACGCGCTCACGCAGGAGGCCGGTGACCGACTGGCTCACGGCAAGATTGCCGGCGGCCAGCAAGACGATGACGCGCTCCCCCGGCATCTCGAAAAACGTCATCTTGCGAAAGGTGCTGACGTGGTCCACGCCGGCGTTGGTGCGCGAGTCAGACAGGAATACCAGGCCTTCATCGACCTGGCATCCGACGCAATAAGTCATCGAATCTCCCTGAAAGGGTGCCGTGAAAGGGTGCCGGGCCAACAAACCGGGAAAACTCAGCAGGTGCAACCTAACGCTAGCGAGTTTTTCAGGTTTGCCGGCCCGGCACCAGGTTGCTAGTTAGTCTCGTAGGCGTTGCCGCCGAGGTCGTTCATGGTGGCCGAATCGAACCGGCGGCCGATGCCCGTGAACGTGGAACGCGCGACGTAGATTTCGGCACCGTCGGACGCTTCGTAAGACCCGCGCGTGCCGCCGATGGTGCTGTTGACGATGTGCACACGTGCCTGCCGCGCGATGATGCCCACGCCGCCGGCGCTGATGCGCGCGTTGCTGATGTAGAGGTCGCAGCCTTTCTCGGCGATGACGGCGTCGCCCGAGAACTCGATGGTCTCGCCGTCGATGCGCATGAGACGGTCGCCCTGGCAGACGATGGGATCGGTGCGGCGCTCGACGTTGGCGGCGACGGCTTCCGGATTTTCCGCGCGTTGCCCGGGTTCCTGGCGCTTGATTGAATACCCCGGGCCTTCGAGCGCGCTTGCCGCCGGCGCCGCGGCGTCACCACGCTGGATGCTGTAGCCCGGGCCCTGCGCGAGCGCGCCTTCCGTGGGCGCTCCTTCGGCGGGCACGGACCCGGCTTCGATACGCTGGGTAGTTTGGTTCGACGCCACCGTGCCGGGCGCGGCATCTTCGATGTCCGGAGACTCCACCGCTTCAGGAGCCGCGGCCGGCGCAGTCGCAGCCTGCGCGACGGCTTTGGGCGGCACCGGCGCGGCGATGAGATCCTGGAGCTTCAGTGTTTCGAACCGGCCGGTCGTCGTGCTGCGAACGGTGAAAATTCCGGTGGATTCGTCGGTGGCGACGATTTCGTACGCCGGATTGCGCGCGAGCGCCGCCTTGGCCCAGTCGATTTCGCGCACGCTCTCCTGGCGGGTGCAGGCGCTGGCAAGGACCAAACAACCGGCGGCGATCGACATGCAAAGGCGCAATTTCATGGACGAATCGTAGGCTGTTACACGGCATCCGCAAGGGGTATTGACAATTTTTCTGGTGGGTCTTCCTGGCGGATATTTCTAGTACAGTCCGCGCCGGTGACACCACAACTCGCCGCCTTCTGTGAGCAGCAACTGACACGCGTCCGTGAATCGGGCGCGCTCTCGCTATTCGAAGACGCCAGCACAGACCTTCGTGACGCGCTGCCGCGCGTGCTGGCGGGCAGCGACTTCGTGTGCAACAGCCTGGGCCGCGACGCCGGCCTCGCCCGATGGCTCATCGACGGCGCGGAACTCACGCGGCCGCTGGCGCGCGGAGAGATGGCGCAACGCCTGGCGGCCGTGATCGCCGAGCCCGACCTCGCGGGATTCATGGCGGCACTGCGCCGGCAGCGGGAACGCGAGATGTTGCGTATCGCGTGGCGCGACCTTGCGGGGTGGGCGACATTGACCGAGACGCTGGCTGATCTGAGCGCTTTTGCGGACGCCGCCATCCAGTCGGCAGTCGACTACGCCAGCCTGGATCTCGCGCGCACGTACGGTGAGCCGCTCAACACGGCGGGCGAGCGCCAGGAGTTCATCGTGCTCGGCATGGGCAAGCTCGGTGGCGAAGAACTCAACTTTTCCTCCGACATCGACCTGATCTTCCTGTTTCCCGACAAGGGCACCACGGCCGGCACACGTTGCATCGACAACGAGGACTTCTTCACGCGCCTGGGAAGGCTGGTGATCCGGCTGCTGGGCGAGCGAACCGCCGAGGGCAGCGTGTTCCGCGTCGACATGCGGCTGCGGCCCTTCGGTGACAGCGGGCCGTTGACCGCCAGCGCGATGTTCCTCGACAACTACCTGCAAACGCACGGCCGCGACTGGGAGCGTTACGCGTGGATCAAGGCGCGCGCCGTCACGGGCGGCGCGGCTTACAAGCTGATCCAGGCCGAGAGCGTCCGGCCGTTCGTCTACCGGCGCTATCTCGATTTCGGCGTGTTCGAAGCATTGCGCGAGATGAAGGCGCTCATCGAAAAGGAAGTCGCGCGCCGTGATCTGGCCGAGCACGTGAAGCTGGGACCCGGCGGCATTCGCGAAATCGAATTCGTCGTGCAGGCCTTTCAGCTCATTCGCGGCGGCCAGGATCGGCGCATGCAGACGCCGTCGTTGCTGGCGGTGCTGCCGCAGCTCGCCGGCGGCAAGCTGCTGCCGGCGCGGGTCGCGCACGAGCTCGAGGCGGCCTACGTATTCCTGCGCCGCCTGGAGAACCGCCTGCAGATGCTCGCCGATGCCCAGACGCACACCGTTCCGCCGGACGCCCTCACGCGCGAGCGCATCGCCATGGCGATGGGCTTCAACGACTGGGATGCGTGCAGTGCCGAGCTCGACCTGCATCGGGAGCGCGTCACGCGCGCGTTCCAGGAAGTCCTGTTCTCGCGCAACGAAGCCGCGTCGGCCGAGATGCCCGGCGTCAACGGCATTGCGGAAGCCTGGGTGCGCGGCACCGAAGGTTCGCAGCTCGCCGCCGTGCTCGAGGCGCGCGGCTTTGCCGACGCGGCCCAGGCCGCGACGCTGCTCACCGAGTTTCGCGGCGGCGGCACGGTGCGGCGGCTCGACGCGCCGGGCCGCATGCGACTCGATCTGCTGATGCCTCGATTGCTGGCCGCCATCGTCGATCAGGGATCGCCGCAGGTGGACGTCCTGCGGCGCATCCTGCGCGTGCTCGAGGCCATCGGCTCGCGTTCGGCCTACTTCGCGCGGCTCAATGAAAATGCGCAGGTGCGCCGCAAGCTCGTGGAACTGGCGGCGCGCGGCGAGTTCCTTGCGGCGCAGATCGCCTCGCACCCGCTGCTGCTCGACGAATTGCTGGACGACAGCGTGGGCGCCTTGCCCACACCGCGCGCGGAGCTCGAAACCGAAGTGACCGCGCGGCTCGCGCACCTGGCGGAAGACGAGCCCGAGCGCCAGGTCGAGATGCTGCGCCAGTTCCAGCGCGCGGCGATATTTCGCGTCGCCATGGCCGATCTCACCGGCTCGATTCCGCTGATGCGGGTCAGCGACTACCTCACGGTCATCGCCGAGATCATCGTCGAGCAGGCCATGCGGCTTGGCTGGGCGCAGATGACCGCGCAATTCGGTGTGCCACAGACGAACCGCCGCGATGGGCCGGGGCGCCGCGCCGTCAACATCTGCGCGGTCGGGTACGGGAAGTTAGGCGGCAACGAGCTCGGCTACGCCTCGGACCTCGATCTCGTGTTCCTGCATGACGCGGGTCCCGAACCGGCCGAAACGGACGCCGCAAAACCCGTCGACAACCAGGTGTTCTTCATTCGCTTCGCGCAGCGCGTGTTGCACCTGTTGACGATGCATTCGGCGGCCGGGCGGCTCTATGAAGTCGACGTGCGGCTGCGGCCTTCCGGAAAAGGCGGCATGTTGATCACGCGCGTGGGCGCGTTTGCCGAGTACCAGGAAAAAGAAGCCTGGACCTGGGAACACCAGTCGCTGCTCCATGCGCGCGCCGTGGCGGGAGATGCCGCCTTGCGCGCCGAGTTCGAACGCGTGCGTGTCGATGTGCTCAGGCGGTGCGTGCGGCGCGATACTTTGCGCACCGAGGTACGGAACATGCGCGAGCGCATGCGCAAGGAGTTGTCGAAGGCGAGGGCCGGCGCAGGCAGGTTCGACATCAAACAGGACGCGGGCGGCACGGCCGACATCGAGTTCCTGGCGCAGTACTGGGCTCTGCTGCACGCGAGTACGCATCCACCGGTGGTGATGTTCGCCGACACGATCCGTCAGCTCGAATCCGTCGCCTCCGCCGACCTGGTGCCGCAGGAAACCGTGGACGTGCTGACGCACGCCTACCGGAAGTACCGCGAGCGGGCTCACCACCTGTCGCTCGAGCAGGCGGAAACCGTCGTGCCGGCGGAGGAATTCGCGACCGACCGCGCCGCGGTGACCGCGATCTGGAACGCGACGATGGGCGACTAAGACCCTATAATCCGCGCCCATGCCAGCCACCAAGACACTGATCCAGCCCAACGCGCAGAACGAATACAAAGTGGACCTGAGCGATCTGCCGCTCGCGTGCCCGATGCCGGAGATGTATCTCTGGAACTCGCACCCGCGTGTTTATCTGGCGATCGAAGAGACTGGCTGGGCCAAGTGCCCGTACTGCAGCGCCGAGTATATTCTTCAGCGCTGACGCGCACTTTCAACCGCCGCCGAAGCGGCGGCGTCCGTCAAATGGGGTTGTCCAGGGAGGAGGGCGGCGTGGAGAACCAGATGGGCCTCTCGGGTCCCATGTGGAAGCAGTCCTCGAGGCGTATGCCGAACTTCCCGGGTAGATAGATTCCCGGCTCGTCCGAGAAACACATGCCGGGCGCGAGCGCTGTCTGCTCGCCATGCACCAGGTTGACGGGCTCGTGGCCATCGAGCCCGATGCCATGACCCGTGCGATGCGAGAGCCCCGGTAGTTGGTAGCCGGGGCCGTAACCCCACTTCACGTACTGCGCGCGCACGGCGTCATCGACGCTGCCCGCGGACACGCCCACGCGCGCGGTTTCGATGGCGATCTGCTGGCCTTCCTGCATCTGTTGCCAGACCTTGCGCTGCTCAGGCGTGGCTTTGCCGAAGACGAACGTGCGCGAGATGTCGGACTGGTAGCCCTCGACCGCGCAGCCGCAATCCATGAGCACCACTTCGCCTTCGCGCACTTTCTGGGGCTGTCCGGATCCGTGTGGATAGGCGGAAGCCTCGCCCAGCAGTATCAACGCGAATTCTGGTGAGGCGCCGAGCGCGATATGTGCGGCGTCCATGATCGCGCCGATGTCTTTGGGCGTCATGCCCGCCTTGATGCGCGGCGCCGTGTGCCGATAGGCCGCCATGGTGATGTCGGACGCCTTCTGCATGAGCGCGAGTTCACCGGGCGACTTCACCATGCGACAGGCGCGCACCACCGGCGCGCCGCTCACGACCTCGACGCGCGGCATCGCGCGCCGCAGCCCGTCCACGGCAAAGAAGCGCACGGTTTCCTCGACGGCAACCGGGGCCGTGACCTTGCGGTCGCGCAGGATGCCGGCGACCGTGACGAGCGGATCTTCGTCTTCGTTCCAGACGCGCACTTCGGCCGGCACGCGCAGGCTTTCGCGCACCGACGGTTCTTCGAAGTGGGGCGTGACGATGGCGACGTCGCCCTCGCGCGGAATGACGGCGGCCGTGAGCCGCTCGCTGCGCCACCACTGCACGCCGGTGAAATAGACCAGCGACGCGCCCGGTTCCAGAAGCAGCGCGCCGATGCCGAGCTTGCCCATGAGTTCCCGGGCCTTGGCGATGCGCGCCAGAATTTCGGCACCGCCGATGGGTACCACGTCGGCCGTCATGGATTTGAGACCCGCCGCCGCCTCCGCAGCGAACAGCCCGCCAGGGGCGAGCGCTGCCAGCGCGGTTGCGGCGCCGGCCATGGACAACACATTGCGCCTGCTGACATTCATCTGACGCTTCTCCCCGGAATCCTCACCCGGCACTCTTCAGGGCTTGTAGGGCTTGTACGACTTCTCTTCGACGATGCTCGAGCCTAACAAGACGTTGATGCGCTTCTTGATGGCCGCGCGTTCGTCGTTGGTGATGTAGACGGCGCGTGCCAGTTCGATGAATTTTTCGCCGAAGCGGCCGGCGCGTTCTTCATCGCGAATGTCGTCTTCGATGACCCAGAGTGCTTCGTTGACGCGCGTGAGATTGGCTTCTTCGGGCCCCAGGTCCACGGCGGCGGCGCCGGAGTCCTTCCACGTCTTCTCCAGCACGGCGAGCTCGTGTTTGACGTTCGCCACCTTCGCGGCATCACTCATGCGTGCGGCCTTGATGCGCAGGATGGTGATCTTGTCTAGCATCTCGCCGGGGCTGACGGGAACCAATATGTCCTTCATTTGAGCAAGGCTAGCAGCTCATCGAGCTTGCTGCAGACGGCCGGCACTTCGATGAGCTCCATGACGCCGGGCACCTCGATCTTGCGCGTCCAGGGCAGCTCGGCCGCGGGTTTGCCGAGGAATTTGCGCGCGGCCGCATCGTACGCATTCACGCACCAGCGGCGCGATTCGTACGGCCCGCTGCGTGCGGGATTGGTGGCGGCATACAGGCCGATGACCGGCGTCTCCACCATGGTCGCCATGTGCGCGGGACCTGAGTCCGGCGTCAGCAATATGGTGGCGCGTGACAGCAAGGCCAGCAGTTGCGGCAGCGTGTCCTTGCCGACCTGGTCGACGAGGGCCACCGATGCATGCTTGGTGATTGCGGCCGCCATGTCGCGTTCGATGGTGGCGGGACCTCCGCACAGGATGACGCGCATGCCGTGTTTGCGAACCGCGTGGTCCGCTACCGCGGCATAGCGTTCCGGCAGCCAGTTGCGCGCGCGATGGCTCGAACAGGCGCTGACCACCAGCGTCGGTTGCCCGTCCTTCGTCGAAGAGGGAATCAGCTGCTCGGCGTAGGCGAGCGCTGCGGGCGGCAACGGAATGTCCCAGCGCGGTTGCTGGCGCGGCACGCCGAGCGCATCGGCGAACCCGAGGAAGCTGTCCAGCACATGTTCGCGTGAACGTTCGGCGATGCGCCTGTTGGTGAACAGCCACTGCAATTCACGGGCGCGCGGCCGGTCGAACCCGAGCTTGATAGGCGCCGATATGCAGGCGGCGGCGGCGCTGGCGCGCAGCGAAAGCTGCAGATGCAGCAGCAGGTCGAACGCGCCGCGCCGCTGCATCTCGGTCCGCAACCGCGAGTACGCGGACAGGCCGGCGCCCTTGTCCACGGTGATAAGCTCCACATCCGGAATGAGGCCCATCAATTTCGCTTCGAGTTTGCCAATCACCCAGGTGAAGCGCGTGCGCGGCCAGGCGCTTTGCAGCGTGCGCAGCAGTGCCACCACGTGGCAGGTATCGCCAATGGCCGACAAACGCAGCAGGCAAACTTTTTCCGGTGAATCCATGGAAGTGAGTGAATGAAACGCCACTGGCCGGTGGGAGCGGAAGTCAGCGAAGCCGACTTCGAGGGCGGCCGGATGCTATACGACACCCAACGCACGAGCAATTTCTCGGCGGATTTCTTCGAGCCGGATTACTGGCGCAAGCACGATGCCATCGAAGGCAGCGCTCTTGGGCGCGGTACCACGTGGTTCATCCGCACGGGTGACAGCAGGTTCGTGCTGCGGCATTACCGCCGCGGCGGGTTGATGGCAAAATTTTCCAAAGACCGTTACTGGTGGCATGGCGAGAACGAAACGCGCGCGTTCGCCGAGTGGTACCTCACCTATCACCTGCACCGCGCGGGCCTGCCCGTGCCCACGCCCATCGCGGCGCGTTACCGGCGCAAGGGTCTGTTCTATCGTGCCGACCTCATCACGCAGCGCATCGAGAACAGTGAACCGCTTGCCGCCAGGCTGCTCAAGGGGCCTCTGCCGCTCACGCAGTGGATCGCCGTGGGCCGCTGCATCCGGCGCTTTCACGATGCCGGCGTGTGCCATGCGGATTTGAATGCGCACAACATCCTGCTGGCGCCGGCGCAGGTCTATCTCATCGACTTCGATCGCGGCACGCTGCGCAAGCGGGGATGGTGGGCGGACACGACGCTGGTGCGGCTCTATCGCTCGCTCGAGAAGGTGACGCTGCTCGCCGCACCGGAAAGTTTCACCGACGAGGACTGGCATTCGTTGCTGGCGGGATATCGCGAGTCCGCCGGCCTGCCGCAAGCTTCCATTCTCTGACGCTCATCGCGTGCGATTCATCTACATCTGCATCGCCTACCTGATCTCGCCGCTGGTCATCGGCGCGCTGGCGCTGCGTGGCTTTCGCGACCGTATCCACTGGCGGGGTTTCTCGCAGCGATTCGGGCTCGGGCCTGTGGTCTCCGCGCGCAGCATCTGGGTGCACGCGGTGTCGGTCGGCGAAGTGCAGGCGGGAGTGCCGCTGGTCGAAGCGTTGCTCAAGCGCTTTCCCCAGATCCCGCTGGTGCTGACCACCGTCACGCCGACGGGTCGCGCGCGTGCCGAGGCGATATTCGGATCCCGCGCCGATGTGCGTTATGTGCCCATCGATCTTCCGGGTTCCGTGCGGCGTTTCTTCCAGCGCGTGCAGCCCCAGCTCGCCATCATCCTCGAGACCGAGATCTGGCCCAACCTCTACCATCGTTGCGGGCGCCTCGCCGTGCCCCTGGTGCTGGCGAGCGCCCGCATCTCGCCACGCTCGGTGAAGAGTTATCGGCGGCTGGTGGGCCTGTTTCGCGAGACGCTCTCGCACGGCATCTTCATCGCCGCGCAGAGCGCGGAAGATGCGGAGCGTTTCGTGTCGATCGGCGCGAACCCTGCGCGCACCCACGTGGTGGGCAATATCAAGTTCGACTTTGGCTATCCACCCGACATGGAAGCCCGCGGCCACGGCTTGCGCAGTTTGTTAGGCGTGCATCGTCCGGTCTGGGTGGGCGGCAGCACGCATGCGGGCGAAGAAGCGCTGCTGCTCGATGCGCACGCGCTGATCCGCCAGCGATTCTCCAATGCGCTGCTGGTGCTGGTGCCGCGGCATCCACCGCGTTTCAGCGAAGTGGCCGGGCTGCTTCGCGACCGCTCGGTGCCGTTCGTGACGCGCACCAGCAAGGAAACGGTGACGTCGGAAACCCAGGTGTTCCTGCTGGATACGCTCGGCGAATTGCCGGCGTTTTATGCCGCGGGGGATGTGGCGTTCGTCGGCGGCAGCCTGGTGCCCATCGGCGGCCACAATCTGCTCGAGCCCGCGGCGCTCAGCCAGCCGATCGTGGCGGGGCCGCACAACTTCAATTCCGCCGACATCGCGAGAATGCTCGTGGAGCGTGGCGCGGTGCGCATCGTGCAGGATGCGACGCAGCTCGCCGCGGTGGTCGGGGGTCTGTTGACCGACCCGGCCGCCCGCACCGTGATGGGTGCGAGCGGCCGGAAAGCGGTGGACGACAACCGCGGCGCGGTGGCACGCCTGATGCGGTTCCTGGAGCCTCTGCTGCCCTAGCCAGGCCTGGCTAGGGCTAGCTACTGCGCAGGTGGCGGCACGACCGGGGGAGCCGCCGGCGGCGGTGCTTCCAGCCATGAGTTCACGTCTTCGAGCGCCTTGCGATCGAGCAGCCCCGCGGACTGCTTCAGGCGAAGCACGTTGAGCATGTAGTCATAGCGACTGCGCGAATAGTCCGTATAGGCCCGGACCAGCTGCTGGCGCGCGGCCAGCACGTCGATGGCGGTTCGGGTGCCCACGTCATAACCGGCTTCGGTGGCCTTGAGCGAGGTGCGGCTGGATTCCAGCGCCTGCTTGAGCGCCTCGACGCGCGAGATTTCCGACATGACGCCGAGGTAGGCATCGCGCGCCGTGCGCTCGGTTTCGCGCGATACGCGCTCGACCCGCTGCTTGGCGGCCTGCCAGCGATACGACGACTGCTTCACGCGCGAGTGCGTGCCGCCGCTCGACCAGATGGGCACAAAGACCTGCAGGCTGATCGATTTGTCGGTGTCGGTTTCCTGGTTGGACGGCGCGATGCCGCCATCGAACCGGCCCGGAATCGGGTCGAAGGTTTCGACGTCATCGCTTTCGCTGTGTGACTTCCCGAGCACCAGGTCAACGGTGGGGAGGTGGCCGCCGAAGGCCGTGCGCACGTCATCGCGCGCGATGTCCGCGCCGAGACGGCTCGAGGTCAGCGCGAGGTTCTGCTCCATCGACGCTTCCACCCATTTCTGCGGATCGGCGGGTTCGGGAACCGCGAGTGGCATGGTGCCGCTGGGCACGGAAAGCGACGCGTACTGCATGTCGGTGATCTCGCGCAGGAACTCCTGCGAGGTCGCGAGCGCGCGCTTGGCGGCGATGAGATCCGCTACCGAGGTGTCGCGCGCGGCGCGCGCTTCCTGCACGTCGGTGATGGCGATGAGGCCCACCTCGAAGCGCTTGTCGGCCTGTTCGAGCTGGCGCGAAATGGCGTCGAGCGAGGCCTGTTGAGCCTGCACATTGTCGAGTGCCGCAAGCACGTCGAAATAGCGCGTGGACACCCGCAGCGCGAGGTCCTGCTGCGCGACGCCATAGTCCGCATCCGCCTGCGCGGCCACGCGTGACGACTGCTTGAGCGCTACCAGCCCGCCCCAGTTGAAGACGGTCTGACGGAGCTGGATTCCCCAACCCGAGGATTCGGGGTTGAAGGACCCGACCTGGCCGAACTGCTGGAGGACGAAGCGATTCGGATCGGCGGGGTCTTCAATGAGCTGCCCGCCGATGTTCGTGCGATCACCCTCGGTTTCGCCCTTGTTGTAGCTGCCCGTGATCTGCGGCAGGTAAGCGGCCCACGCCTGGGGGCGCGCTTCGCGCGTGGCTTGCCGTGTGTACTCGGCTTCGCGCACGGTGGGATCGTTGACCACGGCCTGGTCGAAGATCGTCAGCAGGTCTTCACTCGAAGCGGTGAAGGAGGCCAGGCATCCCAGCCCCAAGGCGAGTAAACGGCGCATTAATAAGAGTCCTCGTTAGTGTTGTAGTTCACTATATCACCTGCCACCGGGGCGAAGGCAATGCACATTCAGAAAAACTTAGACGATTCAGTACCGGGGTACGGTTGCATCCACGGCCTCGCTCCAGGCAGATATTCCGCCGGAGAGGTTGGCCACGTCCGAAAAACCTTGGTTCGCAAGAAAATGCGCCACCCGCATTGACCTGCCACCCGCGTGGCACATCACGATGATCTCCGCATCGCGCTGAAACTCCCCCAACCGGGCCGGTATCTGGCTCATTGGCACATGTACGACGTCTGGAATGCGCGCAAGTTGCAGTTCCCAGTCTTCGCGCACATCGATCACGACCGGGTTCTCCCCGCGATCGCGGCGCGACTTGAGCTCCAGGGCCGAGATCTCGCGGATCATGCGCTAGAACTGGAAGGCTTCGGGACGTTGGGCATTTTCCAGCGGGTCCACGGCGGTTTCGAACAACGCGGTGCTGCTCCAGGCACTTTCGGCAGTGCGCGTGACAGCCAGGGCTTCCTGGGGCAGCTCGTTGCCGACCACGACGAACAACTTCCCACCCACGGCTAACGCGCGAGCAAAGCGATCGTCGTACAAGGGCAGGGCTCCACATACCGCAATGACCGCATAGTCCTTTCCGATATCCAAGTTGAAAGTGTCACCCGTGACGACATCCACCTGTCCGAATCCGGCACGCTTCAGGTTGGCGCGGCTCGTGGCGGCGAGCTCACCGTGAATTTCGATGGCGCGCACGCTGGCGCCCATCGCCGAGAGGCACGCCGGCACGAATCCGAGGCCTGAACCCACGACCAGCGCGCGCATGCCCGGAGCCGCGTCCAGCGCCTGAAGGAGCCGTCCGACAACTTTCGGCGCGAGCATGTGCTGCCCGGCGCGCAGCGGGATGTCAGTGTCTGCGAAGGCGAGTTCCGCGTAGCGCTCGGGCACGAAGAACTCGCGCGGCGTGCGACGCATGGCATCGAGCACGCGTTCGTCGAGAACGTCCCACGCGCGTATCTGCTGCGTGATCATCTGTGTGCGCGCGAACTCGGTCTGCATGGTAAGTCCTTCGAACGGGATGCTACTTATTCTGCCCGAATCGGCGGGTGTAAGCGCTTCGTTTCGTCGCGGAACTGGTCGTCACATCGCTTACCTTTATGGTTAATGTCGAATGAGACCTCGACGGGATAACGCTATTCTGATCGCGGGCAAGGATGCTCCGCACAAAAAGATGCACTAATAACAACAGGACTACGTTTCGGGATGTCGATTCTTGGGTTGATCTGTGTGCTGCTCGCACTCGTGGCGACGCTGCTCTTCGTGCTGTTTCTATTTCAGCGGCGCGATTTGCGGGCGATCTCCGGGCTGTCGCTCACGGTTCAGCGCGCAATCAGCGGCGAGCGGCTGCCGCAGCGCATCGAAATCGAAAACGAGTCCGAGACACAGCACGACGTCCAGGCGCTCGGCGTGTCGATCAACCAGCTGTTGCTGCGCGCTTCGCGCAACGGTGCACAGACCAAGTCCGGCCCCAAGCTGTTCACGGAGCTCGGCGAGCGGATCCACGAAGCGGTGCTCGTGCATCGCGAAGTGATCCTCTACGCCAACAGCCAGTTCGCGAGCTTCGTCGGCGTGGATCGCGTCGAGCTCATCGATCGCCAGTTGTCGGACCTCGTCGCCCCGGAATACGCCGAGCTGGTCGGTGAGAACCTGCGCCGCCGTCTCGCCGGCGCGCACGGCGCCGAACGCTTCGAGGTGGAGATGGTCGGGCTGCAGGGCCAGGTGAGCCTGCTCGAACTAACTACCGCGCTCATCGACTTCGAAGGCGCGCCTGCGCTGCTGGTGACCGGCGTGGAGGTCATCCCCACGAAGAAGCTGCGCGCGCTCGCCAGCGGCAAGCTCGACGAGAAAGAGGCCGTCGCGCGCGCCGCGATGGTGGCGCCGCCGCTTCCGGTGCCGCCCGTGCCCACGCCGCTGCAGGTCTTCGCCATGCAGTCGCTGGGCGAGGCCATCGTCACCACGGACACCGAAGGGCGCCTCGCCTACCTCAACCCGGCCGCCGAGAAGCTGCTCGGCGTGGGCCGTGCACAGGCTCTCGGCCGCCCGCTCGAGGATGTCGTCGGCCTCGTCGATCAGAACGATCGCCAGAACCTGTCCGAGCCGGTCAGGGAAGCGGTCAGCGGCGACAACGGCAATCCGCACAATTTGAGTCGCCGGGCCGTGTTGCTCGGCAAGGCCTCGGGGGAGGAGCGTGCCATCGAGCTCGCCGCGTCGCCGTTGCGAAACGAAAGCGGGGAGCTCGCTGGCGCGGTCATCCTCCTGCATGACGTGACCGAGCTGCGCGGCCTGCATCGGCAGATGTCGTACCAGGCGACGCACGACGCCCTCACGGGCCTGGTGAACCGGCGCGAGTTCGAGCGCCGTCTCGACGAAGCGACCGAGGCCGCGCGGCGCGGCGAGGCCGCGCACATGTTGTGCTACCTCGACCTCGACCGCTTCAAGATCGTCAACGACACCAGCGGCCATCTCGCCGGCGACAGCATGTTGCGCGAGGTCGCGAAGCTGCTGCGCGAAGCGGTTCGTGATTCGGACACGGTGGCGCGCCTCGGTGGCGATGAGTTCGGCATGCTGCTGGTCGGCTGCCCGCTCGACAAGGCGCGGCAGATCGCCGACGACGTGTGCCGCTCGATCGCCACGTATCGCTTCGTCTGGCACGACCGCGTGTTCAACATCGGCGTCTCGATCGGTCTCATCGAGATCGGCCGCGAAGCCGGCACGGTCGAGCAACTGCTCGCCGCCGCGGATTCGGCCTGTTACACCGCGAAGAAGGAAGGCGCGGGCCGCGTGTCCGTGTATTCCGCGCGCGACGAGGCGCTGGCGCGCAGCACCGGCGAGATCGAGTGGTTGCAGAAGCTGCAGTCGGCCATCAAGGAAGAGCGCTTTACGCTCTACTACCAGCCCATCGTTTCGGCCTACGGCAACGAGACGGACGGCCCGTCGATGGAAGTGTTGTTGCGCATGATCGACGAGGCCGGTGCGGAGATCGCGCCGCTCGAATTCGTGGGGGCGGCGGAACGCTACCGTCTCATGGTGTCGGTCGACCGATGGGTGGTGCAGACGACACTCGGAGCGCTTTCGCGCAACGCTTTCCAGCTGGCGCGCGATCGCAGCGTGGCCATCAACATCTCCGGGCAAACGCTGGCCGACCCGTTGTTCCTCGAGTTCGTGGTCGAGTGCCTGGATTCCACCGGCGTCTCGCCCGAGCAGGTGTGCTTCGAGCTCTCGGAGAGTTCGGTCATCGGCAACATGGAAAGCGCGCGGCGATTCGTCGGCGTGCTGCATGGCATGGGCTGCAAGTTCACCATCGACGATTTCGGCTCGGGAGTCGCTTCGTTCTCCAGCCTCAAGAACCTGCCGCTGGACTACCTGAAACTCGACGGCTCGTTCATGCGCAACCTGGCGCGGGACTCCGTCAGCCAGACGATGGTGACCGCGATGATCAAGCTCGCGCGCACTCTCAATTTCAAGATCATCGCCGAGCAGGTGGAAGACAGCGCCGCGCTCGAGGTGGCCCGCAAGATGGGCGTGGATTTCGTGCAAGGGTATGTGATCGCGCGGCCGGCAAAGCTCGGGCTCGCGGCCTGAGCCAGCATTAACCAACAAGATCGATTCGGGGAGTTTTCAAGATGTCAGTTGCACAAGGCCAAGGGAGCGCGCCATGCCGCTTCCGCGGGCAACATCCGACCGTGGCGCGCCCGGCGTCGCGCGTTTCACTGGTGAGCGCCGTGGGGCGAGCGCGGGCCGGCCTCATGTGCCGCTCGACCGCGCGCGGCCTGCGCGCCAGCAGCCGTCCGCGGCTCCGGGATTCGCGCCAGCACCGGCCGGCACTCGGAAATTCGCCGCGTCGTCGCACGAGCTAGTCGAACCCGCCCTCTCTCGGCCATCATTCCACCCCTGGGCACGCGGGGGTCGAATGCGACTGGCGACTGCAAAACAAGGATGCGTACTGCGGCCCTGGGCGCCGGCCGACAAGGTCAGCCTCGTCGCCAACGCCAGCAATCACCATGTCTGGCGAAATCTCGCCGACGTCTTTCCGCATCCGTACACCGACGCCGATGCCGACCGGTGGTTTCGCATCGCGAACAGTCCCGGGCGAAGCATCCATTTCGCCATTGAGGTCGACGGCGTCGCCGCCGGCGGCATCAGCGCGCGCGCCGGTGAGGGCATCTTCGTGCGCACCGCGCATTTCGGCTATTGGCTCGGCGAACCGCTTTGGGGACAAGGCATCATGACCGCGGCGGGCCGCGCGATGCTCGATCACCTGAAGGAAGATGCGCGCTTTGCGCGCCTCGAGGCGCCGGTGTTCGAATGGAACCCTTCGTCCATGCGCGTACTCGAAAAGCTGGGCTTCGAGCGAGTCGCCGTCCTGCCGAGGAGTGTGACGAAGGACGGGCAGCTCATCGACAGCGTGCTCTACACGTATCTCATAAGACCATGAGGGATCCGCCATGTTGAAAACCTACCAGGGCAGCTGCCATTGCGGCGCGGTGAAGTTCGAGGCCGACATCGATCTCGCGCAGGGCACCAACAAATGCAATTGCAGCATCTGCACGAAGACGCGCAACTGGAACGTCATCATCAAGCCCCAGGCTTTTCGACTGATCTCGGGCCAGGATGCGATGAGCGCTTACCGTTTCGGCAGCAGGCAGGGCGAGCATCTGTTCTGCAAGACTTGCGGCGTGCGCAGTTTCGAGCGTGGACATCTCGAGCAAATCGGCGGCGACTACGTGTCCGTCAAGCTCGCGAGCCTCGACGACGTGGATCCGAAGGAGCTCGTCGAAGCCGCGGTGCGTTACGCGAACGGGCGCGACAACAAGTGGTGGGAGCCGCCGGCCGAGATGCGGCACCTGTAGTACGGCAATCGAGGAGTGAGGCGATGAAACGAGTGACGGGCATCGGCGGTATCTTCATCAAGTCCGCGGACACGAAACGGCTGCGCGACTGGTACCACAAGCATCTCGGCATCGATATCGAAGAGTGGGGCGGCACGGCGTTCCGCTGGACGGGGCCGCACAATCCGGACGGGCGCGGTTCCACCGTATGGAGCGTGTTCGAAGCCTCGTCCAACTACTTCGATCCGAGCGCCGCGCCGTTCATGGTGAACTACCGCGTCGAGAGCCTGCATCCGTTGCTGGCCGAGTTGCGCAAGGAAGGTTGCCAGGTCATCGACAAGGTCGATGAATCCGAATTCGGCAAGTTCGGCTGGGTGCTCGATCCGGACGGCAACAAGATCGAACTGTGGGAGCCGCCGCCGGGGCAATGAGCGAGGCAAGGTTGCGATGAGCGAGGCGCCGGAAAGCGACAAGATATTCGCAGGCTCGATTCCCGAGATCTACGACGAGTATCTCGTGCCGCTGATCTTCGAGCCGTATGCACGGGACCTGGCTGCCCGGCTCGCGTCGCGGCCGCTCACGAACGTCCTCGAACTCGCCGCGGGCACCGGGGTGGTCACGCGCCACCTGGCGGCGACGCTGCCCGCCGGCGTTTCCATCGTCGCCACCGATCTCAATCAGCCCATGCTCGACCGTGCCTCCCGAGTCGGCACCACGCGCGCGGTAGATTGGCGCCAGGCCGATGCGATGCACCTGCCGTTCGGCGATGCTGGCTTCGACGCCGTCGTGTGCCAGTTCGGCGTGATGTTTTTCCCGGACAAGGCACGCGCATTTGCCGAGGCGCGCCGCGTGCTGCGGCCAGGCGGGGTCTTCCTCTTCAATGTGTGGGATCGCATCGAAGAGAGCGAGTTTTCCGCGACGATCACGGATTCGCTGGCGCGGATGTTTCCTGACAACCCGCCGCGATTCATGGCCCGCGTCCCGCACGGTTATCACGACGCCGCGACGATCTCGCGCGATCTCGCGCAGGGCGGATTCGCGGCCAAACCCGAAATTGCCGCCGTGACGGCTCGAAGCCGCGCCGCATCGCCGCGGATTCCCGCGATTGCGTACTGCCAGGGCACGCCGCTGCGCAGCGAGATCGAAGCGCGTGATGCTTCGCGCCTTTCGGAAGCGACGCGGGTTGCCGAGGAGGCGCTGATTGCCCGCTTCGGACGAGGGCCCATCGATGGGAGAATCCAGGCGCTGGTCGTCAGCGTGGATGCTCCATGAAGGCCGGCACGCCGATCAGAGTTCCTCGCGAATCGATTCCCGCAGCCAGTTCTCGGCGGGCCTGCCGCTCCAGCGTTTCGCAACGCGCCCATCACGGCTGATCAGGTAGCTCAAAGGGTAGATCTGCCCGGCGCGATAGTAGTCGTCGGCCTTCGTGAGCCTCCCCTGCACGCCATCAAAATGATTCGTGCGAAGGAACGCCTCGAGGACGTCGGGTTCCTCCAGCGATAGATAGACCACGACCAGTCCCTGCTCCTTGAACTCCGACTGCGCGCCCGACAGCATGGGCATTTCCTTGCGGCAGGGCACGCACCACGTCGCCCAGAAGTTCACGAGCACCACCTTGCCGCGGAAGTCCGACAGCTTGCGCATTTCGCCGCTGGCTTCCGCGAAGCGGATCTCCGGGGCCGCCGATCGCAGCGTGGGCAGCAGTGCCGAGATGGGCGTGGAACGGCCGTCCATGCGTTGAACCATGGCGAAGAGCATGAGCGCAAGCAGCCCCAGCGCCGGCAAACCAAACTTGATGAAGCGCGCATGGCCGGAAGCGACATCGCGCCGAAACCACCAGGTTGCAACCGACAGCAGGATCGCCGTGGCGAAATAGAAAGCCGGCGCGCGGAACCACAGCTGTGCGGGCCCCAGGCGTCCCGTGAACTGCAGCCCCGCGATCAGGGCGGTCAACAGTGAGCCTAAGCCGACGAGCAGCCAGGCGGCGGCTCGCAGGATGCGGGCGAAGCCGGTCCGCGCGGAGCGGCCTAACAAAAGGATGCCCGTCGCAATACCCGCGGCAGCCAGTGCGAGGATGATCAGCAGGGGTGTAGTGGAGACTTCCATGCCGCGCGCATTGTGTCACCGGCCCCTGTAGGACTTCAGGCGATGGTGCCGATGACGCGGACCATTCCGCGCAGACCCGGCTGGCGACGAACCTCGAAGCCGCTGGTCTCGAGGCTGGCGATCACGCGGTCGGCCGACAACCGCAGCTTGCGATAGCTGCTGACGCGCGTGTCCCAGGTGTCGCCGGCGCGCTCGTGAAGGATGTCGTGCACGACCACGGTGTCTTCTTCGTATTCGAGAAAACAGGTGAGTATCCGGCGCTCGTCGCTGCGCACCGGGATGAAGCGCGCGGCACCTTGAAGCGGCTCGCTGTAGTCGCGAAACGAGAGTACGAACTGTCCGCCCGGTGCCAGTGCCTCGTGGACTTCCTGCACCAGGAAATCGACGTGCGTGTGTTCGGGAAGGTGCGTGAGCGTGTCGCCCATGCAAAGCACGGCCGCGGCTTTTTCGGTGAGGTGCGCGCGAAACGACAGCAGGTCGTCCGCCACGGTCTCCACGGGCAGCCCTTGCGCAAGCCGGTCGAGTTCGGTGAGCAGCTCGGTCGAGCTGTCGACCGCCACCACGCGCATGCCGGTGCGCGCCAGCGGAATGGCATGCATGCCGAATCCTGCGCCGAGATCGACCACGAGCGCATTCGCTGGCAACTGCTGGAGCGCTTCGCCGATCTCGGCCTGGCCGGCTTCGAGCGCGGCCTCCACGCTGCCGGACATCCAGGAGTAGATGGGAGCGAGCAGTTGCGAGTAGTGATCGGCGACGGAGTTCATGAGCCGATGGGTCTACGCATGGCCACTGGGATCATCTGGCTTCGTTGCCCGCTGCGCCGCCGGCCGCTGGTACGCCCGCGTTCGCCGCGCGCGAAATCCCCAGTTTCTTCATGCGGTGGCGCAACGTCGCGGGCTTCAGCCCGAGCTTGAGTGCGGCACCGTGATTTCCTTCGATGACCCAGTGCGTGGCGTCGAGCACGCGCAGGATGTGGTCTCTCTGCACGACGTGCAGCCCGGTGCTCAGCGTGTCATCGAAATCCACCGGGCCCGCGAGCGTGGTACGCGTGGTGGCGGAGGGATCTGCGGCGGCGGCCAGCGCCGCCCGCTCGGCAGGAGCGGTGGTGCCGAGATAGTCCGTGGTGATCTTCAGGATCGGCGCATCCTGCATGACCAGCGCGCGTTCGGCTAGATTCTCGAGCTCGCGGATGTTGCCCGGCCAGCTGTAGTTGGAGAGCTCGGACAGGGACTGTGGATCGATGGCCTGCGCCCGGCGGCCCAGCCGGCGCGCGCGCCGGTGCACGACATCCTGGATCAGCAATGGAATGTCTTCGACGCGGGCGCGCAACGGCGGGATGTCGATGCCCATCATGGTGATGCGGTCGTAGAGCGCTTCCTGGAATTCACCATCGCGCACCTTCCGATAGAGGTCGCGGTTGGTCGCGGCGATGATGCGCACGCTGGCATTGCCAGATTCACCCTGGGAAGCGGGCAGCGCATTCAACAGCCGGGCCTGCATATCGAAAGACAGGACGCCGATTTCATCGAGGAACAGCGTTCCGCCGAGGGCCAGCGCCACTGTTTGCGGGAGCGCGCCGATGTCCGCATCGATCGACAATGCGGCGCAGTCGATTTTCACGAAAGGCTTCGCGGCCCGCGTGCTGGTGGAGTGGATGGCTCGCGCCACGAGTTCCTTGCCGGTTCCGGGCTCGCCCCTCAGCAGCACATTGACGGCCGTCAGCGCGGCGTTGCGGATTTCGCCCATGACGCGCACGTGCGCGGGGCTCACGCCGATCAGGCGATCGACATCGTGCGTGGCTGCCACCTCCGAGCGCAGCTGCCGCCTTTGTCCGCGCAACAAGGCGCGTTCGCGCTTCACGTGAACGAGGCGCAGTTCCGCAGAGCAGCGGTTCGCCAGGATGTCGCAGATGGCGCGCTGGACCGGATTGAGCGACAGCAGGTGCTCGCTGTAGACAGCGAGGTGGCCGAGCACCGCGCCGTCATTGGCCGCAAGGGGCATTCCGAAGTATCCGCCGTACCTTTGCAATGCTCCGGGGAACGAGGCCGCGGTCAGTTCGACCGCCAGCGCCTGGCCCGCCTGCACCCGCGCACACGGAGTTCCCTCGAGGTCGTAGTCGTAGTTAGGCACGGGCTCGCCGCGACGCCAGACGGCCAGCGTGCGCGCCCGCCGATTGGCGGCGGCCTCGCAGACCATGACTTCGTTCGCGCCGAGCACCCCGGCAAGGTGCGCGGCCAACGCGGGGAAAAAGTGGTCTCCGCGAGCGCGAGCGAGGCTCGCGGCCAGCATTTCGAGAGCGTCGCCCGTTTCCGGCACCGGCATTGCACCCACACTCAAAAAGGAGTGCGCGAGTATAGGCGACCTGCCCGCTCGTGGCGAAGTGCGGCGCAGCGTGCACTAACCGCGAGCAGGCGGCCGGAAGCCGGCCCGCGCGAGTGCAAGGTAGGCAAAACCCTGTCGCACCCGGCGTCGAAGCTGGCGCCGCCGTTCTCTGTTCGTGGCATTACCGGCGGCCTAACTTCTCGTCGAGGGACAGCGCGCCGGCGCCGGACACGGCGAGCAGCGCCAGCATGTAGCCCCAGAGCACGTGCTGCGCGAGCGCGCCCTCGTAGCCCTCGCCGCCGAGCACGTGCCAATAGGCGATCACGGCCATCGCGTTGACGGCGAAGAGTCCGAGGGCTCCGAAGCGCGTGAACAGACCCAGGACGAGCAGCACGGGGAAAAACAGTTCGCCGAAAGTCCCGCACACCGCCGCAAAGCCGGGAGGCAGCAGTGGCACGCGATACTCCTCGCGGAAAAGCAGCAGCGTGGTGTCCCAGGTGGTGAGCTTGATCCATCCGGACTTGAGGAATTGCCAGCTCACCCACAGGCGCGTGGCTAGCAGGAACCATGGGCGGAGCCAGTCGAGAAAGCGCGCGAACGCCGCGTGGCCGGTCATCACCTGCGTGAAGCTGTTCATCGAGACTCCCTGTGTTGTTAGCGCTTCAGACCGGGGACAGGCCTGGTTTATTGCTGCGGCCATTTTCCGGTGGGCTTGGCATGCACGCAACGCGCGGCGAGCGGCTGGAGAGGCGACCCGAATCAACTACTTAAGCTGGAATCCCTGTGGCAGGAATGACGCGTGTGGGATCGGTGCCACGCATTGCCGGCCGGTGAGCGGAGCAGGAGAGCCGCGGCACAGGATTTTCCGCGGGACGCTTGCAGCAATTTGGGTTACTTTCGCCCGCAATCCAGGTTTGGGGGACGAGAGCGATGCAACTGTCGCAAATGTGGCGAGAGCATCTGCAGGCGGGCTGTCCAGCCGAAATGCGGGCCGTGAATATCGCCGGAATGTCGGTGAACGCGCTGGATGCTGAAATCACGGCGTGCGTGAGTGCCTGCGTGACCCACTCCCTGAAAATGGACTCGCGAATCGAGCGGCGCTTGCACGACATCGCGCATGCGCTCGAAGACATTCAGGGGCAGGGGACGCCGGAAGTGGCCGCCTACTGCAATCGACTCAACAAGCTGGTTAGCGCGGTGCTGGTGAATGCCGGGCCTGCCGACACGACTTCGGACATCGTCGCGCCGGACGCGGCGGCCGCCCGTCAGCCGGTGCGGCCGCGCATGCGAAGGAGATAGGTGCCGGGCCGGGAAACCGGGAAAACTCTTCCCGGCTGACTCGGCCGCCCTCGTCTTGCTAGTTGCTCGAGTTTTCCCGGTTTCCCGGCCCGGCACCGGGCTCGAACTTCAGCGACACACCGTTCATGCAGTAGCGCTGGCCGGTGGGCTGCGGACCGTCATCGAACACATGGCCGAGATGGCCGCCGCAATTCCTGCAGTGAACCTCCACGCGCGTCATTCCGTGCGTCGTGTCGGTGGTCGTCGCCACTGCGTTGGGCAACGGCTTCCAGAAGCTAGGCCAGCCGGATCCACTCTCATACTTGGTGCTGGATTCGAACAGTGGCTGGTTGCAAGCGGCGCAATGAAACACGCCGGTGCGTTTCTCGAAGTTCAGCGGGCTGGTGCCGGCGCGCTCGGTGCCGTGTTCGCGCAGCACGCGGAACTGGTCCGTCGACAATTCCTTGCGCCACTCCTGCTCTGATTTCTCGACCGGGAAAGTTTCGTTCGCCATTTCGTACTCCTTGGAGAGCCACCCGACTGGACCGGATATGTGGGGTCGATATTTCCGGCTACCAGAACGAGAAAGGGCGCATCCGAAGATGCGCCCTTGTGCTTGCTCTGGCCCCATTTGCCAACAAATGGGGTCTGACCTCATTACAGCAGCGGCACCAGCAGCAACGCCACGATGTTGATGATCTTGATGAGCGGGTTGATGGCCGGACCCGCGGTGTCCTTGTACGGATCGCCGACGGTATCGCCGGTCACGGAGGCCTTGTGCGCGTCCGAACCCTTGCCGCCGAAGTGTCCTTCCTCGATGTACTTCTTGGCGTTGTCCCAGGCACCGCCACCGGTGCACATGGAAATCGCGACGAAGAGCCCCGTGACGATGGTGCCGATCAGCAGGCCGCCGAGCGCCTTGATGCCGGCGCCGGGACCCATGAGCCAGTTCATGCCGAAGGCGATGACCACCGGAATCACGATGGGCAGCAGCGACGGAATGATCATCTCCTTGATCGCCGCCTTGGTGAGCAGGTCGACAGCGCGGCCATATTCCGGCTTCGCCGTGCCTTCCATGATCCCCTTGATCTCGCGGAACTGGCGGCGCACTTCTTCCACCACCGAGCCCGCGGCCCGGCCTACGGCTTCCATCGCCATGGCGCCGAATAGATAGGGCACGAGGCCGCCGATGAACAGGCCGATGATCACGGCCGGATCCGACAGCGAGAACTGCACCATCTCGCGGCCCGTGGCCAGCAGGTGGGTCTCGAGGTTGTGCGTGTAGTCGGCGAACAGCACCAGCGCCGCGAGGCCTGCCGAACCGATGGCGTAGCCCTTGGTCACGGCCTTGGTGGTGTTGCCCACCGCATCCAGCGGATCGGTGATGTCACGAATCTTCTTGTCGAGACCGGCCATCTCGGCGATGCCGCCGGCGTTGTCGGTGATCGGGCCATAGGCATCCAGCGCCACGACCATGCCGGTGAGCGACAGCATCGCGGTCGCCGCGATGGCAATGCCGTACAGGCCGGCCAGCGTGTAGGCGCCGTAGATAGCCAGGCAGATCGCGATGACCGGCAGCGCGGTCGACTTCATCGACACGCCGAGACCCGAGATGATGTTGGTGGCGTGGCCCGTCTGCGAGGCCGCGGCCACTTTCTGCACCGGCGAATATTCGGTCGCGGTGTAGTACTCGGTGATGACGATCATGGCGGCCGTGAGCAACAGGCCGATGATCGTGCAGCCGAACAGGTGCAGCTGAAGGCTGGGCTGATCGGCCGTGTTCTTCACCAGGTTCTCGGTGATGAACCAGAACGCCGCCGCGGAAATGAGGCCAGAGACGATCACGCCCTTGTAGAGCGCGTTCATGATCTTGCCGCCTTCGGAGGTTTTCACGAAGAACGTGCCGACGATGGACGACACGATGGACGCGGCGCCGAGCGCCAGCGGGTACAGCACGGCGTTTTCGCCCATGCCCGACATCATGAGGCCACCTAACAACATGGTGGCGACCAGCGTCACGGCGTAGGTCTCGAACAGGTCGGCGGCCATGCCGGCGCAGTCACCGACGTTGTCGCCCACGTTGTCGGCGATGACCGCGGGATTGCGCGGGTCATCTTCGGGGATGCCGGCTTCCACCTTGCCGACCAGGTCCGCGCCGACGTCCGCACCCTTGGTGAAGATGCCGCCGCCGAGTCGCGCGAAGATCGAGATGAGCGAGCCACCGAACGCGAGGCCCACCAGCGCGTGCAGCGCCGGCTCGGTACCGATGCGCGGCTGCAGGAAGGCGTAGTAGACGGCGACTCCCAACAGGCCGAGGCCGACCACCAGCATGCCGGTGATGGCGCCGCCCTTGAAGGCCACTTGCAGCGCGGCGTTGAGGCCGTTGTTCGCCGCTTGCGCCGTGCGAACGTTGGCGCGCACCGAGATGTTCATGCCGATGTAGCCCGCGAGCCCCGAGAGAATCGCGCCGATGGCGAAACCGCCGGCCGTGACCCAGTTGAGCGCGAAGCCGATGGCCACGAACAACACCGCGCCGACGATGGCGATGGTGGTGTATTGCCGGTTGAGATAGGCCTTGGCGCCGGCCTGGATGGCCGCCGCGATCTCCTGCATGCGGGCATTGCCGGCAGGCAGCTTCAGGATCGCCATCATCGAAAACACGCCGTACAACACGGCGACCAGGCCGGCGCCAATCGCCAGCCAGAGAGTGGGATTCATGCGGGACTCCTCACGGAAATCAGGGACTTAGTTGTTCTGCTGGAGTGCCGCCCAGTGCCCGGCTACCCCGAAAGGGGGCGCACTATAACAACGTGAGGTCAACGGGCCAACCCGCACAGGACAATGACAACGCGGGACAGCGAAAAGGTTTGCAGCTCGCGGCCTTCCGTGGGGGATTGGCAAATAAAAATGCCTCCCGGTAGAACACGGATACATGGAAACGTATCCCCTCGCTGCAGTGATCCTCTACGTCCGTGACATATCGACAGTGTCGCGGTTCTACCAACAGCATTTTGGCTTCGAAGCGGTGCCCAGCGCCGAACCGGGCTGGCAGGAGCTCAAGGCACCGGGTGGCAGCACCATCGCCCTGCACCAGGCGGCAAAATCACAAAAGCGCGGTGCGGAGATCAAATTGGTTTTTGCCGTCAGGGACGTGGCGGCATTCCGGACGCGCGCACTTCGGCTCGGCCTCAAATTCGGCGTGATGCACGAAGCGCACGGGTTCCAGTTCTCGAATGCCAGGGACCCCGCCGGCAACTCGATTTCGATCTCGAGCCGCGGTTTCAGGACTAAGGCTTGAACTCGGTGTTGAGCTTCTTCTTCACCGCCACGCCCTTGATCGTCACGTAGTCCGGCAGGCCGTTCTTGTACGGCGGGTAATCCTCGCCCGCGATCAGC
>Ga0193753_10000967_pt1 | contig 25714 bp, 23 predicted proteins | sample H1c2metaG_FD_144925 | JGI IMG/M metagenome (GOLD analysis project Ga0193753, IMG submission 144925) | Soil microbial communities from a riparian zone of the East river system, Colorado, United States - H1c2 | ecosystem: Environmental > Terrestrial > Soil > Riparian zone | place: USA: East... | reverse complement strand
ATCGCGAACAACAAGGGATTCACGAGCGATCTGGTTTCCGATCTGTTCATGAAGTCCCTGGGCCGCAAGCCGGCGAAGAATGAATTAAAAGCGGCGATGGAACTGGTCGGCTCGCCCGCGCAAAAAGAAGGCGTCGAGGATTTGCTTTGGAGCCTCGCGATGCTGCCGGAGTTTCAACTGATTTATTGATATGAGGAACAACGGCTCATCACGGCGTGACTTTCTGAAAACCGCGAGCACGGCGACGCTCGGCGCGCTCGCCACGGGTTACCCACGATTTGCCTTTGGCGAGGAGGCATTGGAAAAAATCGCGCCGCGCGCCGACACGATCATCGTGCTCTGGATGGCGGGCGGCATGGCGCAAACGGAGACGTTCGATCCGAAGCGTTACACGCCATTCGAGAAGGGCATGAAGCCGGGCGACATGTGGAGCACGTTCCCGCAGATCGATACGGCGGTGGACAACATCAAATTGTCGCAAGGGTTGGAGAACATCGCAAAGGTCATGGATCGCGCGACGTTGATCCGCAGCTATACGGCTGGCGATCTTGGATTCATCCTGCACTCGCGCCATCAGTTTCACTGGCATACCGGCTATGCGCCGCCGCAGACGGTCGCATGTCCGCACATCGGTTCGTTCATCGCGCGCACACTCGGACCGAAGAACCCTGCGGTGCCGGCGTTCATCAACATTGGCCAGCGCCTCGATGTGGGCGGCGAAGCAGAGGAACTGAAAGCTTTCACGACCGCGGGCTTTCTCGGCAGTGAGTTCGGTCCCTTCAACGTGCCGTTCCCCGAGGCTGCCGCGGATTCCGTGCGCCCGCCTATGGGCATGACGCCGTCGCGTTTCGAGAATCGCGACAAGTTCTATCGCAAGCTGGTGGAGAACTCGCCGGTGATGCAGCACGGCAGCAGTTTTCAACGTGAGTCGCTGTTGCGTTCGATGGACAACGCGCATCGGTTGCTCAGTTCGCCCGCATCCAAGGCGTTCGATCTCTCGCTTGAACCTCTGGAGAACATCAAAAAGTACGCGCCTGATTACACGCTGGGCAAACGCTACAACTCGGACATGAATCGCACCGGCAGTTACGAAGCGGGAAACGTCGGCCGCTTCGGTCTGGGCTGTTTGCTGGCGCGGCGATTGGCGGAAGTCGGCGCTCGCTACATCGAAGTAACCACGGAGTACATCCCATTCCTCAACTGGGACACGCACGAGAGCGGTCACGATAAGGCTGCGAACATGAAGAAGACCATCGATGCGCCCGTCGCGCAGCTTGTGCGCGATCTCGAAGAACGTGGATTGCTGGACCGCACACTTGTTGTGGTGGCCAGCGAGTTCAGCCGCGACTCGCTGATTGAAGGCAAACCGAACAACCGCATCAAAGATCAAGTGCCCGTGCCGGACACGATCGAAGACGAGAAGAATTACGGGATGCACCGGCACTTCACCGACGCCGGTTGCGTGCTGATGTTTGGCGGCGGGTTGAAGCGCGGCCATCTCCACGGTGAGACCGCGCCCGAACGTCCCTGCGTTACCATCAAGGATCGCGTCACGATCGAAGACTTGCATGCGACGCTCTACACGGCGTTGGGCATCTCGCCGAAACTTTCCTACGAGATCGAGAAACGCCCCTTCTACGTGACGCGAGATGGATTGGGCAAAGTGATCACACCGTTGTTCGCCTGAAAGGAAGGCATGGAATTCGACGGGTTTTGGGCAAGAGCTCTCACGCGGACCGTTGGCTATTTCGACACCGCCGCCCCGTTCTTTTGGTTGCGCCACTTCTTCCAGTAACCCCCGATTCGTTTGGAAAACACGGACGGTTTCTCCATGTAAATTTTGCCGCCCAGGGCCAGCGCTTCGGCGCGCAATTCCTTCCGGCGCAAATCGATCAGCCCGTGCAGAGTTTCCACTTCGTCTTCCGGCAGCTTCTTGCGCACGGCCGCCAGGGCATCGCTCAGCACCGCGAGATCGTGCTCGTCGCCCAGATATTCGCTGAGCACCTCGGCTTGCTTACGCAGGCTGTCGATGGTTTCCGACCAGACGCGGCGCAACAGGCTCAAGTGATACCAAAGGTCCTTCACGCGTTTGCGCCACTCGTGAAAATTTTCGGCGGAATCATCTTCCTGGACCAACGCATACGCATCGCGCCCCGCCTTGTAGGCCCGGCGCAAACCCGGACCGAGCGCGCCCCACGAATCACTGCCGAAGCGCCAGTCGTCCGCGTGCCCAAGCATTTTCGTCAGCAGATCCTTCACGTCATTAGTGCCATCGTCGCGCGCGAAAATTTTTCGGGCCTGGTCGTTCTCCTTCTTCAACATAGCCCGCACTTTGGGAAAAGGTTTGGGTGCTAGCCGTTCTTGGAAGTGCTCAGCCAGCGCATCGATGGTGGCGAGTTTCACGCGCGCGTCCCGCACCGGCGCGAGTTTCTCGGCCGCATCGCGCAGCAAGTCGGTTTCGCGGCGATACAGCTTGGTGCCGAGCCGCAGGCGCACCAATCGTAGAATCGCGCGCAATTTTTTGATGTCCTTGCGCGCCGAATGGACCGCCTCCATTTCGTCGCGAGGCTGATCGAGACATTTCATCGCGTGCTCGACGCGTTCTTTGACGAGCCGGCATGTTCCCTTGGCCACCGATTCATCCTTCACAAAATGATATGACATAAGCGCAGAGTGTTTTGATTTACGCCGAACGCCGGCGGGCGAGGTTCCGATTTCCATAACGCTTGCTGCCGGTGATTTCCCGTCCGAACCAGGCGGGCGGTTGAAACAATCGGCTCTCGTCCGCGCTCTTGAACTCCATCTCCGCCGTGATCAACCCGCGGTGCGGTCCGGCGAAAACGTCCATCTCGATCTTGCCGCCAGCCACCTGATGAATGTAGCGCGTCTTGGCAATCCGTTCGCCCCGCGTCAATCGCCACAACGACTCGAACTGCGCGCTCGGAATTTCGAATTCCTCCTCCAGTCGCGACAGTCCGTGGCCGCACTTTACCGTCATCATGCGAGAGGAATTTTTCCGCCGCAGACGAATCTCAAGCTGGCTGTTTTTCACGGGTAGGTAGCCTTGAAGGATTTTGGAGCGCGGCCATTTCTTCCAGCCGATGGGTGGCTTTGCGACAAGAAACTTTCGTTCGATCTCCATGCCCAAGGATCAAACGGCGACCGGACCCGGTCAACGCCTGAGAGCTGCGGGCAGCAACAGTTTTCGGACGCACAGGCCCTGCTGTGTGGCGACCCTGTGAAGGACGTTGAACCCGCCGTTGCAGGTAGGGCGGTTCTTTCGAAACGCGCTCTCTCGGTGGCTGCCGGCGTTTTTCGCCATTGAGCAGGCATTTTCGCTGCGCTAAGTTCGCGCGCATGAAATCGATTTGGTTGAACTGTTCCAAAACTTTGGCGGCGACATTTTTGCTGACGGTCCTGACTTTTTCCGTGCGCGCGGCGGAGCCGACCGCGCTGGAATTGATCAAGGAAGGCAATCGTTACGTGGGCGAAGAGTCGAAAGACAAGGTCACGCAGATCCGGTCGGAGAAATCCGTCGCCGGCCTGACGCCGAACATCTGGTACGTCGTTTTTTACGACCCGGATGCGCGCATGAAATCGACGGAGGTAAAGTTCGGCAACGGGAAAAAGATGGATGTGGTCCGCCCGTTCCGTCTGATCGAGCGCGCGACCGGTTTCAAGGCCATGGATCGTTCCAAGCTGAAGATTGATTCTGATGAAGCCATCCGGATCGCGCAGAAGGAAGGATTGCTCGACAAAATCAAGCTGACCAATTCCAAGCTCACGCTCGAGAAGGGCGACGAAGGAATCCCGGTGTGGAAGGTCGGACTGTGGGCCGAAAAAATGCGGGAGCCGGCCAAGACCGTGGACATCGGAAAAGTGGTCCTCAGCGCCGAGGACGGCAAGGTTCTGGAGCGCGACCTGCACATCAACCGCATCGACTGATTGGTTGTGACTGCCTCGCCTTCGTCCGCGCGATCGTGCGACGTCGCAATCATTGGCGGCGCACTGGCGGGCGCGGCGACGGCGATTCAATTATTGCGGCAAAAGCCGGACCTGCGCGTCGTGATCGTGGAGAAGTCCGCGAGCTTTCCGCGCAAGGTTGGCGAGGCCACCGTCGAGGTCAGCGCTTTCTTTCTCGGGCGTGTTCTGGGGCTGACGCAATATCTCAATGAAGCGCATCTCGTAAAACAGGGGATGCGCTTTTGGTTTGCCAACGAGCGCAGCAAAACCCTCGACGAGTGCAGCGAGATCGGCGGCCGTTACCTGGCGCGCGTGGCTGCGTATCAAGTGGATCGCTCGACGCTCGACACGGAAGTCTTGCGGCGCGCGCGTGCGCTCGGCGCGGAAGTCATCCGCCCGGCGAGCGTGCAAAAGGTGGAGTTGGTTTCTCGTGGCACGCAGACGCTGACGGTTCGCCACGGTGAACTGACAGAAACCATTCGGGCGCGTTGGGTCGTCGATGCCTCCGGTCCCGCGGCCTTGCTCGCGCGGCAAAATGGCTGGTGGAAACCGAACCTGGAACATCCAACAACTTCCGTCTGGGCGCGCTGGCGCAACGTGCAGGACTGGGACGGCCACGAGCTTGCGGAGAAATTTCCGGACTGGGCGCTTCACTGTCACGGCGTCCGCGCCACGGCGACGAACCATTTCATGGGCGATGGCTGGTGGGCGTGGTGCATCCCGCTCAAAGGCGGCGACGTGAGCATCGGCGTCGTATTCGATCAGCGCCGCGTACAGTGGCCGGAGGGCGGCTCCCTCGGCCAGCGTTTGAAGGAGTTTCTGGGCAAGCATCCCGTCGCGGCGGAAATTATGCGCGGCGCGCAGTGCGTGGAAGGAGACGTTCATTGGCGCAAGAATCTTCCCTACTACAGCACGAGGCACGCGGGCGATGGCTTCGTGCTGGTGGGTGACGCGGCGGCATTCATCGATCCATTTTACAGCCCGGGCATGGATTGGATTTCGTTCACGTCTTATGCGGCGACCGAAATGATCCTGGCGCAAGGGCGAGGCGAGGATGTGTCGATGCTGGTGGAGAAACACAACCGTGATTTCGTGCGCAGCCACGCGTGCTGGTTCACGGCGCTCTACAAGGACAAGTATGATTACATGGGCGACTTCGAGCTGATGCGCACGGCCTTTCTGCTCGACCTTGGATTGTATTATCTTGGCGTCGCCGGGTTGCTCTACAAGCAAGGCTCGAAGGCGCTCGCCTATGGTGTGTTCATCACGCCGCCGTCGGTGCCGGTCTATCACTTGATGCGCACTTACAATCGGCGTTTCGCGGCCATGGCGCGGGCGCGGCGCGCACGCGGCACGTTTGGCCGGATGAACGACGCGCAACGGTTCATGTTCGGCGGATTTACTTTTGAGCGGGACGGCGCGAACGCGAAACACATTCTCAAAGCGTTGGTGCGCTGGGGCGTGCTGGAGATCACCGAAGGCTGGCACAGTTGGTTTGCGGATGAACGTGCCCCGCGTCCATTGCTCGCGGAAAGTCCTGCGTCGGCTTGAATCTTCTTCCTGATGAGTATCGAGGAGCGCACCGCCACAACCAAATGGCGCCCGGCGGTGTTCGATGAACGTGACCATTTCACGACGCCGACTGCTGGTCCTTGCGTTTCTCCTGCTGGCCGTTTTGCTCTTCTGGCTGTGGCCCGCCGCGAGCTGGCGTTTTCAGAATTTCCCGCCGACCGCAGAGGGACCGTGGGTGGCATTTGGCGACAGCCTTACCTCGGGTTACGGCGGCAGCGACGGCGGTTATCCTGTGCAACTGAGCAAACGTCTGGGCGTTCCCATTCAGAATCTCGGCATGGCCGGCGAGACGAGCGCGGATGGTTTGAAACGTATCGCGGACGTGGAGGCGCTGAACCCGCGGGTCGTCTTGCTCTGTTTTGGTGGCAACGATGTGCTGCAAAATTTTTCGCGTGATCAAATGCTCGCGAACGTCGGCGCGATGATCGATCGCCTGCACGCGCGCGGCAGCTTCGTGGTGCTCATCGGTGTTCGCGGCTCGAGCATGATCGGAGACAAAAACGCAAAACTGTTCCAACAACTCGCTCGCGACAAGGAAGTGAAGCACGTGCCCAACATCCTCGACGGCCTCCTGACTCAGCCGAGCCTCATGTCCGACTACGTGCATCCCAATGACGCGGGCTACGAGAAAATTGCGGAACGATTGGAGAAGGAACTCAAGCCGTTGCTGCCGAAGCTCAAGGCGCAGAGAAATTAGCCAGGCACGTTCACCGTCGCGTTGTTTCTTTCCAATCGCCGAAACGCTCTCAACAGCTCTCAAAAAGAACAAACGCCGCGCGAAAGGCGCGGTGTTTTTGGCTGAAATATCGAAGCAGTTTCGCTTACGGCGTGGAGTAATTGTGCTCGGATTCAGGTATAATGGTCGTATCAGCAATCGTGAGTTCTGACGGCGGCAGGCCACCCGGCGTGAACGGAGGGAGCAATACCGGCGGCGGGCCAACTGCAGCCGAGGCTAGCCGCGTTGCCATTGTGCCTTCTGTTTCCTTGACCAGCAGCGACTCGGGTGATTGCTTCGCGTCACGCGAGTAGGCGGCGAGCAAATCTTCGGTGTGCTTGAGCACCAGCGCGAGCGACGCCGGGCGCTTGGCGGCGGCGAAATTAGCCCGTGCCTTGGCGATAAGCGGCTTGAGCGCCGGCACGGCGTCCATGATCGACGGCAAAATCTTGTCGGCCGCTTTCGGCGCGGCGTTCGCCGCCGAAACTCCGATCACATAGAACGCCGCAGGTTGGGCTTGGCACATCGCGCCGACGATGGCGCCTGTCTCGGAGGGCGCTGCGCTGACGGCGGCTTTGGTGATGGCGCCAGCCATCTTCGGCTGCAGTTTCAACGCGGTTGCGGCAGCCGTGGCGGCTACTTCCGGTGAAGACTTCGCGACCGATGCAGCCACGAGCGGCGTCGCGGGCGAACTCACGCTGATGGCGGCAGTGACCGCGTCCGCAGTTGCGGACGCGCGGGCCTCCGGCTTCTCGGCTGCGATCAGCCGAGCCGTTTCGCGCGCGAGCTCGGTGACACGGACTCCGCGGAGCTGCGTGGTGTAAGAGTTGATACGCGCCTCGTCTGCCAGCGCGGGCAAAGCCAGCGTGGCGGAGATGGCGACCAGATTTTTAATCGTGTTTGATTTCATCGGATTGTCAGTCTGACAAGCGATGACTGTGCCGATCCTCGACGCGATGGTCAACGTGAATCCTGCCTTCCTCACCAGATTCACGATCGTTTCCGGTTTCGCCTCGAAACGAGACAGGCGCGTCCCGTGCGTTGGCAATCTGTTGCCCAGGCTTTGCCAAAGGCGAAATTTCGACCAGCGCGGCGCGTGAATTGTATGGCCAGACACGAGCGCCGCGATTAAATGCTTCGCCATGAATTCGGAGTATGGCGCTTCTCTCGAACGTTGGACGCGCCCGCTTCTGTTCGCCTCCTTTCTCGCGCTGGCCTTGTGCGCTTGCTTTCCCCAGGTGCTGCTTGGAAGCGAATCGTTTTTTACGCGTGACTACGGCGTCCTGGCTTATCCGACCATTCATTTCCAGCGCGAATCATTCTGGCGGGGCGAAATTCCGATGTGGAATCCCTACAGCAATTCCGGGGCGCCCTTTCTCGCGCAATGGGGGACCATGGTCCTCTATCCGTTCTCGCTCATTTATCTTTTGCTGCCGCTGCCGTGGTCGCTGAGCCTTTTTTGTTTTGCACACGTTTGGCTGGGCGGGATCGGGATGTATTTGCTCGCGCGGCATTGGACCAAAACCAATTTGGGCGGCGCGCTGGCGGGAACAACTTACGTTTTCAATGGCATCATGTTCGCGAGCTTCGTCTGGCCCAATTATCTCATCACGCTCGGATGGATGCCGTTCGTCGTGCTGCTGGCCGAGCGCGCCTGGCGTGAAGGAGGACGGTGGACCGTCGGCTGCGCGCTCGTGTCCGCGCTGCAAATGTTATCGGGCGCGCCGGAAATCATTCTCTTCACCTGGCTCATCATCGCTCTGCTTTGGTTATGCGACGTGGTGCGCGCGCCGGCTGCTGCGCTTCGTGCGTTGGGCCGGATGCTGATCGTGGTGTTGCTCACGAGTGGTTTGATGGCTGTGCAACTGATGCCGTTTTTTGAACTGCTGAAACATTCCCATCGCGACCTGAGTTTTGTCACCGCGAAGTGGCAACTGCCGCTCTGGGGCTGGGCGAATTTCATCGTGCCTCTTTACAACGCCTTCCAAACGCAGACGGGTCAGTTCTACCAATACGATCAGGGATTTCTTTCTTCGGTGTACATCGGTGGCATCGCGCTGGCCTTCGCCCTGGTCGCGGTGTTTCGCTGGCCGGATGCGCGGGTCTGGATTTTGTGCGCGCTGGGTCTGCTCAGCCTTTTCCTGGCCTTTGGCGAACAGACTCCCGTCTTCGGGACCCTTCGAAAGGCGCTGCCGTTTCTCGGCATCGCTCGCTATCCGGTAAAATTTCTGTTCGTGCTCGCGTTCGTCGTTCCGCTGCTGGCCGGTTGCGGAATGGCCGCGCTATTCCAATCCCGCCGCCGCGCGGCCTTGTACCTTCCCGCCATCCTGGTTCTCGCCGCCATGCTGCTCATCATGTGGGCGGCGCGCGGCCACCGGTTCGTGGACGTCAGCGCGTGGCCGGAAAATTTTCGGCAGAACATTGATTTTGGATGGAGCATCACCATGCCGGGAGATACCTGGCCGGATGCGGTCGCTAATTCCATTGCGCGCGTCCTTTTGTTTGTGCTGACGGTGGGACTTTTCCTGCTGGCGCTGCGCGGAAAACTTTTTGCGCCGTTGTTCGCGCTGGCCGCCCTGATTCTGATTGTGGTCGATGTGAGAACGCACACGCCGGACCAAAGCCCTTCGCTGCCCTCGGAATTGTTCGTGCAGCATTATTGGCCCGAGGATTTGGCGAAGCCCAGGCTGGGCGCGGGGCGCGTCATGATCGTTCCCGAGGCGGAAGACCTTCTGACGTTCTTTTCGAGCACGAACGCGCAACACGGTTGGGAAATCAAACGCCGCGCCGAATGGTCGAACCTGAACCTGCTCGATAGCGTGGCGAAAGTGAACGGCTCCTCGACGCTCCAAACCGTCGAACAACGTCAGGTCGAGAAGGCGCTCTACTCGATGACCAACCGTTTGCCTGCGAGCCTGCTGGATTTTCTCGGCGTGACTTACATCACGAGTTCGAATTCCGCGGCCCACTGGACCGAGCGCCCCAGCGCCTTGCCGTGGGTCACGGCCGGACAAGCGGCGATCTTCGCGGACGATGCGGAAGCGCTCGCCACGATCACGAACAGTGTTTTTGATCCGCGTCAAACCGTGGTGTTGCCGCCCTCCGCACGCAGCGTCGCCGGCGCAGCTTCCAACGCCGTCAACGCCAAAGTTTCTGCCGTGGTTTTTACCCCTCGCTCGATCGAAGCAGAAATCGAGACGCCTGCGCCGACGCTGCTCGTCATCGCGCAATCCTACTATCCGGCCTGGAAAGCTACAGTGGACGATGCAAACGCGCCGCTCTTGCGCGCGAACCTTGCCTTCCAGGCGGTGCCTGTTCCCGCGGGCCGGCACCGCGTGCGCGTCGTTTACATCGACACGAAGTTTCGCGTCGGGGCGCTGGTGTCCGGTTGTTCGCTGCTCCTTTGCGGTCTGGTCTGGCTCAGGAGTGGCAAATCGCGCGACTAAAGTTGTGTGGATGAGTCTCATCTTTCTTTACCAAAACCCATCTGACATTTACAGATGTCGGCCATGGATTTCGGAAACCCCATCGTGTGGATTGTCGTCGGCCTGATCGTGGCCGCGCTTGTCACTGTCATCGTTGCGCCGCGCTTTTCTGCCGAGGCGCGTCTCGAACGCCGCCGCCGCAAGAACAACGCGCGCGTGATCAGCAAATCACAGCGCCCGACCGTGAAGTTCAGCGCGCGCACGGAAAAATCGAAGAAGTAAATCACAACGCCGGCCCGCCAGCCGTTTCGTTAGCGGGTGGTTTCTAAAGGAAAACTCGATGTGTGCGTGCGCCGTGATTTGGCTTCTTTGCCATCATCGAGTTTTCCTTTAGAATCCTCGGCCATGAACAACTTCAAACCCCCCGCGCCGCCTCTTTTGTTCCTGTGCGGGATGGCGTTGCTGATTTCCTGCGCGATTGGCTGGAGCGCCGAGGTCCCTGCTGTGCCGTTCCCTCCAGTTCCCACCAACACCGTGCAGCCGACCGTCACGGCGCAAATGGGCGACGTGGGTGGAAAGTTTTTTGGACGCACGCCCGATTCGGCGAAGACGCGGCACTACTACATTGCGGCCGAGCCGGAGCTGTGGGACTACGCGCCGCAAGGGCAGGACCCGGTGTGCGGCAAACCTCTCCCGCCGCCGGTCCTTGCGCAACGCCGCGTCGCCAAGATGCGTTACGTGCAATACACCGACGCGACGTTTACGACGAAAGTGTTTCCCACGGCGCGCCTCGGAATCATGGGTCCCGTCTTGCGCGGAGTGGTGGGTGATTTTCTGGCGGTAACGTTCATCAATCGCGGCGGGCAACCATTCTCCATGCACCCGCATGGCGTCAAGTACGACAAGGATAGCGAAGGTTCGTATTACGAACCGCGGCCTGGTCTCGGCGCCGCCGTCGCGCCGGATGCGAAGTTCACTTATGTCTGGCACCTGGACGCGGAGTCCGGCCCGATGCCGGGCGAACCGAGTTCCAAAGGCTGGCTCTACCACAGCCACGTAAATGGCGACGAGGAAGCGAACCTCGGCCTAGTCGGGTTCATCGTCGTCACCGATCCGCAACGCGCCCGGCCCGATGGCACGCCTGCCGATGTGGATCGCGAGCAGGCCGCGCTGTTCATGATTTTCGACGAGAGCGGGCTCGGCGAGGCGGAGCGCGAGGCCGCCGAGTACGCCAGCTTGAGCACCAACAACTCGTCGCTGGTAAAGCCGTGGTCGCAGGTGCAGGAAATTCTCGAACAAGGCGCGCGCGCGGCCATCAATGGTTACATCTTTGGCAATCTTCCGGGACTCGAATTGAACGAAGGCGAGCGCGTGCGCTGGTATCTCTTCGGTCTCGGCTCGGAAAAAGATTTTCACACCGCCCACTGGCATGGCCAGCGCGTGCTCGAAGAAGGCCGCCGCCGCACCGACGTGGTGGACCTCTTGCCCGCATCCATGAAGGTCGCCGACATGATCGCCGACAATCCTGGCTCATGGCTGTTTCATTGCCACGTGTCGGACCACATGACGGAAGGTATGTTCGCCAGTGTGAACGTGCATCCAAAGAGCGCGCCTGCTTCGAGCAAGACCGCCGGGCCGGCATTTTTCGGACTCGCGGCGGCGCAACAATCGTTGCAGATAAAAAAAGCCGAAGCCTCCCTGGAAGCCGGGGGCGATTGCCGAATCGGACTCGCGGGCGTCGTGGTCGTGTTCGACGCATTTTCTGTTTTCACGCAGCCGGTCACCTTTGAAATTCTGGGCCGTACGTTGCCGTTCAAGCCGGATCGCCGTGGACGCGCGCTCGCCGCGGGCGGCGAGTTCCAGATTAAAAACGCCGGCGAGTTCGGGGTCGTGTACGGCGGCCAGATGGAATTCGAACTGCGCTTGCAAGGCAAGGAGTGGCGCGAGGGTTTGACAAAGCTTGGGCTGACTGGAGCGGGACCGCAGCGCGTCATGGTGCCGTTCAAGGCCAAGGTCGGCAGCGCCTCGCACGAAGGTCTGGCGGAGGTGCAATGCGTTTTCAAATGAAGCGATGGAAAGAGGCCGGGAGCCGCAACTCCGCTTGCTCTTCGCTTTGCGCCCGTTAATTTCGTCGCACTCAAACTGATGAGCGTGGCGACTTCGCATCTCAAGAACCTCGACTATTCGGTCATGCAGCAGTGCATGCACTGCGGCATGTGCCTGCCTACGTGCCCGACTTACGATGCTACCAAGATCGAGCGCAACAGCCCACGCGGCCGCATCGCGTTGATGCGCGCCATCGCCGATGATCGCCTCGAAGCGACGAAGACCTTTGCGGACGAAATGTATTTTTGTCTCGGCTGTCTTGCGTGCATGACGGCGTGTCCGGCGGGCGTGAATTATGCGGAACTGTTCGAGCACGCGCGCGCGGAAGCCGAGCGCTCCCGCGTGTTGGAGAATCCCAAACGCAATTTGATTCGCGGCTTCACTTTGCGCTGGCTGTTCATGGATTTGAGCCGCCTACACCTGCTCGGGCGTGTGATGCGCCTCTATCAACAGCTCGGAATCCAAACGTTCATTCGCCGCAGTGGCATTCTGAAATTGATGCCGAAGCGCCTGCGCGAACTCGAAGCGATGACGCCACAGATTCAGCCGAAATTTTCCGCTGACTTGATTGCGCCCATCACGCCCGCGAGCGGCCCGCGCCGGTATCGCGTTGCGATGCTCACGGGTTGCGCGCAGGACCTGATCTTCAGCGACGTGAACCGTGACACCGTCGAAGTGCTTGTCCGCAACGGCTGCGAAGTGATCACGCCGCCGGAGCAACAGTGCTGCGGTTCCCTGCACGCGCACAACGGCGAGTGGGAACTGGCGCAGGATCTGGCGCGCAAGAGCATCGATCAATTTCCGCCCGAAGAGTTTGATGCCATCATTACCAACGCGGCTGGCTGCGGCTCGCATCTGAAGCACTACTCGCACTTGCTCGCCGACGATCCGCGTTACGCCAAGCGCGCTCATCTCTGGGACGAGAAGGTGAAGGACATTCACGAGTGGCTCGCGAAAATCGGCATCGAAGCACCGCGTGTGAATGGCGCAGCGCCGTTGAACGTGACTTATCACGAGGCCTGTCACCTGTGCCATGGGCAGAAAATCACCGCGCAGCCGCGCCAGGTTTTGCGCGCGATTGAGAACGTGCAGTTGATCGAGCTTCCCGAGAGTATGTGGTGCTGCGGCAGCGCCGGCATCTACAACATCATTCAGCCGGAGATGGCCACGGATCTTCTCGAACGCAAAGTAAAACATATTCAGAGCACCGGCGCGCAAGTCGTCGCCACGGGAAATCCCGGCTGCATGTTGCAGGTGCTCAACGGCTGCCGTACTGCTGGCCTGGACGTGCGCATTGCGCACCCGGTGACGCTGTTGGCCGAAGCTTATCGCGGCGATCATTGACATGCGCCTCGCAGGGAAAACGCTGGTAGTGATTGGTGGCACGACGGGCCTTGGTCTTTCTGCCGCAAAAGCGGTTGTCGCGGAAGGAGCAAAGGTTGTTGTCGTGGGACGAAATGCGGAGAGCGCGGCCTCCGCTGCCAAAGACTTGGGTGCGAACGCGAAGATTCTCACAGGCGACGCCTGCGATCCGGCGGTGGCCTCGCGAGCAATCGAAGTTGCGGCTCGCGACTTCGGCTCATTCCACGGCCTCTACCACGTCGCGGGGGGCAGCGGGCGCAAGCACGGTGATGGTCCGCTCCACGAAATCACCGACGAAGGCTGGGCCTACACGCTGAACGAAAATCTCACTTCACTCTTTTACTCGAACCGCGCGGCGGTGCAGCAGTTCCTCAAGCAAGGCACGGGCGGCGCGGTGTTGAACATGGGATCGGTGGTCGGATTTTCGCCGTCGCCGAAGTTTTTTTCCACGCACGCTTACGCGACAGCCAAGGCGGCGATCATCGGCCTCACGAAGTCCGCCGCCGCTCATTACGCGCTGCAGAGCATTCGCTTCAATGTCCTTGCTCCCGCGCTGGTCGCCACGCCGATGTCGCAGCGCGCCCAGGGCGACGAGGCGATTCTCCAATTCATCAAAACGAAACAACCGCTCGATGGGGGACGCATCGGCCAGCCCGGCGATCTCGATTCCGCCGCCGTGTTCTTCATGAGCGACGAATCGAAGTTCGCCACCGGCCAGGTGCTCGCGGTGGATGGCGGGTGGTCGGTGAGCGAAGGACAGCATTGATCCAATTCGATGAGTTTTGCTTTGGGAATTGATCTCGGTGGCAGCAGCGTGAAGGCGGTTGCCGTCACCATCGAAGGCAAGTTGCTGGGCGAAACCAATGTCGCGTTCGATGTGAGTGAAAGGTTGGACTGGGCGCGCCAGATTCGGCAACTCGTCGGCGAGGTTGAAATCAAACAAGGAAAGGCGGCGCGGGCTATCGGCATTTCCGCGCCCGGACTTGCGGCTCCCGACGGCAGATCTGTTGCCGTCATGCCCGGCCGACTGAACGGACTCGAAGGTTTGAACTGGACCGATTTTCTGCGCACCTCGCAACCGGTGCCGGTGTTGAACGATGCCCACGCGGCTTTGCTCGGCGAAGCGTGGATCGGAGCGGCACGGCCCTTTCGAAATGTTTTCATGCTCACGCTCGGTACCGGCGTCGGCGGCGCGGCGCTGGTGGACGGACGATTGCTCAAAGGCGCGCTGGGCCGGGCAGGGCATCTCGGCCACGTTTCCTTCGATGTGGATGGCGCGCCTGATATTTGCGGAATGCCGGGCAGTCTCGAAGTGATGGTGGGCAACTGCTCGATCGCGGAGCGCACCGGCGGCCGTTTCAAAACGACGCACGATCTAGTGGAGGCGCACGCGCGCGGTGATCGGCAGGCGACGGAAGTTTGGCTGAAATCCATGCGTGTGCTCGGTTGCGCCGTGGCGTCATTCATCAACGTGCTCGATCCAGAGGCAGTCATCATCGGCGGCGGCATTGCGCGCGCGGGCGCGACATTGTTCGAGCCACTGGAAAAGTTCGTGCGCGAAGTCGAGTGGAAGGTTTCCGCCGAACCCGTCAAAATTATTCCGGCGCAACTGGGCGAACTGGCTGGCGCTTACGGTGCAGCGTGGAATGCGCTGAACCTACCCCCGGCATCTTGCCGGGTTCCCCGATAGCGCAACCCGAACGGTTCGTTCGCGATCGATCTATCGCAAAATAAAAAGGCGCGCCGGAATTTCGGCGCGCCTGTGCTTTTCAAATGCTTTAGCTCAGTGCGAATGCTCGGGCTGCTCGCCGCTGGGCGGACGAGATTCGCCCGCCGTGCGATTTTCTCCCGCGGGGCGCGATTCGCCTCCACCGCGGTATTCGCCGCGCGGGGCACCTTCACGTCCGCCGCCGCGATTGTCCCGAGGGCCGCGTCCGCCGCGGTCACCGCCACCGCCGCGTGAAGGGCCACGATCGCGATCACGATCACCACCGCGAAACTCACGGCGTTCGCCACCACCACCACCGCCGCCACCATGGGAACGTCCGTCATCGGAGCCGTGCTTGGCTTCGTACTCAGCCTTTTCCTTGGCCGCCGCATCTTGATCGCGTTCTTCCATCGCTGCTTTACGCGAGAGGCGCACGCGGCCTTTCTCATCGACTCCGAGGCACTTGATCGAAACCTCGTCGCCCACCTTGGCGACGTCTTCCATGTTCTTAACGCGGAAACTTGCCCATTCGCTGATATGCACGAGACCGTCGCGGCCCGGAAGGAATTCGACGAACGCGCCAAACTCCTTGAGTGTGACGACTTTGCCGCGATAGATTTTCCCAGGCTCGGCTTCGGCTGTCATGCCTTCGATCTCACGGCGGGCGATTTCCATGCCCTCCGGCGAAGTCGAATACACGTTCACCGTGCCATCGTCCTCGATGTTAATTTCGCAGCCAGACTCATCGACGATGCGCTTGATGTTCTTGCCACCGGGTCCGATGAGCGCGCCGATCTTCTCGGGGTTGATCTTGATGGTGATGATGCGGGGCGCGTACTTGCTCATCTCCTTGCGCGGCTCGGCAATGACTTTCGCCATTTCGCCCAGCACGAACAAGCGGGCGACGCGGGCGCGCTCCACGGTTTCGACCATGATCTGGTGCGGAATACCGCGCAGCTTGAGGTCGAGTTGGAAGCCGGTGATGCCTTTGTCCGTGCCCGCGATCTTGCAGTCCATGTCGCAGAAGGCGTCCTCCCAGCCGATGATGTCGGTGAGGAGTTTGTAAGCAGAAATGCTTTCGCCGCTGTACTCGGCGCAGATGCCGATGCTGATGCCGCCGACGGGGCGAATGACCGGAACACCGGCGTCCATCAACGCCAGGGTGCCGCCGCAAACGGACGCCATGGAGGTCGAGCCGTTCGATTCCATGATCTCGCTCGTGATGCGCACGGCGTAAGGATAATCCTTGAGCGGGAGCATCGGCTCGATGGAGCGCTCGGCGAGCGCGCCGTGGCCGATTTCGCGCCGGCCGGGGCCGCTGATGCGTCCGGTTTCGCCGACGGAGAAATTCGGGAAGTTGTAGTGCAGCAGGAGTTTCTTGGTCGTTTTGCCACCGGTGTAGGCGTCGAACTCCTGCACGTCCTCGCCCGTGCCCATCGTCACGACCGAGATGGCCTGGGTTTCTCCACGTTGAAAGAGCGCGGAACCATGCGCGCGGGGCAGAATGCCGACTTCGCCACTGATGGCGCGCACAGTTTCGGGGCTGCGGCCGTCAAGACGCTTGCCGTCCTTCATGACAAGGCGTCGGACGGCTTCCTTTTGGATGTAATAGAACGCGTCTTTGAGAACAAACTCCGTTACCTTCTCGGCGCCGAATTTCTCCACCAACTTTTTGCTGACTTCATCGGTCACTGCTTTGACCGCAGCTTCGCGGGTCAACTTTCCGACGGTGAGAAGGGCGGCGACGATTTTGTCACCGGCGAGGGACTTGGCTTCGCTGAGGATTTCTTCAGGAACAATGTTAACCGTGATGGCCCGCTTAGGCTTGCTGACAGCGGCGGCGAGTTCCTGCTGAGCCTTGATGACCGGCACACAGGCTTCCTGGCCGAACAAGAGCGCGGCGCAGAAATCGGCTTCGGTGATCTCCTTGGCCGCACCCTCATACATGACAACTTCGCCGCGGGCATTGCCCACATAGACGAGGTCGAGATCGCTCTCGGCCATCTCGGCATGGGTGGGGTTGGCGATGAACTCGCCATTGATGCGCCCGACGCGGGCCGCGCCAAGCGGACCGTCCCACGGAATATCGCTGACCATGAGCGCGGCGGACGCGCCAATGATGTTCAGAATGTCCGGATCATTCTCGCCGTCCGTGCTGAGGAGGACCGTCTGCACCTGGACTTCGTTGTACCAGCCCTTTGGGAACAGCGGACGAATCGGACGATCCGTCAGGCGGCAGGTCAGAATTTCCTTTTCCGTCGGACGGCCTTCGCGTTTGAAGTAACCGCCCGGGAATTTGCCGGCGGCGGCGGCTCGCTCGCGATAATCAACCGTGAGCGGGAAGAAATCCTGGCCGGGCTTGGCCTTGGTCGCCGCGACGGCGGCGACGATGATGATGGTTTCTCCGAGTTGAACAGTGACGGCGCCGTCAGCTTGTTTGGCAATTTTGCCGGTTTCGATGTGGATCTGTTTGCCACCAACTGTGGCTGTGACCTTGTGAGGCATTTTTTCTCCTGTGAACCGCCGCCTCCAGAGGAACTTCAGTGAATCCCGATGAAGTTCGGGACTGAATGAAATTACCCGGAGGCGAACTGGTTTCCATACGCGTTTGTTGTTTGAAGTCACCGAACCGCCGCGTCTCTGCAGCCGGTGAAAGTGAAACGTGCGCCGCGGTTAGGCCGGGGCGCACGTCTCGAAATCATTTGCGCAATTTTAACTTCTTGGTGATGGCCTGATAGCGAGGCGCATTTTTCTTGTGTAAATAGTCCAACAGACGGCGGCGCTGGCTGACCATCATGAGCAGCCCGCGGCGCGAACTGTGGTCCTTCTTGTTTTTCTGAAGATGCTCGGTGAGTTGATTGATCCGCCCCGTGAGGAGCGCGATCTGGACGTCGGCGGAACCCGTGTCCTTATCGTGAATGCGAACACCTTCGATGACTTTCACTTTTTCCATAATGGAACTGCTTCTTTCTTTCGTAATTGAGCGGGCGAATCTAGGTGCGGTGCATGGGGGTGTAAAGCACTTTTCCCCGCGATGTTGGTTAAAGAATTGGTGACGGAATTGGCTTTGTGCAATGAGGAGCAACGGCGTCCCTTGGGAGGAGCAACGGCGTCCCTTGGAGTTGATACGTCACCTTTTGCGAAAAAAAATCTCCATCTCCTCCAGGTGATCCGTGTTCAACAAGTCCACGCTGGCGTCGTTCAGTGCTTTCCATCCACCCGGATTGTCCGGCGCGGCCCATAAGCGAAGCCGCCGGCCTTGCGCGTGAGTGCGTTGAACCAAATCGAGCAGTTTCACTTTGTCCGCTGATGGCATTTCGCCGATGCCGCGCCACTGAAAATGTTTCGTCCAGTTGTCGCTGATCAGCGGCATGAGAGCTACCGGGAGATTGCGGTCGAGATCGGGCAAGCGTCCGTCCAGGGCGGCGTAACGGATGAATTCGCTTCGCATGGTGGCCTCAGCCCGGTTGCCCGAGATGATGGCCATCACTGCGTTTGTGCGAATCCTGCCCGATTCGAAGCCAGTCATGATGTCGGCGTAAGCTTTCAGCACCACGCGCAAAGCAGCATAAGTGGCTTCCGCTTCTGATTTCACGTCAATGAGGAGTGTGATGGGCGGCGAACCTCGCACGGCTGAATTGGTCCGTACAAACGCTTGCAAAGGATCGAGGTAAAGCTTTTGCAGCGTGCGTTCGCTTGATGTCTTGTCGAGATCGTGAGCGACGAGCAGCGCGCCGTTGATCAGCCACACGTCTGCTTCAACGCTCCAGAAGTGATGGGCTAGGGCGTCAGCGAGCGGGCGAGAATGGAGATAGTCGTTGTGCGCGTGCGCACGGACTAAAGGAAACTCGGCAGGCCCTTGTGCGTTGCACGCCGGTATTTGAAACAGGAGGAGCGCACAGCCTGGGATCATCCATTTCACGAAGTGATCTTTGCGATGGAATCGGCCTTGGCAAGTTATTCAGCGGTTTTCTACCTGCGCGCGCCTCCTCGCTTCGCGGTCATGCGCCATAAAACAGAAAAGCCCAGGGCGAACCCTGGGCTTTCTTGAATAGCGGACTGAACTTAGAGCGAATGACCGGCCGTAGCAGCAAGGGTGCAAGTCGGTTGGGTCTGCACGGCCAGCAACGAGTAGACGCCGCCGCCCGGGCACAAGGGTTCAGTGCGAATGTACGCGGTGACACCATAGATGTCGGCGACAACAGGCACAGATGTGCTGGTTTTCTTGAGTTCCAACGCCCAGGTGGACTTGGCGCCATCGATCTGCTTGAGGTTCGCGATGCACGCATTTTTCTGCGAAGCTTCGCGGGCCTTGATGAAGTTGGGGATGGCGATTGCGGCGAGCAAGCCAATGATCGCAACCACGATCATGATTTCCACCAACGTGAACGCGCTACGGCGTGAGGTATTGATCTGCATATATGTTTTTAACCTTTCTGACTGACTGCGGCGTGAACAGGATGCACGAGCGGTTTATCCATTATTTCGGCTGTTCACTGATTGCCCGTGCAAGACCGCAATGCCGTCTTAGCAACGGGGGTGCCAGCGCTGCACATTCGTCGAAACCGCGAGAATACGCATGGAGCAAGGTCATTCGAGTCCGGGCCGCACGCGTCGATGTCCGCTTGCCGCACAGCACTGTCTCTCCTGTCCAAGGTTGTCAGAAAACTCCCACGCGACGTCGCGGATCATGCCGACTGCGCACGTAAAATCGGAGACGTCGTTGTAGGAGCCATGCTCCGACAGTGGGGAGGCGTGGCCCAGCTTTGGTCAGTTAAGGGGAAACAGAAGGGGCTGCGGAACGCGATAGGCAGTTGAGGAATGAGCCGAAAGCGCCGGTTGCTCCTGAAAGAGAAGACCCGCTGCAACAGGCAGCGGGTCCGCTCCACTTGCGACACGGAGAATATCAAAAACCGCATCGCATCATAATCATCGGCCAATGCAGCCGGTTCTTAAATGCGCGCCGCTTTAAACCAGACGGGAATGATTCAGACTGCCACAGAAGCAAACGAAGGGAACAAAACCGGACACTCGTTTCTTTCCAGGCTTCGTTTCCTTTGTTCGCATTTGTTCCCGCATCGTTCCGGTTAAGTCGCCAGAAACTTCGGTGCCGGCGCTTTCACGAACTCAGCCAGTCGCAGGTAAATGGGTTCCAGTTCCCAGCCCGAAACAAAGTTCGTTCGTGAGACGGCGATCATTCCAGCCATGCGGGCGTCGGACAGCAGAGTCGGTTCTTCACCCAGTCTCCAAGGTCCAGTGTCCGCCTTGACGAAAATCTCGCCGCCTTCGCGCCTTCGCGCTTCTTCCGCTGCCGTCAACACTCCGGGCGGACCCAGCGATGGTTGCTCTTCAAGGCCAATCCGATATCGGATGGCGTAAGATTCGTTGCGCTGCGCGTCGAAGACGATATTCGCGACTCCGCAAAACGGCGTTTGCCGCCGCAGCAACTGCATCCCGTCGGCACTGAAGAGACGGCGTGCAATCACGTCGGCGCTGCTGATGCCAATCAGTTTCACACCATGGGCAAGTTGCCATCCTTGGGCAATCGAGATGGCGGTACGAATCCCTCCGTAACTTCCGGGACCCAATCCCACCGCAATACATTCCACGTCGCCGGGTTTCATTTGGGCCTTAGTGAGGACGCAGTTGATCAGCTCGAACGCGCGTGTTCCTTTCGAGGTCAGATCAATGGCGAATCCAAGCACGATGGAATCATCCAGCACGGCGATGCTTCTTTCATGCGGCGAAAATTCAAGCGCCAGAATCTTCATAAGTAATGCGCCGTTCTGTTTCGCTCAGAGTCTCAACTCGGACAAAGCGAGTAACGCCGGCCGCGCTGTTGCTCTCGCCATTCCATCGTTCAATCCATTCCACAACGGCCACTCCATCGGGCGCGATCAAGTAGTCTTCCAATCCAGCGCCAAACACTTCTTCGCGATGGTTCAGCCTATACAAGTCCAAATGAAACAACGGCAGACGGCCGCCCTCGTACTCATTGATCAATGCAAACGTCGGCGAGTGGACCCGCGCGGACGAGCCAAGCCCGCGGGCGATGCCTTTGACGAGTTGAGTTTTGCCGGCGCCGAGATCGCCACTCAAACCGATCACCCATCCGCGTTGCGCTTCGCGCCCCCATTGCTCGCCGATGGTGAGAGTCTCCTCAGGACTTTTCGAAATGAGTGTAGCCATGAACGTTCAACGGCCTGACGCCATCCTTGTCCCGCAAGCGCAGTCCCGGTTCGGCTGTAATCTTACCGATGCAGGAGAGCGGCAGTGTTGGAAACTCTTCTTTCCAGCCATCGAGCAGTGGCACGGCGTCCTTGCTCGTCACGGTGAACAGCAGCTCGAAGTCTTCGCCGTCCGTAAGCGCCGCGAGCAAAGGCGGCTTCGCCGAAGATTCCGCGCGCGCGACCTGCTTCGCTTCGCGACGAATGGGAATCGCGCGCGCCAGCAATTCAGCGCCGACGTGACTGGCTTTCATGACATGGCGCAGGTCGCTGGCTAGCCCATCGCTCAGATCGATCATGGCGTGAATGTTGAAATGCGCGCGCAACCAACGCGCCTCGCGCAGCCGCGGTTCGAAGTCCAGGTGCCAGCCGTGAATCGAGCCACCCAAAGTTCCGGTGACAAAAATCGCGTCGTCCGCTTTCGCGCCGGAGCGCAGCACGCACTTATCTTTCCCCACCGTGCCGAGCAACGCGATCGAGATCAGCACGCGCCCCGGATTCTTCGTCGTCTCGCCGCCCACGATGGCCACGCCGTGCAACGAAGCCAGCGCGTTCAGCCCCGCATAAATTCTATCGATGCGTTCCGGATCAAAATTCTTGGGCAGAGCCAACGTCACGAGCGCTGAGTTTGGTTTGCCCGCCATGGCAGCGATGTCGCTGAGACAACGGGCCAGCGCCTTGCGCCCAATTTTCTCCGGCGGCGTGTCGGACGTGAAGTGAACGCCCTCGACCACAGCGTCGGTTTTGAAGAGGACGAATTCCGGCCCGCCCAGATCGAGCACCGCACAGTCATCTCCGCTCGCAACCACGACGGACTCGTTACGCGGAAGAGTAGGGGTGAGTCGGGCGATGAGTTCGACTTCGTTCATTGATTAATCCACTTCTCAGCCCATTTCGGATTCGCCACGATAAACGTAAAACTTACCCCGTTAAACAGACTGTGCAGCAGAATGGGGGCGAAAATATTCTGCGTTCGCTCGTAAAGCGCGGTGAGCACCATCGCCAAAAAGATAAACGACAGAAAGCCAACGGGGTGCAGATGAACGAGCGCGAACAGCGCGGAACTGATCCAGAGCGCGAGTTTTGCGTGCCCGCGTTGTTTAAGGAACGTGTAGAGCACTCCACGAAAGATAAGCTCTTCCGAAACTGGCGCGATGACGATCGCGGCCACGCCTTGCACGACGATCAGTGACCAGGGCCATTCGTTCCGCAGAATCTGCACGATCTGCTGCGGCTCCGGCTTCAGCCATTTCCAGTGCAACGACTCGTAAAGCGCGTTCAGGATCGCCGTGGAGATATTCCCCAGCACGGCCATGCCGATGAAAACGAGGATCAAAGCGAGAACAGCCAGCGCCGCGCAGCGTCCGTAATTGTGTTGCGAGAGACCGAAGGCTTCGCCCCACGTCGTGTCGTTGCACTTCAGGAACAGATGAATCCACAACACCGCGGCGCCTTGGATGCACACGATCGAAATAATCACGCGCGCCAGATCGAGTTGGTGCCGCGTGAGTCGCGACTCGACGATCCGGCTCATCAAACTCGACAGCACGATCGCCACTAACATGCCGGCCGCCAGCAGCACGCCGAGCAGGAGCAGGCTGAATGTTTGCCATCGCTTCTCCGCAATCACCGGCGAACGGTAGGCATCGGTCTTGGGCAAGACGAGGAAAACTGTTTTGCGCGCGTGCGCATCGACACTATCGTCGCGGAGTGTTCGGGAAATACAGGGCGGCAACGACGGGCGCGGCAATTCTGCTGCTGGCCTTCACCGCCTGCGTCAAGGAGAACAAAGTAATTTCACCCATGAGTGCAACCGTCACCAATGCGCCGGCCCATCGTCACACGAATCGGCTCGCGCGCGAGAAATCACCTTACCTCCTGCAGCACGCGCACAATCCAGTGGACTGGTTTGCCTGGGGCGACGAAGCGTTCGAGAAAGCGAAGCGCGAGAACAAGCCCATCTTCCTGAGCATCGGCTACTCCACCTGCCATTGGTGCCACGTGATGGAGCGCGAGTCGTTTGAGAGCGAGGAACTGGCCAAGTTTCTCAACGAACATTTTGTCAGCATCAAAGTGGATCGCGAAGAGCGTCCGGACGTGGACAAGATTTACATGACGTTCGTGCAGGCGATGACTGGCTCGGGGGGCTGGCCGCTGAATGTTTTCCTCACGCCGGAACGCCAGCCGTTTTTCGGCGGAACTTACTGGCCGCCGGAAACGAAATACGGACGGCCCAGTTTCCTGCAAGTGTTGCAGCAACTCGCCGCCGCGTGGCAGACGAAGCCCGCGGACATCTTGAACTCTGCGCAAAAGATGCACGAGCAGCTTGCCGAAATGACGTCACGCGAGAGCACCAATCGTTTTGCGCTCAGCAAGAGCACGCTTCAGAACGCCGGGCTGCGGTTAAAGGAGGGCTATGACGAAACGAACGGCGGCTTCGGTACTGCGCCGAAGTTTCCTTCGCCGAGCCATCCGCGCTTCTTGCTCCGCTACGGCACGCGTTATGGCGACGAAGAAGCGGTGCGCATGGTCCTGCACACCTGCGAGTGCATGGCAGCCGGCGGCATTTACGATCAGATCGGCGGTGGCTTTTCGCGTTACTCGGTGGACGCGCAATGGCTCGTGCCGCACTTCGAGAAGATGCTTTATGACAACGCGCAACTCGTGCAGCTCTATCTCGATGCATATCTCATCAGTGGCGACGTGCGTCATGCCGACGTCGTGCGTGATGTGCTGCGTTACGTGCTGCGTGACATGACGCATCCCGAGGGCGGATTTTATTCCGCGGAAGATGCGGACAGTGAAGGCAAGGAAGGAAAGTTTTACGCGTGGACGACGGAAGAGTTGAAGCAACTGCTCACGCCGGAAGAATTCGATCTCGCGACCAACTACTTCGGAATCACACCGCAAGGAAACTTCGTGGATCACAGCGATCCAAATCCATTGCCGAATCAAAACGTGCTGAGCATCGCCAATCCTGGCGCGGCGAAAGGCAAGGAGGCATTGCTCAACTCGGCGAAGAAAAAGATGTTCGACGTGCGCGCCAAACGTGTGCGCCCGCATCTCGACGACAAGGTCCTCGCGTCGTGGAACGGTCTCATGCTCGGCGCTATCGCGCGCGCGGCCGTGGTGCTCGGTGATGACGCGTATCTTGCGGCGGCGGAAAAAAACGTCGGTTTCCTCAAATCAAAACTCTGGGACGCGAAAACTAAAACACTCTATCACCGCTGGCGCGATGGGCAGCGGGACAACACGCAATTGCTGGAGAGCTACGCATTTCTTCTCAGCGGCGTGATTGAACTCTACGAAGCCACGTTGAAGCCGGAGCATCTCGACTTCGCCATCGCGCTGGCGGAGAACATGGTCGAGCGGTTTCATGACGCGAAGGACGGCGGCTTCTGGCAAAGCACGAGCGGCTCGAAGGATTTGATCCTGCGCGTGAAGGATGATTACGACGGCGCCGAGCCGAGCGGCAATTCCGTGGCAGCGATGGCGCTGTTGAAACTCGCGGCTATCACTGAGCGAAAGGATTTCAGAGTAGCGGCAGAGAAAACCATTCAACTGTTCTCCGATCGATTGCAGCAACTACCGCAAGCCGTGCCGTTCCTGCTCAGCGCGTTGGACTTTTCGTTGGAAGAGCCACGCCGTGCCGTCATCGTTGGAGATGTTTCGAGCGAAACGCCGCTGTTGCGCGCGGCCCACTCGATCTACCAGCCGCACAAAGTTGTGCTCGGCAACACGGGTGCGGTGGAACCGTTCGCGAAAACACTCGCGGCAAAGGACAACCAGCCGACGGCTTATATTTGCACCGGCACCGCGTGCCAGGCGCCCACCCACGATCCCGAGAAACTCAAAGCGCTGCTGCGTTAGGACTCAAAAGATAAAGCTCGGCCCGCGTGTTGTTTCACACGCGGGCATTTGTTTGCACAGCGGGCGCCGCTGTCCCGACTGTATTGATCCAGAAAGCTGTTTCGTTCGCCCGAGGGTCAGGATTCGCTCAGCCGTTTTTTCGGCGCCTCGGCCAGCATGGCGTGGGCTTCTTCGAGGATGGCGGGAATGCGATCCGCGAATGGACTGCGCGCGAGAAGGTTCGCCCAGTTTACGCCGCGAGCATACATCGCGTTCTCGCCGGGGAACCAATGGTCGGCCTGGCCGAGCAGGTTGTAACGCATCTTGCCCCACGCGATCAGATCGAGCGACTTGGCGTATGTCCAGAGGCGCAGGATTTCCAACACGTTGATCTCGCCGGGGACATCGAGATAATCTGGCACGCCTTCGGTCCAGCGTTCGCCCCAATCTTTGCCGAGGGAGAATGTCATTTCATCACGCAGGCGTTTCTCGATGGGCGCGATCGTTTCCTGAATCTTATCGTGGTATTCGAGCGCGGCCACGTGTTCGTCGAAGTCGCTCGGACGCGCGGCGCCGCAACTGAGCGTGTGAACTTCCGGGCGCGCTAGGCAGTAGAGATCGTTGAACTGCATCGGTGTGAGCGGCGCACAAAGTTTCACAAGCTTCGGCGGCGGCTCGTAAAGTTTTCCGCCCTTGTCGTTCGGGCTGATGATAAACACGCCCATGTCTCGCGCATGCGCGGCCTGCACCGCGGGCCAGTTCAAGTCGTTGACGAAGTACCAATGGA
>Ga0193753_10000966_pt1 | contig 25722 bp, 24 predicted proteins | sample H1c2metaG_FD_144925 | JGI IMG/M metagenome (GOLD analysis project Ga0193753, IMG submission 144925) | Soil microbial communities from a riparian zone of the East river system, Colorado, United States - H1c2 | ecosystem: Environmental > Terrestrial > Soil > Riparian zone | place: USA: East... | reverse complement strand
GGAGAGACATGATGGCTGATCTTGAGCAGTTGAAGCAGAAATATGCTCCGGTAATCGACAAAATTAAACAGTTCAGCGAGTACGGAGCGACTTTGGACGCCGTGGACCTGGATGGCGAAAAGCTGCACCTGAAGGGCACGGTTCCTTCTACCGTCGTCGCAAACCGCGTCTGGGACGCCATCAAACAGGTGGACCCCAGCTACTCCGATCTCCACCATGAGATTGCCACCACCGGCGGGGAGGAACAGCCATACACCGTCAAGTCAGGCGATACGCTCTCGGCGGTCAGCAAGCTTTTTTTACGGAAACGCGAACAAGTATCCCCACATCGCGACAGCCAACAATCTTGCCGATCCTAACACTGTCAAAGTCGGCACCACGCTCAAACTTCCTGTGATTAGCTAAAGCAGATAAGTCGCACAAAGAAGGCCATGCCGCGAAGAGAATCTTTGCAGCGTGGTTTTCTTTTTTTAGTGCAAGTCACAGTATTAGCAGCATTTATGCCGATACGACTAGTTTGTAGCAGCGGCGGCTGAATCGAGTTCTCCGGCAAAGTAACTCTGGCGAAAACGCACGCGTGCGCTTGGATAATCGGGGATGCGGACGCGGATGGTGTGCATGCCAGGGGAAGGATTTCCGTTGTTTTCCGCGTGTGGCTGGAAGCTGAGCAGGTAGTAGTTGTGGATGTGATTCGAGAGCTGGTGCAGGCCCTGGTCGAAGCCCTTTTGCGTGGTGAAGTTGATGTATTCGCCGCCTGAGAGGGCGGCCAGTTCTCGCGCGGCGTTCTTCTTGACGGCATTGACTGCCATCACTAAAAGGCCAATGGGGCCGCCGCCTCCGCCGTACTTCAAGTCGCTTAGAATCTCTGTTTTACCGGGGCCGAAGGCTACGGAGTCGAGCACGGTGTTGGAGCGTCCGAGGGCTGCGATCACCTCGGCGGCCTTGGATTTGCTGCCGTGATCGCGGGTTTCGCCGATCAGGAGGATGGCGTGGCGGTAGTGATTCTGCCGGGCCTCCAGAAGCCTGGTCGCGTAAGCTACTGCATCGAGGGTGGATGCGTCGGAGTCGTCGCAGGGCTCGAGCTGGGCGAGGGCTGTGGCCATGGAGTCTACGTTGCTGGAGAAGTTGCCCAGAAGCTCCGGGGCGGAGCCGTAGGTGACGACGGCGACCTCGCGCGGGGCGTCGCCGGCGATGCCGTCGACCATGGTGCCGAGACCGGCGAGCTTGGCGAACTGGAGGCCGGCGGAGCGGCTGCACTGCACGACGACGACGAGCGAGAGGCCGAGGGAGTCGGTGTCTTCGTCGAGGTGGATGGTCTGCGGAACTCCATTGTCTTCAACGACAAACTGGTCTGGTTTGAGCGCGTAGATCATCTCGCCCTGTTTGGTCTGGACAGTGGTGGGGACGAGGACGACGTTGGACTGGGTGCGGAGGGTGAAGCCCTGGTCGTCGGTGGCTGGATTGGGGGCAGGGTTCTGGGCCACGGCGAGGCCGGGGAGGAGCACGAGGAGGGGAAGGAGAGCCCGCATGGGTCCAGTTTACCTGCGCGATTTTTCGCAGGTTTTTTGGCGTGGTGGAGGGTGGTTTTTATTGGGGTTTTTCGTCTTTTGACATGGTTTTTGGCTGGTAGTTTGTGGTGAATCGCGTGGTGAACGTGGACAGCGGGAGGACACTTTTTGGGGTGGGGAAATTACGCCAATTATTTTTGAGTTTATTTTTTGGAGGAATGGCGGTGTTCGGGATGGAGGGAAGACAACGGCACGGGCAAAGACAAGAGCAAGAGCTGGCGGGGGAAGGGGGTACATTCCCACTCATCGCAAAGGCGCGATGAATGGGGCACCCCGGCGCATGGGGCTGTGGAAGAGCGGTAAGGCTAGAACAAGCAACAACAATTGCAAGGGCTTTGGGGGTGGGTGGGTCGTGAAAGAATTGGCTTTGATTGCCTGCCTGGCACCTGAAAGTGAGATGAATGACACCTGACTCTGTGACCGTCGATGCGACCGCTGTGCGTGCCTATCCCGAGGCGAGATTGGCCGATCAGGTTGACGACTACTTTGGCACCACGGTTCGCGATCCGTACCGGTGGATGGAGGATGTGGACTCTGCCGAGGTGAAGACGTGGGTGGATGCCGAGAACGAGCTGACGCAGAGCTATCTGGCGGAGGTTCCGTCGCGGGCGACGATGCTGGGGCGCCTGATGGAGCTGACCGACTTCGAGCGCTATACGGCTCCTGCGAGGCGTGGCAGCCGGTACTTCTACTCGCACAACTCGGGGCTGCAGAACCAGAACGTCATGTACTGGCAGGAGGGTCTGGAGGGCGAGCCGAAGGTGCTGCTGGACCCCAATACGATGTCGACGGACGGGACCGTGGCGATCAGCGGGCTGAGCATCACGGACGATGGCGCACTGGCCGCATACGCCATTGCGGATGCGGGGAGCGACTGGGTGAAGTGGCATGTCCGTGACGTGACGACGGGCGAGGACCTGGCGGATGTGGTGGAGTGGTCGAAATTCAGCGGGGCGGCGTGGCTGAAGGACGGCAGCGGCTTCTTCTACGAGGGCTACGATGCACCGGAGGCTGAAGCGCTGAAGGCGGCGAACTACTTCCACAAGGTCTTCTTCCACAGGCTGGGGACGCCGCAGAGCGCGGACAGGCTGGTCTTCGACCGGCCCGACGACAAGGAGCTGAACGTGGGGGCGCAGGTGACCGACGATGGCCGCTACCTTGTGCTGCACCAGAGCAAGGGCACGAGCCCGAACAATGAGCTTTCGGTGAAAGACCTGACTCGCCCGGATGCGCCGATTATCAAGTTGATCGCGACGGCCGATGCGGTGTATGCGCCGATCGACAATGACGGAACGACCTTCTGGCTGCTGACGACGCTGGATGCGCCGAATGGAAGGGTGATCGCAATCGACCTGGAGCGCCCGGAGCGGGAGAGCTGGAGGACGGTGATTCCGGAGAGCGCGAACAAGCTGAACGATATCTCGATCATCGACAACACATTTATCGTGAACTACCTTGCCGATGCGCAGAGCGTGGTGGAGCTTCACAGGCTGGACGGTGGGCTGATCGAGAGGCTGGCGCTGCCCGCCATCGGCACGGCGGCGGGCTTTGGCGGCAGGCGCGAGGATACGGAGACCTTCTTCCAGTTCAGCAACTTTACGACGCCGGGAACGACCTACCGGCTGGATATGAAGACGCGCAAGACGACTCTCTATCGCCAGCCGAAGCTGCTGTTCGATCCCACGCTGTACGAGACGACACAGGTGTTCTATACGAGCAGGGATGGGACGCGGGTGCCGATGTTTGTGAGCCACAGGAAAGGGCTGACGCTGGACGGCAGTGCGCCGACGCTGCTGTATGGGTATGGCGGGTTCAACATCTCGCTGATGCCGGAATTTTCGCCTTCGCTGGTGATGTGGATGGAGCTGGGCGGCGTGTATGCCCAGCCCAGCCTGCGGGGCGGCGGAGAGTACGGCGAGGCGTGGCATGAGGCCGGGACGAGGCTGAAGAAGCAGAACGTCTTCGACGACTTTATCGGGGCGGCGGAGTGGCTGATCGCGAACCGGTACACGTCGAGCAGGAAGCTCGCGATATCCGGCGGGAGCAACGGTGGGCTGCTGGTGGCGGCGTGCAAGATTCAGCGGCCGGAGCTGTTTGGCGCGGTGCACGCCGCGGTGGGCGTGATGGATATGCTGCGCTTCGACAGGTTCACGATCGGGTGGGCGTGGAAGGAGGAGTACGGGTCGCCGTCGGAGAGCGCGGAGGAGTTTGCGGCGATCTACGTGTACTCGCCGCTGCATGCGCTGAGGCAGGGCGTGGCGTACCCCGCGACCCTGATTACAACCGCCGACCACGATGACCGCGTGTTTCCGGCGCATAGCTTCAAATACGCGGCGGCGCTGCAGGCGGTGCAGACGGGGCCGAAGCCGATCCTGATCCGGGTGGAGACAAGAGCAGGGCATGGCGGAGGGATGCCGCTGAGCAAGCGCGTGGAGCTGGCCGCGGACCAGTATGCGTTTTTTGTAAGGGAGCTTGGAGTGGGTGCAGAGTGATCCCCCCTCTCCGGTAATGCGTAACGGTGATCAGAGGGATAAGTGCTGATAAAAGCTGTTGAAGATATTGGTGGGTTGCCTGATCGCTTTTTATCTCTTTTTGCTTTCTCTCTTTTTCGCGGGTTGGGCTTGTGCTGCTCTTATCTGTCTTGATCGCTTCTGTCTTGATCGCTTTGATCGGGAAGACTGAGGTTCTTCGCTTCGCTCAGAATGACGAGGTAAGACAGGCAACGGCAAGTACAAAATGCGGGGGCCTCTCCACTGCGCTGCTCACGATGAGACTGTGAGCAGCTTCGGTCGAGATGACGAAGTTTTTTTAGTTATGTTTTTAGTTAGTTTTCTGGTTTTAGCGTGACGCCGCTCTCGCGTTTTTGATGAAGGCAGCCAGTTTTTCCGGGTCTTTCTGTCCTGGTGCGGCTTCCACGCCGCTGGCCACATCGACACCCCAGGGGTTGAGTCCGCGGATGGCCTGGGCGACGTTGTCTTGCCGCAGGCCGCCGGCAACAATCAGCTTGAGGGCTCCGGCAGCCCTGGCTAGCACGGCGCTGGCCTCGACCCAGTTGAAGGCGACACCGGTGCCTCCGCTGGCTGCACCGACCTTGGAATCGATCAGGACACGGTCCACGATGCCTTCGGCTTCGATCTGCCGGAGCTGCTGGCTGACCTGCGCCGCGCTGGCGGGGGAGCCTACCTGCCAGTGCAGGACTTGAATGATCTTTATTCTCTCCTGAAAGAGCTGGTGGAGCTTTTTGGGGAGGGCGAGTTCGAAGTCGCCGTGAAGCTGGACGGCGCTTAGGCCGGCCTCGTCCACGATCGCGGCGATGTCGTTGGCGAGGTTCGACTGGAAGACGCCGACCTTCTCCAGGCTGGCGGGAAGCTGGGATGTGATGGGCGCGACCTCGTCGGCGGTGACGCGGCGGACGCTGGGCGCGAAGACGAAGCCTACGGCGTCGGCACCGAGTTCGGCGGCGAGTCTGGCATCTTCAACGTTGGTGTTGGCGCAGATTTTGATCCACATGGTTTAGAGCTCGGGGGAGTACTCGCGGCCAAGGAGCTGGGCGAGCGCGGCGGCGGGGTCGGGTTGGCGCATGAGAGCCTCGCCGACGAGGAAGGCGTCGTAGCCGACGCTGCGTAGCTTGAGGATGTCTTCCAGCTTGCGGATGCCGCTCTCGGCGACCATGACGGCATCCTTCGGCATCCAGAGGGCGAGATCGAGCAGGAGGTCGGGATGGACGGCGAAGGTGCGCAGATCGCGGCTGTTGACGCCGATGAGGTCGAAGCCGAGCTGGACGGCGCGCTCGAGCTCTTCGCGGTCGTGGGCTTCGCAGAGGACGTCGAGCTCCATGGAGCGAGCCTCGTTGTGCAGAGCGCTGAGGGATGCGTCGGTGTGGGCGGAGACGATGAGCAGGATCGCGTCGGCGCCGGCGGCACGGGCCTCGAGGATCTGGAAGGGGTCGAGGATGAAGTCCTTGCGGATGCAGGGGATTTTAACGGCGGCGGAGGCCTCGGCGAGATAGGCGAGGGAGCCCTGGAAGAAGGTCTCGTCGGTGAGGACGGAGAGGGCGGCCGCGCCCGCGGACTCGAAGGTGCGCGCCAGGGTGGAGGGGTGGAAGTCTTCGCGGATGAGCCCCTTCGAGGGGGACGCCTTCTTGATTTCGGCGATGACGGCGGGGCCAGTGGCGGCGACGGTTCGCAGATTGGCGGCGAAGCCACGCGGTCGATGGAGGGCGGCCTTGCGCTCAAGCGCGCCGTGGTCGGCGGCTGCCTTGCGGGCGTTGACCTGCAACAGCGTGTTCGCAAGAATCTGGTCAAGCTGTGTCGGCATATTCCCTTTTCGATGGTGGAAAGGTTGCGACCGTCGCGCTGCCAGCCTGAAGGGGTTGGTCAGCGGCGACGTGCGGTTGTGTCTGCCAGCACCCCACGCGCTGCCTGACCGACAGCAATCGCCTGCCGTTTCGTTGCATTTCAGCCGAGGCTGAAACTCTGGTGCCGAAGGGGGGACTCGAACCCCCACACCCTTGCGAGTACATGGACCTGAACCATGCGCGTCTGCCAATTCCGCCACTACGGCACGGTGTAATCACCCCAGCCGGTAAAGGCTGAAGCACGCTAACCGCGAGGCTTTAGTGTTACAAAGGCAGCCTCTGCTGTCAATGAGGCTGCCTGTCCGTGAGTCTTATTGAGCTAAATAGCGTCTACTGTGACGAGGTACCCTGGTGTGCGATGAATAACGAGACAAACGGTTTGAACATGGCCCCCAATACCAGCGATAAAATTCCCGAAGACCTGGCAGTCGAGATGCGCAGACTAGCCCATGACCTGAGCAATGCACTCGAGATCGTCGTGCAGACCAGCTATCTCCTGGGCACCGTTGAGTTGAAGGAGCCCGCGTCGGATTGGCTGCGGATGCTGGATAACGGAGTACACAAAGCGCTGGATCTGAATCTTGCGTTGCGCACATATATCAAGGAAAACGCCTCGGGCTAGTGCGTATCGACATAATTTTTCAGGCGCAGGCGCCCTGCGCGGGCGGCGCCCACTTCGTGGGGGGTGCACCGGCTTCGCCTACGGCCTCCCGTTGGTCGGCGGGAAGAATTTTTCCAGCGACCAACGGGAGTCGCGACCCGAAGGGGGTATACACGTCACGAAGTGACCGCCCCACGCGCAGTGGGACCCGTCGTCAGGCCATGGCAGCTAATAGGTCGATACGATCTAGGCCTTTTTCGCCAGCCTGGTGGCGGACTTCTTCGCGGCGGATTTCTTTGCGGGAGTTTTTTTGGCGGCCGCGGGCTTCGGAGCTGCGATTTTCCTGGCTGCTGTAACGCTTGCGCCCTTCGTCTTCGCCGACTTGGCCAGCTTCGCCTCGTGCGAGACGATCAGCTTTTCAATCTGCTCCAACAGAATGCGCGTGTGCATAGGCTTGACGAGCAGCTTGTGCGCGCCCATCTCCAGCCAGTCCTCGTCGGCGACGGGGAAGGCGGTCAGAAGCGCTACGGCCGGATGATACGGGGCGGAACGGGCGGCTGCGATGACTTCAGCGCCTGCGGCATCGCTCTCCATGCGCATGTCGGTGATGACCATCTGGTACTCGCGCGTGTGCAGCTTCGACATGCCCTCGCGCGCGGATGCGGCTGTGTCGACATCGAACCCGCTGATCTCCAGAACAGCCTTCAAGGTCAACAGGACGGCTACTTCATCATCGACCAATAGAATGCGACGTCTCATACTGTTCTTTTCTCCTATGCTTCGGTGCAAACATACAGCATCCGATGACACGATGCCAAAGCGGGCAGAGGGTCTGCGAACGAGGTGTTATACTTTACGTTGCAGCGCAACCGATTGCTCGAGGTGCGCCTAAACCCTAAACAAACGCATAGCGAGCCGGAAAGCCCGCTGTGGAGGCGACTTATTCCACCAATTGATAAACGTTCCGCTAAATCTTTCATCCGCACCAACGAACGTATCCGCGCACGCGAAATCCGCGTCATCGACGAGAACGGCGAACAGCTCGGCGTCATGGCTCCCTTCGATGCCCTCAAGATGGCCCGGGAACGCTCTCTTGACCTGGTAGAGATCTCCCCGAACGCCGTGCCACCGGTCTGCAAGATCCAGGACTATGGCAAGTTTCTCTACGAGAAGGACAAGAGCGACCGCGCCGCCCGCAAGAAGCAGAAGGTCATCGTCATCAAAGAGGTCAAGTTCTCGGTCACCGTGGACGAGCATGACTACCAGACCAAGAAGAACCAGGCTGTCCGTTTTCTAGGCGATGGCGACAAGGTCAAGGCTTCGCTGCGCTTCAAGGGCCGGCAGATGGCCCATCGCGATCTGGGTTACAAGATCATCAACCGTCTGATCCTCGATATCGGCGACGCCGGCCTGGTGGAGTTCATGCCCCGCATGGAAGGCACGACACTGCATGCCATCCTGGCACCGTCGAAGAAGGCTGAAGCAGCCCCCAAGAAGGCTGTCGCCGCAACCCCGGCCGTTGCCGCTCCGGCAAAGCCGACAGAACCGTCTACCAATACACCTGCCACGGTTTAACCTTTATTCAGATTAAATGATTCGAGCACTCCTGTAAGCCAGTTTTCCTCATTTCTGGAATGACTGGAACGGGAGTGCCGCGAAGATTTTCGCTCTATTCCCAAACGAGCAGATTTTTGACAGAATCTCTTCCTGAATTCTGTGAAATTTCTTGCACTCGTCCTATTCCACTCTGCTTCGCTCCCCCACAGCACCCTCGGTAAAAATCGTTCCGTTTGCGGCTGATGAACCGTAGTTTCCCGTTTAAACGCGAAAACATTGATCGGCAAGGTGAGTGCCCACCGGCCACCCTCACAGGCCGATAGCGACCTTTTTTCCACTTGATGCAATCCATCATGCAATTCTTTGCGTATAGAGACGCCGCGCAATTACGTTGGTAATAGCGGGTGTTTCATATTCCTGTATATAACTGATTTTATTAGACTTACTAGCCATTCCATCATAAAGTTAGAACATCAAGTCTGTAAAGAGAAATCTTTTTACGGTAAATACAACTTTCGGGGTATCCATCATGAAGAATATTGTCCGCGCTTTTATCGTCGTCCTTGCCCTCACCGGCGCTGCTGCCTCCACCCAGACCTCCTCTGCCTCCACCACCAAGATCTCCGCCGGCGTCACCAAGACCAGCGCCCTGCCGATTCCGGTATGCGCTCCTGATGATCCGAATGCATGCGGCATGGGCCGGGGCCGATAGAACTTCAGTCTGCCTATCACATTACATTTCAACCATATAGAGAAATAAAAGGGAACTCCATGAAGAATATTGTCCGCGCTTTTGTCGTTGTCCTCGCCCTCACCGGCGCTGCTGCCTCCACCCAGACCTCCTCTGCCTCCACCACCAAGATCTCCGCCGGCGCCACCAAGACCAGCGCTCTGCCGATTCCGGTATGCGCTCCTGATGATCCGAATGCATGCGGCATGGGCCGGGGCCGATAGGCAACTGGCAAAATGTTGCACATTAGCTAAATAAACTGTTGTTTCCGCCCCCGCGATAGGCTAGGCTTGATTTTGCCATCGGGGATCGACATGACAGAATCGTCCGTTATTCAACTTTTTTCCTACTTTGAGCCTATTCTCTGCGCAATGTTGATTGCCTTTCTGCTGCGCAGCAAATCAGCTCGTGAGTACATCTACCTCGTCGCGCTTCTGTGCGTAAGACTGGCCTGCTCTGTTATTTGCCTGCCACTTCTTTATTTTTGCTCGCGCGGAATCGAACAGCATCTGGCGTATCGCACTTATTTCTACGTCTATTGGACGAGCTACGCACTCGAAGCGGTCCTTTCGCTCATGGTTATCTACAGCATCTTCAAGCTGGCCATGGCTCCGCTGAAGGGTCTTCAAACCCTGGGCATGCTGGTATTCCGATGGGTCGCGGCTATATCCATCGCGGTCGCCATTGGCGTGGCACTCACTCCCCATCTCTCTGGCATCAAGTTCATGGTTGCGATGGTCACACAGCTGCAGCAGACCTCCAGCATCCTGACACTTTGCCTGCTGTTGTTCGTCGGATTCGCCGTGCGCCCCATGGGCCTGTCGTTCCGCAGCCGAATCTTCGGCGTCAGTCTCGGTATGGGCTTGATGGCAACCATCAATCTGGTCGATGCTGCCTGGTTGTCTCACAACCAGGATATGTATTCCAAGCTGTCCATTATCAATGGCGTCGCGGACTGCATTGCCCTTCTTGCCTGGTCCACCTACTTCGCCTTCCCGGAGCCGAAGCGCCGCATCATCGTTCTACCGACCACATCGCCCTTCCTGCGTTGGAACCAGATCTCCCTGGCTCTCGGAGACGATCCGGGCTATGTCGCCATCGGCGGCATTCCCCCGGATGTCTTCGCTCCTGCAGAGCTTGAGGTGATGCGACGTGCTTCCGCGAAGATGTCCACGAACCTTGAGTCTTCAGCCACCCATCTGCACTCGCTCTCGGCCTAAGAACAACAAGACGGGACTTAGTAGTAGTTGCGATATAAATTCAGTGCAAAGTAAGAAGGCCGTCCCACTCGGGGACGGCCTTTTTACTGCTTAGTGAGTCTGAGCCTACTCGCGCTCAGATTCAGACTTCTTCCAGTTGATCAGATCGCCCAGCGTGGTGCTGCTGCTGTTCCCCGAAGAAGAAGAAGAGGAGGAGGAGGAACCCGAGTTGCCCTTGGGGGACTTCTCACGCTCCTTATAGCTCTCGACCTCTGCACGGCTGGCTTCTTCGCCGACTGCGCGGATGCTGAGACCGACCTTCTTCTCTTCCTGGTTCATCTTGACGATCTTGAACTCGTGCTCAGAGTCGACATCCATGGCCACCGGCTGACCGTGTGCGTCCACTGCCTCGGAGACGTGGCAGAGGCCCTCGACTCCTTCAGCGATCTCAACGAAGGCGCCGAACTGCGCGGTGCGCAGAATCTTGCCCTTGATGACATCGCCAACGCGGTGCTGGGCAAAGAACGTATCCCAGACATCGGGCTGCAGTTGCTTGACTCCCAGCGACAGGCGGCGATTCTCCGGCTCGACGCCGAGAACGATCGCCTTCACCTTCTCACCCTTCTTCAGGACCTCGGAGGGATGCTTGATGCGCTTGGTCCAGCTCAGGTTCGAGACATGCACCAGGCCGTCGATGCCGTCTTCGATCTCGATGAAGGCACCGAAGTCGGTGAGGTTGCGGACGCGGCCTTCGATGATGGCACCGGTGGGGTACTTATCTTCGAGCTGCTCCCAGGGATTGTCCTGCAGCTGCTTCATGCCGAGCGAGATGCGGCGGTCGTTCGGGTTGACGCTGAGGATGATGGTGTCGACCTCATCGCCGGGCTTGACCATCTTCGAGGGATGCTTCATCCGCTTGGACCAGGTCATCTCGGAGACATGGACGAGACCTTCGATGCCCTGCTCCAACTCAACGAATGCGCCGTAGTCGGTGACCGAAAGGACCCGGCCACGAACCTGCGCACCGATGGGGTAGCGCTCGGTCGCGTCCAGCCAGGGGTCAGGCGTCAGCTGTTTGAAGCCAAGCGAAACGCGCTGCTTATCCTTGTCGAACTTGAGCACCTTTACCTGGATCTCGTCGCCAACATTGACGAGGTCGCGGGGGTGAGTCAGCCGGCCCCAGCTCATGTCGGTGATGTGGAGCAGGCCATCGAGGCCACCCATATCGACGAACGCGCCGTAGTCGGTCAGATTCTTTACAGTTCCGGTCAGGACGCTGCCCTCTTCGAGGGTTGCGAGCGTGACGGACTTCTTGGCATTCTGGTCTTCTTCGAGCAGCTCTTTGCGGCTGATGACGACGTTGCCGCGCTTCTTGTTCAGCTTGATGACGCGGACTTCAATCTCCGTGCCGATGTAGCCGTCCAGGTTGCGAACCGGCCGAACCTCGACCTGAGAGCCGGGCAGAAACGCCTTGATGCCGATATCGACGGTGAGACCGCCCTTGACCCGGCTGAGGACCATTCCCTTGACGGGAACCTTGTCGTTCGCAGCCTGCTCGAGCTTATCCCAGACCTTGTGGCGCAACGCCTTGTCATAGCTGACCAGGTAGCCGCCCTCGGCCTCTTCACGCTCTACCACAACCTCAACCGTATCGCCGGCCTGGAACTTGGACACGCCATGGATGTCCAGCACCTGCTCCAGCGGGATGAGGCCTTCAGACTTGAGCCCGATGTCGACAACAACATGCTTGTCGGTGATCTTGACGACGGTACCTGTAACGATGACCTCTTCTGCGGTCAGGTTCTGGGCAGCGGCAGACTCGGCAGCCTGTTCGCGATCAAAGTTCGCGAGAGCTGCAGCGAAGTCGGCTGCGTCGTAGTTCAAATCATCGTCAGATTCGTCGGCTGCGGCAGCCGTCACCGTTGCGGTGTGGCCATGTGCTGCAGTTTCTTCGGTTGCGGTGCTCGCTTGCGCAGTTTGCTCCGCAGATCCAGTCGACGCTTCGTGGGCGGTCTCATGCTGTTGGGTTGAGGTGGATTCAGAAGACAGTTCGGTGTTGGCCGCTGTCGCTTCGGGCGCTAGAACTTCCGTTTCGGTGGTCAGGGGTTTGCTCTCGTTGTGGTCAGGATTATGGTCGTCTACCATGGTGAATGAGGACTCCGGGATCCAAGAATTCGTTCCTTTTCAGGCGTCGCTTGCGGTGGGGATACTCAACAGAATCCAGAGATCGGATGCCGCTGATTTCTTATTCCCATAACAGCTTCGGCAGGAAGGAAACGAATTAGGCCTTGCAGGGGAGCTAGCGCACTTGGGTCCCACACGCATTAGCTCACTGATAAAGCATAGAACGTTGTACTCCATACGTCAACAAAAGGGCCGGAGGGCGACCGAAAGTTGACCGCAGCTTAACATTGAAGCGTGCCGCTGCATCTTGAAGCGCTTCTTTGCTTGAATGCTTGAAGCGCGCGCCAGCCGCCTGCCGCTATACTCGCCCCTATGGATCGCCTCTGGACCCCGTGGCGTTACAGCTACATCACCCGCGCCGACCCGCAGGCTCGCAGTGGGGTGCCCGCCGCACTCAACGCCTGGCCTGTCTCGGAGGCCGAGGACAAGCACTGCGTGTTCTGCAACATGATCGCCGCGGTCGACTACGCCGTAGCCCAGGGCACGCCGCGGGAGGCTGCCGAGCAGGCGGCGAACATCGTCTACCGTGGAGCGCACTGTTTTATCTGCCTCAACGCCTTTCCCTACTCCACCGGCCACGTCATGATCGTGCCCTATCAGCACCTTGACTCCCTTGCCGCCCAGCCGTCTGAGTCGGCACAGGAGATGATGCTGCTCGCGCAACGGACGGAGCTGGCCCTTCGGCAGGCGTATCGGCCCGACGGCATCAACCTTGGCTTGAATCTCGGAGAGGCGGCCGGCGCCGGCATCGCAGACCATATTCACCTCCACGCTCTACCGCGGTGGAGCGGCGACACAAATTTTATGACGATCACCGCAGAAACTCGTGTACTTCCGGAGACTCTCGATGTATCATGGGCGAAACTGCGGCACGCCTTTGCAGTTGATGCAACTCAGATCACGCCACACCCATCGAACGATCTATAGACGGCGACAATCTCGCCAACCTCGAGGGCCCCATGGCAATTCTATACAACACCTCACCCGCCTCTCTCCGGCCCGGCTCTTCGGCTGTTCGTGAAAACCGCGGCATATTTGCACCCGATGTCCGTCCCTACCTGGTGACGGGCCAACACCGTAAAGCAGCATCGTCGACGCAGCAATATCTTGCTCTGTTTCCCCATGAGTCGGAGGATGCGCGACTGACGGGCTCCACCCGTTCGCTCTATCGCAGACTGCTTGCGCTCAATCTTCCCGGAAGCACCCCTCGTATAGAGGTCTCGTCAGAATCCACTGCGGATGTCATCGAGGTTATATTCGGCAAGTCCAGTTCGAAGATCGCGTAGCCCAAGCAATTGGGGAATGCGAAAGACCCTGCTGCGGCAGGGTCTTTTCTTGTTCGTCGACAGCTCTTCTGCAAGGGCGAGACTTATTTAGGTTTAGGCGATGCGGCGGGCTGAGGGTTGATCACTGCTGCCTCGCCCTCACGCTCGCGCTTGTTGTTGAACGATTCCCTGGAGCCCGGAACCCGCGTCGACTCAAAGCTTGTAATCTTCCACTCCCCGGTCGGCAGGTGCTGGTAAACCCTCGTGTAGCGATAGGTTCCTTTGACCGGCGCGCCATCGTTTGTCCCTTCCACGTCCGCCCGTGAGGTCACAATCGCGATCGCGCCGACCAGCTTCACCTGCATCTCACGCAGATCGAGCCGGGTAAGCTGGAACTTGTGGCTTTTTACGCGCTCCAACTGCTGCGTCTTCGTATTGACCTGGCCGCTCATGGAGATGCCGATGTAGTCGTCTGAGAGCAGCTTGTCCATGGTGGCGATATCGCCGGTTAGCTGGGCAGTCCGCCACTGCTCCTCCAGCATCTCCACCTGACGCTTGGCATCGTGCTTTTTCTCGCGAAATGCGTGCGCCGCAAGGGCGGGTTGCGCGTTAAACACTGCAAACACAGCCGCTAACAGCACTGCAGTCACCACTGCCAGGGAGTCACGAATTGGTCGACCACAGAACCGCATAGACGTACCGGATGGTAGATCGGTTGGAGTAAAGAGTCAAAAAACTTTAGTTGCACCAACGTCCCAGACGCATCCCTGACTGGGTAAGATGCCAAACATCCAACGTCCGATGCTCAGAAACCGTCAGCAGACCGCCGTAAGATTCTCCACCTGCCGCTCTCTCATCCGCTGATACAGCCCGCCGATTGCATACTGATGAAAATGCGGCGTTCCGCGATGAAACTCCAGCGCATTTTCATCTTTGTATTGCTCGTAGATCACCACGGTGCAGGCCTCTCCCTCCACAAAGTGAGGGATATAGCTGACACACCCCGGCTCCTTGCGCGACGACTCCGTAAGACGGCAGAGTATCTCGGAGATCGTCTCGCGGTCATCATGATCGAATATCATCCGAACGGTAAAGCTCAACATAGTCAGCCTTTTCTGTTATGCCTTCAGCGCTTCTTCAAACGCCGGCAGAGTCATCGTCTGATCACGATCAGGCCCGGTCGAGACCATACCAATCCTGGCACCCGACTCCTTCTCCACAAATCGCAGATAATCCTGCGCCAACTGCGGCAGCTTGTCGAACTCCGTAATCCCCTCGGTCGAGGCATGCCAGCCCTTCAAGGTGGTGTAAATCGGCTGAATCGACTCGAATCCGCGCATATCCGCCGGAATCACGTCGGTGAGCTTGCCATCGATCTTATAGCCCGTGCAGACGGGAATCTCCGCGCACTCGTCCATCACGTCCATCTTGGTGACGACCAGCCACTCGGTTCCGTTGATCATGTTGCTGTAGCGCAGCAGCGGCAGGTCCAACCACCCACAGCGGCGTGGTCGTCCGGTTACCGCACCGTACTCCTGTCCCCGGGCCCGCAGCAGGTCGGCCGAGTTATCGTGAATCTCCGTTGGGAAAGGCCCTTCGCCGACCCGCGTTACATAGGCCTTGGTGACGCCGATCACGGTTCCGATCTGGGTGGGCCCAACGCCGGTCCCGGTGACTGCGCCGCCCGCGGTGGCCGATGACGAGGTCACGAACGGGTAGGTTCCGTGATCGATATCCAGGAGCGCGCCCTGCGCCCCTTCGAACATCACCTTCTCGCCGTTTTTGATCGCCTCGTTCAACATCACGGCAGTGTCCGTCACAAATGGGGCAATCTGCTCGGCTGCCCGCGAATACTCCTCATACATCGACTTGGGGTCGAGGGGCTCGGTCCCAAAGAGAGCGTGGGCGATCGTGTTCTTCTCGTGGCAGGCATTCTCGATGTGCGTCCGCAGCAGCGCGGAGTTCAGCAGGTCTACCACCCGCAGGCCGCTGCGATGCATCTTGTCCTCATACGCCGGCCCGATGCCGCGGCTGGTGGTCCCGATCTTCGTCCGGCCCGGCGCATTCTCCGCCGCCAGCTCGATCATCCGGTGATACGGCAGGATCACCTGAGCCCGGTTCGATATGAAGAGCTGGCCATCCACCGGCAGCCCGGCGTCCTTCAGCTTCTTCACCTCGCTCAGAAACGCCATGGGATCGAGCACCACGCCGTTGCCGATGACGCCCTTGCACTCCGGACGCAGCACACCGCACGGAATCAGCTGCAGCACGAACTTCTTGCCCTTGATGATGACCGTGTGCCCGGCATTGTGCCCGCCCGCGTATCGCGCCACGACGGAGAACTTCTCCGACAGCACGTCGACAATCTTGCCTTTGCCTTCATCGCCCCACTGGGCACCCAAAATTACCGCTGATTTGCGTTGACTCACGACGGTTATATTCTCCAAGGATTCGTTCCGGCCGGATAGGCGCAGATCGCAGAGGCGAACGCGCCTTTCCCATCATATCGTGTCCTGCCGGAAGCGATCCGCCGCGACGTGGGAAATAGCGTACAGACCCTTCGGCCTGCCGGGCCTTCGGGAATTGCGGGAATTAGCGCGGCAGCGCGATATGCTGATCCCCATGGACCCCATCACCCACCTGATGACCGGCGCCGTCCTCTCCCGCGCAGGCTTCAACCGCAAGGCCGCCTACGCCACCGTTGCCATGACCCTTGCCGCGGAGGCCCCCGACCTCGACTCTCTCTGGTCCATCGGCGGCCCCATCGCGGCCTTCCAGCACCATCGCGGCTGGACCCATACCTTCGTCGGCCTTCCCCTTGAAGCCGGCGTGGTCGTCGGAGTCATCTGGCTCGTCCACCGCTGGCGTCAGCGACGCCGCACGCTGCCGAAGCCGCCCGCCGCTCCCGTCCGCTGGGGTCTGCTCTACTGCTTCACCCTGATTGCCCTGCTCAGCCACCTCCTGCTCGACTGGACCAACAACTACGGCCTGCGCCCCTTCTTCCCCTTCAATCCCCGCTGGTACGCCGGCTCCTTCGTCTTCATCTTCGAGCCTGTCATCTTCCTTCTTCTGCTCATCGCGCTCCTGGCCCCAGCCCTCTTCGGCCTCATCAACAGCGAAGTCGGCGCTCGGCGACCGCCCTTTCGCGGACGCGGCTGGGCCATCACCGCCCTCATCGCCATCGTCGCGCTCTGGGGATTCCGCATACTCCAACGTAACGAAGCCATTCAACTGGCCACCGGCGGCGACATCGCCAGCTCCGAAGTCCTCCGCGTCTTCGTCAGCCCCTATCCCATCAACCCCTTCAAATGGCACGCCATAGTCGAAACGCCCTCTTTCTATCAGCTCGCCACGGTCGACACCCTCAGCGTCGCCATCGACACCACCCAGGCCGCCGATATCTTTTACAAGCCCCCCACCACCCTCGCCACCCTCGTCGCCAAACGAAGCTGGCTCGGCGAGGTCTATCTCGACTGGTCCAGCTATCCCTTCGTCATGGAGACAGGGGGCACCTCCCCCGACGGCCTCACCACCGTAACCTTCCGCGACCTTCGCTTCCTCTACGACACGCCGTTTCTATCCGGACGGGAGAATCCCCCCCTGTCCGGCTCCGTCTTCCTCAACAGCGACCGCTACATCGTCCGCATGGAGATGGACGGCCGCGTCCAGCACTAGAACCTGAGGCCTCAACACACCAAGAATTGCCTCCAATCCTTCCTATCCCCCATCATGAAGACAGCCATGAACCTCGCCACCTTGCCCACCGAAGCCCGCAACCCCGCCACCGAGCACATCGACGAGCTCCCCACCCTCGAGATGCTCCGCCTGATCAATGATGAGGACGCCAAAGTTGCCGCAGCCGTAGCCGCCGAGCTCCCGCAGATCGCCAAGGCGGTGGACGCCATCGCCAGCCGCTTCGAGCAGGGAGGCCGCCTCTTCTACATCGGCGCCGGCACCAGCGGCCGGCTTGGCGTACTCGACGCCAGCGAGTGCCCCCCCACCTTCTCGGTTCCCCCTACCCTGTTCCAGGGTCTCATCGCCGGTGGCGACACCGCCCTTCGCAGATCCAGCGAAGCCTCCGAAGACTCCCCGGAGCAAGGTGCCGCGGACCTCGCCGCCCACGGCTTCGCCGGCCTGGACACGCTGATCGGCATAGCCGCCAGCGGCCGAACCCCCTACGTCCTGGGAGCCCTCGCTCACGCCAAAGAGCGCGGCGCCCTCACCATCGCCCTCACCTGCGTCCCCGGCTCCCGGATGGCCGCTGTAGCCGACCTCTCCATCGCCCCGGTCACTGGCCCTGAGGTCCTCACCGGCAGCACGCGGCTCAAGGCCGGCACAGCCACCAAGCTGGTGCTCAACATGATCAGCACCGGAGTCATGATCAGGACAGGCGCCGTCTTCGGCAATCTCATGGTCAACGTCCAGCCCACTAACGCCAAGCTGGTCGACCGCGCGCAACGCATCATCATCGCCGCCACGGGAGCCGATCAACCCACCGCCGCCAGGCTGCTCACCGAAGCTGGCTCCGTAAAGGCCGCCATCGTCATGCAGAAGCTCTCGCTTACCCGGGACGCCGCCGAAGCCAGGCTCAAAGCCGCTGGCGGAAGCCTCGCCGCGCTCCTCAGGCACAGCTCATTCACCGCGAGATAACCTGCATCCGCTATCATCGTCCACCAATGCGAATCTCCGCCAGACTTCTCCGCCAGACTTCTTACACTGCCGTCCTTCTCATCATCACCAGCACTCTCACCGCCCAGCAGGCCGCAATGCACCCCGACCCGTACCTCTCGCTCATGACCGCCGCCCGCACCCACGCCTTCGCCCACGGCGTCAAGGTCGCACCCGTGCTATCGCCCGAGGAGTCTTCCCTTCTCGGCGACCACCCCGAACTCAACGTGGCCGCGCTCCATAAGGCCGGCTTCCGCCTCGTTCCCTGGACCACGAACGATCCCGAGAAGATGCGCGCACTCGTCGCCCAGCGCGTCGACGGCATCATCTCCGACCGTCCTGACCTCCTTCAGTCCGTCCTCAAGGAAGAGGCTGCCGCCCACCCATCCGAGGCTGCCTACTTCGCCGGCTTCGACGTCACCGCCCACCGCGGCGGACGCGGCCTCCGCCCCGAGAACACCCTGCCCTCCTTCGAGAGCGGTCTCGACCAGCTCAGCAACACCCTCGAGACCGACACCGGCGTCACCACCGACCACGTCTCCCTCATCTGGCACGATCAGTTCCTAAACCCGCAGTCCTGCCGCCGCGCAGACGGAGCTCCCTACACGCTCGAGAACCGCGTCTACATCCGCGACATCTCCCTCGCCGAGGCCCAGAGTACCTTCATCTGCGACAAGCTTCACTCCGCCCAGTTCCCCGACCAAAAGAATGACCTCTCGCTCTCCCCCGTCGCCGTGGCCTTCGCCGCGCACGAACACCTCATCAGCCCCTACGTACCCACCCACGCCGAGCAGCTCTTCCACTTCGTCGCCTTCTACGTCGACTTCTACCGCACCGGTCCCGGCAAGTCCAACCCCAACGCCGCAGCCCGCGCCGCCAACGCCGCAAAGGTCCGCTTCAACATCGAAACCAAGATCCTGCCCCTCCCCAACGACCCTGCCGGAAAGTCCGTGGCGAACCTGCCCGTTCCCAGCCACGGAGAGCCATCCACCAACCACACCGTGGATCCCCAGACCTTCGTCACCACCCTCTGCGGAGCAATCCAGCGCAATCACATGGAGAGCCGCGCCGAGGTTCAGAGCTTCGACTTCCGCACCCTCATCCTCGTCGAAGAGCAGTTCCCCAAAATCCCCACCTACTACCTCACCTCCAGCGCCAAAATGCTGAGCAGCCCCTTCGTCCCCGCTCCCCTGCGCCAGCCCTGACCACCCATACTGCTGTCCCATTCGACGGACGTCAAAGCGCGCTCTGCCCATCGGGCAGACGTTCCACAGCCTCATCCACTATCACACAGTTCCGACCCGCCTTCTTTGCGTTATACAAAGCGGAGTCGGCACGCTCCAACACAACCTGCCACGTCACATCGGTCGGAAAGAATTGGGTGACCCCGATGCTGACAGTCATCTCGATCGTCTCCCCGCCACTCGATAGCCTGCTCTGCTCGACGGCGATCCGCAACCTCTCCGCAACCTTCAGCGCCGGCTCCAGACTTGCATCCGGTAACAGCACCACAAACTCGTCGCCACCCAGCCGCGCCACCACGTCTACCAGCCGCAGCTCCCGCTTCATCACCTTCACCAGCTCACGCAGCGCGATGTCACCTCCACGATGGTGGAACGTGTCGTTCACCTTCTTGAAGTGATCGATATCGATTGCGAACACAGCCAGCGTCGCGCCGCTCCTCGCGCAGCGGGCCATCTCGCGCTCCGCCTCCTCCTCCAGGGCGCGCCGGTTCAACACCCCTGTCAACGCGTCGGTTCCCGCAAATCTAGTCAGCGTGCCCTGCATCTCCACCACGCAAAACCACACGTACGTCATCACCAGGCCGCAGTTCAACAGCATCACCACCAGCATGGAGTACAGCAGCCGCGGATCGCTTGAGCCCGCCGCATAGGTCGTCCGGCTGCCATAACTCGACGTAATCAGGATCGTCCGGTACAGGATCACCGCCATATGCAGGCACAGCAGCGCGGCCGCCAGCCTGGAGACCGCCTCGAAGCTCTTCGCCGGATTCTTCAACAGCAGCCGAACCATCATCCAGCACAGGACAAACACCGGCGCGATGCACGCCAGAAAGCTGTAGGGCACCCCCGCAAAGAAGAGCGCGGCATACAGCACCATCGTCGCCGCCAGTAGAGCCCTCCCCACCCACCCCCGCAGCGGCGCCCGCACCACAAACCAGCGATACCCCAGGTACATCGCGAAGAACGCCAGAATATTCACCTCGTTGGCGAGCATCAGCAAGGCCGGCGACACCTGCCCCTTCATCGCCTGCAGCGTCGTCTTCAAAACGTCGAGACCGATCGCGCAGGCGAACCATCCGATCCCCTTGATCTTCCCGTTCTTCAACGCAAGCAGGGCCGTCGCCACCGCATACACGGCGAGGGACACATCATCGACGAGATAGAGAGTCTGATAGTGCATGGTTACGACATGGCCCGGTCAAAAAAAGATGCGAAAAAGCGCTGACAGGTTATACCCGTGCATCGACAGGTCTCTTTCCTGACATGACTCAACCATAAACCTAGCTGAACAGACTCAGCTTCCGCGGCATCTCGATTCCCAGATGCTCATAGGCCAGCCGCGTCGCTACCCGTCCCCGCGGAGTCCGGTCCAGAAACCCTATTTGGATCAGGAACGGCTCATAGACCTCCTCCAGCGCGTCCTGCTCCTCCGCCAGCGCAGCCGCCAGCGTATTCAGTCCCACCGGTCCGCCATCGTACTTCTCGATAATCGTTCGCAGCAGTCGGCGGTCCAGCTCGTCGAACCCATGCGCGTCCACCTCCAGCATCGCCAGCGCCGCCTGCGCCGTAGGCCGGTCGATCACGCCCTGCGCGCGCACCTGCGCGTAGTCCCGCACGCGCCGCAGCAGCCGGTTCGCGATACGTGGAGTCCCGCGCGACCGCATCGCGATCTCCGCCGCGCCATCCCGGTCGATTGGAACCCCTATCACCTCTGCGCTGCGCTCGACCACGAACCGCAGCTCGTCGTCGGTGTAGAACTCCAGCCGCAGCAGAATTCCGAACCGGCTCCGCAGCGGCGAGCTCAGCAGACCGGGCCGCGTCGTTGCTGCCACAAACGTGAACGGCCGAATCTCCATCACGTGCGTCCGCGCCGCCGGCCCCTGCCCGATGATGATGTCGAGCTTGTAATCCTCGAGCGCCGTATACAGCTTCTCTTCGAGCACCGGCTGCAGCCGGTGAATCTCATCCAGGAACAGAACCTGTCTCTCCCGCAGGTTCGTCAGAATCGCCGTCAGGTCGCCCTGAATCTGCAGCGCCGGCCCCGAGGTCTGCTGATACCCCACCTCCAGCTCGTTCGCGATGATCGTCGCCAGCGTCGTCTTGCCCAGCCCCGGTGGCCCGAACAGAAGTACATGGTCCAGGGCCTCCCCCCGCGACTTCGCCGCCTCGAGCGCAATCGCCAGCTGCTCCTTGGCCTTCTCCTGGCCCACAAACTCCCGCAGCCGGGTAGGCCGCAGCTTCAGTTCGAACGCCGCGTCGTCATCCACCCTGCCCGCCGACACCAGCCGCTCCGCCTCAGCCGACTTCTCAGCCCGATTCAGATCCACCTTCGACTTGTTCCTGGGGATGTCCACTAAGGGCGATGGTAAGGCGAACGCATCGCGGAAGCAAGGCACTGGCCTCTCAACCCAATCGGTTAAGAGACCAGTCGCACCGCTTACTGCAACAGATCGACGACATTGGCGATGAAGTACGTAATCGGGTCGTAGACCACCACATAGCCATCGTAGTAGCCCATCATGTATCCCGGCGGCGGCGGTGGCAGATAGCCGTAGAGATTTGGCGGCAGCGCCGTCATGTAGCCCATATGCGCGTACGGAAAGAATCCGCCAATGGCAAAACTTGGACGGTTGAGGCGATTGATATAGCCGAGGTTGCGCTGGTAGTAGCGACGCAGATAGTCACGATCGTTGGGACGGAAGTTATAGGACGGACGATTCTGTGGCGGACGTCCCCACTGCGGAGGGCGGCCACCGCCGGGATTCGGACGATTGCCGGGATTGGGGCGGTTGCCATTGCCCGGGTTCGGTCGATTGCCAGGATTCGGGCGGTTGCCATTGCCGGGGTTAGGGCGGTTGCCGGGGTTCGGTCGCGGCGGCTGAATCTGTGGACCACCCGGCTTGCCGGGACTGGGACGATTTCCGCCTCCAGGATTAGGCCGATTTCCGCCTCCGGGCTGGGGTGGTCGCCCCTGATTCCCGCCAGGCGCAGGACGCGTCTGCGGCCCTTTGCTGCGGTCTTGCGGCCCCTGTGAGAAGACTGGCAGCGTTACAGCCAGGAAACAGAGAAGGACGACATTGCCCAAAGGCCGCTGTACTTGCATTACCGAAAGCCTCCATAGGTCGCGATACAAGTCGGGGCAAGCCTATCCCGTCTCCATCCAAAACGCAAAAAAAATCGCTGATGCAACGAGCGTTAGTCTGGAGGACGCAGCGCCAGCAGAATCGAAGCATGGGGCGGCAGCGTAATCGCCACTCCCGCCAGCTCACCCAACTCTTTCCGCTGCCACAGGTCGCGCACCTTATACCTCTCGCTGCCCTTCACCCCATACGCCCCAAAGTCCTCGTTCAATACCAGCGGCACATCGCCTATATTGAACAGCGCGAGATACTGCACAGGCCCCGCGGTAGACTGCGCCGTCCAGGCCACAAGATCGCCCTGCTGCCCCGACAGCTTGTTCTCCGTCGATTGCTGATCCACCGCGATCACATCCGGATTCGTCACCAGCGACGTCAGGTACCCATCCATCTCCGTCAGGTTCGCCCCCAGAAACAGCGGCGACCGCGCAATCGCCCACAGCGTCACCATCGTGCGCTGCTCATCCTCGGTCAGTCTCGTCGCCCGCGGTGGCCCCTCTCCCGGAACCGGCCCAAGCTGGCCCAGAGGCAGCATATCCGCGTCCGGCCAGCTTCCCGGCTCCACATACTCCGACCAGCTCGCAAGTACGGGAAACTGCCCCTTCACGCTCTGCGACCAGTCCTGGCCCTTCTCCCACTTATCCCACACATCGTCCGAGATCCGCCAGAGTTGCGCATACGCCGACACCTCCGCAGCATTTTCGAGCGCGGTCGGTCCCGGCGACAGGCTCAACACAATCGGCCTACCCGTCTTCCGGATCGCCTTATGGATCATCTTGATCTCATCGCGCTTATAAGGGCGCGAGGCGATGCAGTCCACCTTCAGGTAGTCCACGCCCCATCCCGCATACTGCTTCAGTAGCGCGTCGTACCAGGCCTGCCCCGCCGCATTCGCCTTTACCCCATAGTTATCCGGATTCCACGGACATGTATCCGTCTGATCCGCCGCCAGGCTCGCGCGATACTTCGTCCGCCCGATCCTTGTATTCGCTGTAACCGCCTGCTTCGGAATCCCACGGATGATATGGATGCCGAACTTCAGCCCATGCTCGTGCACCGCATCGGCCAGCGGCCCAAACCCCGCACCATCCGCCGCCGAAGGAAACCGATTTTCGGCAGGGGCGTACTCCCCCCGCGCGTTCAACGTGTACTTCAGCGTTTCGGGATGCTTCGCAGCCTCCGGGTTCTCCAGGTACCAGCCCTCGTCCACCACCACATACTTCCACCCAAACTGCTTCAACTGCGCGTTCAGCACGGACATATTCGCCCGGAACTGCGCCTCCGTAATCGTCAGCCCATACGAGTCCCAGCTATTCCATCCCATCGGCGGAGTCACGGCCAGCCCTTTGTCGGCAGCGCCCAGCGCCACCCCCGGCGAGACCGCCACCAGCGCAAGCAAAGCCGAGATCAAGCGCATTCTCACCATGCGAATAAACATACCAAATCCATCACGCCTTAACCGCATCCCCAACAATACTTGCGCTCACAGCGCCCGTTGCATCAGCGTCACATCCTGCCATGCGTCAAACTTGAACCCAACTCTGCGCAGCACCCCCACCGGCGCAAATCCCTGCTGCGCATGCAGTGCCACCGACGCCGGATTCTCTCCCCCCATCACCGCGACCATCTGCTTGAACCCCGCTGCCCGGCACGCCTCCACCAATGTAGTCAACAAACGCCGTCCAACACCCCTGCCGGCATACTCCGCCCGCACATAGATCGAATCCTCCACCGTAAACCGATACCCCGCCCTCGGCCGAAACTGCGAGGCATACCCATACCCCACCACAACCCCATCCGACTCCGCGACGAAATAAGGCAGTCCACCCTGCTGCACAGCAACCAGACGCCGCTCCATCTCCTCTACGCCCGGCGGCTCCAGTTCGAACGTCGCCGTGCTATGCATCACGGAGAATCCATAGATCTCCGCAATCGCCGCCACATCCTCCAACCGCGCAACCTGGACACGACACTCCATCAATCAAATGTAACCGCCTACTGCATCCGCTGAGCCTTCTTCCCCACAGCGACCTGCGGCATCACAGCCACAGGCACATTCCGTCCCCGGCCATTCGTCACAGCACCAGTCCGCGCCGTATTCCCAAGCTGCATCAGCAGCGGATGCTGCAGCGTCACGATCAGCGCCGTCGTCGCCACATCGCTCGTGCACGTGTAGCTATGGATAGTGTTCGCGTCGAAGTAGATTGCATCCCCTTCCTCGACATGGTGCGTCGCCTCACCATGCCGCACGTCCAGCGTACCCGAGAGCACATAGAGAAACTCGCAACCCGCATGTTGATGCGGCCGCGCCACCCGGCCCTCCTTCGGCGGAAGAAACTCGGCAAAGTAGGGGTCAAGCTGTCGATCCGGAACCATGTACCCCAGGCTCTCAAAGAAATACGCCGGATCGTCTGCCCCCGTCTGCGGCAGCCGCACCCGCTCCCCGCGCCGATGCACCCGGAACAGGGTCTGGGGCTCAGGGTCGAAGAAGTAGCTCAGGTCCTTTGAGAACACCATCGCGATCCGCGCAAGGTTTCGCAGTGTGGGCACCACCCGTCCCGTCTCGAGCTGCGACAGAAAGCTCGCCGACAGCCCCGTATGCCGCCCCAGCTCCACCAATCCCATCGACTTCTTCAGCCGCAGGCACTTGATGCGTTCGCCGATTCGCTTCTCCGCGATAAACGACTCCGCGGCCTCTCCGTCCACCTGAATCTTTCGAGTGTCCGAATGCACGCCATTCATCAGAATTGGCCTGGAAGAAAGCAGAGGGATCTCTGCATTGACTGACGCAGTTGAGGAAGCCATTGGTTTGCTCATAGAATTTGTTAGTCTCGCCAATATGTTTTGAAGTTAAATCAACAGATGTAGAAATTTAGCTGGGAGATGTCTACACCTGGAATCGTTTATTTCGTCATCGAACGAACTCATCCCTCGGTGAAATTCCTATCGGAACCTAGAAGTCACCATCTCGACCTAAGGCTGCGCACCTTCCCAGTGGAGAGACCCGCATCTGCTTCGCCTGTATCGGTGTCATCGGTGTAAATCAGTGTTAAATCTTCAGGGTCTTGCCAACCTCCAGATTTTGGATGCAGATTTGCCTCACGAAGCCTTCCGGCGTTCCACACAAATTACATATCGAGCCCACTCCGCCAACAAAATGCTAGCCTTATCTCCAATGAAGTTACCCTCCAGACCTCCCCGCCGGAGCTCCC
>Ga0193753_10000964_pt1 | contig 25747 bp, 17 predicted proteins | sample H1c2metaG_FD_144925 | JGI IMG/M metagenome (GOLD analysis project Ga0193753, IMG submission 144925) | Soil microbial communities from a riparian zone of the East river system, Colorado, United States - H1c2 | ecosystem: Environmental > Terrestrial > Soil > Riparian zone | place: USA: East... | reverse complement strand
CCCCGCCCAACCACGTGCAGCAACTTCGCCACCACGGTAGCCACCCCGGTAAAGTGTCCAGGCCGCGAAGCCCCATCCAGCCGGTCTCCCACCCCTGCCACCGTCACCGTCGTCATCGCACCCTCGGGATACATCTCCCCCGCCTCCGGGGCAAACAGCACCTCTACCCCCGCGACCTCCAGCTGCCGGCAGTCCTCTTCAAATGTTCGCGGATACCGCTCGAAGTCCTCCCCGGGCCCAAACTGCAGCGGATTCACAAAGATTGAAGCCACCACCACCCCGCATTCCGCCCGCGCCCGCCGCACCAGCGACAGATGCCCCTCATGGAGCGCCCCCATCGTAGGCACAAACCCCAGCACCCGCCCGTCCGCCCGCAGCTCGTGGCAAACCCGCTGCATCTCCGCCACCGTCGTCACAATTCGCATAGCTCTCCAACAACCGCCTCGGTGGGGTGTAAACCCTGCCCCACAGTCCACATTCTTTTCATCTGTCATCCTTCGCGAAGCGGAGGACCCGCTGGCACCTGCCATCCGCACAAGCACCCACCTACCCCACCTTCATCAGCTCCCGAGTCTCCCGCGACAGGTGATAGCTCTCCTCATCCGAAGGAAACCGCCGCCCCTCCACATCGCGCTTGTACTCCCCCAGCGCCTCCCGCATCACCCCGGCCACATCCGCATACCGGCGTACAAACTTCGCCGGAGCAGAAAACGTCATCGTCATCATGTCGTGCAGCACCAGAATCTGCCCATCGCAGTCCGGCCCCGCGCCAATCCCGATCGTAGGAATCCGCAGCTCCTCGGTCACGACTCGCGCCAGCTCCCGCGGCACCCCCTCCAGCACCAGCGCAAAACAACCAGCCTCTTCGAGCGCCATCGCATCTGTCCGCAGCTCTTCCATCGCATCCATCGTCTTGCCCTGCACTCTGTACCCGCCCATGCGATGCACGCTCTGCGGCGTCAGACCGATATGCCCCATCACCGGAATCTCCGCCCCCACGATCCGCCGCACCAGCTCTGCGCGCCCCCTCCCGCCTTCCACCTTCACCGCCTCCGCCCCGGCCTCCTTCACAAACCGCACCGCGTTCGCGACCCCCTCGCGCTCCTCCACATAGCTCCCAAACGGCATATCCGCTACCAGCAGAGCCCGCCGTACCGCGCGCCTCACCCCCCGCGTATACATCAGCATCTCGTCCATCGTCACTGCGAGCGTATTCTCATGCCCCTGCATCACCATGGCCAGCGAATCGCCGACGAGCACCACATCCAGGCCGGCCTCATCCACCAGCCTCGCGCTCGCGTAGTCATACGCCGTCACTGCGGCAACAGGCTGCCGCAACACCTTCTTTTCCATCAAAGAAGGAACCGTAACTTTAGAAGAAGAGGAAGAAGAACCAGCATCACGCCCCACTCGCGCAACACCCTCGCCCGCCCGCTCAGCAGGCGCAACACGAAACGTAGTCAGACTCATCGCATATCTCCAGTGCAGTTCCACCGCGTGCCGTCTCAAATCGACGACTTTGGCCGGATACCACCTGTCCCAGAAACCACCTGGGCCACCTTTAAGCCTACGCGCCCTTCACTTCGACTGGCAAGCCCACCCGCAGCCCCCGAACCTCATCCAGAATCCGCCCCGCCATCTCCACCTTCGACATCGCCGGAATCTCCACCACCCCATCCCGCGTCAAAAAACTCCCCGCATTCCGCTCCGAATCGAACCCCAGCGCCGCGCCCGAAACATCGTTCACCACCACGGCATTCAGACCCTTGCGCTCCAGCTTCGCCCGCCCATTCGCCAGCACATTCTCCGTCTCCGCCGCAAATCCAACCACCAGCGTTCCCGCCCTCCGCCGGGCCGCTACCTCCCGCAAAATATCCTCGGTCGCCTCCAGCTCCAGCGCCCGGCTCCCATCCCGCTTCATCTTCTGTGCCGCCACCTCTCGAACCCTGTAGTCGCTCACCGCCGCCGCCATCACCACCACGCTCGCCTCGCCCAGCCGGGCCATCACCTCCTCGCGCATCTCATCAGCCGAAACCACCTGCGCCACCTCCACCCCCGCCGGACAGGCCAGCGCCGTAGGAGCCGTCACCAGGATCACCCGAGCCCCGCGCCTCATCGCCGCCTCAGCGATGGCATACCCCATCCGTCCGCTGGACCGGTTCCCGATAAACCGCACCGGATCGATCGCCTCCCGCGTCCCTCCCGCCGTTACCAGAACCGTCTCCCCACTAAAATCCAGATCCCGCGCCACCTCCACCGAACCCAAAGCCTCCGCCACAGCAGCGGCAATCGCCACCGGCTCAGCCAGCCTCCCGCCTCCCACCATCCCGCAGGCCAGATACCCACTCCCCGGCTCCACCACCCTTACGCCCCGCGCCCGCAGCGTCGCTACATTCGCCTGCGTCGCCGGATGCTCCCACATCACAACATTCATCGCCGGAGCCACAATCACCGTCGCCGTCGTCGCCAGGTACATCGTCGACAGGAAATCATCCGCCAGTCCATGCGCAAACTTCGCCAGCATATCCGCCGTCGCCGGAGCCACAATCAGCACCTTCGTCGTCTGCGCCTCGTTAATATGCTCAATCGCAGACTCCTCCCCCTCAACAACCGAAGCCCCGGCTTCCTCTCCCCACAGACTCGTAATCACCCTATGCCCGGAGATCGCCGCAAACGTCAGCGGCCTCACAAACTCCTCCGCCGCCCGCGTCATCACTACATGCGGATCGAGCCCCGCATCCTGCAGCAGCCTCACCAGCTCCACCGCCTTGTATGCGGCAATCCCTCCACAAACCCCCACCGTTACCTTCACCTTCGCATCGTTCGATCCCATCACGTCCTCCTCACCCTGCAGCGCATTCGTCCGGTTTTCATCTTCTATTGTTCGAAAACATTAAGTTACGACCTTGAGACTCACCATGAACGTATTGGTCATTGAAGAGGGCAAGAGGGCAAGAGGACAGTCGGTCTCGTCGAATGCGCCCATCATCGGAGATGGACATCGAGTCTCCCTCTCTCTCTCAACGGAAGACAAGGCGCGGACATGAAAATCTCCTCGCTCGCTTCAGCGCCATCGCACGCCCGGCCACCGTGGCTCCGGCCGTCATCTCTGCCGGAGATGTCACCCTCGACTGCATCCGCCATGTCGCCATCCGTCACGGTAAGGATATTCCACTTGCCGCAAACAGTTCGAGCTCTTCGAAACCACGCATGCGCCGCAACGGTCTATCCCCTCGTGAGAGCAACTCATCGAAGCCGGCTGGGGTTACGTAGCCAACGTCAAGGAAAACGCCCTCGACATCTACATGCCTCCACCCGGTTACAATCACCACAAGCATGATCGCCCACCTCCGCGGACGCCTCCTCTCGAAAACCCCCAACCAGGCCATCCTCGAGTGCGCCGGCGTAGGCTACGACGTCACCATCAGCGTCGCCACCTTCTCCGCCCTCCCCGCCGAAGGCGTCGAAGCCTCCCTCCACATTCACACCCACGTTCGCGAAGACCAGATCGCCCTCTTCGGCTTCTCCGAGGTCCAGGAAAAACGTCTCTTCGAAAAACTCCTCACCATCAGCGGCATCGGCCCCAAACTGGCCATCACCGTCCTCAGCGGCATCTCCGCCGACCGCCTCATCACTGCCATCCGCTCCGGCGACCACGCCACCCTCACCCGCATTCCCGGCATCGGCAAAAAAACCGCCGAACGTGTCGTCCTCGAACTCAAAGACAAACTCGACGACCTTGCCACCGCCATCCCCACCTCCAGCCCCCACCACAGTGCCGCCGGCCAGGCAGGCGACGACGCCCTCTCCGCCCTGGTCAATCTTGGCTACCCCCGTCCCTCTGCCCAGAAGGCCATCGAAACCGCCATTGCCAAAGACCCTGAAGCTGCCCGCGACTTCGAAACCCTCTTCCGCGCCGCCATGTCCGCCATCCGCTAAGTCGTATCGACCTATTCGCTGCTATGGCCTGTCGGCCGGGTCCCACTGCGCGTGGAGCGGTCACTTCGTGACGTGTATACCCCCTTCGGGGTGAAGCTCCCGTTGGTCGCAGAAAAGAATCTTCAAGCCGACCATCGGGAGGCAGCAGGGCGAAGCCGGTACACCCCCCACGAAGTGGGCGCCGCCCGCGCAGGGCGCCTTCGTGCACGAAGAATCATGTCAAGCCCAGAACCCACCTAACCATAAGAAAACAAACAAGAAAGTCATTGCCGATCCGTTCCCTCCAATTAGTTAAAATAGAACTAGAGGAAAATAAAACAGGACCCTCATCCCCCTAACTCCTTGCCTGACAATATTTTACAGACATATACCCTCGCAAACCAAACAAACAAAAAGACTTCCTCCCAAATACCCCCCCCGGGGGGGTACCCCCTGAAAAGTCAGATGGCCCCGGAATCGTTTGAGCGATTCCGGAGCCACAAGGTTTGCAGACGGCCCGTAAGCCGAATTCTGTTTTAGACGATCATTCCTCTACGCGACACATCACTGCGGCGCTTTAGCAACCTACCCGCAGGTTCTGGCTCTCTTTCGAGTCTCTCCGCCTGGGCGCATCGGGCCGATACGCTTCCGTCCGCCTGGAGAGGAGCGGACAGATCCCTGCCTATTTGGTCTTGCTCCGTGTGGGGTTTACCCTGCCACGCCCATTACTGGGCGCGCGGTGCGCTCTTACCGCACCTTTTCACCCTTACCGCAAGCCGCGTCTATGGCCCACTTGCGCGAACCATCAGCCTGTGGCGGTATATTCTCTGTTGCACTTGCCGTCCAGCCGCCTTCAAGCGGCTGTCCCGGACGTTATCCGGCACACTGCCCTGCGGAGTTCGGACTTTCCTCCCCCGCCCAACACCTTACGGTCCGGGCGGCAGCGATCATCCAGCCGCCTGCCCCACCAGTGTATCCCACCGCGAACAAAAACCCGCTCCCCTGCGTATCTCCCTCCACACAGAGCCTCGCGCTCAGCCTCCCGGACTGGTAATCTCAACCGTACTCTGCTGACAGGACTGCAATGGAATTCAAAGAGGCCGTAAAGATCGCGCTCCAGTCGCTCTGGGCCAACAAGCTCCGTTCCATCCTCACGCTGCTCGGCGTCGTCATCGGCGTCGCCAGCGTCATCGCCGTCGTCACCCTCGTCAACGGCGCGAACACCTACGTCACCACCAAATTCTCCAGCTACGGCGCCGATGTCTTCACCGTCTCAAAGATGCCGCAGATCATCACCAGCTCCGAGGACTACCAGCGCTTCCAGAAGCGCAAGAACGTCCTCTTCTCTGACTACCTCTATGTCGCGACCAACTGCAAACACTGCGTCGGAATCGGCGCCCAGCAGTCGAGCGTCGGCACCATCGTCCGCGGCACCCAGTCCGTCACCGACAGCCAGATCCGCGGCTACACCTGGCAGATGCCCTCGCTGCAGAACCTCAACATCACCCAGGGCCGAGGCTTCACCGAGACCGACGAGGAGCACGCCTCCCGCGTCGCCATCATCGGCACCGACATCCAGGACCACCTCTTCGCCGGCGTCAACCCCATCGGCCAGGAGCTCCGCGTCGGCGGCACCCCCTACACCGTGATCGGCATCAGCGAGAAGCAGGGAAGCACCTTCGGCGCCAGCCAGGACAACTGGGTCGGCGTCCCCCTCACCGCCTACCAGAAGAACTACGGCACCCAGAAGACCCTCACTATCTACGTCAAAGCAGGCTCCGCCGGCCCCGTACTCGAAGACGCCGCCGACGAAGTCCGCGTCCTCATGCGCTCGCAGCGCCACGACGCTCCCGCCACGCCCGACTCCTTCGAGCTGGACACGAACAACACCCTCGTCGGCTTCTTCAGCACCATCACCAACTCCTTCGGTGCTGTCGCCGGAGCCATCGCGCTCATCTCCCTCGTCGTTGGCGGCATCGTTATCATGAACATCATGCTCGTCAGCGTCACCGAGCGAACCCGCGAGATCGGCATACGAAAGGCCCTCGGCGCGCGGCCCAACGACATCCTCATGCAGTTCCTCATCGAATCCGGAACGATGGCTCTCGTCGGCGGAGCCTTCGGCGTCATCGGCGGAATCGCTGTCGCCCAGGTCGTCACCATCCTTGTCGGATTCCCTTCGTCCATCGCCTTGTGGAGCGTGCTGGCAGGTCTGGTGATGGCAACCTCGACGGGCGTCTTCTTCGGGGTCTATCCCGCCCGCAAGGCCGCGCAGCTGGACCCCATCGTCGCTCTAAGAGCAGATTAAGCGCAGGCAGCGCGTAAACAAGAAAGTGTCGGGAAGGTTCTTCTTATGCGGATCGGCGACATCAAAGAAACGGTAGTAATGGCATTGGACACCCTGCGCACCAACAAGCTGCGCAGCGGCCTGACGATTCTGGGAATCGTCATCGGCGTGATGACCGTCATCGTCATCTCCTCCGTCGTCAATGGATTGAACGACAGGGTCGAAGGCCTGGTCCAATCCCTCGGTTCGAACGTCCTCTTCGTCTTCCGCTTCCCCGTCTTCGGACAACGTCCGACGACGGAGATGCTGACCCGAAAACAGCTCACCTACGACGATGCGATGGCAATGGGTGACCTTCCGCACGTCGTCGCCGTGTCACCGGCGCTTCAGTACACCGACAATACTGCTCCCGGCCGCTCCGGCACTACGGCAATCAAAGGCAACGGCAAGAGTATGCAGGGCACCATCCTCGAAGGCGACACCCCATCGCAGAAGGACGTCAGCGAGCTCGACATGAAAGAGGGCCGCTTCTTCAACGAGGGCGACCAGGAGCGCGCCGCCAAGGTCACAGTGCTCGGCTACGACACCGCCGACCAGTTATTCGGCAATCAAAGCGCTGTAGGGAAAGAGGTGCAGGTCACCGGAATGGTCTTCACCGTGGTCGGCGTTCTCGACAAGCAGAAGCAGGCCTTTGGCGGCGGTAAAAATCCTCAGGACAACCACGCTTACTTTCCCATTACAACCTTCCACTACATGCATCCTGAGCAGCTCGACTATTGGATCACCCTCAAGTACGACGACCCCAAGAACCGTCCGCTCGTCGAAGATGAGCTCACGGAGCTGCTGCGGCGGCGCAGAAAGGTAGCCAACGCTGCTGAGGACAACTTCGCCATCTTCGGCACCGACTCCCTCACCCGGCTCTGGAACAACATCACCGGCGGACTCTTCCTTCTGCTCTTCGCTCTCTCCAGCGTGGCGCTGCTCGTCGGTGGGGTCGGCGTCATGAATATCATGCTCGTTAGCGTCACCGAGAGGACGCGGGAGATTGGCGTCCGAAAAGCCATCGGAGCCACCAAACAGACCATCCTGACGCAGTTCACCCTGGAGGCCATGACCCTCTGCGCCGTCGGCGGCGTCATCGGCGTCTGTCTCGGCAGCGGAATTGCCTTGGGCGTGAGCTTCCTATTGCCATCGTCGCTGTCTGCGCTCTGGATGAGCGCGGCGTTTCTAAGCTCCTGTGGAATCGGCCTCATCTTCGGCATCTATCCCGCATGGAAGGCAGCCAATTTGAATCCCATCGACGCCCTCCGCTACGAGTAGCTGTCATGCCCTTCGGTAAACTAGCAGAATGGCCACAGCGATTGAGGCGATCACAACTCTGCTGACCCTTGCCGGACTTGCCTATCTGCTCCTGGCTCTATGGGGTACACGGTCCTTCGCCCACTACTGGCGGCTCAAAGCACAGCATCCCGGCTTCGCGCCCAACGTCACGATTCTCAAGCCGGTCAAAGGCGTGGACCAGCGAATGTACGCCGGGCTGGTAAGCCACTGCCGCCAGCAATACGTCGGCAGCTTCGAGATCATCTTCGGCGTCAGCAGCCCCAGCGACCCCGCCGTTGCCGAAATCGAGCGTCTCCGCGCAGAGTTCCCCGACTGCGCCATCCGCTTGGTCGAGTGCCCCGAGCGTCTCGGAACCTCCGGCAAGGTCAGCAACCTCGTACAGATGCTCCGCGAGGCCAGCTACGAGCATGTCGTCATCAACGACAGCGACATCTGCGTCTCCCCCCAATACCTCACGCGCATCATGGAATGCTTCGCTGACCCCCGGACCGGCATGGTCACGGCTCCGTACATCGGCCGCACCGCCGAAGGCGGACCCGCCCTGACGCTCTGGTCACGGCTGGAGGCGCTCGGCATCTCAACCGACTTCCTCCCCGGCGTCCTCACCGCGCGCAGGCTCGAGGGTGGCATCCGTTTCGGACTCGGCTCCACGCTCGCCACCAGCAAAACCGTCCTGGCCAGGGCCGGCGGCCTCGAGGCGCTGGTGGAATACCTCGCCGACGACTACGAGATGGGCGTTCGAATCGCCAACGCCGGCTTCCAGGTCGAGCTCTGCTCTGAGGTCGTCGAGACAACCGTGCCGGCTTACACCTTCAAGGGCTTCTGCGATCATCAGCTTCGCTGGTCGCGATCAACGCGAGACTCGCGCAAGCTGGGCTACGTTGGCCTTGGAATCACCTACGCCCTGCCCTGGGCTGTAATGACCTGCATCGCCAGCGGCTTCGAGCTATGGAGCTTCTCGCTGTTGAGCGTTGTCGTGCTGGCCCGTGTCGCGGTGGCCCTATCGGTCGGCGTGGGTATCCTGCGCGACGGTCAGGTTCTCCGCGATCTCTGGCTGCTACCACTGCGCGACTTCTTCGGCCTGGCCTTCTGGGCCTGGAGCTTCGCCGGAGACACAGTCATCTGGCGAGGACAGCTCTTCCGCCTGCACAACGGCCGCATCACAAGAGTCGAGAGCGCCTGAAGCTTATCCCTTAATCCTGACCCATCCACCCTTGCCTGTTCTTGACAGCCCAAAAACCCAGCAAAAGCCCATGTCAAGCCCAAAAACCATCTAACCCTAAGAAAACAAACGAGAAAACCATTGCCGATCAGCCCCCTCTTTTCCGTTAAAATAGAACTAGAGATCAAAAGAAGACATACCCTCGGGCTTCTTGCCCTGTAACTCCTTTAGAAAGACGAATTTGCCCGTAACCCTTTTGTTATGACATTTTTACAAACATCAACCCGTCGCAACCAGCACAAACAAAAAGACTTACGTGCAGGTAACCCCCCCGGGGGGGTAGGGGTACCTCAGCTCCGCCAATGAAGCGTAACCGGCCCATCGAGAGGGTGCTCTCCCGTCCCCTTCAGCCGAGCCTGTTTCAAAGCGAAGTACCACTTGGCCGGTTTGTCCGCATCGTCGATCAGCATCAGCCCCGGGTTGAACCGCAGGCCCTCCGCCTGCTGAACCATGGTCTCCTGATCCTGCTGCACAAACCTCGCCCCAAAAAACGTGGCGATCGAAGTCACGAATGGAACCCAGTAAAAGATATTCCACGCGGCATAGACATCGATCCGGCAAGTCGAAGGTGTAATCGGAGTCACCGTCGTCAGGCTTGAGAACCACTTGTCGCCACACCGGATCGTCTCGTACCTGCGGTTTGGCAGCACGAAGTCGATGGTCGTCGTAATCGGCTCGCCGTAGACGCCCAGCAGCTTGTAAGGAGCGCTGTTGCCGCTCGGCGCATGCGCCGACATCCGAAAGCCCTCCGGAAGAGGCTCGAAGTGCTTCTCCTTCTCGTGAATGCTCGCCTGGCTGCGCCACCACCAGCTCTGGTGCACGAACGGCCCATGCGCCGGGTCCATCAGGCCGATGATGCCGTGGTCCACATTGCACGGCAGCTCCGCAACCAGATGCGCATCGCGATACCGCGCGGAGAACTTGGGCACCTCCGGTACCGGCGGCAATGCCTCGCCGGCGCGCCCCGTACCCGGCTGCGGCACATAAATCCACGCATAGCCGTCCCGCTCCTCACACGGAAATGCGCTGGCAAAGATCTTCGTCGGGTCCAGCGTCTCGTGGCTGGTGAGCGATGGAATCTCGGCACACTGCCCGCTGCAAGGCTCGAAGCGCCAGCCGTGGTATTTGCAGGTCACCGTCTCTCCATCGAACCATCCCGCCGAAAGCGGAATCCCCCGATGCGGGCACAGATCGCGCATGGCAAACAGCCTGCCCCCGGTCTTCCGTCCCAGAACCACAGGGACGCCGAGCAGCATCGCCTTGGTCATCCTGCCCGCGCGCAGCTCACTGGCCCGCAGAGCCGGATACCAGTCGCCGAAGAGGAGCTCCGTCGGTGGTGCCGTCAACTCTGCCACTCGTACCAGGTCACTCAAGCCCGTCTCCCATGCGCACAACGCCTCCCCATCATAGCCGGGGCATCGGAGGCATGAAACACCCGCCAGGATTGATCGGCCAATCCCGCTCACGTAGACTCGGCAAAGAGTGCCGCTCTCCCCCTCCACCCCGACCCACGGCACCCCCCGCAACCGTCTGGTGCTGCTCGCCCTCTGGTTTTTCTTCTACGCCAGCCTCCCCCTCTTCGTACCCCCGCTGCTCGACGACGCCGACTCCGTCCACGCCGAAGTCGCACGTGAGATGCTCGTCCGTCACGACTGGACGACCCTCTACGCGAACGGCATCCGCTACCTGGAGAAGGCCCCCCTGCTGTACTGGAGCATGGCGGCGAGCTTCCGCGTATTTGGAGTCCATACCGCCGCCGCCCGTCTGCCCCTTACCCTCACCGTCCTCGCGCTCGCCTTCACGCTGGAGAGCTTCGGCCGACGAGCTTTCCGCTCCAGCCGTGCCGGCCTCTACGCCGGACTTATCGCTCTCTCCAGCTTTGGCATCTTCATCTTCACGCGCATCACGATTCCAGACGCCGCAGTCTGTCTCTGGCTTACGCTGGCGCTCTTCTGCTACTGGCTTACGGAACAGCAAGCCACACCGAATCGTCTTCTCTGCTGGGGCTTCGCTGCCTGCTGCGCCCTGAATGTCCTCACCAAGGGACTGATCGGGATCGTCTTCCCCATCCTCATCGTCCTCGCCCATCTGCTGCTGACGCGACGGAGCCTTCGCGGCGTATTCGACCGGCTACGACAGCTCTCTCCGCTCTCGAGCATCGTCGTCTTCCTCGCTATTGCCGTTCCGTGGCACATCCTTATCGGCCTGGCGAACCCAACACAGGGTAATCCGGGAAACCTCACCTTCTGGCATGGCCACTGGACTGTTCCTTTGCCTACACAGGGCAACGCTCATGGCTGGTTCTGGTTCTACTTCGTCAACGAGCAGGTACTGCGGTATCTCAACCTGCGTGTTCCCCGCGATTACGACACGGTGCCGCTGGCGCTCTTCTGGGGGCTGCTGCTGGTTTGGCTGATGCCTTGGAGCGGCTTCCTGTTCCATGCGCTTGCTGGCGTTCCCTGGCGCAAGGCGCTGCGGCCTCGCGCTTCCATCCGGACTCTGAGCGAGGCGGAGAGTACAAGGCTGCTTCTTGGGGTGTGGGCGGCGGTTGTCATGCTTTTTTTCAGCGTGTCTACCCGGCAGGAGTATTACGTCTTGCCGGCGCTGCCGGCGCTTGTCCTGCTGATCGCGGGCTGGTTGGCCGGGGAGGCGGAGGAGGCGGAATCGTTCCGTGTGCCGAACCCTCTGGCTCAGGCGGGGATGCGAATCTCTACGGTGCTTCTCGTTTTTGGCTCGATTGCAGCGCTGGTGGCGGGGTTCTTTGTGCTGCACTCTCATCCGCCGGGGCCGGGTATGGATCTGGCTTCGCTGCTGAAGCAGAATCCCGGCGACTATGCGCTGTCCTTCGGCCACTTTCTGGACCTGAACGCCCAGGCGATGGGGGCCTTTCGCAATCCGCTGATCATTACTGCGATCGCCCTCTTCGGAGGAAGCCTTGCGAACTGGCTTTGCCGGAGAGATTACAGGCCGCATACTGCCAATCTGTGGCTGGCGGCAGGCACGTTCGGGTTTCTTCTTGCGGCTCATGTCGGACTGCAGATCTTCTCGCCTGTGCTTACTTCGCAGGAGCTTGCCAATGCCATTCGACCGGAGTTGAAGCCGGATGACCTTATCGTGATTCACGGGGAGTATGAGAGCGCGAGTACGCTTGGCTTCTATCTGGAGCGGAACGACCTTCATATTCTCGATGGACGCAGCTCCAACCTCTGGTACGGCTCATTTTTCCCAGACGCTCCGGCGATCTTTGAGGACGCCGACTCGATCCGGCGCAAGTGGGCTGGGCCAAGGCGGATCTTCCTCTGGCAGGATCTTGGAGGGGCCGTCCCCATCCTCGACGGCAAGACATACTTCATCGCACAGAGTGGCGGGAAAGAGATTCTCAGCAACCAACCGAATCCTTTTTCGACTCACTGAGGGGGTACCCCCCGGGGGGTATTTGGGCGGAAGTCTTTTGGTTTGTTTCATTTGCGGGGGGGGGGTAGATGTCTGTAAAATATTGTCAATAAAGGGGTTACGTCCAAATTATGGGAATTACATACCTAACTCCTTTTAGAGCCATCTACCCACCGTATTGCCCTAGCTCGGCTGATGAAGGAACAGGGAACAAGGCTTATTTCAAACTGAGACACTACCCAGCTTTGGGGTTGGTTGATTGAGGGCGGTGAGTAAGAGTAACGAGTAATGAGTAATGACAGGCAAGGGCGAAATGCGGAGGCTCCGCTGATGAGGGGTTAGAAGGCGTTTACGCCTTCCTCTACTACCAGCAGGTCGACCTTGATGTTTATGGCTTCGCCTAGCTTTTTGAAGCCTTCCTTCCATTCTTCGGTCCAGTAGTTCTTGTCGCTGCGACGGAGGAGGTCGTTCCAGATGTTCTGGGCTTGCCAGATGTTGACCTCGAAGGGCATCTGGCGGATGGTGTTCGCGATAGCGAGGGCGCTGTTGAGGGAGCCTGCGGCGTGGGATTCGCCTGAGGCTGCGGCTTCGAGGCGAATCATGGCGCGCTTCATGCGCTGGCCGGCGGTGTAGCCGAGGAGGTGCGCGTCGAGCGTGATCTGGTCGGCGTGGGCGCGGCTGAGAAGGGATTCGATCTCGACCGGGTCGAAGGCCTCGGCTTCGATGGCGCGGCGGAGGCTGGCGTTGATGGCGAACTGTGCGGCGGAGGCGAGGGCCGGGGGGGCAGACATGCCGGTCTCGGTGAGGAAGTGAAGGAGGGAGGCGTGGTCTTCGTAGATCTTGCGGAGAGAGTCCTCCATCTCGGAGACGGTCTGGTTGAGGATGGTGTGGAGGATGCGGTGCTGCTCGTCGGCGAAGAGCGAGGTGAGGGAGTAGGCGGTCTCGCCGAAGAAGCGGTCGATGAGGCGGATGACCTCGGGGAGGTTGGCGCGGCGCATCGAGTTGCCGACCTCGGTCGAGAAGGTGCCGAAGGCCTCGACCTCGGCGGGGTCGCTGGGGACGTAGCGTTTGACGGCGGCGGAGAGGTTCTGATCGCCGAGATGAAGGACGGCGAAGCAGATCTCCTCGGTCTCCTCGGTGACACGGGAGTAGACGCGGGAGCGGCCCAGGGCGACACGGCCGCGGCCGGAGGTGAAGACCTCGTGGCTCTCGCGATGGACGTCGAAGCAGAAGAGCTCTCCATCCTCGGGGTAGGAGCGGAACATGGAGCTGATGGCGTAGTGGGCGCCAACCTGTTCGAGGCCGATCTTCATGCCGGTGATGTAGCGGCGGTAGACTTCGGCACCGCTGCCGACCTCCGGGAGGTTGCTTTTGGCCTGGGCGAGGATGTCGAGGAACTGGGCCTCGAGGGCGACGCCGGGCTCGCCGAAGAGCTTGGCGGCGAGCTGGAGCACGCGGCCGGCGTAGGCGATAATCTGCACGGTCTCGATGCCTGAGATCTCGTCGAAGAACCAGCCGCAGCTGGTGTACATGAGCTGTGTGTGGCGTTCGAGCTCGAGGAGTTCGAGGGCGGTGGCGCGTTCGTCGGGATTGAGCGGATGGGTGGTGTGGGCTTCGAAGAAGCTGGTGACCGAGTCGGAGGAGCGGTCGTTGACGACCTGGATGTAAGCGTCGCGGGCAGCCCAGAGATCCTTGAGGATGGGCTGGGCGAGCTGTTCGGCGAGGGGAGCGGTCGCGTCGCGTAGAAGGTCGAGGGCGGCGCGGAGGGGTGCGCGCCACTCCTGGTTCCAGCCGGGTTTGCCGCCGTTGCAGCCGCAGTAGGAGCGCCAGCGCTCGACTCCGTGAGCGCAGCTCCAGGAGGTGTCCTCCGCGACTTCGGCCTCCCACTGTGGGGGGAAGCGGTCGAGGAATTCGCTGTAGTTGGTGAGGCTGGCATGCTTCTCGTCCTCGATCCAGTGCATGGCGTAGGAGAGGGCCATCTCGCCGTGCTTGTGGTGGTGGCCGTAGCTTTCGCCGTCGGTGGCTACATGCGAGAGCTGGGCCTTGTCGGAGGTGTCGGAGGTGAACTCAGCGAGCAGGCGGCGGCCAAAGTCCTCTCCACTGTTTAGGATGCCTTCGAAGGCGATGGCGCGGGAGTTGGGACCATCGTAGAAGAAGACTGCGATGCTGCGGCCCTCGTCGAGGTGGACAGTATAAGGATGCCTTGGGTCAACGGAGGCATTGGGGGTCTCGGACCATGCGTCGGCTGGGGTTTCGGGGGCAGTCCCAGGTTTGGCGGCGGGGGTCGCGGGAAGTCGACGGACGCGGGCGCACTGGTTGGGAGCGAGGATGGTGAACTTGATGCCCTCCTGCGCCATGAGGTCGAGCACGCTGCGGTTTACGGCGGTCTCGGCGAGCCACATGCCCTCGGGCTTGCGGCCGAAGCGGTACACGAAGTCGGCGATGCCCCAGCGGATCTGGGTGAGTGCGTCGCGCTTGCTGGCGAGGGGCATGATGATGTGGTTGTAGACCTGGGCGATGGCGGAGCCGTGTCCGCTGTAGCGCTGAGCGCTGGTCTTGTCGGCGTCGAGGATCATGCGATAGGTGCGGGGCGCCTTGTCGTTGAGCCAGCTCAGCAGGGTGGGGCCGAAGTTGTAGCTCATCCGGGCGTAGTTGTTCATGATGCGGATGATTTCGTTTTCCTTGTTGGTGATGCGGGAGGCGCCGTTGGGGGCGTAGCACTCGGCGGTGATGCGGTCGTTCCAGTCGTGGTAGGGGGCGGCGGAGTCCTGGACTTCGACGGTCTCGAGCCAGGGGTTCTCGCGGGGGGGCTGGTAGAAATGGCCGTGGACGCAGACGAATCGTGCTGTCTGTTCGGCGGTGGGCGGTGGCGGCGGACTAACGGGCTTTGCGGAAGATCTGGACTTTGCCATCGTTACCTTGGTTAGAGGGTATCGTGTGCGGTGGGGTTGGTGATACAGGCCGTGATTTTCGCGGATAAACGGCGTAATGGCGATTGGAGTGATACAGGCCGGTGAATTTATGGGCTGGGATGTGGGAGTTTGCCTGCGGCGAGGTCGCAGGCGCGCCAGAGGTACCAACTGGCTATAGAACGCCAGGGGGCCCAGCGCTGGGCGCGGCGGGTCATGACGTCGGGTTTGGGAAGGAGGTCGGGGGTGACTTTCTGGGTGGGCTTGAGGTTCTGGAAGGTGAGGGCGAAGCCTTTGCGTACGCCGTAGTCGGCTACGGGGAGGATGTCGGGGCGGCCGAGGCGAAAGATGAGGAACATCTCGACGGTCCAGCGGCCGATGCCGCGAACCTGGGTGAGGTGGTCGACAATGTCGTCGTCGGACATGCGGCGGATGCGGGCGAGGGAGGGGACGGTGCCGTCGATGGTTTTGGCGGCGAGGTCGCGGAGGGCGAGGGATTTGTTGTGGGAGAGGCCGGCGGCGCGGAGTTGCTCGTTGGGGCAGTCGAGGAGGTGTTGGGCGTCGGGATGGATGCCGATGCCGCAGAGGTGATGGAAGCTCTCGAGGAGGCGGCGGTGGATGGTGGCGGCGGCTTTGCCGTGGAGCTGCTGATAGATGATGCTCTCGACGAGGGCTTCGAAGGGGGATTGGGCGCTGGAGAGGCGCATGGTGAAGGGGCCGGCGCGCTCGATGAGGCGGCCGAGCTTGGGGTCGGCGGCGGCGAGCTCGCGAAGGGCGAGGGTGGAGTCGTAGCGTGGCGGACGCGGACTGTTGATGAGACGCGGCATGATGTGACGGTATCGCAGGGCGTGGGGAAAGTCTTGCGATGCTGTGTTTAAACTCGGACTGATTTGGTTTGCATTTACAAGAGAGATACGTTTGCGGCAGGGTAGATGTAGTGGCAAAAAGAGGCGAGAGTACGGTGATGCACGAGATATTGTGCAGGCCGTATCGCTTGAGTTCGATAATCGGATGTTGCACGTAAAAAATCAGTTGCGCCTGCGGAAGACAGCTTTAGGAATGCTTTTTCCACTGCTATACTTGGAGCTTCCGAGGAAAGAAATTTTCCGGGCATGCCAATCGCGGACGCCCCAACCGCCGACCCGTTTGACCATCGGCAAAGTAGCCAGAAGTAACACCAAACCTTGAAGCACCTTCTCGACCTAAAAAGTCAGGTAACGCAGAGGAAGCAGGAACGCACTCATGGCGCAAGTTTTTGACCGCAGTTCGAACGCGCTGGCTCGGATGAGCCTGGTATTGACGGGTTTGATCGTCATCGCGCTCGGCGTAGCTCTGGACCAGCTGCAGCGATCCCCGTGGGTGACGAAGCAGGGTCAGCGACCGGACCAGCCGATACCGTTCAGCCACAAGCACCATGTGGAAGGGCTAGGGCTGCAATGCCAGTACTGTCACACGCAGGTGGAGAAGGCGGCGTATGCCGGGATTCCTCCGACGAAGACCTGCATTAATTGTCATGCGCAGATCTGGACGAATGCGGCGCTGCTGGAGCCGGTGCGGCAGAGCTGGGCGACGGGAGCCTCGATCCAGTGGATTCGAGTGCATGACCTTCCGGACTATGTGTACTTCAATCACGACATTCATGTGAACAAGGGAATCGGGTGCGCGAGCTGTCACGGCCGCGTCGACGAGATGCCTTTGATGTATCAACAGAACACGCTGCAGATGGAGTGGTGTCTGAACTGCCATCGCAACCCGGCGGTGAACCTGCGGCCTACGAGCGAGATCTACAACATGGCGTGGGCTGGCCCGTCGAGCGATAAGCCGGTGTGGTGCGCGAGCACGGAGAAGGCCGGGCCGACGGCGCAGAATGTGAGCTGCACGACGACTGATCCTTCGGGGGCGAATCCTGAGCTTGCGATGATGCAGCTGGAGAAGCCGACTCCGGGAGGCCAGGCGAGGCCGCAGTCGGGGACGAACCTGCAGCCGCATCCAAGATCGGGTGAGGGCGAGACGGTAAGCGATGTGCCCCCGATGGGTATCGTGATGCCGGCAAGCTATCAGAAGTTTACGAACCAGATGGACCTGGGCAGGTATCTAACAGCCCAGTATCACATTCGCACGCCGAACGAACTCTCCAGTTGCGAGACGTGCCACCGATGAAGACGACCGGTATGAAAACGGCTGGGATGGGAACAGAAGAGACAATGGCTGAGACGAAGGCACTGGCTGCAGCACAACCTGTAGTGGTCACCCAGATTACGCCGGCAAAGCTGACGTTGGCGGAGGTTCGCGCCAAGCTGGACGGCAAGACGGGACGACGCTTCTGGAAGAACCTGGACGAGCTTGCGGAGACGCCGGCATTCCACGAGTTGATGTCGGAGGAGTTTCCCCGGCAATCGACGGAGTGGGTGGACGCGGTCAGCCGCCGCGGCTTCCTGAAGGTGATGGGCGCGTCGCTGGCGCTGGCCGGGCTCGCAGGCTGTACGAAGCAGCCGGACGAGGCGATCTTCCCCTACATCAAGCAGCCGGAGGACCTGGTCCTCGGTAAGCCGATGTATTTTGCCACGGCCTATCCGTTCCCTACCGGGGCGATTCCTGTCCTGGTGAAGTCGGACTCCTTCCGCCCGATCAAGATCGAGGGCAATCCCGAGCACCCGATGTCCAAGGGGAAGTCGGACGCGTTTACGCAGGCCACGCTGCTCGATCTTTATGATCCCGACCGGTCGCAGCATGTTCTGAATCGTGGGCAGGTCTCCAGCTGGGCTGAGTTCCAGGAGGCGTTTGCGACTGCCGCCAGGAAGACGACAGGCGGCCAGGGCATTTACATCCTGAGCGAGACGGTTACCTCACCGACGCTTGCGGTGCAGTGGAAGCAGGTGCAGCAGGCTTACCCGCAGGCGAAGCTGGTGCAGTGGGAGCCGGTGAACTCCGATGCTTCGCGCGTTGCGTCGAAGGCGGTCTTCGGCAGCTATACCGATGCGCAGTACAAGCTGGAAGAGGCAGACCTCATCCTCTCGCTGGACGCGAACTTCCTTGGCGGTATCGGCCATCCGGGCTTTCTGCCGCTGGCAGCCGGTTATGCCGAGCGGCATCGCTACGAAGAAGACAAGCCGATGAACCGGCTGTACGTCGTCGAGACCACACCGACGGTAACCGGGTTCAAGGCGGAGCATCGGCTGGCAGTGAAGCCGAGCGAGCTCGGAGCCTTCGCGCGTGCATTGAACGGAGAGGCGACAACCGTCAAGTGGACGCCGGAGCAGGATGCCTTCCTGAAGGCGCTGCAGAAGGATCTGCAGAAGACCGGAAGCAAGTGTGTCGTGATCGCAGGGGAGCAGGCGGAGCCCTCAGTTCATGCTGCGGCGTACGCGCTGAATACCTCGCTGGGCGCAGTCGGCAAGACAGTTATCTACACCGAGACGGTGAACCCGATACCGAGCGAGCAGGTCGCTGACCTGAAGTCGCTGGTTGCCGATATAAATGCCGGCAAGGTTCAGTGGCTGGTGATGCTTGGGGTCAACCCGGTCTACTCGGCTCCGTCGGACCTGCACTTCCGGGATGCCTTCCAGAATGTTCCGGTCACGGTGCATCTGGGGACGCATGTGGACGAGACGGGCTCTTTATCGAACTGGCATATCAGCAAGGCGCATTACCTTGAGAGCTGGTCGGATGCGCGGGCGTATGACGGGACCATCTCGATCATCCAGCCGATGATCGATCCTCTGTACGGGGGCAAGTCCGCGCACGATGTGTTGCAGGCGCTGCTGGGGAATCCGCAGGCGTCGGCGTACGACGTCGTCCAGGCGAATGCCAAGACCTATATCAAGGGCGATTTTGCAGCTGGCTGGCGCAAGGCGCTGCATGATGGCTGGGTGGACGGCACGGCGTTTTCAGCAAAATCAGTGACTGCCGGCAAGGGCATCGCACTACCACAACAGGCGGCGGCAAATGGTTTGGAGATCAACTTCCAGCCCGATCCGTCGATCTACGATGGACGCTTCTCGAATGTGGGCTGGATGCAGGAGCTTCCCAAGCAGGTGACGAACCTGAGCTGGGACAACGCCGCGCTGATGAGCATGGCGACTATGGCCGAGTTCAAGGTCGAAGAGTCCGACCCGCTCGAAATTGAATTCAATGGACGCAAGCTGATTGCGCCGGTGCTGATGTCGCCGGGACACCCGGATGGATCGATCACGATTCACCTTGGGTTTGGCCGCGGCGTCGAGGCAGGGCGTGTGGGTGCGGGTGTCGGCTTCGACGCGTACCAGATTCGCACTTCGGATGGAACGTCCTATATTGCCGGGGCGACCGCGAAGAAGGTTGCGGGAACCTACGAACTCTGCGTCACCAAGGTTCACAACATTGAACACCGCGGCAGCTTTGCGCAGCAGGACCTGGAGAAGCCTCTTTCAGATAAAGAGGGAACGTACTCCCTGGCTGGCCACGAGGCGATGGAGCGGTCGATTATCCGCTACGCGACGCTCGACGAGGTGAAGAAGAATCCTGACTTCGCGCACGAAGGCGCGAGCGGGACGCTGGTCAACAAGGTCGGCTACATGCCGCAGGGCGAGCAGCCGAAGCATGAAGACAGCTTCTTTCCCGAGGCGTGGAAGTACGACAGGATCGACCCGTCCTCGAAGAAGATTCAAAACGCATGGGGTATGTCGATCGACCTGAACTCCTGCGTGGGCTGCAATGCCTGCATCGTGAGCTGCTATGCGGAGAACAATATTCCGGTGGTGGGACGCGAACAGGTAAAGGTTGGACGCAACATGCAATGGCTGCGCATCGACACCTACTTCGAAGGCGACCTGCATGCGCCCAAGGCGCACTTTCAGCCGATGGCCTGCCAGCACTGCGAGAATGCGGGCTGCGAACAGGTCTGTCCGGTTGGCGCAACGGTGCACACGCCCGAAGGCTTGAACACGATGGTCTATAACCGTTGCGTGGGTACCCGGTACTGCTCGAACAACTGCCCATACAAGGTTCGTCGGTTCAACTTCCTGCTCTATTCGGATTACGACACGGAGAGCCTGAAGTTCATGCGCAACCCTGACGTCACGGTGCGTTCGCGTGGCGTGATGGAGAAGTGCAGCTACTGCGTCCAGCGCATCGAGTCGGCGAAGATCACTGCCGACAAGGAAAATCGCGAGGTGCGTGACGGCGACATCGTCACGGCATGCCAGCAGGCCTGCCCCACGAGCGCCATTACGTTCGGCAACATCAACGATAAGGCAAGCAGAGTGGCCAAGAGCAAGGCGAGGGAGCGCGAGTACCAGGTGCTCGCCGACCTTAACTTCCGACCGCGCACGACCTACACTGCCGGCGTCATCAACCCAAATCCGGAGCTGGCATAATGGCGACCAAAGGACCCATGCAAGACCCGATCGTCGATCCCATGATCGACCCCCGTACCGGCGAGTACGCGGTTATCGCCCCGGGGCATAACTTCAAGTCGGTGACGCAGAAGATCGCGGGAATCGTGCTGACGTCGAACACGCCGCTGGGCTGGTTCTTCGGCCTGCTGGTTGGCGCGACGGTCGCGACCGGCGTGGTGATCGGCTGTACGTGGCTGTTCCTGAAGGGCGTCGGCATCTGGGGCGTGACGATTCCTGGAGCCTGGGGATTCGCGATCATCAACTTCGTGTGGTGGATCGGTATCGGCCACGCGGGCACGTTGATCTCGGCGATTCTGCTGCTGTTCAAACAGACATGGCGCAACTCGATCAATCGATTTGCCGAGGCGATGACCATCTTCGCGGTGGTCTGCGCGGGAACATTCCCTCTGATTCACGTTGGACGGCCGTGGCTGGCGTACTGGCTGTTCCCTTATCCGAACACGATGAACGTGTGGCCGCAGTTCCGCTCGCCGCTGGCGTGGGACGTGTTTGCGGTTTCGACGTACGCGACGATCTCGATTGTGTTCTGGTATGTCGGGATGATCCCCGACTTTGGCACGCTGCGCGACCGGGCGACGATGCCGCTGGCGAAGTACTTCTACGGGATGCTGTCGCTTGGCTGGCGCGGATCGACCCGGCACTGGATCCGGTATGAGTCGGCTTCCCTGCTGCTGGCCGGCCTTTCGACGCCGCTGGTGCTCTCGGTCCATACCGTCATCAGCTTCGACTTCGCGGTGGCTGCTCTTGCCGGTTGGCATACGACGATCTTTCCGCCTTACTTCGTTGCGGGCGCCATCTACTCGGGCTTCGCGATGGTGATCACGCTGGCGATTCCGATTCGGAAGTTCTATCACCTGGAAGATCTGGTTACGCTGCGCCACCTCGACAACATGGCGAAGGTCATGCTCGGGACTGGGTTGATTGTGGCCTACGGGTATGGGATGGAAGTCTTCATGTCGTGGTACTCAGCCAGCCATTGGGAGTACTTCATGATGTGGAACCGTATGTTCGGCCCCCTGGGCTGGGCGTACTGGATCCTGATCCTGACGAACATTGCGATTCCGTTGACGACGCTCTGGTCGCGCAAGCTGCGGATCAACGTGACGTACCTCTTTATCTTGTCCTTCATCATCAATACGGGCATGTGGTTTGAGCGTTTTGTCATCGTTGTGACCAGCCTCTATCGCGAGTACCTGCCTTCGAGCTGGGGAACTTACCGAGCGACGAAGTGGGACTACATGATCTATGTTGGAACACTGGGTCTGTTTACCTTCCTGTTCTTCCTGTTTGTGCGCTTCCTTCCCATGATTCCGATGTCCGAAATCCGAATGATGCTGCCTCAGACCAAGGTGACGCGCAGCGGACCTGACGCCGAGACAGTAATTGAGGAGACAGTCTAATGCCCCCCCGCGAAGGAATTTACGGTCTGCTGGCGGAGTTCAATACCCCCAGCGAATTAGTCCACGCAACGGAGGAGGCGCGCCGTGCCGGCTATCGCCGGATGGAGTGCTATACCCCCTACCCGGTCGAAGAGGCGGCGGTCGCGCTGGAGTTCCACAAGACGCGGGTTCCGCTGGTGTGCCTGATTGGCGGACTCGTCGGTGTGACGACCGCGTTCATGATGGAGACGTGGATTAACGTGTGGGCCTACCCGCTCAATATCGCCGGGCGTCCGCTGTTCTCCTGGCCTGCGTTCATTATTCCGGCGTACGAATGGACGATTCTGTTCGCGGGTCTTTCTGCGGCGTTCGGGATGATCGCGCTGAATGGCCTGCCGCAGCTCTATCATCCGGTCTTCAACGCTCCCAATTTTCGAAACGGCGCCACGACGGACAAATTTTTCCTTTGTCTCGAGGCTGTCGACCCCAAGTTTTCGCTCAGCGAAACCCGGTCGTTTCTTGAGCAGTTCCCCGCGATCTCCGTGGTGGAGGTGGATCATTAATACGCAAGTGAACCAGACCGCCCGTCGCGCCACGTTCGCCCTCGCAACCTTTGCGCTGATGTTTACTGTGGGCTGCCGGCAGGACATGCAGGACGAGCCAAAGTTCTTCCCGCAGCGTGGTACGAGCTTCTATGCAGATGGCCGCTCCGTGCGCCCGCAGGTAGCGAACACTGTGGGCCGCAACCAGCTTCACGAGGACAGCTACTTCTACACCGGCCTTGTCGGCGGGAAAGAGGGTGACGCTCTGCCCTTCCCGGCCACGAAGGATGTGCTGGCCCGTGGGCAGGAGCGCTACAACGTCTACTGCACGCCCTGCCACTCGCGCGTCGGAAATGGTCTGGGCATGATTGTGGAGCGTGGTTATTATCAGGCTGGCGACTTTCATTCGGAGCGGTTGCGCTCCGTTGGGCTTGGCCACTTCTTCAACGTCATGACCAATGGTTATGGCGACATGCCGGATTACTCCGCCCAACTGACACCGCAGGATCGCTGGGCGGTCGCGGCCTACATTCGCGCGCTGCAATTGAGCCAGAATGCAAAGAGGACGGACGTTCCCTCCGGCGCTGAGGTGAAGTCGCTGTCGAGCATCGCCGAGTCAGAGGGGCTGCCGGCAAACTTCGGAACGGATTGGCCAGCGGCACCGATGTCGACGGTCTCCCAAGAGAAGAGGCTTGCACCTGAGGGCCACTCGTCGGCAGCACCTGCGGCTTCGGAGAGCGTGAAGCCAGCTGCTGAGCCTGCGACACCTTCAAACCCAGAAAAGGCAACGCTCAAGCCGGTTGCAGCGGTCGAGGGATCTCCGGAGGCTGGGCACGAGATCTATGTGCACAACTGTCAGATGTGCCATCAACCTCAGAGGACTGGTATGCCGCCGACAATCCCCTCGCTGGTCGGCATCGTCGATCGGGTTGGAGCGGCTCATATTCGGTCGGTCGTTACAAATGGCGTCCCCGCGGGCAAGCCTCCAATGCCATCGTACGCAAAGATATTGTCGACTGCGGACATAGACAATTTGATTGCTTTTCTTTCGAAGGCAGACAAGCCGGGCGCGAAGGCCAGTTCTTTTTCTGGTTCGGGCAAAAGTGCGGTCGTGAATATAGCGTCGGCAAAGCGGTAAGAACCGGGACTGGGATCGAGCGTAAACAACAGGATGCTGAAGGAATAAGGCTAGAAAAAAACATGTCATTCGGACACGAACATCACGGAGAAGCAGGCGGGCATCTCGACCATAGCCATCATGGGCCGCGTACCCTTCCCGCCTCGCTCGCCGCACCAGAGATCCTCTCCGCGTGGCGGATGCGGGCGTTGATCATCGCCGCGATCGCAACGCTCCTCTCGGTTCTCTTCGCCTTCACGCACGAGGGCAGGAACCACCTGCTTCGCGCCTACCTGTTGGGCTACATGACCTGCTTCGGCTTCGCCGGCGGCGGACTTGTGGTGCTGATGCTGCAGTATGTGACGGGCGGCAAGTGGGGGCTTCTGCTGCGCCGTCCGCTGGAGGCCATGACCCGTACGATCTGGCTGGTCGGGCTGATGTTCATCCCCATCGCGATCTTCATGAAGCACCTGTACCAGTGGGCGGCGTATCCCACTGCGGGTGCAGTCGCGCAGGCGCTTGCGAACCACGCTATTAGCCTTGAGCAGGCGTTGACCCTGAACGCCAAGCGCATGATGCTGAACCCTGGCGCTGTCATCTTTCAGACACTGGTCATCTTCGGCATTCTTTTGACTTTCACCTTCTTCCTGAACAAGTGGTCGCTTCAGAGCGAGGCCGATCCGGCTCGCGGAACGCAGGCCAGCTACGACCGGTGGCGTACGAAGTTCGAGAACTTGTCTGGACCCGGTATTCTGATTTATGTAGTCCTGCTGACGGCGGGCGCGATCGACTGGATCAAGTCGCTCGACATTACCTGGTACTCCTCGATCTGGGGTCTGCAGTTTCTCGTTGGCCAGGGATACGCCGTTCTCGCGCTTGGAATCCTGACTGTGATTTTGCTGTCGCGTTTCGAGCCGATGAAGACGCTGCTCCGCGCTACGGAACAGCACGACTTGGGCAAGCTGGCTTTTGCTTTCGTCATGCTGAATATCTACCTTAGCTTCGCGGAGTTCCTCATCATCTGGTCGGGCAACATCCCAGACGAGATTCCGTGGTATCTGAACCGCATCCATGGCGGCTGGTGGTATGTCTGCACCGCCGACTTTTGCTGCCACTGGCTGATTCCCTTCTGCCTATTACTCTCGCGCGACCTGAAGCGGAACAAGAAGAAGATGATCTGGCTTACCAGCTTCATGATCTTCGCGCGCTGCCTCGATATGTTCTGGCTGATTGAGCCGAACTTTCCTGATGCTGCGGGGAATCTGCACATCGCCGGCAATATTGGAATTCTGGCCTACATCACTGTGCCCGTCGCGGTTATCTCGATCTGGGTTGCCTATTACACGATCCAGTTGCAAGCGCGCCCGCTGGTTCACCTGAACGATCCGCACGTCGAAGAGATTCTGGAGCCCGAACATGCCCACTAACGATCACGATCTGCAGCTACCCGCGGCGCCGGAGCACGGCAAAAGGAGCTCCGATTCGCCGGGCTACGAGACCACCGACATCAACGTGAATGGCGTCGCGGTCTTCCTCGCCGGCCTGTTCGGCGCGGTTCTGATCTTCTTCGTCTTCTGCTTTGTCATGGGCCGGGTCATCAACAATGCGATTGCAAAGGCGGATGGCCCGGTGACCAAGTGGAACCAGATGTCAGACTTTGCGGGTGCAAAAGCGACCGGCGGCAAGCGGCAGGATCTGGCCAGCAATCCCGAGATAGAGCAGAAGCAGCTGCAGCAGATCACATCGACCTTTCCTGCGCCCCGTCTCGATATTGACGACGGAAACCAGGCGACTGCCGATCTCCATGCCCGGGAAGACCTGCTGCTGGATCATTACAGCGTTGAAACGGATGGCGGATCCGTTCGAATCCCGATCGCGCGCGCGATGGAGTTGATCGCACAGCGCGGCCTGCCGGTGAGCGCAGAGCCTGCGACAGCAACCGTGCAGATGGCTGGCGATGTCAAGCATGTGGTGCAAGCGCCTTTGACGGATGGTTTTGCGCGAACCGGATACGAGCTGGATGTGATTGCAGCTCGCGAGCAGAAGATGAGTTATGGCAAGGCCGAGGGGGCACCTCACGCAGAACTGGCTCCCGCGCGGTAGTGGATGTGGCACCGGCATTGAAATGGAGACGATAGCAATGAAGGACAGGCGGACAATTCGAGGCGGTTGGCAGGCGGCGGTTCTTTGCTGCGCTCTGTTCAGTGCGCCTCTGTTGGCGCAGGTCTCCAGCTATGGCGATA
>Ga0193753_10000963_pt1 | contig 25750 bp, 26 predicted proteins | sample H1c2metaG_FD_144925 | JGI IMG/M metagenome (GOLD analysis project Ga0193753, IMG submission 144925) | Soil microbial communities from a riparian zone of the East river system, Colorado, United States - H1c2 | ecosystem: Environmental > Terrestrial > Soil > Riparian zone | place: USA: East... | reverse complement strand
TCGTTGTCGACAGCCGGTCTGGGCGTCGCTCTTCTCCCCGCGTTTCTATGCCTTGCGGACTTAGGTACCCGCCGCCTTACGCGCGTCCTTCGCGACTGGACCGCTCCTTCGACGCAGGTCCACGCGGTGTATCCGAGCACGCGGCACCTCTCTCCCAAGGTGAAGAGCTTCGTTGACCATCTGCACGCCCGCATGACGCCACCGCCGTGGGAACGCGAACGCTTCCTCGAAGAATGACGTCGTCCATGCGGATTGCGCCGGTCTCGTCGCGGCAGACGGCTTTCGTCGGCGTACTACGGACAGGTTCCTTTTCCCGCGGCACCGACGGCCGATAGCGATGGCCCATTGGGAACATCGAGGGATGGATGGTCGAAGGGAGCTCGTTCTTTTTCCGTACGGCAATCGGTGAGTCCCTCGCTCAGAAAGTCGATGAGCGCTTCGGCCTCGCCTGGAAGGAACGTAATGGCGTGGACCCGTTGGGAGGGATTCGAAAAGTCCCCTCCGCGGGCGTAGAAGGCTACGACTTCGGCGAGGGACGGTTTGCCACCGTTGTGAAAATAGGGAGCCGTCAACTTCACGTTTCGGAGCTGCGGCGTCTTGAACGCACCGCGATCGACGCTCGCGCCGCTCACGGAAAACGTCGCCCCCTTTGGCCCGGTGGAGGCCCGACCCAAATCTTCGGCATTGTTGAACGAGACGGGGCGCACGCCGATATGATGAAATCCTTGGTCGCCGCCGTCCTCGTTTACGAGACCGTGGTTTGCGGCAAAGCCGACCGTTGCATCCGACAGCTCGGGCCCAGCGTGGCAGTTGATGCACCCCGCTTTGCCGGTGAAGAGAGCGAGCCCTTGCTGTTGGCTCGCGGTGAGCGCGTCCGTTTGACCCGCGAGATACTTGTCGAGTGGGGTCTGGCTCGGAATCAAGGTCGTCTCGTAGGCTTGCAACGCTTGGCCCCAGATGCGTGAGAACTGAGCCTCGGCTGCCTGCGCGAGGTCCGGGCCGAAAGCGAGTGCAATGAGATCGCCGTAGCTGCACGGCGAGCCTCCGCAGAGCAAGCCCTTGGCGGGAAACGCGGATAAGGATCCGAGCACGCCGTCGCTGGGATCGACGTATTGGTGTTGGAGCGCCGAACGCGCGAGAAGCTTGGATCCTACGCTTCCCGAGCCGTTGAACGGCCGACCGCTGCACGCCATCTCCGCGGCATTGGTGACCGGCCCCGTCGCCTGCGACGCGAGTGCAGCGTTTTCGATGGTCGTGAGCCCGCCTTCGGCATTGGCGGTCCCTCCGAAGGGGTCGGCCCCATTGAACTGATGGTTCGCGTGTCCGTCCCAAAAGAGCTCACGGAAGAAAACCGTCCCGACGATCGAGGGCGCACCGCGCGTCGAGACTTGACGCTCGGTGCCGAAGGGCGGCGTGGGAGCTGCCGTGCAGGTGTCGACCGCGCTCGTCGGATCGGACGCGATGCTCACGAAGGTGGAAGCAACGACGCCCTGCGAGCCGACCCGGTCGTCCGATCCAATGTTGGCGAAGGTCGCCGTCTGCCCGGCGGCGGTAACGCCGTTGCTTTCGAAGACGCCGTTCGGTCCGGGGTGCATCGTGTTGAGTCGACGGTTGTCGGCTCCCGCTGAAAAATGGCACGACGCGCACGCCTGCGCGCCGTCGCTGCCGACTTGGGTATCCCAGAAGAACGCTTTGCCGAGCTGAATCGCCGCAGCCGAATCCACGATATCGCTTCCCGCAGGCTGCGGGACGGGGACTGTATCGAGCGGTGCGAGAGCATCGGCTTCGACCACCCGTGCCTCCGCGGTCGGATCGGAATCCGCACGATCGCGGGCGGAGCAACCGAAAGCACCGGCGACCCCCACCATCGCGAAAACAACTGCATTTCGACCTAATCCAAGCATGTCGCGCCGGTGATGAGGATCGTCGATTTGTCGATGGGGGTCATGATGCGTCCTCCTCGGCGTGGAACATATCGCACCGGGCGGCCATTGACGAGACTTACAGTCTCGAATCAGTTTCGAGACTGTAAGTCTCAACACGCGCGCGACCGCCGCCGACGGAAAACCGGGAAGCTGCAGCGAGATCCTGGCGTGCAGAAGCAGCTCCGCGTGAGGGCAAACGGGATTTCACCGGGTCGATCCCATTCCGACCCAATGCGAACGCGTGGTCCGCGGCGGCGCGTACAACTACGATGGTCGCGGCCGCGCAGGCCCAACCGCGTGCACACCGGGGGGCTTCCGCCCCGGCGATGACCCGCTTTCGCTGCGCAAAGGGCGCGGCGTGAGCATATCATTGAAGGAGCAATCATGGCCAACCCATCGATCTCGCAACCCAACGCCCGAACGATCCCGCTCGACGAACTCGTGACGCAGGTGCATCGCGGACGAGTGCGTATCCCGGATTTTCAGCGTGTGTACCGCTGGCAGTGGGAAGACGTCCGGAATCTCTTCGACAGCATCGTCAAGGGCTATCCAATTGGGAATCTCCTTCTCTGGCAGCGAAAGGCCGAAGCCACGCAGGTCAAGCTCGGTGCACTCGATCTGGACGCTCCTGAATTCGCCGAGGGCTGGTGGGTCGTCGATGGCCAGCAGCGCCTCATCAGTCTTGCCAATGCAGTCCACGATCGCGCGGCCTACGACGACCGTTTTGCTCTTGCTTACGACTTGCGAAACAACACCTTCTGCAAGCCCCCGCAGATCGAGGACGGCTACATCGTGCCTCTGGCCGTGCTGTTCGATTTGTCACGGCTCATACAGTGGTTTGTTAAGGAGCATCCCGAGGCTCAGGACAAGCTGGCCGTTGCGTCGGATGTGACCAAGCGGCTCCGTCAATTTTCGGTCCCCTTGTACATCGTCGAACAGGAAGACGAAGCCGTACTGCGCGACATCTTCGATCGGATGAACAACTATGGGAAACGATTGAGCCGCGCCGAAGTCTTCACCGCTCTCCACTTGGAACAGGATCATAGTGTGGAGTCCAATTCTGGCTTTGGCTGGATCGCAGAGGAGATCGATAAAACTTTCGGATTTGGTCGCCTCGACGACGATACCGTGCTGCGGGCCGTTCTCGCGCGACGAGGTGGTGACGTCACTCGCGACATCCGTCTCGAATTTTCAAACAGCACGGCCCAGGGCCGCGACTTCGCCAGCGAAGCACAAGGAGCGATGTACCGTAACGGAAAGGAGGCGATCGCGCGAGCCGTGGCCTTTCTTCAGGACCACGTGCACGTGCCGCATTTCGCATTCCTACCTTACCGGTATCTGCTCGTCGTGCTCGCTCGGTTCTTCGCGCATTTTCCAGATCCGAATATGCGCAACCGGGACCTCTTGCGACGCTGGTTTTGGCGCGCCGCGATGCTCGGACCGAACGTGTTAGGCAGTTGGACCCCCACCATGCGCGCGCTCGCGACACGAATCGTCGCCGGAGATGAGAACGGCTCCGTGCAACGACTCCTGGCAGCCCCGATGGACCGCGACCTTCCTCCGCCACCTCTCAAAGAGTTTCGCACGAACAAGGCCGGAAGCCGCGTCATCCTCTGTGCGCTCTGGTCACTCGGGCCCTGCTCCTTCGTGACCGGCAAACGGTACCTTCACAAGGATCTGATCGAACAGCTTGGGTCGGGTAGCACGCTCGCAAGCGTCGTCGGGCGGATCATCCGCCGCGAACCCGAAGGATATCAACAGTGGGCGGCGAACCGCTTCTTCACGCTCGAAGCGGAGCCGCCGATACCGTCGATTGCGCTGAAGCCAGAGGAACGTGCGGAGGTGCTCGCCTCGCATGCGCTCGACGAAGGGCTCCTAAGTAAGCTCTCGCGGGAAGAGGTCACGAACTTTCTGCAGGGCCGAACGCAACTGATCGAGGCGGCCGCGGGGGCTTTCTTGTCGCGAATGGCGGAAACTGGATTCGAGGATACTCCTCCGCTCGATAGCCTCGATCTGGATGATGACGGGGAACGAGATGACGCCGTCGCGTGAGCAACAGTTCCTCGTCTACCTGCATGATCGTGCCGTTGGGGTTCTCCACCGCCGAGAGGATTCCACGAGATTCGTATTCCTCCCGGACTACCAGAGAGATCCACAGCGAACCGTCTTGGGGCTACGCTTCGAACAAAATCTGCGCGGCGGACATGCTGCGAACATGCGATTGCCTCCTTGGTTTTCGAATCTTCTTCCCGAAGGCCGTCTACGCGAATGGATCGCGCAAGCCGCGGCTGTCTCGATAGAGCGCGAAATGTCCCTGCTTGCTCAGGTAGGGCACGATCTGCCCGGCGCTGTGCGAGTCGTTCCAGCGGACGAGCCGTTGCCGCTCGACATGGCAAACGACGATATCAGCCCGAGAACACAGAGAGCGCCTGACCCGAGTGAGCTGTTTCGCTTTTCTTTGGCAGGCGTCGGACTCAAGTTTTCGATGCTTCGGCTGGGGGAGCGGTTCACAGCTCCTGCGGTTGGCCAGGGTGGAGACTGGATCGTAAAGCTCCCGGAACCCAGCCCATTGTCCAACGTTCCTCAAAATGAGTTCGCGATGATGACGCTCGCCAGCGCCGCGGGAATCGACATCCCCGACGTCAAACTCGTCCACCGCGACGAGATTGAATCTCTTCCAGACAGGGTGTGGCCTCCCGGCGAGGAGCACGCCTATGCCATTCGGCGCTTCGACCGCGGAGAGAAGCGCGAGCTCATCCACATCGAGGACTTCGCCCAGGTGCGCGGCTTTTATCCGGAGGAGAAGTACACGGGTACCTTCGAGACAGTTGCAGCGCTCGTCCATCGAAATCGGGACGTCGATTCATTGCGCGAGTTTGTGCGCAGGCTCGCCTTCAACGTGCTCATCGGAAATGGCGATGCCCACCTCAAAAACTGGTCGTTCATCTATCGAGATCGGCGCAATCCAACGCTTGCCCCCGCTTACGACCTGGTGGCAACCGCGGTCTATCGCCTCAGCGGGGCAAACCCCGAAGACTTGGGGCTTAGGTTCGGCGGCACGAAGCGATTCGACGCCATCCGCCTCTCACACTTCGCCGCCCTCGACGCACGTCTCAAAGCCCACGCGAGCCTCTCGGACGTGGTGGCCGATTTCGTCGATCGGGTCGTCGCCGCATGGCCGCACGTTGAAGAACTCCTCCCAGAGGCGTACGACATGCGTGCCGGCGTGCGCGCGCTCATTCACCAACGCGCCGCGATGCTCCGCCGTCCTTGATCCGCCTCTACATCGTGACGCGCCAGTTGCCGATTGTAACCGGCCAGCGTCAACGCATCCATGGTGAGAGACCAGATCGCAAGAACGTTGCGTGCGGCTACTGCCAGCACGCCAGCGGCAAGCGAATCTCGACGATCGTGCCTGATCCGCGGCGGCTCGTCAGCGAGGCGTCGCCGCCGTGCGCGAGCGCGACGCGCCGGACGAAGGGGAGCCCCAGTCCGCTTCCTGTGGGCTTCGTCGTGTAAAAGTCGTCGAAGGCGCGCTCGGCTTGGCGTGCGTCCATGCCTGCGCCCGTGTCAGCGACGGCAAGGAGCAGCGAGGCCTCGTCGCCGTCGCGCGCTTCGACGCGCGTCCGAACGACGACCGATCCGCCTTCGTCCATGGCCTCGACGGCGTTGCGAACGAGGTTCTCCAACGCGCCGGCGAGCAGATCCGGATCGAGATCGCATTCGGGCAGCGCCGGATCGAGGTCGAGCGCGAGGCTCAGCGTGCGCGACGTCGCATGCGGCTGCAGAGCGGTGACACGCTTCACGAGATCGTTCAGCTGCACGCGCGATCGCACGGGCTCGACCCGGCCGAGCCGCTCGTACTTGTCGACGATGCCTCGGATGCGTTCCGCCTGCTCGAGGATCAGCGCGTGAAAGTCACGCCCCGTAGCGCGCGGCCCCGACGCACCTGCGTCGAGCTCGAGCAGTTGCACCGCCCCCACCAGTGCCGCGAGGGGGTTCTTCAAGTCATGGGCCATCTGCGCCGAGAAGCGCCCCATCACCGCAAGCCGCTCGACCCGCTCGCGGTACGTCGAGAACGAGCTCGTGGCCTCGCGCACGAAGGCCGTAAGAAGAAGGGTGACGATGGTGATGCCAAAGGTCATCGCGGGCAGGTTTCCGTGCAGGCCTTGAAAGAGCGTGAGGTACAGAAGCACCGCACACACCGCCACGGACACGGCATAGAGCGAGGTCGTCGCCCCGAGGTTGCGCTCGAAGAGGCGAAACCGCAGCGCCACGACGGCCACCAGCGCGGTCGCCAACAGGGTGCCGATGGGTGCGAGCGGCGGCAGCGGCACTCCGGCATCGCGCCAAAGATCCGTCGACGCGAACGCACCGCCGACGAGCAGCGCGGCGATCATCAAGCGGGTGCGCGCTTTTTCGTCCGCGTCTCCGCTGGACCGAAGGTGGCGCGCGAGGAGCCACACTTCGTACACGAAGGTGGGCAGCCAGCCCGCGAGAAAAACCGCCGCCCACGCGCGCGACTCACTCCATGCGAACGCGAGGGATGAGAGCCCGAAGAGCGCGTAGGCCGCGTAGAGCGCGCGCACGAGAAGGCGCCGCGCCCGCATGCGGCCCACGAACGCGAGCACCACGTGCAAGACCGCCGGCGGCGCGAGGGCCGTAAACGCGATGTCCATGGCGCGCCATGCGGAACTCGGCATGCGATGGTTGCAAAATACAGCGAAGTTCCAACCGAAAAGGTCGAACGCGAGCAGTGCCAGGGGAAAGGCGAGCGGCCCTTTGCGGCCGCGGATGCCGCCGCGCGAGAGGCAAAGGAAGGCCAAGGCCAAGTGGCCGACCGACGCCGCAAGGAAGGTGGTGTCGCGAAAATCGATGAAGGGCGGCATCTTCGAGGTGGCCGAGTGCAATGGACGGTCCATCCCTTGCTCGTGCATCGGAATGTCCACCCAAGACGGCGGTTGCGCAACGGGCTTCCGCTTCGTGCAGAGGATTGCACACTCGCGCTCTTCGGCCGATGCTCGTGGCATGAGTCGGGATCAGTCCGTGCTCGTCGTGGAAGACGACGTGGCCGTGGGGAAGGTGCTCACCGCATTGCTGGTGCGCGAAGGTTTCCAGGTGCAGCATGCCGCCTCCGGCGAGGTGGCCCTCGCGCTGCTCGAGGTGCGCGCATTCGACGTGGTCATCTCCGACGTGCGCATGCCCGGCATGAGCGGGATGGACCTGCTGGCGAAGCTTGGTATCGCCTTCCCCGAGCTGCCCGTGATCTTGCTCACGGCGCACGGCTCGGTGCCCTTGGCGGTGGAGGCCATGAAGGCGGGCGCGCGCGATTTCCTGCTCAAGCCATTCCAGCGCGAGGAAATCCTGTTCGTCGTGGAGAAGGCGCTCGCACACGCGAGGCCGGAGGCCGGGCGTGCACCGCCACTTCCGGCCCATGACTCGGCGATGGTGGGCAGTTCGCGGGCGATGCACCAGGTGCTCGGCACCATCCGCAAGGTGGCGTCGGGAACGGCCACGGTTCTCATCCGCGGTGAGACGGGAACCGGCAAGGAGCTGGTCGCGCGCGCCCTTCACGAACAGGGCGCACGCAAGGATCACCCCTTCGTGCGCGTGCACTGCGCGGCGCTGCCCGATGCGCTGCTCGAGAGCGAGCTTTTCGGCTACGAGAAAGGCGCCTTCACCGGCGCGCAGGCGCGCAAGCCCGGCCGCGTGGAGCTGGCCCACCGCGGCACGCTTTTCCTGGACGAAATCGGCGACATCACGCCCCAGGTGCAGGTAAAGCTTCTACGCGTGCTGCAGGAGCGCGAGTTCGAGCGCGTGGGCGGCACGCAGACCATCAAGGTCGACGTGCGCTTCGTCGCCGCCACGCATCGGGATCTCGAAGCGATGGTCTCCAAAGGCGACTTCCGCGAGGACTTGTTCTACCGCCTCAACGTCGTCCCCGTTCAGGTTCCGCCGCTGCGCGCACGCGCCGAGGACATCGACGCGCTGGCTCGGCACTTCGTGCGAACGTTGGGCAACGCCAACGGCAAGAGCGGTATGGATCTGGACGGCGCCGCCATCGATGCCCTCCGCGCATACGCGTGGCCGGGCAACGTGCGCCAGCTGCAGAACTTGATGGAGCGCTTGGTGGTGCTGACGGAGGGCATGACCATTCGCAAATCCGACGTCGAGCGCGAGCTGCCCACGGGCGGCGCGTCGTCACCTTTGTCCTCGCTTGGGCGCGAGCCCGACGGCGCTTCCTTGGATGCCCACCGCCACGCCGCGGAGAAGGAAGCCCTCCTTCGCGCACTCGCGCAGGCGAAGAACAACCGCACCTTGGCGGCGCGCCTTCTCAACGTGAGCCGGCGCACGCTCTACAACAAGCTGAACGAACACGGCCTCGCGTGACGCTCACCCCGGCGTAACGTCGAATCCCATCGCGAACCGAAGGCCGAATTCGTCCCAGGTCCCCGCCCGTCTATCGGAGATTTCTCGCTCCCCGAGATCGTGCTGGGCGTAGAGCCAGAGCCCCAACGTCGTCCGAAACCGGCTGTCGGGGTTCCCCACGAAGACGTTCGCGCCCATTCTCGCCCCCACGTAGGGAAGGTCGTGCGAGCTCCGCTCACCGTACGCGCTGCCCCCGAACTCGGCGAGTGCATCGAACCCGATGTGGGAGGCGCCATGAAGGCCCAGGCCAGCGGCGATGCCACCGCCATACCGGGCGGAGAGCCCATATTGGCTGTAGTGGGCGGCCGCACCCGCTTGAAACATCCCCAGGCGAACGAGCGCGATGGCGCCGCCATGACCCGTCTCGCGGGCGTCCACGGTGGCGAGCCCGAAGCCAAGGTCGAAGTGCAATTGGGTGGGTCGTTCGGCGGCGACGGCTTTGGGGGCTTCGTCCGCCTGCGCACGTCCGCCCACGAGAAGGAAAAACGAAGTCGCGATGATTGCAAGAAAGCTCTTCATGGCGCCGCGCATGAGCAGGGCACATGCCAGAGCCGTTTTCGTGGTGCGCGTCGGCCCTCGTGTGCAAAGCGCTGCACACGCGTGTGCAAGGGCGAGTGCACCGCATGTGAGATCCGATCAAGCAAGCTTCTCCGACAACTCTCGCAACCGCCTTCGCGCCGACGCGTCGTAGGCCTGTGCGTTCGCGCGTCTCGTCGACGGGTTGGAGGACGCGGCAGACGCGTGTCTCGGACTGAGAAAGCGTGAAATGGATTCCCTCGATTCCAACAACTGGACGTCCGGCGACTACCGCGCATTGATCCGTGAGGCCATCGCGGGAGCATTCCGGCCGGAGGATTGGCTCTGCGTCTCCGCGCGCGAGTCCGGTCTCGTCGCGTCACGCGTTCCCCCATCAGGGACGTTCGCGTACAACGCAAATGGCGGCGCCCGTGGACTCACGCAGATGATGCCGCGCACCCTCGACGGCCTCGGGCGGGGGCCGGGGGATCCAGACCTCGACACTCCGGCAAGGCCGCCTAAACGACGTCCTGACGCAGCGCGCGCCCATTGACACCGATGGCGTCGTTGGCGTGCAAACTCGCGCGGCGGTGACAGCGTTTCGCGTCGCGACTGGTCTCCCCCTCGAGGGCGCCTTCGACGCTGATGTCGACGCGGCGCTGTTCGCGTAGCGTGGGTCTGCTTCGAGAACGCATCGCACTTGGCCTGATCTCGACAGCGCTGCTGTCGCTTGGCTCGCGACCATCGCCCCGCAAAGCTCAGCGCATATCGGCGGCGGGCTTCACGACGCGAGCGCTCACGCGCCTCATCTCGACACGGATCCGAGCAATAAATCTTCCCGCGAGCCTCGGCCAAATTGGACGTTTACGGTGCTTCACTCCATGGTGAGGTGCTTTAATAGGTCGGAGCCCATGAACGCGTAAACCGCGGCCTCCCGATCGTCAAACCCCCCGTGCACTTTTAGCAAAATATCATTCGTTCCCGGAAGCAGCTGCACGATGGATGGCCAGTGCACGCTCGACTGACGTGAAGGGAAGGCGCGGGCGCACAGAGCGAGCGCCTGCTCGTCCGTTAGTTCGAGCCGACTGGACAAAAAGAGGATGGCGCTACCCACAGTTCGCACGTAGTCCGCCGCCGCGACGAGCTGGGCGGCCGGCACTTCCGCCAGCCCAACAAAACGCGTCCCAGTTGCATCGTGGAATTCAACGCACTCCGAGCGACGCGCCTCAGCGTTCAACCAGCGAATCTCTTCCCATCCCCAAATGCCATACCGTCTCGCGACGACGTTGGGCGTCGGCTGGGGAGGAGTTGCGGTGAACAATACGAACCGATGGTTTTGGAGAGTCGCAGACCATCGAGCAACGAGTTCGGCTAACCGCCGAACACAAGCCGCAGTCACCTCGGTCAACGACGTTTGCGATTCGTGCCTTTCGCCTACGATCGACACGAGTCCTACAGCTGCGGACTCGGCATAGACGACCCCGTGATCTCGCGCCGACGCAAAGAACCCCGTCTTGACCTTAATAGTCATAGTGATTTCCTGCCGGATCGTTGAAGTGCGGGCCACGATTTTGAGGATTATTCGGGCCATAATTGTGCCCGGCGGCGTCATCTCGAATGACGATGTCGCGACCTCCCCGCGGGTTATCAAATGTGTACTGCCTTCCAGGCTGCGGCCGCCCGTTTCGATCCAGGTTCGGCCCAACCGCGCTCGGTTGGCTCGATGTCGGGATATCGTTCGCCCGCTTTGCCGCGTTGAACGCGCCCTGACGACCTGCGCCTTCGGGACTCATATTCGGTGGGGGCGTTCCCTCCGGGGCTGTGGTGCATGCGTTATGCACCAGCGCTTGCGCCGGTCCCACGAAATACGAGTGGGTCCCCTCCACCTCGAAGTTGTACACCGCAGCCGACCCCGCCTGGCGCACCGCGCCGGTTACCAGCACCAGACCAGCACCATCGCCCCACACCCGCACCGGATCCCCCAACCCCAAATCCCGCGCCCCCGTCCACCCTTTCCCTTCGACCCAAAACGGATGCTCCGCCGTCGTATGCACCACGTCGTGGCTGCCGGACGCATACAGCTCTACGTCCAGCAGGTCCCTCGACACCCGCACCGACGTCTTCGCCACACGCCGGCACTCGAGCCCTCCCGTCTTTTCGTTCCATGAGGCCACCAAGTCATCCGCGCGAATCGTCTCGATCGGCTGCGTACCCCCGTCGCATGTAGTGACAAGGGTTCCTTCACGGAAACATGCCTCACTAAACAGCTCCGCGACCGCGTCGCCCGCCACCTCCACGCCCGCCGCAAGCGCCCCGACCACGAGCGGAGCGACCATCGCTGTACCGTAACCCGCGTCGTAGTCGGTGAGCGCAATCGGAGTTGTCGGCGGCGTGAAGGAGATAGCTTCTTCCCCTCCGCTGACGAAGTCATCCCACCGCTCACCTCCGAATGGGTCCGCCTTCAGGCCGCTGGCGACGCCGCTCACAACGGCATTCCAGGCGCCTTTCCCAACTAGCTTGCCCGAGTCCGCCCAGCCCTTGGGTTCCGCACTCGCCCGCGCTTCCGATTCCAAGACAAAGCGCTGCCACTGGCGCGCGAGGTCGATCGCGTCCTGCGCAGACCAGTCCTTGGGTGCTGGAGGCGGCGAACTACTCTCGCCGTGTGCCGGCACCTCCAAAGTCTGACCGCACTCTCCGCCCTCCTCGCACCACTGAAACGCGCCTCCCGCCGTCCAACCGACACTTACGCTGCCACTGGAGTAGCTCTCCCCAGCCGTCCCCGCGTTCGTCGTCGTCGCCCAACCGGGCACCTCCAACCCCGTCGGATCCACCAGCTTCTGCGGTGAGCCGAACACGAAGGCGTACGGATTCAGGTCGCTCCCGAGCTGGTGCACCGTAGACGGGTCGGCGCTCGCCCACTGCCCCAGCGCGGCGACGTAATAGCGGTGCCCAAAGTAGCTGAGCCCTACTCCGATCTCGTCCTCTTTCCCCGTAAATCGGTAGTCTTCCCGAAACGAATGAAAGGTACATCGAGATCGGCGATGCGGACGATCACTGCGTGTGCGATGACGTCCTCCGTCTCGATGCCGTCGGCGCGGCACATCAGGTCGACGTGGACCGGAGGAATGCCGAGATAGGCAATCTCGTTTGGCTGCAGCGCGCGGAGGTCATTCACCACGGAGCTCGGCGCGCCGAAGCGAGCGATCGCGGCCGCTGCCCGCGCGAGGTTGTCGCCCTCTCGCGAGATAAGAAGGTCGAGATCTTTGGTCGCGCGAGGCTTCCCGTGATGACCGACGGCGTAGCCCCCGAGCACGACGAAACGAACGTTACCGCGAACGAATTCCGCCAGCAGATCTTTGAAGTCGGGGTGGAGGTCCATTGTAACCGGCTAACGTCAACGCATCCATGGTGAGAGGCCAGATCGCGAGGACGCGTTCGGCTCCCGATAGCTCGCGCCAGCCTCGAAGGTCGACTTCTTCGAGCTCTTCGAAGGAACGAGCCACGCCTCCCTTCCACGTCACGCGACGTCGTTCGGCGCGCTCTGCCGCGGTCTCCGAAGGGGCTCCCATGCAGAGAATGTAGCACTCGGGGGGCAGGCGGGCGAGAGCGGCGATCTCGAGATCTTGCGTCGGACCAACCGTTGCTGCGCGCGGCGTGGCGATCGAGAGACCACGTCTACGTTCGTTCGGACCGCTCCGTAATCGCGAGTCTCCACCGCGCGCGATGGGGCTCGACGCTCGAGACGCTCACGCTCGCGACGAGAGCTTCTCCGACAGCTCTCGCAGCCGCCTTCGCGCCGACGGGTCGTAGGCCTGCGCGTTCGCGCGCGTCTCGTCGACGCCGTCGAAGTAGCGCCCGCTGACGTGGTCGAGCGACGGATCGGCGACGAGGCGCACGGTGGCGTCGACACCCTCTTCGAGGGTGCTTATCGGCGACGGCACGATCTTCGTCGGCATGTACGTCGCCGGATGAAGCGCAGTAACGGTCACGCCGCTCCCGGCGAGCTCCTCAGCGAGATCGACGGTCGAGAGGATCTGCGCGAGCTTGCTCTGGCAGTACGCGCGAACGCCGTTGTAGCCGTGCGTGATCATCATCGGGTCGTCGAAGTCGATCGGGGCCTGGCCCGCCGAGCTCACGTTCACGATCCGCGACGGCGCCGACGTCTTCAACGTCGGCAAGAGGAGGCGCGTCAGGAGCCAATGCGAGAGGTAGTTCACGGCGAAGCGGAGCTCGTGTCCGTCTTCGCTCGTCATCCGCTTGCCGCCACCTGGAACGTTCGCACCGATGCCTGCATTGTTCACGAGCACGTCGAGGCGCGGCTCGCCCTCGCTCACGGCCTTCGCGAGCGCGCGCACGTCGGCGAGCGACGCGAGATCGGCGCGGTACGTTCGCACGCGCGCCGACGGCGTCTGCGCTCGGATCGCGTCGACGGTCCGCGCGATGCGCTCCGGGTCGCGTCCGTGAAGGAGCACGGTTGCGCCCTTCGCGGCGAGATCGAGCGCGATGCCTTGGCCGAGACCGTCGGTCGCGCCGGTGATGAGGATCGTCGATTTTTCGATGGGGGTCATGATGCGTCTTCCTCGGCGCCGAGCCCGCGCGTCGCGACTATCTACGGAACGTAGCCGCACTCGCATTTCCACAGTCTTGTGGCCTATAGCGCAGACCATCCAATAGCAGGTCGAGCAGCCGGCCGGCCTGGTCACGCTGTTCGGGTGTGCCAGCCGCCAGGGAGATGCCGCTGATGCCGGTCATGACATCGGCGGGGGCGACATTGTAACAGGAAACGGTATCAGTTGCGTAGGCCGCCGCACGCCGGCTCCGGAGATAGCACGATGAACCACCAACCCATCACCACCCGATTCGGCCCGGAGTCTACCGCCGCGGAGGTCGTTGCCGGCATTGACCTGACTGGCCGCCGCGTCATCGTCACGGGTGCGGCGTCCGGTATTGGCATTGAGACCGCCCGCGCGCTTGCTAGTGCGAATGCAGAGGTAACCCTCGCAGTCCGCAATCTTGAGGCCGGCAAGCGCGCCGCTGCAGACATCACTGCCAGCACGGGCAACGAGCGTGTTCTGGTTACGCCACTCGACCTTGCGGACCAGGCATCGATCGCGGCGATGGTCGCCGGCTGGATCGGGCCGCTGCACCTGTTGGTGAACAACGCCGGCGTGTCGGCTCTACCCGACCTCCGGCTAACCCCCGGCAAATGGGAAATGCAGTTTGCGACCAACCATCTCGGCCATTTCGCCCTCGCGCTCGGCCTGCATGAGGCGCTTGCGTCTGCCGGGAATGCGCGAATTGTCTCGCTCAGTTCCGTCGGACACAAGCGGTCGCCGGTGATCTTCGACGACATCAACTTCGTCTCCCGCCCATATGATCCCCTCATCGCCTATGGGCAGTCAAAAGACGGCCAACGTGTTGTTCGCCATCGAGGCAACACGTCGCTGGGCGAGCGACGGCATCACGGCTAATGCAGTCCATCCCGGCACAATCCCCGACACCAATTTGATGCGGCATATAGCACCCGAAGTCCTCGCCGACCTCCGTACCTCGCTGACGCGCACTTATAAGGCGGAGGTGCAGTTCAAGACGGTGGAGCAGAGGGCGGCAACAAGCATTCTGGTCGCCACCTCATCGCAGCTCGAGGGAATCGGCGGACGTTATTTCGAGGACTGCAACGAGGCCCCCGTCGTTGCTCCCGACACCCCTGGCACCTTTGGTGTGGTCGCCTATGCGCAGGTGCAATTTGGCTTGGGGATCGGAGTCCGCGCCGACCTCTTGGGCGCCCCGCGAGGTCGCCATGGCGTCGGCCATGCGCTGAGTGGGTGCGGGATAACTCGAACAAGCCGCCGCGGTGAGCGCCGTGACTACGATGCATGTATTTCGAAACATTCTCTCTATCTCCTGGTTTGGAGTCATCTCGCCGTCAGAAGCGACCCAAGGCCCCGAGCCCGTAGCCGGTGCCCACGCGGGTAGGCCCGCTCTGGAACGAGCCATTACCGATCAAGTACCAGTGGCGGGTAGTCCGCTCGGGAATGAAGAAACTGGTCACAATTCCCAGAGCTGCAAGGCCCTGGCCGATGCCGTCCGCGATGAGGAGCGCCCGATCGAGGCCCTCGTGCTGGCAGGGGCGCGCGCTGCAGTCCTTAGCTGCCTGCGAAGAGCAGCGCGCTGGTGATGAGTAGGGGGCGGTTCACAACCGATTTGGTCTCGATGGTCGGCAGCTCTTGGGCGGTCGTCGGAGCAGGAATCGCATTGGCCGAGGGATCGTCCGAAGATGCAGGCAATTGCTGCGCTGACGCGCCGGCGGTCACTAGGGAGGCCGCCGAGAAGGCGCCGGACAAGAACCAGAATTTACTACTTTTAAATGCGTAATTCATACGTCCCTCGTTCATTGGTTTGAATTCGACGGCGAGCGACATTGCCGATTTCGTGCCGTCGATTCGCAAGAATCAAGCGACGGCTAAGGTCTAAATAAAATTAAATCACGGGAAATCATGTGAGCAAAATGCCATCCGTGGACGGGAATGCCCGTTCGCGCCGAGACGTATTCTGAATGTCCCTCCGCACATGACGCTCGGTGACCACTCTCGAAATCACGCGAATTTCGAAAGAAGGCGTTGCCGAGAAACGACACCGCGACAATCAAGTCATGCGTATTCGCCGAGACATTCCCTTGCGGGCCCTACCGAGCAGACATTTCGTTGCCGGATCGAAAATAAAAACGATCCGAGATCGAACCCCGGGCGTAAGTCGAATTGGCCAATATTGTTTTTTCTTCGCTTACCCCGATGGGAGCGATGATCGAAGGCGGCCCCCAGCTCGCTCGCCTCGAACCCGTGAGTGTCGGCGCTTGGTCCGGAAAGAGCGCTTCGCGCACGCGTGGCCGACCTCACCGGCAAGACCTGGTAGGTATCCGTATATGCACTTCACCACTGAGACGTCATCGAACGGCGTCGTAGAGCATACCTTCACCGTGCGTGACATCACCGGCGTGCTCTGGTCATCGGCAGCCGGCTCAGAGCGTGCGCCCTTGGTGCTGTTGGGGCACGGTGGCGGCCAACACAAGAAAGCGCCGGGAAACGTGGCTCGCGCACGCCAATTCGTGACCGACCACGGTTTCGCCGTCGCCGCCATCGACGCGCCCGGACATGGCGACCGGCCGCGAACCGCAGCGGACGAACAGCACGTCGCCGCGGTCCGGCAAGCTCAGAGCTCCGGTGAGCCGCTCCTCCCGATCGTCATCGGTTACAACACGTCGGTAGCGGAACGTGCCGTGCCGGAATGGCGGGCAACCCTGGACGCGCTCCAGGAACTCCCGGAGATCGGCCCCGCGGGGCCCGTCTTCTACTGGGGCGTCGCCATGGGCACCGCGATCGGTGTGCCGTTAACCGCGGTCGAACCCCGGATCAAGGCGGCGGCCTTTGGCATGCTGGGGCACGAGTCCCTGATGGACGCGGCCGCCAAGATCACCGTCCCCGTCCATTTCCTGCTCGAGTGGGAGGGCGGGCACGTCCCGCGTCAGTCCGGTCTCGCGTTGTTCGAAGCCTTTGCCACGAAGGACAAGACCTTGCACGCCTACCCCGGCGCGCATCTCCAGAGGATACCGGCGTACGAGCTCGAAAGCGCGGCTCGGTTCTTCGTCCGACATATCTGATGTGAAGCTAATCGATGGGATCGGTCAGCGCTTCCACGGGCACGGGAGCGGTCTCGGTCTCTTTCACCTCACGCCACCAGGCATCGACCGCTTGCACATGGCCCGGCTCGATCGGCTGACCGAGTCGCGGCATGATGAGCGGCGCATTCGTGGGGGCGAGCTTCACGAGGAGCTCGGCCGGCTCGTCCCACGCATGAAGGGCGAGGTTGAAAGTTCCCCAGTGCACCGGCAAGAACGCGCCGCCGCCCAGCAGGGCGTGCGCTTGCAACGCGTTTTCCGGTCCGAGATGAATGTCGCCCCACGCTGGATGCCAGGCTCCGATTTCCAGCATGATCAAGTCGAATGGACCGAGCTTCTGCTGGATCTCGCGGTACTCCTGCGTGAGGCCGGTATCCCCGCTGAAGAACACGGCGTGGCGTGGGCCGCGCATCACGAGCGAGGACCACGACGTGCGGTTCCGATCGGCGACGCTGCGTCCGGAGAAGTGTTGGGACGGCGCCGCCGTGATGGTCAACGCGCCGAGCTGGGTGGATTCCCACCAATCAAGCTCGGTGATGCGGTCTGCCGGGACGCCCCACGATTCGAGATGCGCGCCGACGCCGAGCGAGGTGACGAAGGGAACACCGAGCGGAATCAGGTGCAGAATGCTGGGGTAGTCCAGATGATCGTAGTGATCGTGCGAGATCACGACCGCATCGAGCGGCGGCAGTTGCTCGATCGTCACCGGCGCTGGGTGAAAGCGCTTGGGACCCGTAAAGGGCAGCGGAGAAACGCGCTCGCCCCAGACGGGGTCGGTCAGCACCCGCATACCATCGATGTCGAGCAACACGGTGGAGTGACCGAGCCAGGTCGCCCGAAGCCCGCTGTCGACGGGCCGTAGCCAATGCTCGCGCGGATCCACCACCGGCAGAGGGCCCGTCGGCACGCGCCGCTGTCCGCCGCACATGAATTCCTTCAACGTCGAGATGCCGCTGCCCTTCTTCAGGCCAGGCGCAACCGGGAGTGTGTTGTGAAACGTGCCGTCCTTGAACCGCGCCGAAGCTTTGATGCGCTCGAGGCGCGCGCCGTGAGCCTTGCTGCCGAGAGCTTGCATGACGTCTAGTTTATCGTGATCAGTCCGCGCTCTTCCGCGTTTTTGATAATAGGATAGATACCTCTCATGAACATCGTTCATGCGAGAGACCTCGATCTGAACCTCTTTCGCGTGCTCATTGCAGTGGCCGACACCGGCTCGGTCACCGCGGCCGCAGCGCGCCTCTACCTCACGCAATCGGCGATCAGCGCGGCACTCGGTCGATTGAAGACGGCGATCGGCGCACCGATCGTCGCCCGCCATGGGCGAGGGGTCGTCCTCACCGAGCGCGGTGCGCGCCTCGTCGGCGACGTAAGGCCGCACCTCGACGCGATGATTCAGGCCGCCCTTGCGCCGGCCCGCTTCGATCCTCGAACGAGCGATCGCACACTGAGGATCGGCCTCGCCGACACCGCCGACGAGTGGCTCCTCCCGCCGCTTTTGCACATCCTCGCCCGCGAAGCACCGCGCATGCGTCTCATCTGTCTGCCGGTTCAATTTCGCACCGTGGGCGACGCGCTCGCCACGAGGCGTGTCGACATCGCCGTCACCGTGGCCGATGCGCTGCCACCCTCGATCGCGCGTCGCCCGATTTTCCGAGGTTCGTTCGTCTGCCTGTTCGACCCGCGCTTCACACGCCTCGGCGCGCGCCCCACCGAGCGCGCGTACCTGGCGCAACAGCATGTGATCGTTTCGTACAATGGCGATCTACGTGGCGTCATCGAAGACACGTTCGGCCGCGAGCGACGCGTGCGCTGCTCGGTCGCGAGCTTCGGCAGCATTGGTGCGATCGTCGAGGGGGGAAGCCTCGTCGCCACGGTGCCGGAGATCGTCGCATTCGAGATCCTCCGTCAGCGGCCGCGCCTTCGGAGCGCGCCGCTGCCATTTTCGTATCCGGAGGGGGTAATGGATCTGTTATGGCCGAAGGCGCTCGACGCGGATGATGCGTGTCGATTCGTGCGGGATGCGATGGTGACGATCGCGGAGGGGTTGGGAAGACGGAAGGGAAAACGAAAGCGCTCCATCCATTCGCCGCGGGCGGAAAGGACGCTTCCATGCGTCCCCTTGATGCCTGTTTTCCGCGGCGTCCGAGAGGGGTCCGCGCGTGGTCCAGCCTTTGCTCTCTACGCGAAGTATGTCGAAGCCTAGCTTGTTGCGGCGTCTCCGAGTCCCCGCGATTGCCTCCTTGATCGTCGGTTGCTCCCTCACGAACGGTTGCTCTTCCCACGACGACGAGGAGCAGGGTTGGACCCTCAACGAAGACGCGAGGCTCGCGCCGCGCGAGGTGTCGGACGCCGCGGAAGTCGACGACAACCAAATCGTCCTCGCGCGGACGGAGGCGAATGAGGCTTGGGCGAAGACGCTCTCGCCCGGATACACCATCGCCGGTAATTACGATACGCGCGCGCGCGACGATCTCGCCAAATCGAAGAATCGTCATGGCTTTCTCCGCAAGGTGGTGTCCGTCGAAATGAACGACGGCATCGTCATCACCACCACGCCCGCGATGCTCTACGATCTGTTGCAGGGGCGCGTGCACATGGACGACAAGGTTGGCCTCCCGATTTTCCCGGACGCGCCGAAGGCCGCGGCGACGACCCAATCGAAAAATCTGCGAACGCTCGACAGCAGTAGTGGAAAAGGGCCGAAGAGCCCCACCAAGGGGACGCTCGGGATAAAGGACGTCCGCGTCGAGACCGACGGCGACTTCGAGATCGACACCCACTTCGATGCCGATTTCGAGGTCAAGCGCGAGTGGATCGTGCCCGTCGGGGTCAAAGGACACGCGCACTTCGACGCCACGGCGATCGCGAGCGCCTCGATTGCCCTGAGCGGGACGATCACGGGGTCGGCCTCGGGCACCGTCAATCTTGCGGCCTGGCCCGACATTCCCATCGGTGAAAGCGGGCTATCGCTGCAGGTGACGCCTCAAATTTCTTGTGACTACATCAAGGGTGAGGCGTCGCTCGGTGTCAAGGCGACGGGGACGCTCACCGGCAAGCTATCGACGGGCTTCGACTTCGACGGCACCACCGCAACGCCAATCGCCGGGATGGGCCTGAAGCCGGAGTTCAAGTTGGAGGGTCAAGCCGGGCCGGTCGGTCTCAACGTGAGCTGCGGCATCAAGGTCGACGCGACGCTCTGGGCGCTGGAAGCCGTAGGAATCTCGCTCTCCATGGGACCGAAGGTCATCATCTCGGCCAAGGAATGCACGTCCACCTCGCCGAACAACGGCAGTCAAGGCAGCCCCACGGCGGGGACGGACTTCAGCCTCGAATCCGGTTTGTACGTGACGGGAAAGCTCAAAGCGAAGACGCCGATCATCCCCGTGGTGTCGGTCGAGGCGACCTTGTTCAACGACGAAGCGGCATCGTTCGGGAAGGCGGACTCCGGCTGCTGCACGTTCAGCTCCGGCATTCAGCTCGTCTGCGACGGCCAAACGCCGATCGTCAATCCGTAGGCGCCTTGCCCAAGGGTGGCGCGGCGCTCAAGGTGACGGTTCCGTTGTCGTCGATGTGCCATCCTGGGTTGTAGGCGATCTCCCAGATAAGGCCGTTGGGGTCTTGGACATGGGCGTGGTAGATGCCGCCGAATTCCCCGGCCTGTGAGGGCTTGAGAAGTGTCCCGCCTGCGCGTGTCATGGTGTCAGCGAGTTCGCGGACGGCGTTGGGAGAGTCCACGTTGTGCGACAGCGTCACTCCTGAGACCGAGGAGTGGTCGCTGCTCGTGGCGAGGTCCTGGTTGAACTTCTCGGCATCGAACAGGCCGAGAACGAGGCCGGGTGCGACCTGGAAGAAGAGGATCTCGCCGGGGACGTCGAGGAGGGGGTTCCAGCCCAGGGCACGGACGTAGAAGGCGCGCGCGGCGTCGAGGTCGGCGGTTGCGAACGTGATGAAGTGGACGCTTTGCTTCATGGGATGGCCTTCATTCTCGGCCGTCGATGTGACAAAGGTCAAACGGGCGGTTCGACAACGTGGGTATTCTGCGAGCACCTACGTCGCGAGGCTCGGCCTCGGCTGCGTGTTCCCGTAACGCGCCGGCGTCATTCCGACGATGCGCCGGAAGTGGCGCGTGAGCTGGCTCTGATCGTAGAGCCCGACAGACGTGGAACGTACGCTCGCCGAAGCCATCGACGGTCTCGGCGGAGTCGACATCCTGATCAACAACGCGGGCTTGTGCATCCACAAGCCAGCATTCGACGTGTCGGACGACGAGTTCGACCAGATCTTCGACATCAACGTGCGCGGCCTGTGGCTATGCAGCAAAGTTTTCGGCCGGCACATGGCCGACGCGGACGCCCACGCCCACCAGAAAGGCGGAGTGATCGTCAATGTCGGCTCGATCTCGGCGCTGATCGTCAACCGGCCGCAGATGCAGGCGTCGTACAACGCCTCGAAGGCCGCCGTTCACCAGATGACCAAGTCGCTCGCGGCCGAGTGGGCGCCCTATCACATCCGGGTGAACGCCCTGGCGCCCGGATACGTGAAAACCGAGATGGCGGCGGTCGACCGGCCGGAGTTCCGGCGGATGTGGATCGAGGACTCCGTCCAGCAGCGATACGCGACGCCCGAGGAAATCGCGCCCAGCGTGATCTATTTGGCGAGCGAGGCGCCCGCCTTCATGACGGGCTCCGTGCTGGTCATCGACGGCGGCTACACGGTTTACTAGAGCGCGTTTTAGAGTCACCTAACCACTGAAATAGATAACGGTGGTTGACGAGTGCCGAGCGTAGCGTTAGTGCTCGTATCGATGCGAAGCTCGTTCATCGTTTGGGCCGTCTCGTTGACACTGATGGCGACGCTTTCGTCTTGCGCGGTGAACTCCCGCAAAGAGGCCGCCTCGACGTCCGCGGTGCGTGTCGAAAAAAAAGAGGAGCTACCCGAGATTCGCCGTAATGCGATATCGGCGCACATCCGCTTTCTCGCACACGATCTTCTCGAGGGAACCCGCCGACGAGTGGGAGCCCCAACGCGACTATCAACCTCTCGCGGACTTCGCACGCTTCCAACTCCTCTTTGGGCTGTCGATTGCCGATCGAGCCGAGCGCCCCCGCTGGAAGCCAGGCGACTTCTTCGAGCGATGGGCCAGTGTGAATCGATAACGCAGCGCGAAAGCGCAAAGGCGCGACTGCCCAGGGTTGGCGCCCGCGCGCATCGCAGGTACAAGTCGCGTCATGTCGATCGTGCTCCATCACCATCCCTTCTCGCGTGCCGCCAATGTCCTCTGGATGCTCGAGGAGATCGGCGAGCCGTACGAGCTTCGTTTCGTCGACATCATGACGGGCGCGCACAAGCAACCCGATGTCGTCGCCCTAAATCCGATGGGCAAGTTGCCGGTCCTCGAGGACGGCGATGCGGTGGTTACCGAATCGGCCGCGATCGGGCTCTATCTCGCCGATCGTTACGCGCTCGGTCGCCTCGCCCCCGCGTGCGACGACCCGGCGCGAGCGCCCTACCTGCGCTGGTCTCTCTTTGCCCCTTCGGTCATCGAGCCAGGCTCGATGGCGAAGCAAGCCGGATGGTCCTTCAAAGCGTCACAAGCGGGTTGGGGCGAATACGACGCGATGCTCCGCACGATCGAGAGCGCGGTGACCGGCCGCGACTATCTCCTCGGCGATCGCTTCACGATGGCCGACGTCATCTTCGGCGGCACGGTCCGCTTTATGCTGATGTTCAAGATGCTCGAGCCGAAGCCGGCCTTCGCCGCGTACGCCGAGCGTCTCGGAGCACGCCCCGCCGCGCAGCGCGCGGACGCGAAGAACAAGACCATCGCCGCCGAACACGGCCTCAATCGCTGACGCAGGGGCACTAACGCAGGGGGGCCATTACCCTCCGCTACCCTCCACTAGCGCTCGATGACGAGCTTCATTCCATCATGGGAGCTCTTGAAGCCAAGCGTCGCGTAAAAGCGATGCGCGGCGGTGCGCCGCTTGTCGGTCGTCAATTGAACGAGGCGACAACCGCGCTCCTTCGCCTGCCCGATAGCCCACTCCATCATCCGACCGCCGATCCCCTGGCCGCGCAGATCGCTCCGGATGCGCACGGCTTCGATTTGCGCCCGCTCGCTCCCCTGCCGGCTGAGCGACGGAATGTACGTGATCTGCAATGTGCCGACGGTGACCCCGCCGCTCTCGGCCACGATGAGCCAATTGCGCGGATCGGCGTCGATGGCATCGAAGGCGTGCTCGTAATCGGGGGCCACGGCGCCAGCTTGACGGCGAGACGCGGCGACTGCGTCGTCTTCCAAGAGCGCAACGATGGCAGGCACGTCCTCACGCCGCGCGACGCGGAAGACGATGGATGGCGAATCGCTCATGCAAGCTACCTTAGCTGCCCCGACGGATCACGCGAAACGAGGGTGCCCGAGTAAAAACGCAGGGCGAAAAAAAAAGCGGCACGGCTGTCGATCTGGGAGACCCTCGTTCGACGCCAGGTCAGAGCACGTCGGCGCCCGAGAGCGCCGCGCACGTCGACCCCACCCAAAGAGGAGCCTCTCATGTCCACGAAGATTTTCGTCAATCTGCCCGTCAAAGACCTCGAACGATCCATGCAATTTTTCCGAAAGCTCGGCTACGACTTCAACCCGCAGTTCACCGACGCCAATGCCGCGTGCCTGGTTATCAGCGAGGACATCTTTGCGATGCTCCTCGTCGAAAAATTCTTCCAGACCTTCGTCCCGGCGAAGACCATCGCCGATGCAAGGCACACGGCGGAGGCCATCGTCGCGCTCTCCGCGGATTCGCGCGACGAGGTGAGTCGCATCGCCGACGCCGCCCTCGCCGCTGGCGCCACGCCGCACCAGGATCCGATGGATCACGGCTTCATGTACCAGCGTAGCTTCCAGGATCTCGACGGTCACGTGTGGGAATACATCTGGATGGACCCGGAGAAGATTCAGAAATAGGTGCGCGCTCACTTCGAGCAAGGTCTGGTGGAGCGCGCACCCGATCCGACGCCAAGGAGCGACCACCGACCACCGCCCGATAGAAGGTGTCTCGGTCTCAGCTCTCGTTCTTCTGGAAGTCGACCGCGACGTCCGCGGTCACGCCGGGCGAGATGAAGCGGCGATAAACGCCGCGCGCGCCGTCGTCGCTCACGAGGACCAATTCGCCGGGTTCGGGGTCCACATAGACGAGGCGGGCAGCCTCGCCAGCGTTGCCTTGGACGAACACCTTCGTGCGCGATTCGCCATCCATGCGCGCGGAGTAGATGGCGAGGTCGGGACGGTCCTTGGGAACGAGCGGCGCATCGTAAATCACGGTCACGGTGGGCTCCGCCACGGCCACCGCGGCCACGTCCTTGGCCTTGCTTTCGTGGTGACAACCAATGGCGCCCGTGAGGAGGGCAACAGGGAGAACCACGGTGGAGAGCAGGCGGGCGACGGTGGTGTTCATGATGCTAATTCTTTCGCGGGAGGGGGCTGAGAAATTTCAAACGGCTCCACGAAGGCGCCGTCGATGATTCAGCCCATCGCAACCCGCGTGCCGAATTCCAGCGCGACGAAATAGCGGCATTTTTCAGCCGATTGCAGGATCGACACGCCCAACGAGCAGGCTGACCGCGCGTTCGTGGGACGGAACCGTCCCAAATTCGAAACCGGGACCGCACGGAGCTGTCCTCGAGTGGTTGCGCGCGATACCCGACGAAAAGCTGTACCTCTCGGCGGTGACGCTCGGCGAGCTTCAGTCAGGAATCGAGATCACGCGCGAGCAGGATCCAATCAAGGCTGCCGCACTCGAGGCGTGGCTCGAACAAGTGAGCCAGACTTTCAACATCTTGCCCATGGATGGTCGCACGTTCCGAATCTGGGGACAGCTCCTGCATCGGAAGCCCGATGAGCTCATCGAGGATGCCATGATTGGGGCGACCGCGGTGGCCCACGGTCTGATGGTCGTCACGCGTAACGCGCGAGACTTTACGCGTTTGGGCATCGCGTCCTTTAATCCCTTTACGGGAAAGATCGTCAAACCGTAGATACCCAGAAATTGGGTCCTCGGCGCGACACACTCGCGCGGTGGCTCACGGAGCTGCGCGCGCGAGATGCCGGAGTGCACGGCGACTGGGGAGGAAAAAATACGCGCCTCCCCGCGTCTCGATGGTCCTCGGCAGGTTTCGAAGCCGCCTTGGCGGGTACCCTTGGAGCGTGAAATCCGAAGCGGGAAAAGGGCACGCACGTTGGGGCCCCAAGAGCGGATCCGGGTCGCGGCTCAAGCCTGCAAACGTCGGGTTGAGCATCCAGTTCGAGCGCACGAATTCGAATTGGCGCGCCAAGTTCGCATTCAGGCACAGAAAGTACATCCCTCGCTCCTCTGCGCCGGCATCCTCTGTCGCGCTTCGCGCGGCGGACAACATGGCCTCTGGATCGAAGGCCTCGTCGAGCGGTGGGCCGTAAGGACGACCGCGCCGAAGGATGCGATGAAAGTTTGCAAGACGAATGTGCCCGCTCCGTTTCTCCGAATCTTCGGGATCGCCACTCAGCTGCGGATCGTGCGGGACAGGCAGCGCCGTGTCGCGCGGGTTCGTGCGGCGAATGTGCGCGCCGATCGGGCAGCGGTCGCCGAATGCGTCGCCGAGGGGGGCGAAGCGAAAATTGTTATCGGTTTGATGCCCCATACTCCCCGGCCGATCCGGGTATTCGCTGATCGGACTTCCGTTGGGCCAACGGCCGAGGAGTTTCGCCGCCAGCCAGATCGCCCCTTCCTTGCCGGGGGGCGCGCCTGGCAACTTCGCCGCCGCGTTAAATGCGTATTCCCAAAATGCTTTTACGTCCTGCGAGAATTGCTGGAAAACGAGGTACGTCCCATTTCGGCCGAAATCGCGACGCGGTGCCGCGCGGTCGTCTCCCGCGAGAGGAAGGTCGTCGTCTCGATCGATGTCCGACGGAATCTCAGGGGAAAGCGGCATCTTCCCATATCCATTGGGATATCCCAATACGACCTCGCCGTTGGCGATCATGTCGCATGCGCCTTGCCGAGCGAGCCCAACGAGCTGCGGATTGGAAATGCCATCCCGAAAGCCGAAGTGTTCCTTGCGTAGAGCGCGGTTCGTTGGCCAAGCAGGCAGCACGTTGACGAGGCGCAAACCGTTCTCCTCGCGGATTTCCAATCCAATCACCTCGCCGGGGCGCGCGAGGTCCTGCGCGTTCGGGTCC
>Ga0193753_10000962_pt1 | contig 25827 bp, 18 predicted proteins | sample H1c2metaG_FD_144925 | JGI IMG/M metagenome (GOLD analysis project Ga0193753, IMG submission 144925) | Soil microbial communities from a riparian zone of the East river system, Colorado, United States - H1c2 | ecosystem: Environmental > Terrestrial > Soil > Riparian zone | place: USA: East... | reverse complement strand
CTCTCTGCGTCGCGCGATGAGATTGCGCGACTTCGGTCGAGAGGACGGCTTCTGTTCCTGTTCAAGGATGACCTTTGTTCTTTGGATTGAAGCACAGAGATGTCGGTAGGGTGTGCGAAGGGTTTGGGCTTTGGCTCAAGCCCCTTTTTTCTGCCCGGAGCGAGGTGGGCCTTGCCAGGGACAAAAGAGGTTTCTCTTTGGATCGAGCGGGAGTAGGGTTATTCTGCTTTTGAACCTTCCGCCGTTTGGGGCCATTTTCAGGAGAACCATGATCTTCAAGTCCGTCGCTTCCCTTCTACTGTTGTCTGGTAGTGTGTGTTTTGCTCAATCGTTTGCCGGCTCGGAATCAGCAGCCGGTCCTTCCTCGGAGCCCAAGCGGCCGATCAGCTTCGATCTTTCGGCGATCGACAAGACGGCTGACCCGTGCACGGACTTTTACACGTATGCCTGCGGGAACTGGAAGAAGAACAATCCCATTCCGGGGGACCAGACGCGCTGGGGACGGTTCAACGAGTTGGCCGAGCGCAATAACTACCTGGTGTACCAGGAGCTGAAGGCCGCGGCGGATGCGCCGAAGACTCCGCTGCAGAAGAAGTACGGCGCCTACTTCGCGGCGTGCATGAACATTGACCTCGCCGACAAGCTGGGAACGAAACCGATTGAGCCGGCGCTGAAGACGATTGCGGACTGGAACGATAAGAAGACGCTGGCGACGCTGCTGGGCGAGATGGAGAGCAGGTACGCGACGGGATACTTCTTCAACTTCGGCTCCGAGCAGGATCAGAAGGATTCGACGCAGCAGATCGGCGAAGTCGACCAGGCTGGCCTGGGGCTGCCGGATCGTGACTACTATCTGAACGACGATGAGCGCTCGAAGACGCTTCGCGACCAGTATGTGGAGCATGTGACGAAGATGTTCGTTCTGCTGGGCGACACCCCGGAGGCCGCGGCGGCAGAGGCGAAGAGCGTGATGGCCGTGGAGACCGCGCTGGCACAGGGTTCGATGAGCCGCGTCGATCGGCGCTCCCCGGCGAATGTCTACCACATTACGACCATCGCCGAGCTGCAGACGATGACGCCGGGCTTCGACTGGAAGGTTTACCTGGGCGCGAAGAAAGAGGGCGAGCTGAAGACGGTGAACGTGACGGCGCCGAATTTCTTCAAGGCGATGGACGAGCAGATCGGGAGCGCCGACATCAACGCGCTGAAGAGCTACCTGCGCTGGCAGACCGCGCACCGGTTCGCGAATAATCTGAGCGAGCCCTTCGTGCAGGAGAACTTCCGCTTCTACTCCCAGACACTTGCCGGCCAGAAGGAGCTTGCCCCGCGCTGGAAGCGCTGCACCATGGCGACCGACCGCGCGCTGGGCGAAGCCGTCGGGCAGGACTGGGTGGCAAAGAACTTTCCCCCTGCTGCCAAGGACAATATGGAGAAGCTGGTCCATGCGCTCGAGACGGCGCTCGACCAGGACATCAAGCAGCTCGACTGGATGAGCGACGCGACCAAGGTAGAGGCGAAGAAGAAGCTCGACGCCTTCCGCGATAAGGTCGGCTACCCGGAGAAGTGGCGCGACTACTCCAGCGTCGTCGTGAAGCCGGACGACCCCGTGGGCAATGCGCAGCGCGTGGCGGCCTTCAACGACCACCGCGACCTCGCAAAGATCGGCAAGCCAGTGGACGAGAAGGAGTGGGGGATGACGCCGCCCACCGTCAACGCGTACTACAACCCGGCGCAGAACGACATCAACTTTCCGGCTGGGATTCTGCAGCCGCCGTTCTACGATTTCAAGATCGACCCCGCAGTGAACTTCGGCGGCATAGGCGTCGTGATCGGGCATGAGATGACGCACGGCTTCGACGACCAGGGCAGCCGGTACGATCCGCAGGGCAACGTCCGCAGCTGGTGGACGGCTGAGGACAGGAAGAAGTTCGAGGAGCGCACTGATTGCGAGGTGAAGGAGTATGGCGGCTTCGAGGTGGCTTCGGGACAGACGCATGAAGAAGCGCTGACGCTCGGCGAGAACACGGCCGATAACGGCGGCCTGCACATCGCCTATGCCGCGCTGATGCAGACTCTGGCCCAGGAGAGCTCCACGGCGGAGGGCAAGATCGACGGCTACACCCCGGCGCAGCGCTTCTTCATCGGCTTCGGCCAGGTGTGGTGCGAGAACCAGACCGAGCAGAGCGCCCGTCTGCGCGCCAAGACCGATCCGCACTCCAGCGGCCAGTGGCGCACCAACGGCAGCGTGCAGAACTTCGACGAGTTCGGCAAGGCTTTTGGCTGCAAGGTGGACCAGCCGATGATGCCGGCCAACGCCTGCCGCGTCTGGTAGTCCCTCGCTGCTGCAACGCTGCAGCAACAAGGTCCGGGCTTCGGCCTGGGCCTTTTTCTTTCCGCGGAGGGCCGGGAGGTAATCATAACCGCGACGGGCGGCGGAAGGATTGCGATAGGAATGCTATCCGGAAGTGGCGTAAAGTCGCGACAGCTTCTACAATTGGCGAAGGAATTGTATCCCTACAGAGTTGCTCGCGGTAAAACGGTGATCGCATCCGATCACTGGCGAGGATTAAGGAAACGCATGAAGTTGAGCAGGATTGGCCGGATATCGATGGCCTTCGTAGTATCCGTAGCGATGGGTCTTGGCATGACGGCGTGCGGTGGTGGCACCGTCGGTTTCATGTGGGTTCTTGGGACGCAGTACAACCAGATTGCCGGCTTCAAGATTGACGACTTCACGGGGAACCTCACGGCGATTCCGAAGTCGCCGTTCTCCTCGGGCGGAGCCAATCCTGTCTCCCTCGTGGTCAAGCCTGGCGGTCGCTACCTCTACGTGATCAATAAAGGCGGGACGACGACGGGCACCGGAGCGACGCTGCCCTGCGGCACCGGCGGCGGCATCGCCGAGTTCAGCATAGGCGGCGAAGGCGCTCTCACCTTTCAGCAGTGCTTCCAGAGCCAGGGGACCAACCCGATCTGGGCCACCATGGACAGCACCGGCTCCTTCCTCTACGTGCTCGATAACCAGGCACCGGCGCTGAAGGACGGCACGCTCCCGGCCAACGGCGACATCACGGTCTTCTCGGTCGCAAACGATACGGGCCGCCTGACCCTGGTGCTCAACAATCAGATCAAGGACCCCATCACCGGGCTGCAGATCACTTACTTTCCTGTCGGGCCCAACCCGACCATGCTGAAGCTTGCGGGCGGCGGCTGCCTGATGACCATGAACGCCGGCGACCAGACGATCTACCCCTACACGGTGGGCGCCGCCGGACAGTTGACCCTGACCACGAACTCCACCATTACAACAGGCGCCACGCGGCTGACCTCGATCAATGCCAATGGAAACTTCGTGTACCTCACCGATGCCGGCGCGGCCGGCACTCCAGGGCAGATTCTGCCTTACACGGTGGGTACCTCCTGCGCGCTGAGCATCGTGACGGGCGGCCCGGTGCCGAACCTGCCGTCAGTGGCCAACCCGGTCTTCTCGCTGGTCAACAGCAAGGGCACGAGGCTGTATGTCCTCAACCAGTCCTCCACCAATACGACTACGCCCAACAGCTCGATCTCGGGCTTCAACATTCTCACCAACGGTCAACTGCAGCAGTTGGCGGATACGACGAACAATCCGTTCGCTGTCGGCTCTGCCCCGGTCTGCATGGTGCAGGACCCAACCTTCCAATACTTCTACACGTCGAACGGCGACGGCACGGTAACCGGCAAGATCTACGATGACACGACGGGCGCGCTCTCCAATTTGAGGCGAGGGTCAACCTTCCCGGCGACCGGACAGACGACCTGCCTAGCAGTAAGCGGCAACGTAAACTAGCTGGCAGCATCGCAGCTTCAGACATAGGGCAGGAGGTCCGTTCGACTCCTGAGTTCTTGGACAGTAATGGCGGGCGGAAACGATTTGCCCCGGAGTTAGGCAAGCATGAAGTTGAATAAGATGGGCCGTGGTGCACTGGCCTCGATTTTGTCTCTGGCGGTTGGGCTTGGCGTAACGGCATGCAGCCGCGACTATACCCTGGCGTACGTCTACGTAACGACAGCGCAGCCGCTGTCCTCGGCGTCTACCGCGGGTGGAGTCAGCGCGTTCAGCGTCGACTACCAGTCCGGCTCGTTGATTCCCCTGTCGGACTCTCCTATCCCGGCAGGCAAAAACCCTGTGGCGATTGCGGCCGCGCCCAATGGGAAGTTTCTCTATGTCGTCAACCACGATGACTCCACCGTAATGCTGTTCGCCATTGGAACCGACGGAAAGCTCTATAACCAGCAGACGATCAACGTGACGGGAAGCTTTCCAACCTCGGTTGCCATCGATGCCGGCGGAAACTTCCTCTACGTCGCGTTTACCTACCAGCTCGGGCCCACCGGCCAGCAGCTCTACTCACCCGCCTCGCCTGGACCTGGCGGCGTGACGATCTTCCCCATCACCACAACGGACACGACGCAGAACCTGGGAACGCCGACCACGGTCAACGTCGGTAACACTCCGGTCGCCATCGCGGTCAGCCGCCCGACGCCTACCGGCGGCGGCAGCTACGTCTTTGTCGTCGACCAGGAGATTGCGCCTGCCAAGGCAACGGTTCTGGCCTTTGCGCAGAATGCGACGACCGGCGCGATGACGCCTTCGCCGGGTACTGCGATCACGGTGGACACTACCGGCAAGACGGTGGCAACCGGCTATGGTGCCGGGACAACGCCTAGCGCGATTGCAGTCGACCCATCCTCGCGCTTCGTCTACATCACCGATCAGGCGACCAACCAGCTCTATGGCAACCTCGTCGGCACCGGCGGCGCGCTTGTACCTATGGTGAACGGACCGTTCAACACGGGCGTCTTCCCGGTTGGCGTTACCGTCGACCCTCGCGGCAAGTTCCTGTACGTGGCGAACTTCACCTCAGGTACCGTGGGCGCGTACGCGATCGATCTCAGCACGGGAACCCCGGTTGGCTCGATCGGCTCCGCCTCGACATCGGTTGATACAGCACCCACCTGTGTTGCGGTTGACCCTGCGCTGGGCAAGTATGCCTACACGTCCAATAACCTTGCCGGAACGGTTGATGGCCTGCAGCTCGACACTCACAACGGCGGGTTGACGAAGGTGCAGAACACATCGTTCCCCGCATCCGCCAAGCCGACCTGCCTGGTGGCTGTGGCGAATGGTTCCCATCCGTCTGAGCTCATCAACCCCTAAAGGCAGTACTGTTCGACAGCAAAAAGCCCCGCAGATTGCGGGGCTTTTTGCGAAACAGCTCCAGAGGCTACCGGACGATCGATTTGAGGTCAAGCCATCCATAGGCAGCAACCGGCAGAAGAGCGCCTCCGATCTCAATCTCCTTCGCAGTGACGCGAACAGCTCCCCGATCTTTCATAGAAGCGCGCCGACGCATTGGCTTCAAGGACCCAGACCGCCATGCTCTGGAAGCCATCCTCCTCAAGACGTTTTGCGAGTTCAATCAAGAGCTCTGTTCCGACTCCTTGCCCTGCGCGTCAAGCAACAAATAGATCGCGGCCAACTCCGCGTCGTATTCTTCCAGTGGCTCCCGGATGGGACCTCCGCTGATGAATCCAACGACTTCGCCTTCCTGCTCGGCTACAAGGACGCGCACCCCGGAGTTCAGGACCTCACACCATCGAATCGCTCTCTCCTCCACGTCGAGGCCGGACAGAAAGGCGTCCGGCACGATCCCCTGATAGGTGGTCCGCCAGCTTTCGACGTGTACCCGGGAGATGGAGCCTGCGTCGTCCTGCGTGGCGGTGCGAATGAGAGCCATGCCACACAGTAACAAACTCAACAGGGCCAGCATTTTTCTAACTTTCTAACGGTTGGCAGGGTGCCCTGCCCGGGATCAGGATCAGGCCCGGCTGGGTGAGCCCGAAGCCGAGGGCTGGGGCGCCACCACGGCTCGGGGCTTCTGGGAGAACCGGGCCAGGATGGCCTTCCGTGCGGGGATCTCGACAAAATGGAATGCGGCCAGAGAGAGCGCGATCAAAACACCATAGGAAAACCAGGGCTCAATCGAGGTCAAATGGAGTCGCTCCGGCAGCCGGTAGGTATGGATCAGAATGAAGATGTTGAAGTGCAGCAGGTACAGGCAGTAGCTGCTCTCTCCAACCAGCAGCAGAGGACGCCAGGCAAAGATGGATGAGATGAGGTGCGGTCCGCTGAGGCCAAGGATCAGCGCGGCGAAGAGAGGGATCACCAGCCCGCCGTGCATCAGCAGGTACGGCATGCGCGGCACCGCGGCGTAGAAGAACAGCACCAGCGCCGCCAGGCTTGCGGCGGCCAACGTCAGCCGCTGACGCTGCGTGAATGTAAGGCTTAGCTGCAGCCTGCCCAGCGTAACCCCGCTCAGGAAGGTACAGACATAGGGCAGGGGCGTGTACTTCAGAAAACGGAGCAGCGTCGTCGAGGAGTAGCGCGTGACCGGCCCGCCCAGGTGGTCCGGATCGAAGAGCAGGTAGAGCGAATGGGGGATGAGCCCAATGCACCAGAAGGTCAACAGCAGAAGGATCAGCCGGCCCGGAGACTTAGGCCAGGGCAGCCGGATGAGCCACGGGAAGGCGAGGTAGAGGACGACCTCGCACGAGAGCGTCCAGGCAACGGTGTTCCAGAAGGTCGACAGGTTCGGGCTCCAGCCTTGCAGGAGCAGCGGGGTGAGGACGACTCCCTGCCAGAACTCCGCGTGTGAGCGCACGTGCCACTCGTCTTCAAGCATCTTGAACGATAGGACCAGGGCGAGGAGGTAGACCGGATAGAGCCGAGAAAACCGCGCCAGCCAGAAGCTTCGCTTGTTCAGCGTAGCCGCCCGGTCGGAGTAGTTATAGGTCAGGATATAGCCCGAGATCAGGAAGAATACGCCGACGAAGACATAGCCGCTGTCGACGACGTGGTACAGGACCCCCAGATGCGGAGGCGTGAAGTGGAACAGGACGATATTGATGGCAAGCAGCGTCCGTATCCCGGTAAGGGCAGGGAGAGGGGGCTTGCGCGTGGCGGGGAGGGCCGTGGGGGTAATAGGCAAGTGCTGGGTGTCCTGCTCCTGAGCTGCTTCAGGATGCTTTTTTGTCCTGATGGATTGGATGCTGCCGGCTACAAGGGTATGGACGCAGTTTCAGGTGATTTGATGTGGCGATTCCGTGTGAAGTTACGAGAAAGGGGTATTTTCCTCTCCATCTTTCACCATGCGTTCACCACGCTGCACCAGACCAATACCACGCGATTTTTCAGGAAAACCCAGCAAAATTGCACATTCGGCGACACAAATCTGTCAGAAAAATCTGGTGTCAGGCGATGACCAGCGAACCCAGTTTCTCGCCGCTGACCACGCGCACGATGTTGCCCTGCTCGCGCATGCTAAAGACCATCATCGGCATGTTGTTGTCTTTGCAGAGAGATACGGCGGTCGTATCCATGACGCCGAGATTGAGGCGGATGATGTCGTTGTAGCTGATCTCTTCGAATTTGACCGCATCGGGATCCTTTTTCGGATCGGCAGAGTAGATGCCATCGACCGAAGTCGCCTTCAGGAGAATATCCGCCTTGATCTCCATCGCTCGCAGGCTGGCCGCTGTATCTGTTGAAAAGAATGGGTTTCCGGTTCCGGCCGCGAAGATCACGATGCGCCCCTTTTCCAGATGTCGCATGGCGCGCCGCCGGATGTAAGGCTCGGCCACCTGGTGCATCTCGATCGCCGACATCACGCGGCAGAAAAGGCCGAGCTTTTCAATTGCGTCCTGCAAGGCTATCGCATTGATAACAGTGGACAACATGCCCATGTGGTCGGCGGCGACGCGGTCCATGTCGATAGCCTGCTGGGCTACGCCGCGGAAGAAATTTCCACCGCCGACAACGATGCCGATTTCGCATCCAAGTGCATGGACTGCGGCAATCTCTTCGGCTACTTTGTGAATAAAGATGGCGTCGATACCGAAGCCACGGCCTGCAGCCAGTGCTTCGCCAGAGATCTTGAGGAGGACTCTTTTGTACATGTCAGAACTAAGTATCGCATGCGCCTGCCGCAGCTTGAACCGCGGACGACCGCAGCAGATTTTTTTGATATCCGGTCAGAGACGGGCTGTAGCGGCGGGATGGTAGAATCCCGGCACAAAACCTGTTCTACGGAGCACCTACGCACGTGAGAGCATCCTGTCGAAGCCTTGTTCTGGCTTGTGTTGCACTTTATCTCCTAGTCGTCGCGGTTGTATGGTTCGCTATTCGGCATGCCGATGGCGGCCACTTTATCTATGCGCTGGATGATGCGTATATCCATCTGGCGCTGGCGGAGAACATTGCGCGAGGCCACTATGGGATCAACGCGATCGAGGCTTCTTCGCCGTCGTCGAGCATCCTTTGGCCTTTCCTCCTGGTTCCTTTCGCGGGTAAGGCTTGGCACATCTATGTGCCCCTGTTCTGGAACGTTTTGTTCGGCATCGCGGCAACGTGCCTGATCGCGGGTGCGATCCATCGCTGGCCGCCACAGGCAGATGAAAATGGCCGCATGGCGTGGGGCAAGCAGCTGCTCACGGCTCTGTTTGTCATGCTCACGGCGAATCTTGCCAGCCTGACGTTTCTCGGCATGGAGCATGTTCTTCAGGTGTTGATCGCCATCTGCTGCGCGTTCGGCATGATGGAGGCGCTCAGCGGGCGAAGGATTCCGAACTGGTGCATTGCGGCGGCTGTGATTGGGCCTGCGGTGCGCTACGAGGATCTTTCGCTGACGGTGGCCATAGGCCTTGCGCTTTGGGGGCTTGGGGAGCGGAAGAAGGCGGGTGCGGTGATAGCGCTGAGCCTGATCCCGCTGATCGGATTCTCTCTGTTTCTGCGAAACCATCAGCTGCCTATGCTGCCTACATCGGTGATGGTGAAAGGTGGAGTGTACTCGACGCACGCAAGCCTTGCCCACCGGCTCGTCCGGCTGGTCGGCGGCGACCTGAATCAGGCCATCACAAAGAGCGCGCGCTGGCCGGTACTGGTCCTGTTTTTGGTCTTCGTGCCGATCTTCTGGCAAGAGCGTGTGAAGGCGCGCCGCTATGTCTTCGCGGGGGTTCTGCTGGTAGGGATAATGCATCTCGCTCTTGGGCGATTCGGCTGGTTCTTCCGGTATGAGGTCTACGCGCTGATCTTGCTTACGATGATTTTGCTGCGCGTGCTGGCCGAGCAGCCTCGCTTTTTGTTTGGCTATTTTGTGCTTGGACTGGTGTTCTGCGCTGCCCCCTATATTGCAGCGCTGCACGCGACGGTCACCGCGACGCATGATGTATACGGCCAGCAATACCAGATGCATCGCTTCGCCAACGACTTTTACGGCCATGACTTTGCGGTGAACGACCTTGGCATGGTCAGCTATCAAAAGCCGCTAGGAACCTACGTGCTTGACGTTTTCGGCCTTGCCTCGCCCGAGGCCTCACGCCAGGTGAGCAAGACGCCGGAGTGGCTGGACGGAATCGTAAAGCGCCACGGAGTGAAGCTTGCCATGCTCTATCCGGAGTGGTTCGATATCCCGCTCAATTGGATTCCCGTGGCGAAGATGTGTCTGGATAAAACCCCGATGATCAACGACGAGCAGTGCATGGTCTTCTACAGTACCTCTGCCGAGGCGGAGCCGGAGATTCGAGCGGACTTGATGCGGTTCGAGCCGACGTTGCCAAAGAGAGTGGTATTTCGGTTCGACCCCGAGAGACGGGAGGGTGGCTATCCCATGCCTCCTCCCCACCATAAGTAAGGGGACACGGGAGAAAGCCCGGACAGTTGTCCGGGCTTTCATTTTTACGACAATACGGAAGCTGCTTAGGCCTGAGCTTCTTCAGACGCGGCTTGCTTGGCCTGGGCTACGGTCCAGTCGGCGGCGCCTACCTTGAAGCGGGCGAAGCGGCGGACGGAGATGTTCTCGCCGAGCTTGGCCACCTTGGTAGCGATGAGCTGGGCGATGGTCTGGGTCTGCTCCTTGATGAAGGGCTGGTCGAGAAGGCAGAACTCTTCGTAATACTTGGCGAGCTTGCCGGTAAGCATCTTCTCGATGATCTCGGCGGGCTTGCCGGAGGCGGCAGCCTGGGAGCGGTAGATGTCCTTCTCGCGCTCGAGGTCGGCCTCGGTGACGTCTTCGCGGCTGACGAAACGAGGATCCACGGCGGCGATGTGCATGGCTACGTCGCGAAGAAGCTCCTGAAAGTCTTCGGTACGGGCGACGAAATCGGACTCGCAGTTGAGCTCAAGGAGGACGCCGATCTTTCCGCCGGCGTGGATGTAGGTGCCAACCGCGCCTTCATTGGTGGTACGGCTGGCCTTCTTGGCGGCCGAGGCCATGCCGCGCTTGCGGAGGACGACAAAGGCGTTTTCCATGTCGCCCTTGGCTTCCTGGAGGGCCTTAAGGCAGTCGCCCATAGGGGCGCCGGACTTTTCGCGGAGTTCCTTGACTTGTTTCGCGTCTACTTTGTGGGTTTCGCTCATGATGGTGTTTGGAATCCTTCTCTTAATAATGCTGACTTCGTGTTACTAGGTCGTTGACGCAGAAAGAGCGTGGCGCCGATTCGCTTTCGCGGGCAGCCACGCTCCCTCAGAGTGAGTGTTCGTGGACTTGCTTAGGCGCCAGCCTGGGCAGAGAGAGCCTCGGGGTCGGCTTCGGGCTCGGTGGCTGCGGGAGCCTTGCGGATGTTTCCGCCAAGGACTGCGGCGAGGTCGACATTGTCGTCGTCTTCGGCGGCAGCATCGATGGCTTCGACTGGGGCCTGAGGTTCCACGCCTTCAAGCTCTCCCTCTTCGCCGATGTGCTCAGGGGAGACTTCGAGCTGCTGGACGTCAGAGGCTTCGGTGGCGAAGGCCTTCTCGGAGACCATCTGGACGCCTTCAGCCGCGGAATCGGCGATCTTCGTGGTGAAGAGGCGGATGGCGCGGAGGGCATCGTCGTTGCCGGGGATGACGTAGTCGACGACGGTGGGATCGCAGTTGGTGTCGACGACAGCGACGACCGGGATGCCAAGCTTGCGGGCTTCGGCGACGGCGATGGCTTCATTGTTGGAGTCAACGATGAAGAGGGCGTCGGGAAGGCGCTTCATGGTCTTGATACCGGCGAGGTTGGTCGTGAGGTGCTTGCGCTCGCGCTCAAGCTTGATGACTTCCTTCTTGGTGAGGAGCTCGTAGCGGCCGTCGGTCGACATGTCGTCGAGTTCGGTGAGGCGCTTGACGGACTTCTGCACAGTGACCCAGTTGGTGAGCAGGCCGCCGAGCCAGCGGCTGTTGATGTAGGGCATGCCGCAGCGGTTGGCCTCTTCGGCGATGGCATCCTGCGCCTGGCGCTTGGTGCCGACGAAGAGGATGAGCTTGCCGGTGGAGGTCAAGTCGGTGACGAACTTGGACGCTTCCTTGAACATCTTCAGGGTTTTCTGAAGGTCGATGATGTAAATGCCGTTGCGCTCGCCGAAGATGTATTCCTTCATCTTGGGGTTCCAGCGCTTGGTCTGATGCCCGAAGTGAACGCCAGCTTCGAGCAGTTCTTTCATAGTGATGTTTGCCAATGTAGCTCCTTGATTAAGACAGCCGGAGGGAAATACCGGTGCCTGGATTGATCCCGCGTACGGGAGATTTGACTCCTTACCTCACACAACAATGACGTGAGGGTGCTGCGAACGGATGCCGGACGAGGTGTCCGGCATCCGCTAAAACTGCGAGGGCCCGTGGTGCGAGAGCTGCAACAAGCTGCCGTGCTCCAGCGATTAGCGCTTGGAGAACTGGAAGCGAGCGCGGGCGCCCTTCTGACCGTACTTCTTGCGCTCCTTACCACGCGAGTCGCGGGTAACGAGGCCTTCTGCCTTGAGCGCTTTACGCAGCTCGGGGTTGAACACCATCAAGGCGCGGGCGATCCCGAGCTTGACTGCGTCGGCCTGACCCATGACGCCGCCACCGCGAACGGTGGTGAAGACGTCGAAGGTCTCGCCGATGTCGGCGATGCCGAGCGAACGCTTGGCTGCCGCGCGCTGCTGTGCTGTAACGAAGTAGACGTCAACTTCCTTCTTGTTGACGGTGAATTTGCCGCTGCCCGGGCGCAGGAAGACGCGCGCGATCGAGGACTTGCGACGGCCGGTGCCATAGTACTGGACGAGATCTGCCATGATGCTCCTTGAACTTTTACCTCGGGGGCTAAAGCCCCCGTCGCTATTGGTGCCATAGGTGTCCGGGCTAAAGCCCGGACCTACCTGAAACTCGGGGCTAAAGCCCCAAAATCTTTACGCTCCGTACGGCACGGCTGAAGCCGTGCCCTTAAGCAAAACTAGCTGACGATTTCCATCGGCTGAGGCTGCTGGGCGAGGTGCGGATGCTGTCCACCCTTGTACACCTTGAGCTTGGTTGCCATCTGGCGACCGAGCTTGGACTTGGGAAGCATGCCTTTGACGGCCTGCTCAACGATTGCCTCGGGGCGACGGGCGAGCAGCTTGACGAAGGACTCTTCGCGAAGACCACCGGGGAAGCCGGTGTAGCGGCGATAGAGCTTCTGGTCAGCCTTGAGGCCCGTGAGGACGATCTTTTCGGCATTGATGATCACGACGTGATCGCCCATATCGATATAAGGGGTGTAGAGGGGGTTGAGCTTGCCGGCGAGAACAGAGGCGGCGTGGGTGGCGAGGCGGCCGAGGGTCTTGCCGCTGGCATCGAGCACGTACCACTTACGCTTGATATCTTTGCCGCTCGGAATCGTTGTGGACATCGTTTGGGTTACTCCTTGGTTCTGCCGTCTTCAGTGTTCGGCGTAGTGCGTGAAGAAATAGGTGGAACTGATTTTTGAAGCCTGCTGCGAAAAAATCTACTGATGACCGACGGAGAACCGGTGCGAGAGCATAACGCTGCTCAGACGCAAAGAAGCTAAACCGCCGGAGTTGCGCAACAAGGCCTGATACCTGGGCTTGAGGAGTGGGTGCTTTGGGGGTGGCGACTTGTATGCCCGCCCCGGGTGGATCCACCACGGTCCCGATTGCCTGACCCGCAAGAAACACAGGCGTACAGACGCGAGACTGCGCGAGTCTCAAGAATATCCGAGTCGTGGAGCGGAGTCAATGATTATGGTGGATTTTCGGCGCTTAGCTGCTGATGTTGCGGGAGTTAGGACCGTTGGACCATAAGCTTCGCGAAAAGTTTTGAAACGCTGGGAACAAATGATCACTATAAACCTAATGGAATAAGCAATATGGAAGGAAGTTACAGTTCGGTGTTCCTTGTTATTTCATTCTCAGTACCACATTGAATCGAGGGGAGATGCTCGCGCCAGGAGAGTGGGAGGAGAGTCCGTTCCGGAAAAGTCTCTTATGCTAAACTTCGCTCCACCAGAGGGATAGATACGCGTTTTTCCTTCGAGGGATTGCTCGCGGGCTCCTATACTCATGCAGGCTTGTACCATCAGCGTCTTGTAAAACCGACGCTGACAGGTCTCTTTTTTCATCGCAGCCGGGCCCCATATCCAGAATTATTCCAAGGATGCAGCCATGCGAACGGGACAACGCAGATGAACAGAGGGGTAGCGACAAGTATTGGCACGGCGGTACTGGCTGGAGTGATGGTCCATGCAGGAATACCTCGTTCTGCGAACTCATCTACAAGTGAAGCGACATCACAGCATCGTGTGGCCGAAAGAGTATCGGGTGGCGAGGGGCCATGGACCGCCTCCTGCAAATACTGGACTGAATCCCGACTGGAAGACGACGGCCCGGAGAAGAAAGGATCCCCCGAATTGCACGTCACGCTCAACGAGAGTGACAAGAAATTCGAAGCTGAAATCAAAGGTTCCACGGACAGTTCCAAAGGCGGATGTGACGGCCGGGACGATGTCTGGGGTATTCCTCCATCAGCCGGTAGCCGACCAGATGTCCATGAGCCTGACGTACGCGCCATCGTCGCTATGGTTCCTGATCCAATCCATAGCCACTTCGCACTCGCATTCGATCGCACCATCGACTCGCTTATGCAGGCGGCAGCAGACAATCGCTATCTGGGCAGCAGTTACTGGCTTCCATGGAAAAGCCTGCCTGGATCGACGTCCTCAACCGAGGCCTCACCCACGACAACCCAGACTGATGAATCACGCAAGCGAGAGCAGCAGCCTGGTCTGATCATCCTCAAATACAATCCTCGCGAAGACGAAAGGAAAGACCTCGAATGGTCTGACTACCATCGAGTGGTATATGTCTTTCTTGTCGGCGAGTCACCCGAACTGGGTGTGGATGGCAATCAGCTTCGCAACGCGCTTCGGTACGAAGCCATGCTTAAGAGCAACCATCGGGCCAGGCTGTCGATGGGCGATGACAACCTTCTCGCCATCATCGGTCCGCGTTGGTCCGGGTCTGCAGCATCGCTCCGCGAAGGAATTGACAGCGCTAAATTCGAGAGCGGTATCGCTGGAGTGCTTGCGGCGGGTATGACGTCGACACAGATCGCCGCTGACGAACTCAATTCGCAATCGCCGAGCAGGCCGATCAGCTACGTTTCCTTTGGAGAAAATGCGGGATTCGAAGCGGATCAACTGGCTAAGGCATTCAGTAGTTCTGCTCCCAATCTTTCCGAATTGCGTGTTGCCATTCTGACCGAGGACAATACAGTCTTTGGGGAATCAAATGCGCATGCGTCAGGGAAGCGGGAATCGAACTTAACGTATATCCGTTTCCCTCGAGAAATTTCGCTCTTGCGAAATGCCGAGATCGACCAAAGCGGCAAGTCCACATCGACCGGCGAACCGCCTAGTCCTTACTTGAGCCTCTCTCTCAAAGACACGAACGCGGACGACACGGTGTCGCGTTTCTCCACAACGCAGACTCCCCTCTCACAAGAAGCTCAGTTGATGGCTATAGCCCATCAACTTCAGCGAGATCATACCGACTTTATTCTCGTAACGGCTTCGAACATCCTCGACGAACTCTTCCTTGCGCAGTTTCTTCGCCGCGCTCTACCTGATGCCAGACTTGTTTTCTATAACGGCGAAGACCGCCTGGTTGAACGCGATGTCGATAACACCCAGTACATTGGCTCTCTTAGCGTCACACCCTTTAATCTCAGTTCACTCGAAAACTTTAACTCATCCAGTCGTGCCTTCCCGGATTCTCAATCGGAGGGAATCTACAACGCGGCCAGCTACATATTCTGGAGAGGTTCGCAAGACTGGAAGCAACTCAAGCCACCTATGCTCGCGGGCTATCTACATGGATCGAACGGCGATCTGCAAGCGCCCCTATGGGCTATAACGGTTGGCAGCGATGGCTATTATCCTCTTGGGATTCTCCATCCGTGTGGAAGTAATTCGCCCCAACTGATTCCCAGCATCTATTCGGGACAAGTGGAAAAATGTGGTGACGATTCCAAGATTCCCGAATTCATGTCCGCTGCAATGGACGCTCCTCCTATTCCTAAATTTGCAGTTGCGACGGCGGTCCCTTACACGCCCACTCTCACACCTGAATCTGTCAATGCCGCTCCTTCCCTCCTTTGGTCCGTCTTGTGTATTCTCATAACTATTTTTTGCATCGCACACGCCGGCGTCATATGGTCCGCTCGATACTGGTCGCCTTTCACTCGCGATCTTGCAGTCTGCCAGAATGATCAGCCTCGTCGTAGAACGGTCTATATCAACATTGGGACTGCGATGCTCTTCTGCATTGCATTCGTTGTGGCTTTCCCAATGATTGCCTTGGCCATTCCAAAATATTGCCCTTACATTAATTACTCCCACAACGATCGCAGCTTTCTTCTGGCTGTTAGCACACTGCTCGCAGGACTGGGCGCTGCTATCGTCACGTTTGCAAAAACCCGCCACTATCTCAAGCGCTCAACGAGCAGCACGGCTGAATCTCCCGGATGGCTGTATCCAATTTTCAATTGGGTCGCCTTTGGCTCAGCCATCGTAATTCCTTTGGCGTGGGCGTTGATATGCTTGCGAAATAAAGTATTGGGCTCCAACTCCTGCGTGGGCATTTTTTTCAGTTATCGTTCTCTTCATCCAGGCAGCGGCGTTTCTCCTGTTGTGCCAGTCCTTCTTCTTCTTTTTTCCTGGTATCTGTGGTCCATCTTTCAGACTGCACGTCTCCGTTTCTCAACATTGAGCAGGCCGCGCCTTCCAAAGCGAGTTGGGCCCAAGGGTTCTTATCCTTTCTTTGTTGCCGACTGCGATCTGGAGGCATGTGAAAGCCCACTCCACTCCTGTCTTTTCGAAAATATGACCTGTCTCCTGATCACTCATGAGATCGTCCGTCGCTTTACCGGATGGAAACCCAAGATGTTGAACTGGTTTTTTTCGCTCGTGTCCCTGGGACTGTTCTTGATTGGCATATTTTTCGGTCGCATTCAAAGCCTGGAACGGTTTCTACATCCTGGTCGTTGGCCAACCATGTATGAAGCCCTTGTTGCCGCACTCTTCTTTCCGCTTCTTATGATCGCTCTCACCGGCTGGCTTCGAATGATTTGTATCTGGGGATCTCTCAGCCGAGGCGTTCTGGAGCCTCTTGAACGCCTGCCGATTCGCTTCGCCTTCAATCGTGTCAATGAGGTTGGATGGGTGACCATGCTTACCCAAAGCAGCCTCCATATCCGCTGGCGCGATATGGCTCGCTCGGGAGAGTCCGTTCGCCAACTGCTTAATAACCCTGACCTACAAGAGGAGGTCGGTGACTGGAACCGCTGGCAGTACATGTCTGATATGCAGGCGGAGCTTGTGACTTTGATTATGGAATTGCGAGAACGTATTGGAGCAAAAAACCCACCTGCGCCAAAGAGGAAACTTAGTTTTCCGGCGAATGATGACGATCTGCCGGACGCGCACCATGGCTACGACCTCGGTTATATCTATGAGATCGAGACAACGTATGCGAAGTTCTGCGAACTGCTTCTTGAATACGTTTTGATTCCACGCTGGAAAGAAAAACGTATTGGCTTCGTCGATGATCATGGCGATTCACCTGACCCGGAGGTTAAAGCCAGATGTGAGGCCGATGCTCCGAAAGATCCTCTCCATATCCGTCTGGCCGAGGAGTTGATCGCCGTCCGCTACATTGCGCTCATACGCTCTGTGCTTGTCAATATCCGCTATCTGATGATGTTTATTTCATCGGCCTTTGTGTTGGCTATCATCGCCTGGAATTCCTACCCGTTCCAGCCTCACCGGCTTGTCGACTGGGGCTTCACAATCCTGCTCGTTTTCCTTGGCATCGGCCTTGTAACGGTCTTTGCCCAGATGCACCGCAATGCGATTCTTAGCCGCATTACAGATACGGCGCCGAACAAGCTGGGATGGAACTTCTATGCCCGTATCATTACCTTCGGAGCTGTTCCCGTTCTTACCTGGTTCGCATACCAATTCCCAGAGATAGGCGGAAGTCTCTTCAAGATCCTCCAGCCCAGTCTCCAGGTAATCAAGTGATGAGGTTTCGGCTCATATCTTGAGGAAGATGCGCCGGCGATAGAGCATATAAATCGCAAGCCAACAGACTCCAACGAAGAGGAGCGAGTAGATGAGCGAGGCCATTGGAGGATTTGTGATGACAGCGAGAATTTTGTAGTAGATCCGCCGCTGCAGGTTGACCTTGGACTGGAGATGTATCAAGGACATGGCGCCGGGCAGGAGCTCCGAGAAGACATACGCTGCGATGGCATTGGTGCCGAAGACCAGCAAAGGCATGAACGTCTTCCGGCGAGCGGCTTCGGGCTTGCCTGCTCCGCGCACATCAACGATCCAGATTGCCAGGGCCAACAACAGGAGGCTCCAGCCTGCCGCAAACAATACATAGGAGCTTGTCCACAGTTTCTTGTTGATTGGGAAAGCAAAGTTCCATAGGCCGCCGAGAAGGAGGCCTGAAACGCCCGCAATAGCGATGCCTCTCGCCTTTTCTCCGATGCTTCTATTCGTCCGCAGCCATAGGCCGGCTAACATTCCGAACAGTGCGGTAGCCAATGCCGGGAGTGTACTCAATAGTCCTTCAGGATCACGGGTCTTTTCGTAAAGGTGCGAAGCGGAAAAGATCTGCCGGTCAAGCCATGCCACAAGGTTTCCATCAGGATCCAGCAAAGGCACATCGTGCGTGGGTACACCATATCCCGGAACCGGAACGAAACGCATAATTGCCCAGTAACCGACAAGAGCAGCGATTGCGATGACCGCTTTGTTTTTCCAGGAAGAACTGATCAGGTAAAGAACAGCGATGATGAAGTAGCAGATAGCTATTCGTTGCAGCACACCGTAGACGCGCAGCGTCTGAAGATGAAACAGCGGGAAACTATTCACCAGTAATCCGAATAGAAATAAGACAACTGCGCGGCGGAACGTGTGCAGGAGGATGGACTGCTTAGTTGCGCCCTTCGCCAGTCTCGCCGCCGTCGAAAACACAGTCGAGATGCCCACCAGAAAGAGAAACGTCGGAAAGACGAGATCCGTGGGAGTGAACCCATTCCAGGCTGCATGCTTCAGCGCCCAGAAGGCATGCTGCTCGTCGCCATTATTGTTTACCAGGATCATGAAGCCGATTGTCAGGCCCCGCAGCACATCGAGGGAGAGCCATCGCTCGGGCTTTGCAACCGAAATGCTTCGTTCAACGACGGGTAATGGATTCAAGCTTGTCATTTACAGCGTTTGCCTCCCGGCATTTCTTGTTAGGTACCTATCCTAATGCCTGGTGTCCGGCGTGAGATTCAGATCGCGCGCGATCGCCAGTGCTGTGGAATAACTCTGGCCCGTTGGGACCGACGCATAGTTTGTCGATTTCCGATTCCACTCGTCTCCAAAGGCATACCAGTCAATAGGCTTTGGAGGCGACTTTGTATCGAGTGACAGGGAAAGGGAGTCGAAGTACATCTTCCACCGAGGCATGTAGTAGTCAGCCGTGAGTCCGGCCCAATCGCGATTCGCGTATTCATGCAAACCGAACTCGCTGGCTTTGCGATCACCCCATGTTGTCAGGATCGAACGGGCGTCGTAGTTCAGCTGCACGAGTTCTGCCGGCGATGACGCCCAGGCCGGAACGAACTGGAGCCATCGTCCCAGGAGGAAGGATTCGTTTGTCTGCAATAAAGAGTCCAGCAGCTGCATGCGATGGAGCCAGTGCGCCGTCAGTTCTGCGAATCCAGCTTGATCACCCGCTTCGTAGGCTGCTTTGATCTGCGGCAGCATGTTGCGGCTTTCGTTGGCCATCACCTGCCGTGCAAGATCGACAAGATCGTATTTGTAGGTTTCGCTTGTGCGCAGTTGTGGAGCTACCTGTAGAAGCTCTGTTAATGCTGGCTGCAGGTCTTCGGCGCGGTACCGCATCACATCCGGCGACCACGTTGCCGCGTGTAGTGTTGTCAATGACGGTTGTGCGCTGAAGAGCGAATCATGAGCTGCGTCCCGCTCTCCGTGAGCCTTGTTGCCGTCCGCGCGATATCCATAGGCTGTCTTCAGGATGATCTGCCAAGCGCGCTTGGCGTGTGCGTCCTCTTCGCCATAGCGACGTAGGGCGTATTCGTCTGTCCATGCACTCAGATCGACGGGATCGCTGTGCCACGCCATCTCTGTGTAGAGATCGAACGCAAACGGATTTGTGTCCAGGCCTTCGGTAAAAAGCGCAGTGCCGACGATACGGCTTCCGGGGAGTTTCGCCATCTTCGGCATGCGGATGGCGTAGTCGTAGAGGGGGGCGCCCAGGGTTGTGCGGCCGCCGAACTCCCAGAGGCCGCCGTAGAGCCATTGCGCTCCGCGGAACTCGCGGTCACGGTCTTCTCGGGGGATGCGGCCCTGCTCGATGTCTGCGACCAGTACGCGGCGGGTATCTACTGCTTCCATTACGGCAGGCATGGGATTGTCCTGCCATCCCATCATCATCCATAGGGCTCCGGGGTGGGCTTTGTCGAGTGCTGCCTGGATGCGCTTTGCGGCTTCGCCTACCGGGACGTCGCCTGCCGCTCCACCTTCCTGGAAGATCTCCATGTCGTAGATGGCTGAGTCTCCGAAGAGCTCGTGTTGATGGCGGTAGAACGACTCGGCCAAGACTGCGAAGTTGGGGTCACGAGGGTCGATCCAGCCGGGGCGGGTGAAGCCGTTCCAGTCGCCCTGGGTGATGACGTGAGCGCCTTGATGGAGCGTAGCGAAGTCGGCGGGGACGATGCCGTAGTAGCCGGGGAGGACTGGCGTGATGCCGAGTTCGCGGAGCATGGCTATCAGCTTGGTGGCGGATTCGGCGCGCTTGTGCAGCAGCTCCATCGAGATGGGCTCGACGAAGCAGCACATGTTGCCCATGAGTTGCCAGTTCTGGTGGGCGGGCTGGGTGATCCATTGGCGGATGGCGGTGTCGGTGTAGCCTGCGTCGCGGAAGGTCTGGTAGAGCACGAGGTCTGCACCACGCTCGATGAGGAGAGCGTTGGTGCCGGACAGGGCGAGGATGTCTATCTCGTGGCGCCAGCGGGCTTCGCTCCAGTAGGGTGCGGTGTAGCCGTCTGCGTTCTCGTTGAGGGCGTAGCGCCACTTGTACAGGGCGGGTTTGTCGATGGGTTGCTTCGGGGCTGGAAGCACCGTACTTGCTTGGCCAAGCTGTGTACCGTTTGTGGAGACCTGCATGTGCGCGACGTATTTGAGGTACCAGTTCACGCCGTAGAGCAGCGTGGGAAGGGTTGCGGCCTCGACGCGGATGTGGCCTGCGGTGCCTGAGATGTGGAAGGAATCGCCGTCTTTACCGGCTGGATGCAGCATGAGCTGGAATTGTGGTGCGAGGTTCGGCATGACTCGCTGGAGGACTTCTTCCGCGGGTTTAGCGGAGGTTTGTGCGCTGGCGCGAGCTCCCGACACGATGAGGAGACTGAGGCAACAAAGAAGTCTGGTGCAAAACATCTAGACACTATAGCTTGTGAAGCTTTGCGCTGATTTTGATTCTGTGGTACCCACTCCCCTGGTATCGTTTTTGTGCAAAGTATTCATTCTTTTATGTTTAGGCTCGTACTTTGGGTGTATTTCGGCGTCTTTTGCGGGATTTTGCGGCAAAGTGTTCTATCGAAATGGGTTATGGCTGTACTTAACAACGCTTAGGTCGGGGTTCTTCTATGTGACCGAGAGCGGAGGGCCAGTGAGTTCCATAACGGTGGCCGCCCCGCCTACGACGCCATGTCGGCCGAAAGATTTCGAGCCACAGTGTCCTCTTGAGTTGCTGCATGGATGACCTGATGCAAACAAAAATATGTAACCGGGGTTGGAAGTTAATGTAATGTTGGGCCGGGCCAGTCACTTCTCTTATTGCTATCTGTAACTTGTTCTTCCATGCCGGGTGTTGTGGAGGTCCGTTGACTACTCATCGAGCTTTTGGGGCTTTCTTCACACTGTTACGGATTGATCGCTATTTCGATTGCAGTTTCGGTCTCAACTGCCTCGTCATTGTGGCGCTCTTCCTTGTTGCCCCGCAAGTTGTGCCAGGCCAAGAGATGGAGAAGGCAATGGAGTCGAACATTCCCTCGGAAGCGGGGATCGTGATGACGAAGGCGAGGCCTGAAAAGCGGCCGGTGGAGAGCGAGATCGCCATAACGACCATGATTCCGGATGGCGATTACAGGATGTTCAGCGCCACGGACCGCTGCAATGCCTGGACATTGGCGGTGGAGTACGACCGTCACAGCTGGGGCCACTTACTGAAATCACAGGTGGATTATGTGGTGGAGGTTATTCCCATTATGATTCTCAGCCAACCGGTAGTCTCCGATTTTTGGGGGAATGCGAAGAGTTCCAACCAGCAGCTGGTTCCTGGTGTGTCGATTACGCCGTTCGGCTTTCGCTTTCTGTGGCGGAACAACATGGCAGTCAGGCCTTACCTGACCGGCAAACTAGGGGCTGCCGTTTTTGCCAAGAAGGCATTCTCGCAAAATGCGAGCTATACCAACTTCAACGTTCAGGTTGACTTCGGCCTTTTGTTTAGAATGTCGGAACGGGTCGACCTGCGCGTAGATCCGTTCGTGTTTTTTCATGTTTCGAATGGCTACCTGGCGGCGAGCAATCCAGGAATGGATGAGCTGTCCACGAAGATCGGGATTAACTACCATCTCGGAAAAAAACGGGAGCGGTAGATGACGAGAGAAATCGCTGGCGGTGCGATGGAAGGCAAATCAGTCGTTTCGGCTTCGCCTTCACTCCGGCCTTCGGCAGAGCGGAGCCCACTCATCGCAGAAGCGCGATGGATGGGGCACCCGTATGTATGGGCCACCCGCCCAACGGCTCAGATATGGAAGAGTTCGAAGTTTACGATTGAACGCAATCAGGGCAAGGTGCCTGGAACGGTGATCTTTCGATTGTCGGGGCCGTTTACGGCTCGGGATATGCACGCGTCGCTTTCGCCGAGCGCGCTTCGCAACACATTTGAGCCGGAGGAGGAAGGTGGGTAGGATGTTCTGCATATTCTGGACCTGACCGAGGTTCCCTACATGGATTCTGCGGGGCTGGGGATGATCGTCAGCCATTATGTGCGGTGGCAGGGTAGAGGAGTTAGGCTGGCTGCGGTGGGAGTGAGTTCGCGGGTTGGTCAGCTGTTTGAGCTCACCAAGGTGGATAAATTCTTTCCGAGGTTTGATTCGGTTGAGGAGGCGGATAGGTAATGTAGAGGGATTTTCGAATTGGAGGGGGCATAGGGAGTCATGTGGCTGAGAAGCTTGTTTCTGGCCGGGTTGTATTTCTTTGGCTGCATTGCGGCGCTGGGGCAGAGGCCGGTGTATCAGCTGCGCATCTACAAGCTCCATGCCGGAAATGAGCAGCACTTCCACGAACGTTTCAGCGAGCAGTGCATGCCGATCATGCGGCGCTATGGCTTCGATATTGTGTTCACGAGCGAGACGGGAGAGCCCGGACACAAGGAGTTTGTCTATCTGCTGCGCTGGAAGGATCGCGACACGCAGAACTCGGCGTGGAAGAGGTTTCTTGCGGACCCGGAGTGGGTAGAGATCAAGAAGGTGACGGCAGCGAGGTGGGGTGATCTGGTGGACGAGGTTCAGGACCGCTCGCTGGATCTGTTGCCTTATACGCCTAAGCCGTCGATAGTTCCTTGAATCTGAAAAAGGCAGTTTCAGTTATAGAGTGTCAGCTTCAAGTAGAGAATTTATTGAGCAGCCAGCAACTTGATTGTTTCGAGAATAGTGTCTGAACTAAAAACTACTCCTAAACCTATTCTCTCGTTAGCATTGATACCGTTGTCATGTATCCCCATCGAATCTGCAACTATGCCAAGGACGTAAGGAGTCGACGCTTTACCACCAGGATAAAATCCGGTGACAATATCTGTCCTACGCACAATCATGCTTCCGCTTGAGCCCGGATATACATTTGCGTCTATGAGGAATCCATGAATCGGACTCGGGAGATTAGCTGCTTTGGTCGTCATTTCATCGAAGGAATAATCTTTGTCAGGTTCAGTTGAAATGACCCCAATCCGAAGAATGGGCGATATGTTTCTTGGATCGGAATATCCAGCGGGGTATCCCAAAAGATAAATTTGAGTACCTATGCCAATGTTTGCGTCTTTGAAATCTTTGACCGGCAGAAGTAAATCTGTGGTCAACGCTTTCCCAGTTTCAACAGCATGAGTAATAAATTCGGCTTTCTCTTTTGTGATTTGCGGCCCTATATTGACGGCAGCCACATCAATTTGGGGATTCGGATTCATCGCGACCGTTTTAAGAAATTTTCCGTCGTTTCCCAAGATATCAATCGGCAAATCTTTCGTTTCCGTGGCCACACCGTTGCGGACAGCAATTTTGATTGTGATTTGGTGAAAGTTGCTCTGTTCTGCGGGAAGGACGTGTTTGTTGGTTACGAGAACAATTTGGTATGTAGATTTTCCAGTTGCAACATTCTTGGCAATTTCATGGAAGATCAGGAATCCTGTACCCCTCGATTCTTGTCCTCCATCCAACGGACGTTTAATAAACACCGCACTATTCAGAACATTCTCATCCAAATGTTGTGCTGACGATGTAACCGAATAAGCCAGAATACCGATCCAAGCGAGGAGATAAACTGTCGAACGATATAGACCGCTGATTCTTATCATTATGACAATTTTTCTCCTCGCGATCGAAGAAGCGGACTTTCGTTCATCGTTTCAAGCTAGCTGCAGCCGCTGGTGCTGCCGCAGGACATGCAGCGGTAGCAGGAGCCGCTGCGGGTCATGATGGCTCCGCAGGTGGCGCAGCTTGGGGCGTCGCCCATGTCGTACATGGACTTCATGGCGTCGGCGGCGTGGTAGATGCCGCGGTCTTCCATGGAGGGAGTCGAGGTTGAGGAGTAAGGAGTAGATGACCCGGTCGCGGTGGGGTCGGGGGCTATTCCCTGTTGGGGGGGAGTGCGGTCGTAGTAGCTCTCCGTGGCGCTGCCAAAAGCAACCGCAGGTCCTTCGACTTCGGCTGCGCCTTCGCTCAGGATGACACTATTTGAGGCGTTGAGGCTGGGGATGATGGTGTTGCCGGGGCCGGTTACCGTTCCTTCGACCGGGATGGCGGCGTGCTGGGGGGCTAGGCCGCTGAAGAGGTCGAGCTGGTGGCCGGAGAGGAAGCGGATCTGGATCCAGCGGAAGATGTAATCCATGATCGACTTGGCGTAGCCGATCTGCTCGTTGCCGGTCCAGCCGGAGGGCTCGAAGCGGGTGTGGGCGAACTTCTCGCAGAGGACCCGGAGCGGAACGCCGTGCTGGAGGGCGAGCGAGACAGCGGTGGCGAAGCTATCCATGAGGCCGGAGACGGTGGAGCCTTCCTTGGCCATGCGGATGAAGATTTCGCCGGGCTGGCCGTTGGGGTAGAGCCCGACGGTGATGTAGCCCTCGTGCCCGGAGAGGCCGAATTTGTGCGTGACCGAGGCGCGTTCGGCAGGGAGACGATGACGGACGGCGCGGGGTGGGGACTGCGCGTCGACTGAGTCGGAGTTTTGCAGGGCGGCTTCGGCGATGGCCTTGAGCTGGGTTTCGAGCGCGGTGATGCGCGCGGCAGCTGCGGCCTGGGCGGCTGCGGCAGCAACAGAAGCAGATACCTCCGCTTCGCTGCGGGATGACACCGAAGGGGCTACGGGGCCTACAGACTTTTCTTTCTGGGCCTTGCCATCGGAGGCGGAGACGTTGAGGGGCTGCGAGCCCTTGGAGTTGTCGCGGTAGATGGCGACGGCCTTGAGGCCCTGACGCCAGCTCTCGATGTAGGCCTCGGCGATGTCATCGACGGAGGCGTCCTGCGGGAGGTTGACCGTCTTCGAGATGGCTCCGGAGAGGAAGGGCTGGGTGGCGGCCATCATCTTGATGTGGCCCATGTAGTGGATGGAACGGGTGCCCTTGGAGGGCTTGAAGGAGCAGTCGAATACGGCGAGGTGCTCGTCCTTGATGTGGGGCGCGCCTTCGATGGTGCCGGTGGCGTCGATGTAGCTGACGATGGCGTCGACTTCGGCGTTGTTGTAGCCGAGCTTGAAGAGCGCCGAGGGCACGGTGTTGTTGACGATCTTGATCATGCCGCCGCCGACGAGCTTCTTGTACTTGACGAGGGCGAGGTCGGGCTCGATGCCGGTGGTGTCGCAGTCCATCATGAAGCCGATGGTGCCGGTGGGGGCGAGGACGGTGACCTGGGAGTTGCGGTAGCCGTGCTTTTCGCCGTGGGCGAGGGCGCCGTCCCAGGCATCGCGGCTGGCTTCGACGAGCTCGTCGAGCTGGGGAGCGAAGAAGGGCTCGGCGCTGCGGCGGGACTTGCCGATGTTGTTGACCTCGGCGCGGTGCATGCGGATGACGTCGAGGAAGGGCTCGCGGTTGACGTAGAAGCCGGGGCAGGCTCCGCCAGCGATGTGCGCCTGCTGGGTGAGCGGGGTGGCAGCTCCAAGGGCG
>Ga0193753_10000961_pt1 | contig 25834 bp, 22 predicted proteins | sample H1c2metaG_FD_144925 | JGI IMG/M metagenome (GOLD analysis project Ga0193753, IMG submission 144925) | Soil microbial communities from a riparian zone of the East river system, Colorado, United States - H1c2 | ecosystem: Environmental > Terrestrial > Soil > Riparian zone | place: USA: East... | reverse complement strand
TCGACGAGAATGTTCTTGGCGTAGCCAATCAAAGTAGTGCCGAGCATGTCCGCATCGTGGTTGAACACGTTGAGCGCACGGCCCAGCGCGCTGGAGCCATCAGGCAATTTGATGAAGGGAGAACGGCGAAAAATTTGGCCGCTGTAACCATCGGCGGTGCGGGCCGTGGCGTTGAAGAACGAAGCGCGAGCGCGATAGGCATCGAATTCGGCATCGGTCTGCGAATCCAAACGCGGCAAATATTTTTCGCGCGCCGCTTTCACTGCGTCCTCGCCGGCAATGACATCACGGGCGCGCGCCCAGGCCGGCAGGACTTCCAAGTAATCAGGATGCAATGAATTGACTGGCATCCACCCTACATAGCATCGGTTTTCACAAACCGAGCGATGGCGCGACTTCATGTTTGCACTACGTTGCGCCTCAGCGCGCGGTGTTGCGCCACGTAGCATCACAACCGTTAGGAACAAACTTGACGCGCTTCCACGCTGAACTGTTTTCGATACACACGCGCGCCAGTGCAAAAATATTGAACATTCTCGATGCCCACAAAGTGAGATATGCTTCGGGCTGTCACAAGGAGTATAGCTGGTGTGGTTTTGTGGGACTCCCAGGGGAAGAGGGGGGTATATTTTTTTTGCGGAGATGCCGGTAGTTTCTATTTTTTCGCTTCGCTCGGAATAAATGCGTATTTCAAAATTTTCTCTCTTGATTGGAATCGCTTCTCTTTTTGGATTTTTCTATTTCGATTACGGCTCTCTTTTCTCATCGGTTTTAATTCAGTTTCCCTGCCAACTTTCAGTCGCGTGGTAATTGAATCCGCGCGGTGAATGCACTGCAATGGACGTTGCATCCTCGTGAGCACGTCTCTTTCAGATCCAATGCGCGCCAGCCGCGGTCAGGCGTCTCTACAATTTCACGCCGCACGCAGACAATGTTGGCTCGCTAGACTCGATGAAATGTCAGTTCGCGCGCCACGCTGTTCTGCGCTCATCGCGCGCAACCGGCGCACGCGCTCTCAGTCATGGAGTCGCGGGCCGCGCGCGGTCCCGGACGCTCGTGCCCGGCGGGGCGCTAAACGCGCCCCACGCCGGGCACCGGGCGGCGTCTTCGGTCGTCAGAAAGTCGTCGTCCGCCGCCCTCTCGCTACAGCGCGCGCGAAGCACGTCTCATCCAGTTCGAGAGTCGCGGTTGCAATTCAGCGGCACGGGTTGGGTTACGGTTCTGGCGCGCTGTCCGGGACGGGAAACTCGGCGCTGCGCGCCTTGGTTCACAAGCGAGTGCTGCCGCACTCGCAGCACAATGCGCCGTGAGCACGGCACGTGTCGCTACCCTGCTCGCTCCGTTGTCGCGGACTGCTTCGCTCTGACGTGCCGACCTCACGGCGCAGGATTTGATTGGCGCGAGAGTGCTTCGTCTCGTGCCTGCGACAGCACACTCGCGAGATGGCGGCGGCGCTCACGCGACAGCCGCGAGGAAGGCGCCGACAGACTGCGGGTTTGGCGTGTCAGTCGCTCCGGCTACGATGCTCGTGCCTGCGCGTCTGTGCTCCGCTCTCTGCCACGCCAAACCCGCAGACTGTCCGGCGCACAGTGCCAGTTCGGAAGGACCGTGACTCCGAGCTTTCAACTCCCTGCACTTCGACTCCGCTGCACAGCCGGGCCGCGAACCGCTCCGCGGCCTTTGCTGTTTCGCTACGCTCCGTTCCGGTCGTTGAAACATCGGAGACACGCTGACGGGTGAAACTCACTTCGTTCGCACGCTGCGCGTATCGAGTGGATGAAGTTGATCAAACGATGCGACCCCGCTGGATGAACTTTCGCTTCGTTCGGCACTGCTGGCATGAAGCACCGGCATCGCCAACGGTGCTCGCAAGCTGCGCGCCTGGGGCGATGCCTTGCGAAGCACGTCACCAGACACAATGGCCATTATGTTCAATGCCGCCCCATTGCCGGCACCCGCTGCCGCAGGACCCCCGGCAATGAGTCCCCGCCGTCTCCCGCCTAACCCGCCGACCCATCCGACGGCCCGGTCCAATGAACACAACAGCGCATTGTGTCCAGTGACTCGGTGCGTTGTCACGCGACTCGCAAGCGGACCAGCAGTGAGGATGTCCGCCTGACTGCCGAGCCGTGCGCCAACTCACCGCCGCATCCTTCACGCCAGCCGGCCTGCCACTGCGCTTTCTTTCGAGAGATCGCCGGGTCGGGGAATGATGGTGGGAAAAGTCGCCGCAGTTTTCAGGCTCTTTTTGCTCCGCAACGAATGCCGTCCAATCCCATCGCCCTTCTGTGCGCGCCCGGCATCGTGGCGTCCTTTGCTGGTTGCCCTCTGAAGCCACTCCCAGCAGGAAGCCACGAGGCGCTTACTCAGGCGAAGGGCGATGGGAACAGGACGGCAATCATCAAAAAAAAAGCCATGAAAACTAAATCACAAAAAACCAAATCAGCGCCAGGGTTCCGAGTCCAGTCCAGCAATCATCAATCAGCATCGGAGCAGACACCGGCAGAGCCGCGTGGAGTGCTTCGCATTGACTTTGCCAAGCGGAAGTTGAATCGCGAGTTGCCTACGGATCAGGTTCTTGATCTGTTGCAGCGTCGTTTGCGCCGGGCTTTCGAGTTGGCCGAAGTCGTGGGCCAGTGGGTTTGGGTTGCCTTCGATGCACCGCAGGATCAGCAGATGACTGCCGAGCTTTCGCAGCTTGGCTTTCATTGGAACTCACGCCGGAAAGTCTGGCAGCACCCGTGCGGAGTGTTCAAAGGCGAGCCGACCGATCCGCGCGCCAAGTATCAATCGTTTCATCCTGCCGATCAGGTTGCGGCGTAGTTGCCGGGCGCGGTGTCACAGCCGCGCCCATTTCCTTTTCACACCATGAATCACTTTTCGATTGTTCACGTTTACTCACGCTCGCAGGCCATCGCCGATGGCGTGCAAGTGGAAGTCACCAAAACCGCGCACGAAGCGGGCATTCAGTTTCCCGTGTTCTACGTTCGCAATTCCAACACCGAGCGCCCTCGCTTGGTGAAGTTGATCGCCACGTGCGGCCCGCTCGACATCGACGACACACAGCCCGCGATCACAGTGATGCTGCCCGACGAAGATTGATCCATAAAACGCAAAACGGGCTGTGCCCCCCTCTGAGCACAGCCCGAAAAAACGCGGAGTTCGGGACCCCTGACCTCACTCGGCGTGGCGTAATCAGAACACGGTCGAGGAAAACCGAAACCTGATTCCGGCACCGGGGATTGTCCGGTGCTTTTTTTGGGGACCTGCGCGGTCCCCACGCCCCAACGCCAAAGGGCACGCCCTCTGGACTCCATCACATTCGCGCGCCAACCGGAGCGCCGGTCTATTCCGCTCTCGCTCCACAGACCGCAGCGAATGGCTGCTGTCGCAGCCAGGCGCGCGAAGCCCACCCATCCCATTGCTCGCCCCTTCCGCTCACCCAAGGGGCTGCGCCGGTTCATTGACCATCTTCACTCATTTTTCTACACTCAGAGACATGGCGACCCCCTTCAGACACTCAGCCGGTTTCGGCAAACGCATGGAGTATTGGATCATCGGGCGTATGCTCAAAGAGGGACTCGACGTGTATGTTCCTCTTGTCGATGATAACGCCATTGATGCAGTAATCCGTCGCGCGGACGGCTCGTTCATTACAGTTCAAATCAAAGCCCGATCGCGCTCCGTCAAGGACGGGGATGCCGCCTTGTTTGCGGCGATAACCCACGAGCTTCGCGAAAACTATTGGTTCGTGTTCTATTCGGAGCGACTCGACCTCACATGGATCATGACCTCTGCCGATTTTTTGGAAGAAGCGGTGCAAAACAAAAATGGAAAAAACATCGGGCTACGCGCTATTTGGTTTAACGGACGACGTCGGGATCGCGAGGCCGGCTGCCACAAGGAGTATTGCAAGCCTCAGTTCGAGAAATACCTCGTGAAAGACTTCTCGCGTTTACTTAGCAGTGAACCGGCAACCATTTCTTCGGCTGTTACAACCCTGCCAGCTTCCGTTGCCGCACTTCCCGCGGTTTTGTAGCGATTAAATATCGCAACGCATCCGCCGCATCGTCGATGCCGACTCCTTCGTCGTCGGCATCGACTTTCAACACGTCTTCAGGCCGGTTCGGATCGTGTTGCAGCGTGGGAATGCAATCGAGCAGCCGCGCGCACCTCTGGTGAATGAACAGCGTCGGGCGAATGCCCGCGTCCACATCGCCGAGGCGTTGCAGAATCTCCGCCCAGCCATTCACGCGATCTGTATTCGCACAGGAAAGACGAACGCCGAGCTTCGCATACTGCGCTGCGACCGTCGTTCCGTCGCTCTGCTTGCTGAACACGTCCGCGCCGGCCACGAAGCGGCGCAACTCCGGGAGAAGGACATTGTGCCGCGCCAGCATCGCGCGAATACCGGCCACGTGGCGTTGCGGCAGCCAGAGGCGTTCCGCGTGTTCATCTACGATGAACGTGTTGCCATCGCCATCCGTGCAGCCCAGATAAACGACGGTGTAGTGAGTGAAGCCGTAGTCCAGCGCGCAGAACCATTCGCGCGCTCGCGTGTCATCGAACGAATCGATCACGTGAACCTCGCGGCGGAACGTCGTGAAGAATTGCCCCGCCGCAATGTCCCAATCGCCATCGAACCACGCGCGCTTCTGCCAGCCCGTGAGGTTCGACAACACCTTCACATATTCCGCATTCGTGAAACGATTGTCAGTCACGCGCGCGGGAATGAAGCGCGTCTCGTTCTCAGCGCCCCGTTGAAATGGCACGATGAACTTCTGCCGATACCAGGCATGGCCCACGCCACCGGGATTCGTCGTCGAGTAAATGCGCGGGCGCCAGTTCGGCTTGGACGTGCGGCAACAAGTCGTGATGTCCTGATGTTTCCGTGATGAAAGTGTCGTGGCCTCTTCGATGCCAATCACGTCGTATTCAAGTCCGAGATACGCGTCGATGTCCTTCTCATTCTGGAAATGCCCGGCGATGATGCGCGAGCCGTTCGCGAAAGCGAGCACGCCCCTATACGCTGAGAATTCATGGGGCAATTTTCCGAACAGTCGCCGCCGCAAATCTTCAAAGTTCTCCATGTTCGCCTTGCCAACCTTGCGCAGCAGCAAACACTTCAACCCCGCCACACGCTGGCAATCATCCGCGCCCATTTGCGCCAGCAACCAATGCGACTTCCCACCGCCACGCGCGCCACCGTAGCCGATGGCCGTCGGCCCATCGGCACGGTCGCAAGCGCGAGCCGCAGCGCTGGCCACGAGTTGGCGATCCTGGAGCACCAGTTGTGCGCGGATGAAGTTCTCCATTTGGTACAACCGGCAGTGCGCCCCACGATCTCGTAACGATGACGTTCTTTCATTGGCCCTCCTTCATTGGTGTTTCCACTGCGACCGGCTGTGCTTCCACATCAACGACTTCACCAGGCAAAGGCGTGCCGTAAATCTTCTTCAGCGCGATCTCGAAATCGACACTGACCGTGTGTGTTTCTTCGACCGTCCTTTCAGTCTTGTCCGTCGCCATCCCGCACGAGAGCCGACCAAGCTTCGACGCCAATTCTAGTAACCGCGCAATTCCTTCCAGCGTGCCGAGTTTTTTTGGAGTCGCGCGCCACTCCTGAATCTTCTCTCGCGCCAAAGCCAGCAACTCGCACCGCGTCTGCCATTCGGATTCCTCCTGCGCCGCGTTCCGCTTGGCTCGTTCCAGCGCGAACTCGTTCACGACCTGGACTTCCGCCCGCCGCGTCAGCACAGCAATGTGTTTCCCGTGCTCATCAATGCGCTCGCCCCAGTGATGATGACGGCTCCATCGCTCAATCAAACCCTCACTCTTGCCCAATTGCCTCGCTACCGCCGCGAGGGACCGCGCCGGGCCGAAGTTCAGGTAAAGCGAAAACGCCTGAAACGCCTTGACGCTCTCTTTGGGCTGTTGTTCAAAAGGGAGTGCCATCGAATTCCTTTCCTGCATGTTGTGCTGACAAAAGTTCTGCGCGGGTTGAGCGATGGACTGACCGCCCTTCCACCAATGAAACCGTTCTGGACTGCCGAACGGAATCACCAGCGTTCCATCGGCAAGCAGATACGGCGTTGAAGAAGCTGGGACGCTTGGGACGGGTTCATCGCAATCGAAATCAGGTTCATCACTTGGGACGCTTGGGACGCTTGTCTCAAACTCCTTTAGCTTAGGAATGTAATGATCATCCTCTCGCGCGTGTGCGCGTAAGTAAGAAAAAGGTGTCCCAAGCGTCCCAAGATGATCAGCATTGGTGCTGGTATTCCCATTCTGACTTTCAAACAGGCGTCCCAAGCGTCCCAGAACATCCGTCTGAACTGTTGCGCGAGTTTTCACGTTCGCGACTTTCACGCGGATGGTTTTTGGTTCCCTGTCACCGGCCAATGCAAAGATGCGCTTTCGATGCTCGCGGTCCTTGGGATGCACACAGCAGCCGAAGCGGCCGTCCGCGTAAATGCGGAGGTGCTCGCCTTTGCGGTCGTGGCCGAGTTCAGCGCACGCCGGACAACGGGCCTGCTTCCCGCCGTCAGCGGATTCGACCACGCGTTCAAGTTTGGAAAGTTGAAGGCTCATAGCGGTAATGCGCCTGAACCGCGAAGAGTGACGCCACGGAAGCCACGTTGATGCTTGCCCTCACGCTCGATGCCGTGCGCCTTGCTCGCGCCGAACAGTTCCAGCATCAGCCCTTCGAGCTGACGTTGGATTTCCGTGATCGGCATGGGCCGCCAGCGGCGGTCAGGGCAATAGGCCGCGTAAGCCTCAACGATTTCGCTGACCGTCAGATCCTGGTATTCGTTGGTGACCACGCGCTCGCTAAGGAAGTGGCGTAAGCTGTCGCTCTCAGCCAGGAGCGAATCGACCATGCCACGCTGACGAGGTGTCATGCCGAAGTCACCGCCGGCCTCAGGAATTTCGCTCAGAATCTTTTGAGCGCCGAGCAACGCCCAATTGAGGATGCCACTGCCTTCTTCGCGAATGAGGAACGAACCAAAGTCAGGAATCTTCCGCGACGGCTGCGGCGCTTCGTAGCGCACGATGTTCAACCGCCGCTTCCACGCGCCAATGTCGCCTTGCAGACGGACCTTCAGCCGCGCGTTCGACGTAATCAACACATTGAAACTGCCCTGCAATTGAAAGCAACCCGTGCCGCCTTTCTGTTCGGCATCAAACCAGTCGCCGCCGACCAAACCCTTCAGGACCGCTGCACCTTTGGTGCTGAGGAAATCAGGTTCCACGTCCACGCCGACAAGCAGCGTTTTCTTGAGGTAACGAAACAGTTCAAAGCGTTCGGCCAGATGCTTCGTGCGCAACTGCGTCACGTTCGCCATGCCAACCAGTCCTTGCATGACATTGGCGAACTGCGTTTTGCCGCGGCCCGCTTCGCCGTCCAGAATCAGAATGCGTTGCGCGCGGTTGTCGCCGAGTAGGAACATGCCGGCGAACTTCTGGAGAAGTTCCACGTCATTGGGATGCACCGCTGGCAGGACCAGTTCGTTCAGGAACCGCTCACACTTCGCGTTTTCATCAAAAACAATGGGCGAACGATTGCGGGAAAAGAACTCAGGCGAAAACGGCCGTAACTGAGCTTCCGTGCCGTGGAAGGCGATCACACCGTTCGCCAGGTGAATGAACGTGCGCTTCGCTTTGAAGACGCCGCGCTTCTCCACGATGCCGCGCAGATGCGTAATGACATTGTTCAGCGTGTTGGCAGTGCGCTTCTTTTGCAGATCGAAAGCATTGGCCTGTCGCGACGCTTCGAGCATCCGCGCGGAAATTTTGGTGCGGACAGCGTCAGCCGATTCGACTTCATGCAGACCGGTCGCGCCTTCGTAAGCATAAAACGCTTTCTCATCCGGCTCGAACATCACGATGTTTTCCATCGCGTGCATCCCGGCCCAATACGCTTCGTTGATGCCGGCCATCGCGCCTTTGTCGTTCGTGTAGAACGGCTCACCGTAGAGCTGGCGCAACTTGCATTCAGGATCGTCCACCCAGGGCAATTCCCAATCGTCGGGCCAAACGATTTCATCAAACGCGAGAAAGATCGGCGCGGCGTCGCAGATCAGTTGATACTCAACGCCGCTTGGATGGCGGCCGTGGATCGTCGAGAGATTGCCATCGGCCCGCCATTCAAACTGCGGCGACTTGCAACTGCGCGGGAATTCACCGGCGATGCGCAGCCACAACATTCCACCGCGACTGCCGCGTGAGCGCGTCGTCGCGTCGAAGCGCGGATTCGCCGCAAGGAAGATCGCGAGATCTTCATCGCGATCAAAATCAATGGCACACAACCCGCCCGAGGCTTTGCCCAGATAAACGGCGATGTTCGTTTCCGTCGCCGAGAATACGGCACGATACGCGGGCGTTTGCGTGGCCGCAAACGGCCGCTCGACGTAGGTAACGAGCGGTTTCTTCGTTCCTGTTTCACATGGAACAAAGAACACGTCCGCGCCGAGCAATTCTGTGAATCGATCCAGCGGCGTTTGCAGTGCATCGAAAATGGGTGCGGCATCGCTCACGCTGCCTCTTTGTAGAATTGAATCGCCGCGTCGCTGACGTGAACGCCTTTGAACCAATCTTTGAAGTGTAAACCGGCGAGTGTGCGGACGCGCGAAACGGCGACGTAAGCCTGACCTGGTTCGCGCGCCGCGCGAATGTCGAGATAAGCAGCATCCAGTGTCAGCCCTTGCGATTTGTGAATCGTCATCGCATACGCAAGGCGCAGCGGGAATTGCGTGAACGATGCGGACTCAGGATCGTTCTGCGCGTAGCGCCAGGTGAATCGCTCGACGGGAATGATGTCGCGATTCGGAACGCGGACATGAATGGACGCATCGTTCAGTTCAACCACTGTCCCGGTTTGACCGTTCACGAACACCGGCTCGCGCTGACCGCGCTCGTTCTTGTTCACGGTGAACATGACGAGCGCACCCGGCTTCAACCGCAGCGTTGCGGGCGTCAGTAAATTCTTGGCGAGGAATTCGCGTTGCAAGTCCGGGCCGTCTTGAACTGCTTCGAGCGTTGTGGCTTCGCCAGGCAATTCTTCGAGTTGAAAGGAATTCCACCGATCAACTTGCGAGTTGTGAGTGAATAGCCGCGTGAGATTCGCAGGCGGGAAGTTCTTCACTCGTGATTGGAGCATTCGTGCATCGTCGCCTTGCACGCGGCCAATGCGAAACCGCGACAGCGCGCGAACGAAATCCGCTTCGTCCTGACGGCGAACCGTTTCGAGCACGATCGTTTTGAATTCAGCCGACGCCCAAGCGCGCGATTGAAACGCCCAATCGTAAGGCTCGTTCTCGGATTTCCGGACCGGAGGCAATTGCAGAAAATCGCCCGTGGCGATCACCTGCACACCGCCGAACGTCCGCTCATCACCACGGAGACGACGAAACAGGAATTCGACGAAATCAAACTGCCGTCCCGGCAACATGGAGATTTCGTCAATGACCAGAATTTCGCAGCGCCGCACGCGATTGAATCCGGCGCGCACGGAGGGACGGCCATCGTTCTCCAGTTGCGCAAAGTATTGCTCGCTTGTCTGACCGCTCTGCGGCCCGAGCAGCATTCCGCAGAAACGATGAATCGTCATGCCACTGACGTTCAACGCCGCGACGCCCGTGGGCGCGGTCACGTCCACTTTGCGCAAGCTCTCACCAATGAATCGGCGCAAGAGCGTGCTCTTGCCCGTGCCAGCCATGCCCGTGAGAAACACGTTATTGCCACCGCGCGCGTGCGCGAGAAAGCGGCTTTCTTCGGAGATGGGTTCGTTCATGCGTTCGAGTTCCTTGGCAGGCCACTGCTCAATGCGCGGCGGCAAAAAGCGTTTTGCCGTTATTGCCATCCATCTCTGCGGTGAATGCTTTCAATTGAAACTGCGGCGGACGGAAAATGACGACAGCACTCGGGAACGGTGCGCCCGTCTTCGCGTTGCCAAACTTCAACCGGCCACGCAGCAAACGAACTTCGCCGCGCATCGCATAGTCATGCCACCAGGCGGTGTCAGTCCGCGCCGGCACCAGGCACACGACCGTCGCGCCTTTGCGCGCCGAATCGTATGCCTTCCACATCCAACGCGAGATCATCGCGCCGTAAGGCGGATTCATGAACACGACTTCATCGTGCCAGTCCTGAAGCAGCCCATCGTCTTCACGAGTGAAGAACCGCGGGCATTTCGCGTTCTCGCGAGTCGCGCACGGATCGAGCGTGAACGCGAACTCGCGAGCCAGTGCATCGAACAGCCACTGAGGCGTGGACCATTCGCACGTCGCCGACGAGAAATGCACCGCGAGGTTGCTCATGCCGCCATCGGAGTTGCGGGCAACGCATCGGAGGGGTTGTAGCCCTTCACATATTTCCACAACGCGAACGCGCTGAGGAAAGCGCCGAAGTAGTCGCCGCCCGGTTTCAGCGTTTCAGCTTTAAGATTGTCAGCGTTTGGCAAATCCCACCGCTTCACATGCACCGGCCCCGGCTGCGCGCTATCGATGACCACGGACACGATGGCGCTCAAATCCTTCGCGCTGTTCGCGAGAATCGCTTGCTGATACGCCGCCAATTGCAGCGGCCATGTTTCGTAAAACGCTGGCTTCGGTTCGCCCTTCGCCGAACGCTTGATCTTCTGCGTTTTGAAATCGACGACGGCCCAGCCGATGTTGCGAAGCTTCGCCACCATATCCACGCGCCCGGCATAACCGTATTCGTGATGCACAAACACAGTTTCCAGACACGCCACTCGTTCGACGTTCGCGTCGAACCAGTCACACCAGGACTTCAGGTGCGCGAGCAGCTTCGGATCAGCGGGCAACTCTTTGTTGATGGCGTAAACTTCGCAGGCATTGTGAATGGCCGTACCGAAATCCGCCGCTTTCTCGACTTGTTCGCCCATGTCTTCAACGACGCGATGCGCGAACACATCCAGGGATTCATTTTCAACGCGCGGCAAGGTGAGCGCAGCCATGATGCCTTGCTCGATCTTCCATGCGTCGAGTCCCGGTTTCGCCAGGACGCCCAGCACATTGGTCACACTTGGCAGGCCAAACACTTTGCGAGCATCGGCGAGAGTGACAGCGCGGTTGCCCGTCCCATCCTTCTTCGCGATTTCGTGAAACGGAGTTCCGTCGCGCAAATACCAGTGCGACGGCTGATTACGTTCAATGAGTGTCATATTTCTTTTTCGTTGGGTTGGAGGGACGAGTTACACGAGTCCCCATTTCAGAACGCCAAATCATCAACCGGTTCAGGTTGCGTTTGCGTGGAGAGCCACCATTCGAGCGCCGCGATCAGCCGCTTGTCATCGGCTGTCGGCTTCGCGTTCGCTTTTGCCATGGGCAGCCACTTCTCACAAAGCGCCTGCACCGCTTCGAGATTCAGATCGCGCAACTCGATGCCCTTATATTTGCCGACATGAACCTTGACCGCCCCGTGATCCACCGATCCGTTGCCCGCCGGTTGCTCCGCGCGGCGATAGCCGCCGCTCTTGCTCGATGTGCTGTTGTCCTGCCGATCCTTCGCGCGAACGAACTTCCCCGACGCCTTCAACGGATTGCCGGACTTGTCCGGCGTGCAGGCGGCGATATTCGCATAGACTTCGTTTTCCTTGTGCTCATGCACGACCACGACTTGCGCCGGCTTGCCCAGCAAAGTTTCCGTGTCGAACTCGCCAAGTTCCGTCGCAGTCAAATCGCGGCCCAGCCAGGAGCGAAGGAATTTGCGGAAGGACGCCTTCTCGTTGAGCGACGGCGTGAAGTTGCGCGACCAAACGCCATAACGCCCGCCCTCTTCCTTTTCCAGATCGACCTCGAACACGATCTTGAACACATCGCGTTCGCCATATTGCGACTGTTGTTTGCGCAGAGGCGTCACATCGACGCACACCGCGCGGCCTGTGTATTCCGGGCAGGCCTCGAACTTGGAATTGTTAGCTTGGATCTTCATTGCTCTGTTCTTTCTTGGTTGTGGTTTGTGGAAAGCCATCAGCGCGAAGCGCAGTGGCGGGCACGCAAGTGCCTTCTGGCGGCAACGTGCCGCGCAGCAATTGGAAAAAGGTTTCAGCGTCGAGAGTGACCAGCCACCGTCGATGATTGCGTTTGTGAGCAACGACCGGAGTTTTAACGCCCGCATCACGGCGTGCTTGCTCCATCGCGTCCTCGATGTTCAGCCGCTCGACACACTTCACTTCGCAGTGCAGCCAGGGCAGCGCATCGCAGATCACGTCAGGTGAATCCGGCGAGCCGCTGAACTGCTGACCGCGCCGGGCCGCGTAACCATTGGCGCGAAGTTCATCGCGCCACTGCCGCTCGCCGCGTTTGCCTTTCTCGCGGCTGTTCATCCGACCTCCTTTGTCGCTTCCGTGGCCGTAGCGACGCGGTAGTTGTCACGCAGATGCGAAACGACATCAGGCCAGTAAAAGAGAACGACCTTGCCCACTTTGATGTAGGGAATGCTTCGATCCTGCTGCCACTCGCTGACTGTCCGCGTCGAAACGCGCAGTTGTTTCGCCAGATCATGCCGCGTCAGCATCGCGGGCGCGTTCAGCGCAGGTCCGCAAAGCGCGGGTATTTTAGTGGCGTTCCGTTTTTTCACCGTTGTTCTTCAGCCATTCGCTTCATGCGACTGGCCTTTGAAAACGGTGGAACGGTCAACGGCGCGTGCTCCGAAAATGAAAAAGCGCCCGTAAACACGAGCGCTAATCGGTGTTGACCGCGGTCAACCTGCGGTCAATTCCGTCAGTATTCCGTCTCTTCTTCTGCTCCACCTTGAACCAATATCCGGCGATGAATGTGTCGCGCCCGTGCATCGCTCACGTCCTCTTCCATGCGGTTGAAATGCGTCGCGAAACGGCGCAGCTCATTTGGCTCCTTGCCGGTTCGCTTGCGGATGCGATGGAGACGATTGATGATTGTCCCTTTGCCACAGCGACAGCGCGCAGCGATTTGATCCGCCGACAATTCCTCCATGCAATACAGCCGGAACACGGTCAAAACGCTCGGCGCTTTCATGACGTCTTCGGAATCCAATTGTTCCACCAGGCGAAACGCCGCGCGGGCGACCGTTTCCTCGCGCGAGTCATCCACGATTGGCGCGAATTCAGCGAACAACTCGCCGGAACGCTTCACGAACCGCAGATCACCGCGCGGCCCGACGACGAGGTTCGTCGCGAGATCGAAACAGCGCGATTGGATGCCGTGCAGCCGTTCGATGGAAACCGCATCCAGGAACCGCATCGTCGGCGTGAGCAGAACGAAGCGAGACCGCAGCCGGGTGAACAAGGCAGCGATCATATCGCCGAGCGGCCACAGTTCATTTGGGAACGCGACGACCACCGGCACGCGCGCCGCCGACCAGACGCCCACTTGATGCGCGCGATGAATTCCCAGCGCATCGCGCACCGGTTCACAATCGCAAGCGCGCGCCAGTGCCCGCGTGAACTTCGTTGCATCCAGTTCCCACACCGCGATGTCTTCCATTTTCAGCGGGAACTTTTCGCAGCCGCCATCCTCGCATTGGCAACACGCCACCATGCGATCCGGCGCATGAATCACCACGCGATGCTCGCAGGAGCAAGGGAATCGGTGAGTGCATCGGTATGACTCGGCCCGTCCGCCCGTTGGCCGCAGAAACGGCCGCGCCTCTTCAAGCTGTTCGGCACACGCGACGCGCCACTCTGCCAGCACCGTGGCGTGCGCTTCCATGTCCTCAAGCCACTGCCAGGGAATCGGTTTCATTCTCTTCTCGTTGTGCGGCGAACCCGCGCGCTTTCAGCCATTCGTCGATCAAACCGGAATCTTCATCGCGCCCATACAAAGCGCGATTTGGAGCGATCAAAGTAAGACGCCGCGTTTTCCGCGAGTCCGCGAATTTCACTTCGAATGTGGCGCGCCCAATGCACCAGATCGACGGCCAGCGAATGATGCCTTGTTCCACCAGTGCGAAGATGTTCTCCGCGCGATGGACCACTTCATGCCCGTTGATGCGGAAGCAGAACGCCACTTCGCGCAACGTCACTCGTTCCAATCCCTCGATGTCCGAGCACACCAGCGAAGCCGGGCCATCGTTGATCAGCGGGGTCGGCCGATACTTCTCGCCGCGCGGAAAGAAATCTTCATCGCCAAACAAGTGTTGTCCGAAAGCGCGACGGAATTCCTCCAGTTCGCGCTGGTTGCAGCAGTGCATCCGCAACTCGCCCGTCGAAGAGTCGTAAACCACCACGTCATGCTTCTGCGGACGGATCAAAACTGTCGCGGATTCGCCATCATCCTTGATCACGTTCTCACGTTTGCGTGGCAATCCATGCCGCACCAGGAACCACCATTCATCCCGCTTCGGATACAGAAACACGCGGCAATTGCCGCCGCGTCTGTGCGCGATGAACCACTCGTTCAAGCGTGCTTCCAACACTCGCAATTTTTCGGCCGTCGGTAGCGCAGGGTGCCCGTCTGGAAAGACCCCGCCTGTCATGTCCGGCGGCTCGCCGGACGCTTCTCCCTCTGCGTCCCACCCGTCGCTACCCTCTCCGCATCCGATGGGGAGAGGGGCTGGGGGTGAGGTGTCGAATTCCTCGCTCAATACTTCTTCGGGATGGTGGCCGCCCGCAAGGGCTTGGAAGTATTCGAACGAACGAGGTCGCGTCAGTTGATGTTCATTGTGAACTTCTTCCAACAACGCCGGCGCATCGAGATACGTCTGCACCGCCAGATCAATTGGTGTGTAATCGTCCGAAGCAGGGGTCGGCAACCGTCTCTCGATGCGTGCAGAGATCAGCGTGTCCATCGCCTCGGGATTCGCCATTTCCTGAATGAGGAACAGTGAATCCACGAGATAGCCAGGCATCGCCTCATCCGGCTCCATGAATACGGACGCCAACTTCTCGTAATCAATGACGCCCTCAGCGGCGGGTAGCACAGGCGACCCGCCTGTGGTGTCTGGCGACTCGCCCAACGCTTCACCCTCTCTGCACCCGATAGCGAGCGGAGCCGAGGGGTGCATTCCATTCTGCGCTCCGCACTCCGCATTCCGCGTTTCCCACATCACACCGCGTTGGGCGAAGTAATCCTTGGCTGGGGTGAGCCACTGTAACAGAGACTCCCGGCGGACGGTGCTCAACATGTCCGCACCGGTGAAGCGTCTCGCTTTTAACTTTGGCATTCTGATTTGCTTTCAGGTTTTTCTTCCCGAGTTTTTCACGCAGCGAGACTATGGCGGAGGGTCGGACAAATACGGGTAGAGGGTATTTTTGCACCCGAAAACTTATTCACAGGGTTATTCACCTCGGAAAGGCCGAAAAACGATCAGCAAGATCCCTTCGAGCGTTGATGCTTCCGCCAAAATACCGTCCTCACGTGCTCAACGCGCGAAGACAAAGAGTTTGTACCAAAGGAAATTCCAAATAAGTCCGACGCTTATCGCGAGCGCTTTACACGTGTTTCGTGAAATCAAATCATCGGTCAACCGTTGCACGAAGAGGCAGCGGCGTACACTTACCTTTATGGAAATGCTCCCGTGTAGAAGATTACTCGATTGGACAAACTGCTTTTCAACAGTGCTTCATCCTGAATTGCAACCGGCCAGCCCGGAAGTGCTTTCACCTTTCTCACCGCTTCTAAGCATACTTTGATCAATCGTCGGCAGCGTTGGTCCAGTATTGCGAAAACAATGGAGATAAGGACGTGCATCACGCCGACGGCGATGAAGAGTGCGCGGCGCGAAGGAAGTTTTTCCATTGCTCCCAAGGTCGCGGCGGCAAGCGCCGCAAAGAGTATCACGTAGAAGTTGAACGTCTTGATCCGCTGTTCCGCAGAAACGAGAAGTGCTTCGTTTTTTTTGCGCAGTTTCTAATCGGAGGTTGTGTCATCATTTGCAGCGCACTTTTTCTGATTCACTCAAAGGAGCCAGGGGGATCAATCCAAAGGGATAAAATCCAAAGCACCAACACGACTGCCGTGCCGACGCCTGCTGCAATTAAGTGAGTGTTGCTCATTCGCACACGCTCACAGTTCCGTCCGTGTGATGCCGCAACCGGCGCGCGTAATCGGTTTCCCTTGCGTCGAGTTCCCGCTCAAAGCGGCGGATCGTCAAACCCCAACGGAGATAAAACAGGGTCGTGCGCCAGTGGTAGCAGCGGCCGATGGTCCACGCGATAACCCATGCCACGGCAAGCAATGCGCAACGCAGCCACAGCCAAAGTAATGGCCTCATAGTAGTCGCCGCCCGGCGCCTTCGGTGTTCCTGGCGGTTTCTTCCACGCCGCGCGCAATGCGCTCCAGCGGGGAGCGAAGCTGTGCGGCGTTGTCCGAGTTCACGCCAAGGCCGCCAATGCGCGTGAGGGAATCAAAGGCGCGCGGGGTGAGATTGCTGCCCAAGCCGTCCTTTTGATCTTGTCTATGCGCCAGCCCCCAATGGATTTGCCCCACACGGCGAGCGCGGATGCCTCTTTGCTGATAGTCGATTCCCGTTTCGTCTTCTCGTCTTTGCCGGCGCGAATGTGGGCGAGATACTTTTCGACCATTCAGAAAATTTCGGCGTGCGCTTGAGCATCGGGAGCACGTCATCCGCTCGCTGAGTTTTGAGGCGGTCCAAGGCGGTGCGGGCTTCTGCGTCCGATTGAACAGGAACGCCATCACGATCGGTGAGTGGCACGCGGCGGATCTTCTTCTGCGCGGTCTGCGCGTCCTCGACCGAGAGCTGTGCATAATATCGATCGTTGCGCTTCCACAGTCCGCGAATTGGTTGGCCGCGACCGTCCTTAACTTTGGTGAACCTTCGCTGCTGTGCTACTTCGTATCGTTTCGCTACGTTGTATGCCATGACAGTAGCACAATCAGTAGCACAACGGTCAGTGCAAATCACTGAATCGAAATAAAATCAATGAATTCAGGTGCTGTTAAGTATCTCCGCAACTTATCCACGGGACGCCTTATCCTGTGGTGCTACTTCATCTGGTACGCCGTCGTGCTGGTGCGTTACTTCGATGCCACGCCGAGGCTCTGGCTGACGTCGGTGGGATTGAGCGTGATTATTGGCGTAGCCCTGTATCTCAGCACCGCAGGTTCCGGCACGACGAAAGTGAAGTTCGATCGCTGGCAAATCTTCCGGCTCTTCCTGATGCCGTTTTGCGTTTCAAGTTTCGCCGCGCTGGTGAAGGGCCGGGATTTCATCCTCATCTTTTCACCGAAGCCGGGGGAGAACCTGCTGGCCGTCGCGCTGTGCGCCGCACTGTGCCTGGTGGTGTTCGGATTGAAGAAGTCTCAACGCCGCTGATTCCGCTTTTACGTCGCGATGGGCTCGCGCGTGGTCTCGCCCGCGAAATGGAGCAGTTCAAGAATTTCACTGCGCAAACGAAGGAACTCTGGACTGTTGCGCTGGCGCGGACGATCTAGATTGATCTCGATAGTGCGCTCGATGCGACCGGGGCGCGGTGTCATGATCACGATGCGGTCGCTCATGTAGATCGCTTCGTCGATGTCGTGAGTCACCAGCAGCATTGTCGTGCCGCGCGCTTCCCAGAGACGCAAGACTTCGTCCTGCATCTTCATGCGCGTGAAGGCGTCGAGCGCGCCGAGCGGTTCATCAAGTAGAAGAACCTTGGGATGATTGATAAGCGCGCGGGCCAGTGCGACGCGTTGGGCCATGCCGCCGGAAAGATGATGCGGGTAAGCCTTCGCAAAAGTTTCCAAGCCGACGAGGCGCATGAATTCCTCCACTTCATGGCGCTTCTCGTGCAGCACGCCGCGAGCGACGAGTCCGGCTTCGATGTTGTGCCGCACGGTGAGCCACGGAAAAAGATTCGGGTCCTGGAAAACCAAACCACGTTCGGCGCTGGGTGCGGTAATCGGCTCGTGGCCCACCCATAGCTCGCCGGCAGCGGGTGCATCGAGTCCGGCGATCAAGCGCAAGAGAGTCGATTTGCCGCAACCGCTCGGTCCCACCAGCGAGACGAGTCCGCCCGCGGCAATGGCAAGCGACACTCGGTCGAGCGCGTGCGTGCCGCCGTCGGATTCGTCCGCGGCGGCGAAGTGCTTGCTCACTTCCACGACGCGGAGCGACGAGCCTTCGTTGAGCGCGTTAGCGGGAGCTACCACTTGATCGTTCCTTTCTGCCACACGAGCACGCGGTCACGAATTTTGAAGAGCAGCGTCATGATCGTGGAGAAAAACGCGGCCATGATGACGAGCGCCGCAAAAACTTTCGCGTACTCGGCCCAGCCTTGCGCCCAACTCACGTACCAGCCGAGGCCGAACTTCACGCCCACAGTTTCCGCGACAATGAGCGTGAGAAAGGAGGTGCCCAGGCCCATGAACAAGCCGATGAAAATGTTTGGCATCGCAGCGGGAATCGCGACGCGAAAAATCAGAAAGGAAGGTTTCGCACCCAAGGTGCGCGCGACGTCGAGGTAGGAAGCGCGCGTGTTCGCGATGCCTGACATGGTGAGCATCGTAACCGGGAACCAAACGGCGAGCGCGACCAGTCCCACTGCGGAGAACATTGGTTTCGGTGAAATCACCATCGCCAGAGGAATCCACGCTGTCGCTGGAATCGGCCCGACCACTTTGAGCAACGGCATTCCCCAATAGCGCGCTTGCTTGAACCAGCCGATGCAAATGCCGGTGACGATACCGACGAACGCGCCCACGATGTATCCGCTTATCAGCAACAGCAATGAGTACCAGGTGCTCTTGACGAGCAGTTCCCAATCGAGGATCAAATTGCGCAGAACACTGGCCGGACTCGGGAAGTAGGGCAGTGGCAACAGCCGGAAGCCGGACGTAATAATTTCCCAGACACAGAACAGTCCGAGCGCCGCCGCGATGATCGGGCACATGTGCGCCATCCAACGCCGCAGCGAGCACGAGAAGAACTGCACGACGCCCATGACCAGCGCGAGGCCCAGGATGCTGCCGAGAAAAATGATCCAGGAAGTCGTGTCCGGTTCCGGGTCGTTCTTCCTGACCGCAAGATGAAGCCCGATTCCGAGGGCCGCCGCGAGTGGAACAGCCAGCAGTGTTCGGAAGCACAACTTCTCTGCGGGCGCGGCTGCTGGAGGCGCGACGACACGGTTGGCTTTCACTGCCGGCGCGGGCCTTTCCACAGGTTCTTTGACTGGCACCAGCGCAGTGTTCATGGCTTGCCGTCCACAAGGCAAGGAGCGCAGAGCACATCCCTCGGATCGAGTTTCGCGTACATCGCGAGCAGCCATTTGCGTGTGACCTGGCCGTTGGCGACTTTCTCGACGGTCAATGATTCCAGCCATTGATCGGAAACGCCTTCCAGATTCACGAACGCTTGCGCGGCCAATTGCTCCACGTCCGTCGTCCGCTTCAACATGCCGGCGCGTTTCATTTCCGCCGCGGCCATCCGCACCGCCGTTTGCGCGCCGGAAACACTCGGCACGTAACGCAGGTGTGAAATCGAGACGGTGTTTTGATCCACAGTGGACGCGAGATACTTGGCTTTCACCGACAATTCAGCGGCGGCTCGGGGATTGGTCTCAACCCACTTCGCAGCTTTGAGCAACGCGCGCGTCGCGGCGGCGCATGCCTTGGGATTCCGTTTGAGAAACTTTCCGTTCACGATCACCGCGCAGCAATATTCATCCGCGTAAGGCATGTCGAGCGCCTGGTCGGCGATGTTCTTCACTTTGCCCTGCGCCACGAGCATGCTGCCGATCGGCTCAGAATTCGCGATGGCATCCACTTCGCCCTTGTCGAGCGCGAGGCCCAGTTCACCGGCGGGGAATACAAGCCAGGTGATGTCGCGACTTGGATCAATCCCGTTCGCGCCCAGCACACGATTGGCAAAAATAAATGGCGGCGTGCCCATGCCCGGCACACCGATGCGCTTGCCCTTCAAATCCTTGACCGATCGAATCGGACCATTCACCGCCGCCTGCACGCGCAAGCAACCGCGATGGATTCCGCCCGTGAACTTCACGTCCAGCCCTTGCTCGAGCGGCTTGAGGAAATACATGACGAGATGATGTGTGATGTCGTAGCCGCCGAGCGCGAGCACGTCCTTGTAATTCTTCCAGTCGCACTTCACGAGTTCGACATCGAGGCCTTCCTCTTTGAAAAATCCCTTTTCGACGGCGCTGAAAATCGGCGCTTCGCAAGTAAGGCCCACATAGCCGACGCGAATTTTGTTCGCATCCGCCGCGGATATTTCCCCGTCCTGCTTGCAACTGGTCAGGAGCGCGGCACCCACGATCGAAGTCGCGATCAATTTAATATTTTGCATTGGTCCCTCTTCCGGAACGATCCCGGCCTGTCGCGCGTAAACCTGTCCGCCAGCGCTGACGAGCGTTCAACCGTCCTTACTTTTACCCGGCCCCGTCTGGTAACGGAAATAACGCCTCGCTATCAGCGTGATGCCGTGATGTTATCACGAGCCACCGAATGGAACTGCGGCATCTCCGATATTTTCAAGCCGTCGCCGAGGACCTGAGCTTCTCGCGGGCCGCCCGGCGGCTGCATGTTGCGCAACCTGCCCTGAGTCGCGCCATCAAACAATTGGAAGCGGCGCTGGGTGCGAGTGTCTTCGAGCGGACGCGGCATCAGGTGCGCCTGACGCCCGCCGGCAAGGTGCTTGTGCGTGAAACGGAATTGCTGCTGCAACATTGGGAGGAATCGATTCGCCGCGTCCGGCGCACCGCTGCCGGTGAGGAAGGCGAACTTCGTCTCGGTTACATCGGCCCGCCCACGCAGCCATTCCTCGGTCGATTGCTCCGAGAGTATCGCAAGCGTTATCCACTCGTAGCTATTCACCTCGAAGAACGCACGCCGGAACGTGTCTGGGAAATGGTTGCCAAAGGCCGACTGTCCGCCGCCATCACGCGCCCCGTTGCGGCGCACGAAGCTCTCGGATTGCGCACCAGCGTTCTGCGCGAGGAAAGATTGGGCATCGTGGTGCCCGCTCTTCATCCGCTTGCGAAACGACGATTCGTCCCGTGGACGGCGCTGGCTCGTGAACCGCTCATCGTGCTCGCCCGGCGTGAAGGCATGGGGCTGCACGATGCTGTCATCGCCGGCTGTCGGCGCGCCGGCGTCACGCCACGTCTCGCGCACACGCCGAGTCTGATCGGCACGGTCTTGAGTTACGTGGAAGCGTGCGCTGGCATCGGGGTCGTGACGGAATCCGTCGTGCCGCCCAGTCCCGCCCTCCGTTTCGTCCTGCTCAAACCCGTGCAATGCGTCCCGCTCGTCCTCGTTTGGCAGGAGGATGAAGACACGCCGGCCGTGCAGCGCTTCCGTGAACTCTTGTTCGAATGGAAAAGCGCGGGCCACCTGTGGAACCATTCTTAGCCATCATCTTAACGGGAACAGCATGAATCGTTTGCGCAACGCGCCTTTATTTGGTTAAGTATGGCCACTTCCGTGTGACCTGCGTGCCGCGTTCGTGTGCGCTCCGGGCCGTCCTGTCCGCGGCACATCCGATGATTAAACTTGGGCTTTTGTCACTCCAGCCGCTGCGCTGGATTTGTATTTTCCTTGTCAGTTTTGGCGTGGCGCGCGAAGCAACCGCCGCCGAAACGGTTTTCATTTCCGAATTCCTCGCCTCGAACAACGGCGGCTTGCGCGATGAGGACGGGGCGTCTCCCGACTGGATCGAGATTTTCAACTCCGGAAGCAATACGGTGAATCTCGACGGCTGGTTTCTTACGGACGATTCCTCGGTGCTGACAAGGTGGCGCATTCCTTCCACCAACGTTCCGCCCAATGGATTCCTCATCGTCTTCGCTTCGGGAAAGAACCGCGCGACGCCCGGCGCGCCGTTGCACGCCAACTTCAGTCTAGGTGCAGGCGGCGAGTATCTCGCGCTCGTGCATCCCGACGGGATCACGATCGCCAACGACTTCCCGGCGCCCTTCCAGGAACAGTTCGCGAACATTTCGTACGGCGTGGCGCAAAATCTTCTCGTCACCCGGCTCGCTTCAAACACCTCACCGGCCCGCATCTTCGTTCCCACCAACGGCAACCTTGGCACAACCTGGACGGCGACGGCGTTCAACGATTCCGCATGGCGGGCCGGCACGAATGGCGCCGGCTATGAAACGTACGTGGCGGGCTTCGCCATCCGGAACATTCGCGCGAACAGCGGGGTGTGCGATTTGAGCGCGGCGGATGCCGTCCTCGCCAACCCTTCGCAGCAAGCCTCGGTGTTTACGGAAACGCGGGCCGTTGTGAATTACGTGAACACCGAGGGCGGCGCGAACTTCGGCGGCGATGCTACGTTCCCGGGGTTGACCATCGGCGTGGACATCAACAACTTCGTCCTCGAAGCCGCAGGCATTCTCACCATTCCATCGGCGGGTAACTGGACGTTTGGCGTGAATTCCGACGATGGCTTTCGCGTGGACATCGGGGCCAACACGTTTTCCTACCCGCCCCCGCGCGGGCCGGGCGACACGTTCGCGACGTTCAATCTGGCAGCCGGCGACTATCCGGTGCGTCTTGTGTTTTACGAGTGCGGCGGCGGCGCGGAAGTGGAGTTCTTCGCCGCAGCCGGAAGCCATGGCTCGTTCAATGGAAACTTCCGACTTGTCGGTGATACGGCCAGCGGCGGCCTCACCGTAAAATCGCTGCCTACGGGAGGCGGCAGCACGAGTTTTCGATCTGTCATCAAAACGGACGTGCAAGCGGAAATGCTTTCTCGCGCCAGCTCGGCTTACGTGCGGTTGCCTTTCGACGTTCCCGATCCCACCGCGTTTTCCACGCTCACGCTGCGTGTGAAATACGACGACGGCTTTGTCGCCTACCTCAACGGAACGGAGATCGCCCGACGCAATGCACCTGCGACACCGCAATGGAATTCCGTAGCCACGGCGAATCGCGCGTCCACGAACGCCCTCGCGTTCGAGGACATCGACGTCACGAGCCGGCTCAATCTTCTGCAACCCGGCGTGAACGTCCTGGCGATTCACGGGCTGAACGACTCCGCAACTAGCAGTGATTTTCTCGTCATCGCGGAACTCGTGGAAAACAAAATCCTCGGCCTTACGAATCATTATTTCTCGACGCCCTCGCCGGGCGCGGTGAACGGCAGCGGGTCGTATGCGTTTGTCGATAACCTCAAGTTCACGCCTGGTCGCGGCTGGTTCGATAACACGAACTTCTCCGTGACCATCACCAGCGCGACGCCTGGCATCACGATTCGCTACACGACGAATGGCTCCGCTCCGACGCCGACGAATGGAATCGTTTACACCGGCGGCATTCCGATGAACGGCACGCGTCTGATTCGCGCCGTAGGTTATCGCGCGGGCTTCGAGACGACTGAAGCCGAGACGCATTCCTACATTTTTCTCAACCAGGTGCAGGCGCAGTCCACGAATTCAAACTGGGTCGGCGGTTCATCCGACAACTACACGCTCGATCCGAACATCACGCAGAGCGCGCTCTACAGTCCCACGTTCAAGAGCGATTTGCTCGGCGTGCCGACGCTGAGCATCGTCATGGATTGGGTGGATGTCTTCGGTCCGAGCGGCGTGTGGTCGAATCCGCAAGCCGAAGGTGTCGCGTGGGAGCGCGCCTGCTCGCTCGAATACATACGGCCCGATGGCGAGAAAGGTTTCAACGCGAACTGCGGCATCCGCATTCAAGGTGGGGCCAGCCGCACGCTCGTTCCCAAACACGGCTTGCGCGTGCTGTTCAAAAACATCTACGGCGCAGGCAAGCTCGATTATCCGCTCTTCCCTGATTCACCGGTGCAACGGTTCGACACGCTGACGCTGCACGCGACGTTCAACGATCATTGGGCGTGGGGCGGCGCGACGGCGCAGATGCAGCGCGACGTCTGGTGCCGCGACACGCAAAACGCGATGAGCGGTTTCGGCCCGCACGGCACTTACGTTCACCTTTATCTCAACGGCCTTTACTGGGGCCTCTACAACGTCGGCGAAAAGGGCGACGCCTCGTACGCCTCCAGTTATCTCGGCGGCGACAAAGAAGAATACGATGCGTTCAACTCGGATGAATTGATCGACGGCACCTTCGACGCGTGGAACACCATGCATGGAATCGCCAGCGCGGGCGTCACGAACGATGCCGCTTACACGAACCTCAGCCAGTACCTGAACATCCCGAACTTCATCGACTACATGCTGATGAATTTCTACGCCGGGACCACCGACTGGCCGTGGCACAACTGGAACGCGGCGCGCCGACGCGTGCCCGGCGCGGGCTTTCACTTTTTCTCGTGGGACGCGGAGTGGAGCTTCGGCATCGGCGGCGATGTGAACTCAGATCGCACAGGCCTCGGCAGGGGCGATGGTTCTCCCGGGCGGCTTTACGCGGCGCTCCGCGTTCATCCGGAGTTTCAACGGGAGTTCGGCGATCACGCGCAGAAATATTTGTTCAATGGCGGCGCGCTCACGCCGTCGGCTACGGACGCGCGCTGGATGAAACGCGCGGGTGAAATTGATCGCGCCATCGTCGCCGAGTCCGCGCGCTGGGGTTCCGGCTACACGCGCGACACGTGGCTGTCGGCGCAGAGTTCCGTTCGTTCCTGGTTCCCACAGCGTGGTGCCATTCTGCTGAACCAGTTGCGCAATGCCGGGCTCTATCCGCAACTCAACGCGCCCACGTTCGCGCCCTTCGGCGGCTTGGTTTCACCGGGCTATCCGCTGTCGCTCAACAATCCCAATCCGTCCGGCACGATCTACTTCACGCTCAACGGCGCTGACCCGCGCGCGTGGGGTGGGGGACTCGCGCCGGCCGCACAGACGTACACGTCGCCGCTCGTGTTGAGCAACGCGGTGTCGCTCCGCGCTCGTGTGCGTGACGGTGTCAATTGGAGCGCGCTCGTCGAAGCAACGTTCTACGTGGTGCAGGATTTCGCCGGGCTGAAAGTCACCGAGATCATGTATCACCCGCCGAATTGGGGAACCATTGACAGCGATGAGTTGGAGTTTTTGGAACTGAAGAACACGGGCACAAACACGTTCGACTTTACCGGGTTGCAATTCGCCGAAGGCATCACGTTCAGCTTCACAAATGGAACACGGCTCGCGCCCGGCGTTTTTTTTGTTCTCGCCAGAAATCCGCTCGTGTTCGCGGCGAAATATCCCGGCGTCGCGCTGAACGGCATTTACTCCGGCAAGCTTGATAACGCGGGCGAGAAGTTGACGCTGGCGCACGTTCTCGGAACAAACGTTTTCTCCTTCGCTTATGGCACGCAACCACCGTGGCCCATCACGCCGGACGGGTACGGCTTCTCGCTTGTGCGCGCGAACGTGAACGGCGATCCCGATCTGCCGGCGAGTTGGCGTCCGAGCGCGAATCTTGGCGGCTCACCCGGCGCGGATGATCCGGCCGTGAGCATAGCGGGAATTCTCATTAACGAAATCCTGACACACACCGATCCGCCGCAACTCGACGCGATCGAGTTGTTCAATCCCACCGCGAGCGCGGTGAACATTGGCGGCTGGTATTTGAGCGATGACGCGTTGGCGCCGAAGAAATTTCGCGTGCCCAACGGAACGACAATCCCCGCCGGTGGGTTCGCCGTGTTCTACGAAACGGATTTCAATGCGCAGCCCGGTGTGCCGCCCAGCTTCGCGCTCAGTTCGCACGGCGAGTCGCTTTACCTTTTTAGCGGCGACGCGAGCACGAACCTCACTGGTTACAGCCACAGTTTTGATTACACGGCGGCGGCGGACGGCGTGAGCTTTGGTCGTTACGTCATCAGCACGGACGCTGAAGATTGGCCCGCGCTGTCCACACTTTCTCTCGGTGCGAGCAACGCCGCCCCGCGTTCCGGGCCGCTCGTCATCAACGAAGTCATGTATCATCCGCCGATCGGTTTCGATGAGTTTATCGAGATC